>Ga0209025_1000775_pt1 | contig 52922 bp, 40 predicted proteins | sample AraplaMF_Col_mLB_FD_184256 | JGI IMG/M metagenome (GOLD analysis project Ga0209025, IMG submission 184256) | Arabidopsis root microbial communities from the University of North Carolina, USA - plate scrape MF_Col_mLB (SPAdes) (version 2) | ecosystem: Host-associated > Plants > Roots > Endosphere... | reverse complement strand
ATGATGTTTTCCAGGATGCCGCGGCCGCCGCGCCAGTCCTTGTTGCTCGGGCCGTCCACGGTCTTCTGCGTGGCGGTGGCGGCGTGCACGGTGGTCATCAGGCCGCGCTTGATGCCCCACTTGTCGTTGAGCACCTTGGCCAGCGGGGCCAGGCAGTTGGTGGTGCAGCTGGCGTTGCTGATGATGGCTTCGCCGGCGTACTTCTTGTCGTTCACGCCGTAGACGAACATCGGCGTGTCGTCCTTCGACGGCGCCGACAGAATCACCTTCTTGGCGCCCGCGTCGATGTGCTTCTGCGCGGTTTCCTTCGTGAGGAACAGGCCGGTCGACTCGAGCACGATGTCGGCGCCGACCTCGTTCCACTTCAGTTGCGCGGGGTCGCGCTCCTGCGTCAGGCGGATCTTCTTGCCGTTCACGATCAGCGTGTTGCCCTCGACCGTGACCTCGCCCTTGAAGCGGCCGTGCACCGAGTCGTACTGCAGCATGTAGGCCAGGTAGTCGGGCTCGAGCAAGTCGTTGATGGCAACGATTTCGATCTCGTTCTTGAAGTTCTGCACGGCTGCGCGCAGCACGTTGCGGCCGATGCGGCCGAAGCCGTTGATACCGAGTTTGATAGCCATCTGACTTGCTCCTAAGGTTGAAAAACTTGTGATCGGACCGGAAGAGGGGCGCGCGGCGCTCAGTCGCGCAGGGCCGCTTCGACCGTGGCGGCGACGTTCTCGGCCGTGAAGCCGAAGTGCTTGAACAGCACCGGCGCGGGGGCCGATTCGCCGTACGTGTCGATGCCGACGACCGCGGCGCAGCCGTACTTCCACCAGCCGTCGGTGCAGCCCATCTCGACCGCGACGCGCGGCAGCTTCTTCGGCAGCACGGCCTTCTTGTAGGCCAGGTCCTGGCGGTCGAAGGTGGTGGTCGAGGGCATCGACACCACGCGCACCGCGATCTTCTTCTCGGCCAGCAGCTTCTGCGCGGCCAGCGCGAGCTGCACTTCGGAACCGGTGGCGATGAGGACCGCCGCGGTCTTCTTGTTCTTCAGGCCGACCTGTTCGGGCTCGGACAGCACGTAGGCGCCGCGGCTGATGTCGCCGAGTTCGCTCTTCGCCGCATAGGCGATGTTCTGGCGGCTCAGCAGCAGCGCGGTCGGGCGCGACTGGTTCTGCAGCGCCACGGCCCAGGCCACGGCGGTTTCGGCCGTGTCGCCCGGACGCCAGACGTCGAGGTTGGGGATCAGGCGCAGCGAGGCGGCGTGCTCGATCGACTGGTGCGTCGGGCCATCTTCGCCCAGGCCGATGGAGTCGTGCGTGAACACGTGGATCACGCGGTGCTTCATCAGTGCGGCCATGCGGATCGCATTGCGGCTGTAGTCGCTGAAGGTCAGGAAGGTGCCGCCGTAGGGGATGTAGCCGCCATGCAGCGCCACGCCGTTCATGATCGCGGCCATGCCGAACTCGCGCACGCCGTAGTTGATGTGGCGGCCGATGGTGCCGTGAGGGGCTTCGGCCGGCGCTTCGGACTTGGCTTCGTCTTCCGCGCCGGGCTTGGCCTCGACCGCCGGCACGTTCATGACCACGGCGCCGGTCTTCGGATCGAAGCGCAGCGCGGCGGTGCTCTTGGTGTTGGTGAGGTTCGAGCCGGTCAGGTCGGCGCTGCCGCCGAGCATTTCGGGCAGCGCGGCCGTGAACGATTCCAGCGCGAGCTGGCTGGCCTTGCGGCTGGCCACGGTCTCGGCCTTGGTGTGCGCGGCCACCACGGTGTCGAACGCGACCTGGTGGAATTCCTTGGGCAGCTCGCCCTTCATGCGGCGCGTGAACTCGCCGGCCAGCTCGGGATAGGCGACGGCGTAGGCGGCGAAGCGCTCGTTCCAGTCGGTCTCGAGGCGGTGGCCTTCGTCCTTGTGGTTCCAGTCGGCATAGACCTCGGTCGGGATCTCGAAGGCCGGCGCGGTCCAGCCCAAGGCTTCGCGCGTGAGCTTGATTTCCTCGGCGCCGAGCGCCTCGCCGTGCGCCTTGGCGGTGCCGGCGCGGTTCGGGCTGCCCTTGCCGATGGTGGTCTTGCAGACGATCAGCGTGGGGCGCGACTCTTCCTTCTTCGCCTTGGCGATGGCCTTCGACACTTCCTTGGCGTCGTTGCCGTCGATCGGGCCGATGACGTTCCAGCCGTAGGCCTTGAAGCGCTCTTCCGTGTTGTCGATGAACCAGGGCTTGACCTGGCCGTCGATGCTGATGCCGTTGTCGTCGTACAGCGCGATCAGCTTGTTGAGGTGCCAGGCGCCGGCCAGCGCGCAGGCTTCGTGGCTGATGCCTTCCATCATGCAGCCGTCGCCCAGGAAGGCGTAGGTGTGGTGGTCGACGATGTCGTGGCTCTTGCGGTTGAACTCGGCGGCCAGCAGCTTCTCGGCCAGCGCGAAGCCCACGGCATTGGTGATGCCCTGGCCCAGCGGACCGGTGGTGGTTTCCACGCCGGGGGTCACGTCGACCTCGGGGTGGCCCGCGGTCTTGCTGTGCAGCTGGCGGAAGTTCTTGAGCTCGTCGATCGGCAGGTCGTAGCCGGTCAGGTGCAGCACCGCGTACAGCAGCATCGAGGCGTGGCCGTTCGACAGCACGAAGCGGTCGCGGTCGAACCAGTGCGGGTTGGCGGGGTTGTAGCGCAGGTGCTCGCCCCACAGCGCGACGGCCATGTCGGCCATCCCCATCGGTGCGCCCGGATGTCCGGAATTGGCTTGTTGAACGGCATCCATAGCCAACGCGCGGATCGCGTTGGCCATCAGGGCTTGGTTGGCCATGGGCAGGGAACTTTCGGGGGAGTTGGGTGGGAGGGACTCGGGAGAACCCGCGATTTTACCGGGCGAGCCCGAACCGGCACCGACAGCCTCTTTACACCCCTCTGCGCTTATTTTGCGCAGCCGGCCGGACCCGCGTTTTCCCTCATGGGCGATGTACTAAAGTCGCGGACATATGCACGGGCTGCACCTCACCGCCGACCTTCACGATTGCCAATGCGGCGCGCAGTGGCTCACCGACGGCGAGGCGCTCGGCGCCGTCTGCCTCAAGGCGGTGTCGGCCGCGGGGCTGCAGCCGGTGGGCAAGCTGGTCCACGGCTTCCCGGCCACCGCGCACGGCCCGGGCGGCGTCACCGCCACCGTGCTGCTGGCCGAATCGCACCTGTGCCTGCACACCTGGCCCGAGCAGCGCGCCGTCACGCTCGACGTCTACGTCTGCAACTTCGGCGGCGATCACTCGGCCAAGGCGCATGCGCTGATGGACTGCCTGGTCTCGCTGTTCCGCCCGCGCCACAGCGAACGCAACGAGCTGCAACGCGGGCGCGTGGCGGCCAGCGCTTGAGCCGGGACGCGACGGTGGCGGCCAAGGCCATGGTGCTCGCGGCCGGACGCGGCGAGCGCATGCGGCCGCTGACCGACACCACCCCCAAGCCCCTGCTCGAGGTCCGCGGCAAGCCGCTGATGCAATGGCCGATGGAGGCGCTGGCGGCCGGCGGCTTCACCGAGCTGGTGCTCAACACGGCCTGGCTCGGCGACCGGATCTCCGGCCACTTCGGCTCGAAACCGTTGCTGGGCGGCCAGGTGGCGCTATCGATTTCATACTTCGACGAGGCCCGAGACTTCGGCGGCGCGCTCGAGACCGCGGGCGGCATCGTGCGCGCGCTGCCGCTGTTGGGCGATCCGTTCTGGGTCGCGGCGGGCGACGTGTTCGCGCCCGGCTTCGTCTTCACCCAGGCCGCGGTCGAGCGCTTCGTGGCGAGCGGCAAGCTCGCGCACCTGTGGCTGGTGCCCAATCCCGCGCACAACCCCAGGGGCGACTTCGGCCTCTCGGCCGAGGGCCTCGCGCTCAACACGGCGGACGGCCCGCGCCATACCTTCTCGACCATCGGCCTGTACCGCGCCGCGCTGTTCGCGCCGCCCTACTGCGCCATCCCTTGCGGCAACCCCGGCGGCATCAAAGCCCCGCTGGCGCCGATCCTGCGTGCGGCGATGGACAATGGCCTGGTGAGCGCCGAGCTCTACACCGGCCCCTGGACCGACGTGGGAACGCCCGAGCGCCTCGCCGAACTCAACCGGCCTTCGTAGCCAGCCCGTCTCACAGGAAGTCTCCACGCGATGACCACCACCGACACCAAGAAGATCTACGCCGAGCGCCGCGCTCGCCTCGCCTCGCAACTGGGCAAGGACGGCATCGCGATCATCCCGACCGCGCCCGAACGCCAGCGCAACCGCGACAGCGACTTCCTGTTCCGCCACGACAGCTACTTCTACTACCTGACCGGCTTCACCGAGCCCAATGCCTGGCTGGTGCTCGGCGGAGACGGCCGCGCCACGCTGTTCTGCGCGCCCAAGGACCTGGAGCGCGAGATCTGGGACGGCTACCGCCTCGGCCCCGACGCCGCGCCCGAGGCGCTCGGCCTCGACGAGGCCTTCTCGGTCACCGAGCTCGATGCGAAGCTGCCCAAGCTGCTCGAGAACCGCTCGGTCGTCTGGTATCCGTTCGCCACCCACAAGGGTCTCGAGACCCGCGTCGACGGCTGGCTGCAGTCGGTGCGCGCGCGCGTGCGCTACGGCGCGCTGTGCCCCGAGGAGCAGCGCGACCTGTGCGGCCCGCTCGACGAGATGCGCCTCGTGAAGGACGCGCACGAGCAGGACATCATGCGCCGCGCCGCCCAGATCAGCGCCCGCGCCCACATCCGCGCGATGCAGCTGTCGGCGCGCATGCTGCGCGAGGGCAAGGACGTGCGCGAGTACCACCTCGACGCCGAGCTGCTGCACGAGTTCCGCCTCGGCGGCTCGCAGTACCCGGCCTACGGTTCCATCGTCGCGGCCGGTGCCAACGCCTGCGTGTTGCATTACCGCGCCGATGCGGCGCCCGTGCGCGACGGCGAGCTGGTGCTGATCGATGCCGGCTGCGAGCTCGACGGCTACGCCAGCGACATCACGCGCACCTTTCCCGCCAACGGCAGGTTCACCGGCCCGCAGCGCGCGCTGTACGACCTCGTGCTCGCGAGCCAGGACGCCTCGGCCGCCGCCACCAAGGCCGGCAACCGCTTCAACGACCCGCACGACGCCGCCGTGCGCGTGCTCGCGCAGGGCATGCTCGACCTGGGCCTGCTCGACGCCAACAAGGTCGGCGGCCTCGACGACGTGATCGACAGCCGCGCCTACTTCCAGTTCTACATGCACCGCACCGGCCACTGGCTCGGCATGGACGTGCACGACTGCGGCAGCTATGTCGAGCCCACGCAGGTCGGCGAGGTCAGCGAGCGCAAGGACCCGCTGTCGAACGAACTCATCAAGAACCGCCCGAGCCGCATCCTGCAGCCCGGCATGGTGCTCACGCTCGAACCCGGCATCTACGTGCGCCCGGCCGACGGCGTGCCCGAGCAGTTCCACAACATCGGCATCCGCACCGAGGACGACGCCATCGTCACGGCCACCGGCTGCGAGCTCATTTCGCGCGGCGTGCCGGTGAAGGCGGACGAGATCGAGGCGTTGATGCGGGCCTGAGCGCCGCGCGACGGGTCAATCGCCCAGCGCCGCCAGCACCAGGCACCCGAGCCCCGTCAGCAGCGCGATCGCCGCCGCCGCCGACGCTACCCAGTGGAAGCGGCGCGGCGCATAGCTCAAGAGCCCCACCACCGTCTGCGCGGCCGCCGTGAGCGCGCCGAGCCAGAGCACCCAGCCGATCGAATGACCGGCGGCGCGCAGGCTCGCGACGAGCGAGAGGCACAGCGCCACGCTGCCGCCGAGCTGCAGCCAGCGGCGCCACGGGCCGGGCGTGCTGCCGCGGCCGAAGACGTCCTCGTTGTGGCGATCCATTGCGAGGCCCAGCGCGCAGAAGCCCGCGAGCGAGGCGGCGAACACGGTCGCGATCAGCAAGGCGTTCATCACGATCCCTGGCCCGAGGTGGCGAGCGCAGGCGAGTCCGCCGCGTCATCGGCCGGGTCGGCCTTCGCGGCTTTCTTCGCCGAGGTGCTCAGGGCCTTGCGCCGCTTGCGTTCCACCATCCAGGCCGCGCCCGCGAGCCCCAGGCCCAGCGCGATCGACACCAGGTCGAAACCGGCGACGGCGCTCGGGCCCGAGCGCAGGCTGACCGTGAGCGGCGCGGGGCCGGTGAAGGCGTTGAGCACCGGCAGCAGCGCGAACAGCAGCGCGCCCGCGGCCAGCTGCGCCTGCCACATGCGCAGCGTGGGCCGCGCGAGGCCCAGCAGCGCGGCCGCGCCCCAGACCGCGAAGAACCAGCCGATCTCGGCCGCGCCGCGGTCGGCCGTGTCGAACGGCACCAGCCGGTTGGCCCAGAAGAAGGCGGCCATCGCGAGCGGCAGGCCCGCGATCGCGCCGAGGTTGAGGCCGTCGACCACCCGCAGGCCGAAGCTCACGCGGCCGCCCTGCTTGAGCCGCTTCGCGAACTTCTGGCGCTCCTTCACGGCCCACAACAGCAACCCGGTGGCGACCATCAGGCAGCCCGCGAGGCCGGAGACGAAGAACAGCGCGCGCAGCAGCGGATCGCCGAAGCGGCCGATGTGCAGTCCGTAGAGCACGCTGCGCGTCTCGACGGCGGGCCGCATGCTGTCGCCGTAGGCGCCGATCAGCGCGCCGGTCACGCCGTTGAAGACCATCGACGGTTGCTCGGACCCCAGTTGCGGCCCTTCGGCGCGGCGCACGATGACCGTCGCGTTGGCATCGTTCGGCGAGTTGACGGTGAGGCGGCCGACCGGCGCGCCGCCCCAGTGCGCGGAGGCCCGCGCGAGCATCGGCGCGACCGGTGCCATCGGCGCCTTCTGGCCCGCGGCCTTGAACTGCTCGCGCACGCCGCCCGCGAAGGCTTCGGAGAAGAAGGCCTGCGTCCCGCCGCTGTCCTTGTAGGCCACCTGCGGACCCCAGGGCATGTACATGAACATCAGGGTGACCAGGCCCGTGTACGTGATCATCGCGTGATAGGGCAGCGCGAGCACCGCGGTCGCGTTGTGCGCGTCGAGCCACGAGCGCTGGCCCTTCTTCGGTCGGAAGGTGAAGAAGTCCTTGAAGATGCGCTTGTGCGTGACGATGCCGCTGAGGATCGCCACCAGCATGAACATCGCGCAGAAGCCGACGATCCAGCGGCCCCAGATCGCGGGCATGTAGTGCAGGTCGAAATGCAGGCGGTAGAAGAACTCGCCGCCGCGCGTCTCGCGCACCGCCGCCGAGGGCTGGCCGCTGGCGGCGTCGAGCACCGCGCGGCCGAAGCGGTCGCGCCGGTCGCGCGGCGGCGAGCCGGCCGGCGGCGCGGGCCGGGTCCAGAACAGGCTGGTCGAGGGCTCGCGCTCGGTGGGCAAGGTGATGAACCAGCGCGGCGAATCGGCCGCGTGCTGCTGCAGGTAGGCGTAGGCGCCCTCGGTGGCCTGCACCTGCGGCACCGGCGCGCGCGAGAGCCCGTGCAGCTCGGGCTTCATCCACAGCGTGATCTCGTCCTTGAAGTACGAGGCCGTGCCGGCCGCGAACACCATGAAGAGCACCCAGCCGACCAAGAGGCCCGACCAGGTGTGCAGCCAGGCCATCGACTGGCGGAAGCCCTCCTTCATGCGCCCGCTCCCGGCGTGGGCAGCACGAGCAGCAACGCGCCCAGCGGCGCCGCGGCGATGACCAGGCCGATCCAGGCGCGCCACGCGCTGCGCGCCGCGAACACCCACATCACCGCAACCGCGAACACGAGGAAGGAGGCCAGCGTGCCGGTCATCGCGGCTTCGCTGCGCGCCATGCCGAAGGCGGCTGGCAGGCACAGCGCGAGCGCGGCGGCGGAGAGCGCGGCCACGCCGTAGCCGCCGGCGATGGCGGCGACGGCGCGCGAGGCCACGCCGAGGCGATAGCGCAGGCCGGCGCTCACGCCGCGCGCCGGACGGCGTGCGAGGTCGTTCGGGAAGTCATGCAAAAAGGGGAGAGGCCAGGGCCGGGAGAATGAGAATAATACTCATCTGGCACGATTTCCCCAAGGAAACGCCCTGCTATCTCGACCCGAACGCAGGGCGATAGCGGGCGCTTCCGCCGCTCACTTCGCCTGCAGCAGCGCCCCCGCCTCGAGCAGCACCAGCTCGTTGTCGTCGGCCTTGTTCGGCTCGCGGCTGCTCGAGAAGGGCAGGTTGTTGTCGTTGCCGACGACGATGTGGGTGGCATCCACCACGTCGACGTTCTCGATGGTGAAGAACGGGAACTTGAGCACGCCGTCGTTGAGCGGCTTGCGCGCGAGCTTGTCGGGGTCGGCGATGTTCAGCAGGTCGATGTAGCCGATCTTGCGCACCGGGCCGCCGACGTTGGCGTCGCTGAGCTCGACCTTGTAGACGCGCTTGAACTTCGCGATGTCGTGGAAGCAGTCTGTGCGCTTCTGGCCTTCGGGGCAGGCCTTGTCGCTGGTGCCTTCGCCGTTGTCGCGCTCGATGATCAGGCCCGTGGTGCCGTCGATCATGTTGAAGTCGCCGATGGCGTTGCCGTTGGCCTCGAGCACGTACTTCCAGTGGCGGCCGGTCCACTTCTCGCCCGCGACGTCGAACTCGAGCACGCGCAGCGCTTCCTTGCCCTCGACCTTCTCGAAGTCCTTGGCCTCGGCGTTCCACACCGGGCCTTCGAGCAGCGCGTAGAGCTTGCTGCCGTCCTTCGAGGCGGCCATGCCCTCGAAGCCCTTGGAGCGCTTGATCTGGAAGTCGACCGCGCCGCCGGGCACGCCGGGCGTGGTCACGGCGGGGTTGTCGGGCGAGCGCACGACCTTGCCGTCGACCTGGGTGTCGAACACGGCGAGCACCTTGCCCTGGAGGTCGGCCTTGATCAGGTAGGGGCCGAACTCCTCGCCGATCCACAGCGCGCCGCCGGCGAACTGGAAGCTCTCGGGATCGAAGTCGGAGCCGGTCAGGTAGCGCTGCTTGCTGCCCTCGTGGACGATGCGGAACGGCACCTTCTTGTCGGGGTCGTGCAGGAACACGGTGGCCAGGCGCTGGAACTTGCCGCTCTTGAAGTCGACCTTGTAGTGGTTGAGGTAGAGCATGAAGTCGGGCGAGTTGGCCTTCGCGCCGGCACCGTTGTCGGTGAGGATCCAGAAGCTGCCGTCATCCATCTTCTTGATGCCCGAGTGGCCCTGCAGCGGCTGGCCCTTGAAGGGCAGCGACACGCCGGTGCCGCGGCCGCCCGAGAGACCCTCGACGCTGCCGATGGCTTCCACGCGCTTGGGCGTGGTGAACTTGCCGCTGACCTGCAGGTCGGTGGGCGCGTCCTTCGGCGCGGCGACGAAGCTCTGCGCGGGCAGCACGGCATGGCCGGCGAGGGTGGCGGGGAAGGCGGTCTGGGCCGAGGCACCGGTGGCGGCGAACGCGGCGGCGGCGGCCAGGGCGAGGAGGGAGAGGCGCGTCTTCTTCATGGAGGTCGGGAGTCCGAGTCGAAAACGCGAGACCTTGCCGACGACGCGTGACGCCGCGGTGACATGACTGCCACTAAGGTGCGATATCGACGATCACTTCACGCGACTCGGCGCGCCCCTGGTCGTCGACGACGCGCAGCACATAGCGCCGGCCCGACTCGGCCAGGTCGGGCATCCAGGCGAGGCCTTCGCCGGGCGCGGCACGGCCGACCAGCGCATCGTCGGCGAACCAGTAGAGAGTCTGCGTGCCGGCCGCGGCCTCGGCGCGCAGCACCAGCGGCTCGGGCCTGGCAATGCGCAGCGTGTGGCGCACGCCGCGCAGTGGCGAGCTGATGAGCGGGGCGGCCTCGGGCGCGCCCGCGTCCTTCTGCTCGCAGCCGTCGGCGGGCACGCTGGCGCGCGGCAGGCCGGCCTGGCGGAACAGGCGGCGCATGTCGCTGCCCCACTGCTCGACAACCTGCTGGCGCGCATTCGGCTGCGGACCGCAGACCACCTTGCCCGTGGTCTCGTCGACCCACACGGCGCGATGCAGGTTGCTGACCTGGATCGGCGACTTGCCGGCGATGAACCAGGTGCGCGTGCGCACCGGGCACAGCGCATCGGGCAGGCCGCCGGTGGCGGCGCAGACCTCGACCTGGCGCAGGTTGGCCGGCTGCGTGACGGCGACCTCGCCGGGATCGAGCCGCTCGGCGCGCAGCGCGTCGACCATGCGCAGGAACAGCGGCGCGGCCGCGTCGACGCCCACCAGCGCGGGGTTGCTGCTGCCGTCGAAGTTGCCGACCCACACCACCAGCACGTGGCGGCCGAACACGCCCGCGGTCCAGGCATCGCGAAAGCCCCAGGAGGTGCCGGTCTTCCAGGCGATGGCGGGCCGCGCGGGCAGGGTGGTGTCGGGACGCGGCGTCTGGCGCAGCATGTCGAGCGTGATGAACGAGGCCTCCTCGCTCAGCAGCCGCAGCGGCTGCGCGGGCCGCTCGTCGGGCGCGGGTTCGGTGTAGCGCAGCGGCTGCGCGATGCCGCCATTGGCCAGGGTGCCGTAGAGGCCCGCGAGTTCCTCGGGCGTGACCTCGCCGCCGCCGAGCACCAGCGCGAGGCCGTAGTGCGATTCGCTCTGCAGCTTCTGCACGCCGGCCAGCCGCATGAAGTCGTAGAGGCCCGGCTTCGAGAGCTTCGCGGCCACCGCGACCGCGGGCACGTTGCGGCTGCGGATCAACGCCTCCTGCGCCGACAGCGGCCCGGCGAAGCGATGGTCGAAGTTCTCGGGCGCGTAGGGGCCGAACGCGGTCGGCGCGTCCTTCAGCATGGTCTTCGGATGCAGCAGGCCCTGGTCGAGCGCGAGCGCATAGATGAAGGGCTTGAGCGTGGAACCCGGCGAGCGCTTGGCCTGGGTGCCGTTGACCTGGCCCGCGATGGTGTCGTCGTGCCAGTCGGCCGAGCCGATCAGCGCGCGCACCTGCATGGTCGAGGCATCGAGCAGCAGCGCGCTCGCGTTGTTCATTCCGACGTCGGCATGCGTGCGCAGGTACTGGGCCATCACGCGCTCGAGCGTGGACTGCATGCGCAGGTCGATGGTGGCGCGGATCTCGACCGGCGCCGCGACGCTGGCATCGCTTCGCGGCTGCGCGAGCAGCATGTCGGTGAGGTGCGGCGCCAGGAAGGGCAGGCTGCCGCGCGACTGCGCCGAGAGCACGAGCTGCGCGTCAGGCGCATGCTGGCGCGCGGTGGGATCGCGCTCGGCCCACAGCGCCCACAGGCGTTCGCGCGCGGCCTGCAGCTCGGTGTTGCGGCCGCGCTCGGCGATGCGCTTGACCGGGTTCTGCGGAATCACCGCGAGCGTGAGCGCCTCGGGCAGGCTGAGCCTGGCGGCGTCCTTGCGGAAATAGATCAGGCTCGCGGCCTGCACGCCCTCGATGTTGCCGCCGTAGGGCGCGGTGTTGAGGTAGGCCTCGAGGATCTCGCGCTTGCCGTGGCGCGCCTCGATCCACAGCGCGGCGGCGATCTGCGCGACCTTGCCGCCGGCCGTGCGGCTGTCGATGCCGTAGAGCCGGCGCGCGAGCTGCATCGTGAGGGTGGAGCCGCCCTGGCGGCGCTCGCCGCTCGCGATGCGCCAAGCGCTGCGCACCAGGGCCGCGGGGTTGACGCCCGGGTGGGCGTGGAAGCGCCGGTCCTCATAGAGCAGCACTGCGTCGATCAGGGTGGGCGAGATGCGCTCGAGCGGCACCCACAGCCGGTACTGCTCGTCGGCCGCGAGCGTGAGCCGCAGCAGCTCGCCGCCGCGCGCATAGACGGCGCGCGAGCTGCCCACCGTCTCGCTGAGCGGGGCATGCGGCCACAGCCGCAGCAGCGCGAGCAGCAGGGCCAGCAGCACGCCCGCGATCAGGGCCCGACGCGCGAGGGTCCGGGTCATGCCGCGCTCCGCTCCGGCCTCAGTTCGCGACGACCTGGAAGCGCGCACCGGCCGAGCGCGCGTAGATGCGCCGGTCGTACATCGCCTCGCCGTAGGCCGCGGGCACCACGAAGTCGCCGACGTTGGTGGCACGCGCCTTGTAGGTCACTTCGAGCAGGTTCTTGTCGACACTGCCGTAGAACACCACGCGGTCCTCGCGGATGTCGGCGTACTGCACCTTCCACGATCCGTTGCCGCCCAGGCGCTTCTTCCAGACCGGCGCGTCGGCGTTCTCGCCCTCGGCATCGTCGCCCACGGCCTGCAGCACGGGCTCGAGGCCGCCGGGCAGCAGGTCGACCAGCGCGACGTCGGCGATCTGCGGCCGCTCGAGGCTGCGCACGCGCACCCGCACGGTGACCTCTTCGCCGAGCTTCGCCTTGGTGACCGGGTTGCCCTTGGCGTCGAGCACCTCGTGGAACACCTCGAGCCCCTGGTTCACCGCGGTGTCGGGCAGCTTGCGCTCGAAACCCTGCTCGGTCCAGCTGTAGTAGAGGTTGAAGTCGCTGTCGTTCGCGAGGCCCAGCTTCGCGGTGCCGACGGGCACGGCGGCGCGCGCCACCGGGTTGACCGCGCCGAGCGCGAGCGCCGCGGCCTTGCCCTGCGCATCGATGGCCGAGGCCGTGAGCTTGCCCTCGGCGTTCTGCGCCACGGCATCGAAGTAGGCATCGACCGCCATCAGCATCGCGGCCGACGACAGGCTGTTGTACCAGCCGTCGCGCACCATGCCGGCCATGCCTTCCCACACGGCGGGCTTCAGCGTCTTGAGCCGCGCGGGGAAGTGCCGGCCCACCAGGTGCAGCATCATGCTGTCGTGCACCAGCGGGTCGTAGTAGCGGCCCCAGACGTTGCGGCGCTGGTTCTTCTCGCTGCGCGCGAGCAGGTCGGCCCACACGGGATTGAGCAGCTCGTTGGCCACCTGCTCCTGCTTCACGAGCTGGTAGCTCGACGCGAGGTAAACGGCGCCGAGGTCGTCGCTCCAGCCCGCGGTCTGCTTCGACTGCTGGTTGCGCCAGGTCTCGCGCAGGTTGGCCAGCGCGGCCGGCACCACGATGCCCTGGCGCGTCAGCAGGTAGGCCGCCTGCGTACGCTGGCGCCAGCCGTCGAGCGACGAGTCGCCGCTGCCGAGCCAGCCCTGCAGGTAGGTGTTGGCGCGCTGCAGCAGGTCCTGCGGCACCGGCAGCTTGTGGTCGCGCGCCTCCACCAGCAGGTGCACCGCATAGAGCGTCGCGAACGGGTCGGCACCCGCGCCGGGCCACAGCGAGAAGCCGCCGTCGGCCGTCTGGCGCGCGCGCAGCTGCACGAGGTAGCGCTCGAGCGTCTTGCGCGACTCGGGCAGCGGGCCCTGGTCGGCCGTGCGGCCGCGCGCCATCTCCTTCAGCAGTTCGGGCCGGCCCGCCAGCAGCACGGCCGGGAAGGTCTGGCTCGTGATCTGCTCGGTGCAGCCATGCGGATAGGCCTCGAGGTACTGCATGAGACCGGTGGCGAAGGCCCAGGGCGCGGCCGACACCGCGAGGTCGCTGCGGCGGAAATTCGGATAGAAGTCGCCCTTGCTCGCGATCTCGCCCGAGCGCTGGAAGCTGCCGGCCTGCACCAGCGAGACGAAGGGCGAGGCGGGCCGCACGCTCACCTCGGTGGCGAGCCGCGCGCTGAAGTTCTTGTGCGTGGAGGTGAACACCAGCGCCGAGGAACCCAGCATCGCCTGATCGCCGGGCTTGGCGCGCACGTTGAACTTCGTGCTGGCCTCGCCGCGCTCGTTGACCTTGAGCGTCTGCGTCGCATCGCCGACCACCTCGAGCCCGCCCGAGGCGGTGAGCGTGAGCGCGATGGGTGCTTCCTTGCCCGAGCCCGCGATGTTGTTGGCCAGGCCGACGCCGACCTCGACCGTGTCGCCGGGCGCCATCGCGAGCGGCGCGTTCGGCAGGATCACCATGTCGCCGCGCACCGTGGTGCGGGTGCTCTTCGCGGCCGTGGTCTCGTCGTTCACGGCCACCGCCATCACGCGCAGGCTGCCGTTGAAGCTCTCGGGCACGGTGTAGCTGAACTCGCGGCTGCCGTTCACATCGACCAGGCCCGACCAGTAGGCCACCGGCTTGTCGCGCTTGCGCTTGAACGGGTTCAGGTGCTTGCCGAGCTCGCCTTCGCCGTCGCCGCCGGGCGCGGCGCCCTGCATCAGCTTCTTGAACTCGGGCAGGATCAGGTCGAGCGTCTGCAGGGTGCCGACCTCGAGCGCGCGCTTCTGGAAGAAGTGCTTGAGCGGGTCGGGCGTCTTGTAGCGCGCCACCTGCAGGATGCCCTCGTCGACCGCGAACACCACGGCACGCGTGGGCTGGTCGCTGGTGAGCTGCATCTTCACGGTCTGGCCGGGCTTCACGAGCTCGGTGCTCGTGAGCTGCAGGTTGGCGGTGCGCTTCGACAGGCTGGTCGCGAAGGGCACGACGCCGTAGGACAGCGGGCTCATGTAGACCTCGTCCGAGGCCGGGTCGCGCACGAAGTGCACGTTGATGTAGCCGGTGCCCTCGAAGTCCTTGGGCAGCACGATCTTCTGCACCGAGGCGGTCTTGTCGGTCTTGAACCAGGCGTGCGCGTAGACCTTGTCGCGCTCGATGGTGATCAGGCCCGCGCCGACGTAGGGCGCGCGGATGCTGACCTCGATCTCCTGTCCGGGCTCGTAGTCCTTGCGGTCGAGCGTGAGCTGCAGCTCGGCATTGCGGTCGAGCGAGCGGCTGACGTTGGCGTTGCCCGCCACGCTGTACTCGACGCGGTTGAGCTCGAGCCCGCCGGCATTGCGCACCACGTAGGCGAAGTTGCCGGGCGTGCCGGTGTCGAGCGCCACGTTGTTGCCGGCTGCGCCGATGGCCAGCGGCTTCTCGTCGAGCACGATCTCCTTGCGGCGCGATTCGTAGCGGTACAGGCCGTTGTCCTGCTTGATCAGCACCGACAGCACCTTGCGCTCCACGCGCTGCAGCACCAGGTCGGCCACCGCGGTCTTCTTGGCCTGCGGGTCGATCGCGATCACGTGCGCAGTGCGCGCCGCGCCCTTGCTCACGTAGCCGGTGTCGCCGTCGACCTTGACGCCCACCAGGTAGGGCAGGTCGCTCACCAGCGTGCGCGCCTCGGCCGACACGCTGCGCCCGCCCTCGGGCTCGAAGGCCTTGGCCAGCACGTGCACCTGGTAGGTGGCGGAATCGAAGCGCGACAGCCGCAGGTCGAACTCGGCCTTGCCCTCGGCGCTGGTCTGCACGCTGCCGAGGTCGTCCACCTGCTTCTCGGCCGCGCGCTGCGGATCGAAGAAGGCGTAGTCGGCGAAGGCGCGGAACACCGGGAAGGCCGGGCTCAGCGTGAGCGTGCCCTCGACCTTGCGGTCGGGCGCGGGCGTGCCGAACAGGTTCTGCACGTCGATCAGCGCCTTCATGTCCTTCGGCTTGACCCAGCCTTCGGCGATCTCGCCGCTGAGCCTGGCCGTGACCTTGGTGCGGTCGGGCAGGAACTCCTGCACCTTCACCGTGGTGCTGCCCAGCAGCAGCCCCTGCACCTCGGGCGCGCCGGGCGAGGACTCGCGCGGCAGGTAGAGGTTGACGGTGTAGTTGCCGGTGGGCGAGGTGTCCTGCGTGGCGTGCGCGATTTCGGCCGCGCCGCCGGGGCCGAGGCGCAGCTTCTCGCGCCGCACGCTCAGGCCGCGCGCATCGATGATCTCGGCTTCGAGCGGCAGGTCGCGCAGCGAGGTGCCCCAGTTGCCGGCCTTCACCATCATCGCGATGTGCATGGTGTCGCCCGGGCGGTAGATGCCGCGGTCGCTGAAGACGTAGGCCGTCATCTGGTTCGGCACGCCGGCCGCGCGCAGGCCGCCGACGTCGAAGCGCGAGATGTCGAGCGTGCGGTCGGTCTTGTTGAAGGGCAGGAAGCTCAGGTCGCCGTCCTTGCGCACCACCAGTACCACCGGCTGCTTCTCGCGCTGGAAGCCCGCGAGGTTGGGCAGCTTCGCGCGGCCCGTGGCATCGGTGGCCTGCGACGCCACGATCATGCCGTTGCGGCCCCACACCTCGACCAGCGCGCCGCCCACGGGCTGGCCGTTGGCGATGCTCTGCACGAACACGTCGCGCGTGCCGTCGAGCGACTTCTTGGCGACGATGCCCAGGTCGGTGACCAGCACCAGCCGCTCGTCCTTCTGGTCCTCGGGGTTACCGCTCTCGGGGTTGCCCTCGTCCTCGCCGGACGACTGCTGCTCCTCGTCCTCGGACGACGCCTCGGTGGCGTCCGCTTCGCCCTCGGGCTTCTTCTTCGCCTTGGGATCGAAGCCCTGCACCTTGAGCAGGAACACGCCGCGCCGGTCGCTGATGTCGCTGCGCAGGTACTCGGCGAAATCGACCGTCTCGTAGTGCGCCTTGCCGGGCGGAATGGCCAGCGGGATCTGCTTCTCGAAGCGATCGACCAGGTTGTCGGTGCCGAGGCCGCCGTAGAACTTGGGATGCGAGAAATCGCCGTTGCTCTGCGTCACCAGGTGCTGCAGCTGCTGCGGCAGCAGGCGCCCGATCTCGACGCGCACGCCCGGCAGGTCGCGCACCAGGATCGGCAGCTTGCGCTCGCCCGACAGCGCGAGCAGCGAACCCTGGCTCATGATCGTGAGCTCGGGCGCGAAGGTCTTGAGCAGCTGCACGCTCTGGAAGGCCGTGCCGAGCTGGTAGCCGCCGGGCGTCTTCAGGCCCTTGGCCACGCGCACCAGCAGGTAGCGCCCGCCCTCGGCCTGCGGCAGGCGGAAGCTGACCGTCTCGGTCACCTCGCGCTCGCTGGCGATGGGCTGCAGGCCGATCTTCTTCGCGCGGCGCAGCACCGCGTCGGTGATCTTCGCGGGATCGGCGGACCAGTCGAACTTGTCTTCCGGGTCGCCCTTGGGATCTTCGGTGGCCGGCAGCAGCCAGGCCTGCACCAGGCGCGCCATCTCGCGCTCGTGCACCGGCATCGAGGCGCTGACATGCATCACGTGCTCGGGCTCGCCGTTCTCGCCGGTGACGATGGTGGGTTCGACGCTCGCGATGTCGAGGCTGAAGAGGCCGGGGATGTCGACCGCGCGCGAGACGTCGTTGCGCTGGCCCGGGCCGCCCTTCTGGGCCACCGCGCCGGCGGTGAGGCTCAGCAGCACGGGGCGGGTCTTCTCGGGAATGGGCAGGGGCTCGGACTGGACCGTGGCCGTGAGGCGCAGCTTGTCGTAGCTGACCGTGAACTTCTCGCTCGCGCATTTGCCGACGCTGAAGAACGAGCTGCTGCAGGCCTGGTCGTAGGTCAGCACCAGCCGCTTCTCGAACTCGGCGGTGTTCACGGGATGCGAGAAGCGCACCTGGAACAGCGCGCGCCGCACGTTGGCCTGCACCGGGTCCTGGTAGAACTCGGCGCTGGCGATGCGGGCGCTGAACTCGGCCGAGCTGAAGTCGTACTTGCGCTGTTCGATCTCGATGTGCGGCGCCAGCGCCTCCTTCGAGAGCTGCACCTTGTAGGTCTGGCCCACTGGCCAGTCCTGCGCGGGCAGGAACTCCAGCTTCTTGGCATCGGTCCAGGTCCAGCGCCCCGCGATGGCGGGCTCGATGCCGACACCAACCGCTTCCTGGCCGACACGCGCGATCGGCGCGACCGAGGCCGAGAAGTTGATGACGACCGGATTGGGCCCCTTGTCGAGCTCGATCTGCGTGCGCGGCGGCGGCACGATCTGCGCGGTCGCCACGATGGGCTCGACGCGATCGGGCGTGAGGCCATGCCACCACTTCAGGAGCTGCGGGCTGGCCATCCAGCCCGCGAACGCCAGCAACACCAGCAGCAGCACCCAGACGAGCCGCTGCTGCAGCCATTGCAGTCCCAGCAGCAGCAGCGCACCCGCGATGCGCAGCCAGCCCGGGGGTCGCCAGGAACCGATGAGCCCGCGTGCGAGCGGGCGCAGGAAGCCGAGCGCGCGGCCCAGCCCGGTGAAGAGCACGTCGCTGAGCGACGCGAGTTTTCGATTGGCAACTTGAAGCATGGAAGCTCCCCCGGTGTTTTTGTTGGCGCCTGGCAGTCTCCAGGCTGTCTGTGAAGCAATCGCGGCGTGTGTGAAGTCTGCGTGAAAACCGCACGGGCGCGCACCCCGGCCCGGTTCAGGGCGAGAGCGCGGGCTTGTTCACCATGAGCCAGAAGACCAGGACCATGGCCACGAAGGCGGGATAGCCGAGCCACTCCCACCAGCGTTGGTAGCGCGCATACAGCGGCAGCAGCGGCTGGCCGTCGCGGTGCGCCTGCCCGGCGATCGCGGCCATGCGGATCTGCAGCCACACCACGGGCAGCCAACACGCGCCCGCAAACACGAAGAGGCCCAGCGACAACGCGAGCCATGGCGTCGACAGCGGCCAGCCCGCGATGTGGGCGAGCGCGAAGCCAGTGGCAGGCTGCAGGATCACGGTGGGCGTGGTGAACCACCAGTCGGCGCGCACCACCAGCCGGCTCACCACCGCCTGCGCCGCCACGCTGCCGCTGCGGTTGGTGAAGAACATGTAGAAGGCCGATCCCAGCCCGGTGCCGACCATCAGCACGCTCGAGACGATGTGCAGCCACTTGAGGACCAGGTAGGTGTTCATGGCACGGCGCGCCGGTACAGGTGCCACAGCAGCGCGGCGATCGGCAGGTTCTTGAGCAGCGGGCCCAGCGGATGCAGCCACAGCGCCGGCTGCAGGCCGGTGGCAACCGCCGTCATGAGCAACAGCAGGCCGAGCGCCGCGAAATAGCTGGCGCGGCCCGGCCGCCACCACAGCGCGAGGCCCACGACGAGGTCGGCCGCCGCGCCGCCGACGATCAGCAGTTGCACCAGCCAGCGCGGCGAGGCGATACCGGCCTCGGCCAGCACCCGGCGGCTCTGGCCGTCGAGTTCGACGATGCTGACGACGGCCGTGACCAGCCAGACCGCGACGAGGCTCAGGCGCAGCAGGCGGTCGTCGTCGGCCCCCTGCCTCATGCCCGCGCGCTCCCGTGCTGCGTGCGCTGCCAGTCGACGACTTCCTGCGCATGGACCGCCAGGAACGCATGCATGCGCGCAAAGCGCCGCCGGGTCTGCCGCGCGAAGGCCCAGGCGACGATCGGTTGCAGCAACCAGCGCAGGGCCTTCGGCCCCGCCTCGATGGTGTAGGTGTAGATCAGCACGGAACGACCGGGCTCGGTGTCGCGGTGCCGCATGGACGCGGCCCAGCGATCGAACGGGAAGGAACGGCCGATCATCGAGGCGGCGGCCAGGTGCGGACGGTCGAAGCTCACGAAGCGGGTTCGCATCGACAGCCCGCGCAGCCAGCCGTGGCCCACGTTCTCGGTCTCGGCGCCGACGAAGGGGCACGGCGCGCCGCCCACCACCCGGGCATCGCCGACCAGCGAGTCCCAGCGCGCGCGCCACACGTGGTAGTGGAAGGTGTCGAAGACCACGTCGGCCGGCGCCGGCATGTCGAACTCAAGCCGCTCGTGCGCCATCGTCGACCACGTCCGTCACCATGCCCCAGCGCGCGAACTCGGGCTCGAACTCCCGCAGCGCGAGCAGCCCCATGCAGGCCTGCGCGCCCATCGGCAGCGCATCGCCGCGCGCGAGCCGGCGCGCCAGCAGGATGGCGGCCATGCAGGGAATCTCGGGCCCATGGTTGTGGTCGGCCGCGATGTGCCAGGCGCGATGCACGGCGGCGCCTCGTGCGTCGATGCCTTCGACGCGCACCACCATGCCGCCAAGCGCGCTGCCGAACGCATCGAACAGGCCGCCCGTGGCATGCAGCAGCCGCGCCAGCTTCTGCGGCGCGGGCAGCAGGCCGATGCGGCGCAGGGCCGCCAGGAAGGCGAAGGCCTGCTGCGTGAGGCCCACCTCGAGCGCGGCACGGAACATCACCGACTGCACGCCCGCATGGCGCGCCGGGAAAAGTTCGAGATCGGGGATGTCGCACAGCGCGCCGCGGCGCGGGCGCATGCGCGCGAAGCGCACGACCGCGGGCCGGGCCCAGCCGGGCTGCTCGGTCCAGCGGCCGTGCTGCCAGACACGGATCGGCGCGCCGCAGTAGGCGAGCACGCCCGCGAGCGTGGCCTCGCCGCGCGGCGCGCCCTGGGCCGGCGCGATGCAGATGTCGATGCCGCGGATGCCCTGCCAGCCGGCCGCGAGGTGGTCGACCACGGCCGAGGAAAGCGCCGGCACGGTGCTCGCGCCGGTGACGGCCGTGCGGCCCGCGCCGCGAAAGACGCCGTCGAGCGCCGCGGGAAAGTCGCAGACGAAGCGGCGGCCGTCGGCCAGGTCGATGTAGTGCGCGCCGGCGGCGGCCACCGCCCGCGGCACGCGGTAGTCCTGGTTCTGGAACGGACCGGCCGTGTGGATGACGAGCTCGACGCCGAGCTCGCGCAAGCCCCGCGCGAAATCCGGCGACTGCGCATCGACGCGAACGGCGCGCGCCCTTCCCGCCAGCGATTGCGCGAAGGCCGTGGCCCGTTCGAGATCGCGCCCGCCCACCAGCAGCTCGATGGCCGCGTCGGCGGCCAGCGCGCGGCTGATGCGCGCGCCGAAGTTGCCGTAGCCGCCGAGCACCAGCGTCTTCATGCCAGGCTCGCTCCGGCCACGTGCCCGCGCGTGAAGGCTTCCTCGAAGATCGAATAGCCCGACCAGTCGGCATGCGCGAACGACAGCCGGCCCGCGATCACGCTGCCGCGGTGCGCATCGTCGGGCGCGGTGCGCTGCGAACCGATCTGCGCCAGCAGGCCGGGCCGCGGAATGGCCATGGCGTGCCCGTAGCGCGTGATCTCGATGCGCGTGGCCAGCGCGGGCAGGTCGGGGTGCGGCACCGAGAGCTCGGCCAGCAGGTCGTCGCGCCAGCCGGTCCAGGGCCGCTCGAGCAGCAGACGGCGGCCGTCGCCCTCGTCGTAGCGGCTCGGGCCCAGCGGCCGGTACCAGCTCAGCACGGTGCCGCGCGGCGTGGGGTCGAGCGTCTGGTGGCGCGCATCGACATAGCCGAGGCCGCGCGTGCCGTAGACGACGTTGTCCCAGCTCGGCGCGGCGCCGGGGCGGTCGACCAGCGGGCCGCGCAGGTGCACGTTGGCCACCAGCCAGGGCGCGTGGCGCACGTGCGCGGCGGCATGCGCGAGCACCGCGGGCGCGTTCTCGACCACGCGCGCGGCGACGAACACCGGCAACGCGACGATGCAATGCACGGCCTGCCAGCGCACCAGCGATTGCGAGGCGGCATCCCAGGCATCGACCTCGACGCCGCCGCGCACCTCGGCGATGCGCACGACCACCTGGCCCGTGCGCAGCCGTTCGCCCAGCGGCGCGGCCAGCTGCTTCGTGAGCCAGCCGTTGCCCTCGGGCCAGGTCAGCACGCCGTCGCGCTCGGGGTTGGTGTCGTTGGCGCTGCCCGACGGATCGCCGGGCGCGTGGAAGCCGTGCCGGCTCGCGAAATAGTGGATGCCGGCCCAGGCCGAAACCTGCTCGATGCCCGCGCCGTAGTCGTCGCGGCAGCAGTAGTCGAGGTACCAGCGCAGGTGCTCGTCGCTGAATCCCTCGCGATCGAGCCAGGCCGAGAAGGCCTGCGCATCGAGCGCCAGCAGCTCGGGCGTGACCGCGACCTTGAGCGTGGGAATGGCGAAGTGGGCCGCATGCTGGAGCGCGTCGATGCGCTGCGCGAAGCGGCGGTACTGCGCCTGCGTGTCGGCGCCCACGCCATGCACCGGCAGCAGGCCGTCCTGCCACTCGCCGTGGAAGAACAGCCGCTCCTGCGGGCTGTGGCACAGCGTGCGCTCGTCGTATTCCCAGCGGCCGGCCACGCGCCGGCGCAGGCCGAGTTCCTCGAGCAGGTCCTGCACCTCGCGCGCATCGTCGCCGGGCACCGGCAGGTAGTGCGCGCCGAGCGGGCAGGCGATGCCGTTGACCATGCCGCCGCGCGCATTGCCGCCCGCGCTGTCCTCGAGCTCGAGCAGCGCGAAGTCGTCGATGCCCGCGAGGCGCAGCGCACGCGCCGCAGCGAGCCCCGCGACGCCACCACCGGCGATCAGCACGCGGGTCTTGCGGGTGCTCGCGGGCGCGCGCGACTTCAGCGTGCCGTCGCGCATCGCGTGGCCGCGCGCCATGTCGATGCCGGTGAAGCCGCCTTCGATGGGCGGCGGCGCATCGCAGCCGGCGAGCGCGAGCGCACCGGCGGCGCCGACCGTGCCGAGGAAGCTGCGTCGCCTCATGCCCATGTCGCCATCACCTCGCCGAGCCGACGAACTGCACCCGACCTGCGGTCTGCCAAGGGACCGCGTAGCGCGGCCTGTTCGGGAGACACCGTGGAACCGGCTTTGCCGGGCCACGGGTGTCGCCCCCGGTGAGGGGGTTGGCGAAGCGGCACGCAGTGCCGCGCAGCCTGGGGGAGGACCATTTAATGTGCCATGACCTTGCCCCACTCCTGTTCGTAGGTGGTGACGAGGACCTGGTTGGAGAGCCGGTTGACCTCGGCCGGCACGCGCGCCATGTCGAGCGGGAAGTCGAACATCAGCGGCAGCGTGGGCGCGGACAGGAAGCGCAGGCCCGCGGGCAGCGCGTCGGGCTTCCGGTAGGGCCGGTGGCTCGCGATGATGAAGCCCCATTCGCCGAAGCTCGGCACGTGCACGTGATAGGGCGTCGCGGTCAGGCCCACCGACTCCACCGTCTGCGCCACGGTCCAGAAGCTCTTGCGCGCCACCAGCGGCGAGGTGGTCTGGATCACCGCATAGCCGCTGGCCGCGAGGCGCTTGTCGAGCAGCGCGTAGAAGCTGTTGGTGTAGAGCTTGCCGATCGCGAAGTTGGTGGGATCGGGAAAGTCGACCACGATCACGTCGAACAGGTCATCGTCACCGCGCTGCTGCAGCCACTGGAAAGCATCGGTGTTGACGATCTTGAGCTTCGGCGACGACAGCGAATGGCCGTTGAGCGCGGCCAGGGTCTCGTGGTCGGTGAACAGCTTCGTCATGTTCGGATCGAGCTCGACCAGCGTGACCGACTCCACCGACGGGTACTTGAGCACCTCGCGCACCGCCATGCCGTCGCCGCCGCCGAGCACCGCCACCTTCTTGGGCGCGCCGTGGGCGGCCATCACGGGATGCACCAACGCCTCGTGGTAGCGGTACTCGTCGCGCTCGGCGAACTGCAGGTTGCCATTGAGGAACAGCCGGTGCCCAAGCAGCCCGCGCGTGACCACGATGCGCTGGTAGGGCGAAGTGGCGCTGAAGACGATGCGGTCCTGGTAGAACTTGTCCTCGGCCAGCGTGGTGATGTGGTCGGCGCCGATGAAGCCGCCGAGCAGCGCCGCCAGCGACAGGAAGCAGGCCAGCGCATGCGCGCCGACGCGCCGCAGCTCGTGGCGGAACAGCCAGAGCGCCCACACCGCCACCGCCGCGTTCATGAAGCCGAACAGCAGGCCGGTGCGGATCATGCCGAGCTGCGGCACCAAGATCAGCGGGAAGGCCACCGACACCGCGAGCGCGCCGAGGTAGTCGAAGGTCAGCACCTGCGACACCAGATTCTTGAGCGCCACATTGCGCCGCAGGATGCGCATCACCAGCGGGATCTCGAGCCCGACCAGCGTGCCCACCACGACCACCAGCCCGTACAGCAGCAGCCGGAACGCGCCCGGCGCGTAGGCATTGGCCAGGAACAGCACCGCCGGCAGCGCGCCGCCGATCAGCGCCACCATCAGCTCGATGCGCAGGAAGTGGGCCGGCAGCTGGCGGTCGAAATAGCGCGACAGCCACGAGCCCACGCCCATCGCGAACAGGTAGGTGCCGATGATGGTGCTGAACTGCAGCACCGAGTCGCCCAGCAGGTAGGAGCTGAGCGCCGCCGCGCTGAGTTCGTAGACCAGCCCGCAGGCGGCCACCACGAAGACGCTGGCGAGCAGCGCGATCTCGACGGGCTGCGGCCCGCGCGCATCGGCCGGGCGCGCGGACGGGGCCTGCTCCGCGCTCAATGGATGGCGGCGGCGACGATGATGCTGATGCCCAGGCTCATCGCTGCGACGACCAGGCCCAGCGCCACGTTCTGCTTCTCGACGATCTCGCCCCACAGGTCATAGGGCGTGATCTTGTCGATGATCAGGAAGCAGAGCCAGAAGATCACCACGCCGATCAGCGCGTACACGAGCGATCCGAGGACCACGCCAGGTTTCAGCCATTCAAATCCCATGGGGACCTCCAGTCGTATCTGTATCTATCAGTCGATGAATCGAAAGCGGCAGCGCGATCTTCGTCATTTGTGGCCGCCGCCGCTCGAGGAGCCGCCGTAGGAGCCGCCCGAGCTGCGGTAGCCGCCGCCCGAACCGCCGCCGCTGCTGCTGCAGGTGCTCAGGATGATGACCAGCACGATGATCACGATAGCGATCACGATCATGGTGCCGCAGCCCAGCCCCGAAGCCGCGCTGACCGGCAGTGCGTCGGAGCGCTCGAACAGGTCCTTCTTGGCATCGAGCTTGAAGGCCGTGGCGACCGCGCCGCTGTCGATCTTGCTGCCCGACGACCAGGTGAGCTCGTTGGCCGAGCGCTCCATCGACAGCAGGGCGCCGCCGACCGCGAAGTCGCGGTTGAAGGTCTTCTGCCCGCGCTCGACCTGCCAGTAGAACTCGCCGGCCACGTAGGTGGTCTCGGCGTTGTAGGCGTACTGCTGCTGGTAGCGCTTGCCGAGGTAGGTGGCGGTGCTGCCGTTCTCGGCCATCACCGGCGCGCCGGTGGTGGGGCGCACCATGCTCCAGCCGTCCTCGGCATCGACCAGGAAGCTGAAGCCGCGCTTCTTGTTGTAGAGCAGGTATTCGTCCCAGCCGAACTGCTCGTCGTCGCCGGGCTCGCTGCCCATGCGGTGCTGGAAACCCACCACCTGCCACTGCACGCCCTGCAGCTGGCCCATGCTGCCCAGCGCGATCAGCGGGCGCACCGGCTCGTTCTGCGCCGCATGCTTGAGCTCGCCGCCGATGCCCTGCGACAGGTCGATGATGCTGTTGCACGAGCGGCAGGTGACGCTCTTGCTGTCGGCCAGGTTGAGCGTGACCGGCGAGCCGCAGTTGGGACAGTTGAAGCTGCGACCCTTCTCGTCCTTGGCGGAGTCCTCGCGCAAGCCCGTGAGCTGCAGCGATTCGAGTTCGACCGAGCGGCCCAGCGCGGCCGTGGGCGGCTGCGAGCCGTAGTCCAGGCTCAGCACCAGGCCCTTGTCGTTGCGCAGCTCGACCACCTGGAACGGCCGGCCGAGCTCGGGCAGGTGCGGCAGTTCGCCCTGCGCCGAGACCAGCGTCACTTCCTCGTTCGAGGCGACGGTGTAGCTCTGGCCGTTGAAGGCGGTGGTGGCGCCCACGCGCAGGTCGGCCGCGGCCGGCGGCGTGCGCTGCAGTTCGAACGGCAGCGAGAAGACGTAGGCGCCGTTATCCTCGCTGAGCACGCCGGTGCGGTCGCCGTCGAGGGCCGCGATCCATTCGGTCCAGCGCCCGCCGGGGTACTTGTATTGAAGCCGGCCGACGATGGTGAAGGGCTTGTCCTGGATCCGGCCCGCGGCGAACAGCTGCAGCGGGCTGAAGTCGTCGAACAGCTCGGCCATCTTGCCGGTGCGCGCGAGCGTGTCGCCCTGGCGCACGACGGTGCTCTGGCAGTAGGGGCAGACCGCATGGGTCGACTGGGCCGATCGGAACTCGACCGGCGCGCCGCAACCGGGGCAGGGCGCGCGGTAGTAGCGCTGGGTGCCGCCGGCTTCCTCAGCCATGGCGCGCACGCGCGGGCGCGAGGCCCGCAGCATTCTTCCAGCCGATCATGCCTCTCACGCCCGTCGAGCGGGCGTCAGGCGCTGTACAGAACATGGCGCCGGGTCAGACCAGCTTCTTGAGCAGTTCGGCCTTCTTGGCGTCGAACTCTTCCTGGGTCAGGATGCCCTTGGTCTTGAGTTCGCCGAGCTTCTCGAGCGTGGTCATCACGTCGTTGGGGTTCACCACCGCCACCGCCGGCTGCTGCTGGGTCGCGGCCGCCTGGGCCGCCGCGTTCGGGCTCAGGCCCTGCGCGAGGTTCTGCGCCAGCACCTGGCCGAGCGCCACGCCGGCGCCCAGGCCCATCGCGTCGCCCGCGATGCCGCCGCCGTTGGCGGCACCCTCGGCGAACTTGGGGATCGCCTGCGCCGTCTGGTACTGCATGAACTTGCCCATGTCGTTGCCGACCATGCCCATGCCGATCTTCTGGTCGAGGATCTTCTGCAGTTCCTCGGGCAGCGAGACGTTCTGGACCGTGATGTTCTCGAGCTTGATGCCGATCTTGGCGAACTCGGGCACCAGCTGGGCCGCCAGCGCCTGCGCGAACTGGATCTGGTTGGCCGCGAGGTCGAGGAAGGGCACGCCGCTGGAGGCGATGGCGTTGCTGATGTTCTGCAGCACCAGGCCGCGCAGCTGGCCGTCGAGGTCGGCCACGGTGTAGATGTCGCGCGTGCCCGAGATCTCGGTGTGGAACAGCTTGGCGTCGCCGATGCGGAACGAGTAGTTGCCGAAGGCGCGCAGGCGCACGGCGCCGAAGTCCTTGTCGCGGATGGTGATGGGCTGCGGCGTGCCCCACTTCTGGTCGACCTGCTGGCGCGTGCTGAAGAAGTAGACGTCGCTCTTGAACGGGGACTCGAAGAGCTTGTCCCAGTTCTTCAGGTAGGTCAGCACCGGCAGCGTCTGCGTGGTGAGCTTGTACATGCCGGGGCCGAACACGTCGGCCACCTGGCCTTCGTTGACGAACACCGCGACCTGCGACTCGCGCACCGTCAGCGAGGCGCCGTTCTGGATTTCCATCTCCGCCATCGGGAAGCGCCAGGCCAGCGTGCCGTCGCCGGACTCGGTCCACTGGATGATGTCGATGAACTGTTTCTTGATGAAATCCATCAGGGCCATGGCTGCGCTCCTCTAGAGGGTTTTTGTGCGGACTTGGCATATTGCCACACCGACTTGACGGCGGACCCGTGCTTTTGGTCATTTTGGTCATGGCTGCACCCTGGCCAGGCGGCATAGTCCGTCATCGTCCGAGGTCTACAATCGGCGCCCCCAGAAGAAGCGCCCCAGGAGCAACGGCACATGTCTGACACGACCCCTTCGTCATCCTCGACTCCCTCGCCCGAAGACAAACGCGCCGAACTTCGACGTGCCGCCCTCGAGTACCACGAGTTCCCGGTCCCCGGAAAGATCTCGATCGCCGCGACCAAGCAGATGGTCAACCAGCGCGACCTGTCGCTGGCCTACTCGCCCGGCGTGGCCGCGCCCTGCGAGGAGATCGTCAAGGACCCGGCCAACGCCTTCAAGTACACCGCGCGCGGCAACCTCGTGGCGGTCATCACCAACGGCACCGCGGTGCTGGGCCTGGGCGACATCGGCCCGCTGGCTTCCAAGCCGGTGATGGAAGGCAAGGGCGTTCTCTTCAAGAAATTCGCCGGCGTCGACGTGTTCGACATCGAGATCGACGAGAAGGACCCCGCGAAGCTGGTCGAGGTGATCGCCGCGCTCGAGCCCACCTTCGGCGCGATCAACCTCGAGGACATCAAGGCGCCCGACTGCTTCTACGTCGAGCGCGAGCTGCGCAAGCGCATGAAGATCCCGGTCTTCCACGACGACCAGCACGGCACGGCGATCACCGTGGCCGCGGCCATGCTCAACGGCCTGAAGGTGGCCGGCAAGAACATCGCCGACGTGAAGCTCGTGACCTCGGGCGCGGGCGCCGCGGCGCTGGCCTGCCTGAACCTGCTGCTCAAGGTGGGCCTCAAGCGCGAGAACGTGTTCGTGACCGACCTGGCCGGCGTGGTCTACGAAGGCCGCACCGAGCTGATGGACGACGACAAGCGCCAGTACATGCAGAACACCACGGCGCGCTCGCTGGCCGAGGTGATCGAGGGTGCCGACGTGTTCCTGGGCCTGTCGGCCGGCGGCGTGCTCAAGCCCGCGATGGTCGCCAAGATGGCGACGCGCCCGGTGATCTTCGCGCTGGCCAATCCGAATCCGGAAATCACGCCCGAAGACGCGCGCACGGTGCGCGACGACATCATCATGGCCACCGGCCGCACCGATTACCCGAACCAGGTCAACAACGTCCTGTGCTTCCCGTACATCTTCCGCGGCGCGCTCGACTCGGGCGCGACCACGATCACCGACGAGATGGAGATCGCCGCGGTGCACGCCATCGCCGAGCTGGCCCAGGCCGAGCAGAGCGAGCGCGTGGCGGCCGCCTACGTCGGCGAGAAGCTGTCGTTCGGCCCCGAATACCTGATCCCGAAGCCCTTCGACCCGCGCCTGATGATGAAGATCGCGCCGGCCGTGGCCAAGGCGGCCGAGGAAAGCGGCGTGGCGCTGCGTCCGATCAAGGACATGGACGCCTACCGCGACAAGCTGCAGAGCTTCGTCTACGCCTCGGGCACCACCATGAAGCCGATCTTCGACGCCGCCAAGCGCGCGCCGAAGAAGCGCGTGGCCTACTGCGAAGGCGAGGAAGAGCGCGTGCTGCGCGCCGCGCAGATCGTGGTCGACGAGGGCATCGCCCGCCCGACGCTGATCGGCCGCCCGGCGATCATCGCCCAGCGCATCGAGAAGTTCGGCCTGCGCCTGAAGGAAGAGCTCGACTACGACGTGGTCAACGTCGAGCAGGACCACCGCTACCGCGACTTCTGGCAGACCTACCACCGCATGACCGAGCGCAAGGGCATCACGGTGCAGGTCGCCAAGATCGAGATGCGCCGCCGCCTCACGCTGATCGGCGCGATGCTGCTGCACAAGGGCGAGGTCGACGGCATGATCTGCGGCACCTGGGGCACCACGCTGATCCACCTGCACTACATCGACCAGGTGATCGGCAAGCGCCCCGGCGGCTGCGCCAGCACCCCGCAGGACGTGCCGGTGTACGCCTGCATGAACGGCCTGCTGCTGCCCGAGCGCCAGGTGTTCCTGGTCGACACCCACGTCAACTACGACCCGACGCCCGAGGAACTGGCCGAGATCACGACCATGGCGGCCGAGGAGATGATGCGCTTCGGCCTCAAGCCCAAGGCGGCGCTGCTGTCGCACTCGAACTTCGGCACCAGCAACGAGCCCAGCGCGCTGAAGATGCGCAAGACGCTCGACCTGCTGCGCGTGCAGGCGCCCTGGCTCGAGGTCGACGGCGAAATGCACGGCGACGTGGCGCTCGACAGCAAGCAGCGCGCGGTGGTCATGCCGCACAGCGCGCTGGCCGGCGATGCCAACCTGCTGGTTTTCCCGAACATCGATTCGGCCAACATTTCCTACAACCTGCTCAAGACGGCGGCCGGCGGCAACATCGCGATCGGCCCGGTGCTGCTCGGAGCGGCCAAACCTGTGCACATTCTCACGGCGAGCGCCACCGTGCGGCGCATCGTGAACATGACGGCACTCACGGTGGCCGACGCCAACGCTGAACGTTAAGCTTTAGCAAGCATTCCTTCGAGAGTGGACGCCAACTTATGGCGTCCCTGTCAAGCCCTGAATACTGCTCAAACTTTGGGCAGTCGCTTGCTATTTTCGCCAGCGTGGTGCACACTCGCGGGCTTGGATTTGCGGGTTAACCCCAAGGTTGATCGCTGATCCGAACCCCCCGCTCTTTTCTTGTGGTGCCTCTCTATGGCGATGGCGTCTTGCGCCTCGATCACGTCCTCTGTCGCTAAGTTTGCGCTCACCGGCTTCATGCTGGCGGCGCTGGCGACGACGGGGGCCGAGGCCCGCGGATGGTTCGGCGCCGGGAATTCCACCGCCCAGGAAACGATTGCGCTGGCCGAGCTGCCGGCGCAAGGCCAGCGTACCTACGAAGCCATCCTGAACGGCGGCCCCTTCCGGTACGACAAGGACGGCTCGGTGTTCGGCAATCGCGAACGGCTCCTGCCCCCGGCCCGGCGCGGCCACTATCGCGAGTACACGGTGACCACGCCCGGATCGCGCGATCGCGGCGCCCGGCGCATCGTCTGCGGCGGCGAGAAGCGCACGGCACCCGAGGCCTGCTGGTACACGGCGGACCACTACGCGAGTTTCAGGCGGATCACGCCATGAGCGGCGACGACAACGACTTGAGCGGCGCACCGAAGCGCCCCGAAGAAATGATGATGACTATGGAAAGACCAGCGGAGATGACTTTATCCCTTCGTGGCGTACGCCCGAACATCGTGCAATCGATTCGCGCGTTCCGCGTGAGCGACCTGCAGGACGCCGCCAACGCCGCGGGCCAGCACTTCCTGTACGCCAACCTGGGCAACGCGCAGACCAAGCAGGACGTGCTCGACCTGATCGCCCAGCAGTTCACCTTTCCGGCGCACTTCGGCAAGAACTTCGACGCGCTGTACGACTGCATGACCGACCCGTTGCATAAATCGGGCCCGCAGCCCGGTTTCGTGATCGTTCTCGAACAGATCCCGGCCAACGGCAAGTTCGACAAGGAAGCGCGCGAGCAGCTGCTCGACATCTTCCGCGACGCGTCGGACTACTGGGGCGACCGCAAGGTGCCCTTCCGGTGCTTCTATTCTTTTCTGTAGCCCGTTCTGCACAAACCAGCCAAGCAGAACGGGCGAACGAGGCCCAGCCGACCGCCGCGGCAACCCTCGATGGCATCCAGATCGATCCGGCCACCGTCGCCCCCGCGGTGACCGCCACCGCGACCGATGAACCCACGGGCGAAAAAATGCCGACCGACAAACTGGTCGACGTCTCGCCGCTCGCCTTGCGCATGAGCAGCCCGTTCAACGCGGGCTACTGGCTCGCCGCGGCGTAATCGAGAAAGCGCTCGCCGGGCACGTTCCGGCACCGCAAGAAAAAAACCCGTCGTCGACGGGTTTTTTCGTTTCTCCCGCAGACAACGCCCGCTCAGCCGAGCCCCGGCGTCTGCGCCAGCGCCAGGTACTGCTCGACCGGCACTTCCTCGGCCCGCCGCTGCGTGTCGAATTCGCCGGCGAAGCCGTGTTCGTCGAGCCACTTGCCCAGCGTGTGGCGCAGCAGCTTGCGGCGCTGGCTGAACGCGACCTGCACGATCGCCTCGAGCCGCTTCGCATCGACCGCCGGCGGCGTGGCCAGCGGCACCATGCGCACCACGGCGCTGTCGACGCGCGGCGGCGGATCGAAGCTCTCGGGCGGCACGAACAGCACGTTCTCCATCGCGTAGCGCCACTGCAGCATCACGCTCAGGCGGCTGTAGTCCGAGGTGGCGGGGCGCGCCACCATGCGGTCGATCACTTCCTTCTGCAGCATGAAGTGCTGGTCGGCCACCAGGTGGGCATAGCCCAGCAGGTGGAACAGGATCGGCGTGGAGATGTTGTAGGGCAGGTTGCCGACCACGCGCAGCGCGGTGGTCGGCACCTTCGCCGCCAGCGCCGCGAAGTCGACCTTGAGCACGTCGGACTCGACCACCTCGAGCTGCGGATGGCTGCGCAGCCGCTTGGCGAGGTCGCGGTCGAGTTCGATGACTGTGAGCCGGCCGAGCCGCTCGACCAGCGGCTGCGTGAGCGCCGCGAGGCCGGGACCGATCTCGACCATGGGGTCGCCGGGCTGCGGCGCGATCTCGCGCACGATCGCGTCGATGATGCCGCCGTCGGACAGGAAGTGCTGGCCGAAGCGCTTCCTGGGAATGTGCGCCATCGTGTGCCGATCAGGACTGCGGCGGCTCGCGGAACTCGACGTAGGCGCGCGCGCGCACTTCCTGCGCCCAGGTGTTGAAGGCTTCCTCGGTGCGCTGGTCGCGCAGCACGGCACGGGCGGCTTCGCGCTGCTCGTCCTGGCTCGGCTTGACGTTGCGGCGCTCGAGCACCTGGATCAGGTGGACGCCGAAGCGCGACACCACCGGATCGCTGATCTGGCCCGGCGCGAGGCGGTTCATGGCCTCCTCGAACTCGGGCACGAACATGCCCGGGCGAGCCCAGCCGAGGTCGCCGCCGTCCTTGGCGCTGCCGTCCTGCGAGTTGTCGCGTGCCAGGCTGGCGAAGTCGACGCTGCCGCCGCTGGCCTCGATGCGCCGCTTGAATTCGGCCAGCTGCGCCACCGCCTGCTCGGTGGTGCGCTTGGGATCGTTCTGCAGCAGGATGTGGCGCGCGTGGGTCTGCGTGACCACGGCATCGGCCGAGCCGACCTGTTCCTTGGCGATCACCTTGACGACGTGGAAGCCGGCGCCCGTGCGCACCGGCCCGACGATGCCGCCCACGGCCGTGGACTGCACGGCCTCGACGAACAGCGGCGGATAGCGGTCGGCCGTGCGCATGCCGAGCGCGCCGCCATTGGCGCGGTCGGGCGCGTCGGAATTGCTCTGCACCAGCTTGGTGAAGTCTTCGCCGGAACGCGCGCGCTGCGCGAGGCCCTGGGCCTTCTGCTGCGCCTGCGCCACCTGCGCGTCGGTGGCGTTCTCGGGCACGGCCACCAGCAGTTGCGCGAGGTTGAGGTTCAGCATGGACGGATCGCCCTTGCCGCCGCTGTTGCGCTGGTCCAGCAGGAACTGGTCGGCTTCCGCGTCGCTGACCTTGACCTTCGAATCGACCTCGCGGCCACGCAGGCGCGTGAGCAGCAGCTGGTCGCGCAGGTCGTTGCGGAAGGCCTGCAGGCTGATGCCTTCGGCCGTCACGCGCTGGCGCAGCTCGGGCAGGGTCATCTGGTTCTGGCGCGCCACGGTCTGCTCGGCCTGGTCGATGGCGATCTCGTCGACCTTGATGCCGGTTTCCTTGGCGAGCTGCAATTGCGCGCGCTCGGAGATCAGCCGCTCGAGCACCATGCGCGCGAGTTCGGGGCGCGGCACGCGCTCGGCGTCGGGGTTCTCCTGGATCAGCCGCTGCACGCGGGTCAGCACCTCGGTGTTGGTGATCGGTTCGGAATTGACCAGCGCGACGATGAATTCGGCCGAGCGCTGCACCGGTGCCGGCGGCGCGGCGGGCCGTGCGGCCGGCGGCGCCAGGCGCGGACCGGCGCGCATGATGTCGGTGATGCCGCCGCTGGAACGGAAGCCCTGCTGGGCGCCGGCGGTAACGGCCAGCGTGGCGAGGCAGGCCAGGCTGAGAATGGAACGGATGTGTTTCATGGCGTTGCTCGGTCTCTCGTCTCAGTCGTAATTGGTGAAGCGGCTCGGCCCTTCGACCGGTGTGCGCAGGGGCTGGTAGCGTTGGATGTTGGTGCGCAGGGCCTGCATCGGGCTCGAGCCGATGGCCGCGAAACCGACGAATTCGAGCTGGAACATGATGCGGGTGTTGGCCGTCACCTGGCCGGTGGTGATGCGCTGCAGCACCACGCGCCCGATCCAGCAGCAGCCGTCGTATTCGACGCCGAGGACGCCATCGGTGAGCTTGCGGTCCTGCAGGTCGTAGTTCAGCCGGCCCACCGCGTACCAGCGTCCGCCGCCCTGGCCCTTGCCGGGACCGAGGTCCTTGCCCTTGTCGCCCCAGAAGTCGTTGAGCGGCCACTGCCAGCCGACGTCGATCGACTTGCTGCCGTCGTTGACGGCGGTGGTGTTCGGGTTGAGCGCCTTGGCCGCGAGGTAGGCATCGCTGGGCGCCTGGTAGCGCAGCGCGATGTTCACGTTGTGATAGGGCGCCGGGTTGTAGCGCGCGCTGATGGCGCTGCGCGTGGACTTGCGGGTGTCGGGGTTGTACTGGATGACCGTGTCCAGGCTCCACTTGGGCGTCCAGTTGATCTGGCCGCCCAGCAGCAGGTCGCTCGCGCGGTCGGTGACGGGATTCGCGCCCGGCAGCGTGACGCGCTGGTCGGAGAAGCGCAGCCGCTGCGCGACGCCGAAGCGCGCGGCCTCGGCACCGGTGTCGGGATCGATCAGCCGCGAGGTCACGCCCGTGGTGAGCGTGTTGGTGTCGGAGATGCGGTCATTGCCCGAGAACGCGTTCTCGGTGTAGATGGTCGCGAAGCTGAAGTCGTTGGCGGCCGTGTCGTAGTTGGGCAGCTTGCTCTGGTCGCGGAAGGGCGTGTAGACGTAGTAGGCGCGCGGCTCCAGCGTCTGGCGGAAGGCGCGGCCGAAGAAGCTCGCGTCGCGCTCGAAGATCAGGCCGCTGTCGAGGCTGAAGGTCGGCACCGTGCGGTTGGCCGAGGTGGACCAGAGCACCGGCGAACTCGGGTCGTACGGAATGCCGTTCACGTACTGCACGTTGTTGACCGTGAGCTTCGGGATGTCGCCCTGCGGCACGTAGTAGCTGTAGGTGGTGGCGTGCAGCTGCACCTTCGGGATGACGAAGGTGCTCGGCGTGAGGAAGGGCCGGCTCAGCGCCGCCACGGCATACAGGCGGTCGCCGTCGGGCTGCGACTGCTGGACCGCGTCGTAGCCCGGTTGGCCGGAGGCGATGCGGTTCACGCGGAAGCGCGTGTAGTCCGTGGTGAACGAGAAGTCGAAGCCACCCCAGTCGTACTTGTTGTAGTTGGCCGTGATCTGCGGCATGCGGTCGTACGACGGCACGACGGGCGCCAGGGTGTACTGCAGCGTCTGGTAGCGCAGCGCGCGCACCACGCCGTTCCAGTCGCCCTTGCTCCAGCTGAGCGTGGCGTCGTTGGGCAGCAGGCGTTGCGACAGCGTGGGCGTGCGCGTGAAGTCGCGCCAGTAGTCGTTGTCGCTGACGCGGTTGATGTTGATGTTGGCCGCGAGCGAATCGAGACCGAGCGACTTGGCGTCGAAATCCTGGTGGTGGTTGAGCCAGACGCCCCAGCGCCGGGAACTGGGCTGCCGCAGGTCGAGGTCCTTGGCCTGGATCTGGCCGCTGGCCAGCTGCTGCAACTGCGTGGCGCGCGACTCGTTGAAGCGCTGGCCCACCAGGCGGTCGCTGCCCATCAGGTCGAGCCGGACGGTGCCGTTGTAGCCCTTCTCGAGGTAGCGGAACTCCGAACCCAGGTTGATGCCGCGCTTGGACATCAGCGTCGGCGTGATGGTGGCGTCGCGATTCGGCGCGATGTTCCAGTAGTACGGCTGCGAATACTCGATGCCGTTGGTGTTGTCGATGCCGATGGTGGGCGGCAGCAGGCCGCTCTTGCGCTCATTCGACAGCGGGAAGCTCAGGCTGGGCAGCGCCGGCGTGGTGATGCCCATGAAGCTCAGCCGCGCGTCCTTGGCGACGCCCACGTTCTCCTCGCTGTCGGTGGTGATCGAGGCGGCGCTCAGGATCCAGGCCGGCATCCAGCCCGGGAAGTCCTCGCGGCGGCAGGTGGTGTAGGTGCCCTGGCGCGCGATCGACACGTTGGAATCGACGAAGTCGATGCGCTGCGCCTCGCCGTGCCCGCCGTTGGCGAGGAAGGTGTAGCGCACGTTGTTGAAGAAGCCCTCGAAGGTCTCGAGCTTGAGCTCGAGCTCGGGGCCCTCGTAGACGTTGCCCGCCTGGTTGACGCGCACGTTGCCCGTGGCACGCGCGCGGTCGTCGGGCTGGTAGTACTCGAGGCGGTCGGCGGTGATGGCGGTTTCGCCGCGCCGCAGGCTGGCATTGCCTTCCACCACGGTCTCGAGGTCGGGCCGGCCCGAGATGCGGTCGCCGCTCACGAGGCTAGGCAGCTGGCTGCGCAGCAGCGGCGGAATGGTCTCGGCGAGCTGGGGCGTGCGCTTGAGCGTGAGCGGGCCGTCGAGGCCCGTGCCCTGCGCCGAGGCGCCATGCGCGTGCAGCAGGGCCAGCGTCAGGAGGGCCAGCGGCAGCGGCGGGCCGGAACGGCGCACCTCGACTCGTCGGCTCATCAGGCCTCCCGCCGATCCGTTCCGAGGAGAGCCTGGCGTCCTCCCGAGGAAGGCAGCGAGCGCACAAGGTGCCAGGCGTCGGGGCATGGATTCGTAGGCATCGGTTCGGACAAAGGAAACGTCGGGGGAGGCGGCGCGGCAGGCCGGCCGGTTGCGGGAGCCGGCGGCGAACCGGTCCGATCGGGCGCCGATCGCAGAGGTTGCCGCGCCAGGCGGTTTGTAGAATCGATTATCCATGACAGCACCCCCGCCCCCGGCCTCCACGGCCCCAGCCCTCCATGGGGCCATTTCCTGGACTGATCCTCAACGGGCCGAAGCGTTCCGGGGTTGGCTTGCCGGCATCGCGGCTTCGCACGGCCTGCGGCCCGACACCGTGCGGCTCGCCTCCGCCGACGCGAGCTTCCGCCGCTACTTCCGCGTCGACAGCAGCGGCCCCGAGGGCACGCGCATCGTGATGGACGCGCCGCCCGACAAGGAGAACAGCGCCCCCTTCGTCCAGGTGGCGCAGCTCATGGCCGAGGCCGGCGTGCATGCGCCGCGGGTGCTCGAATGGGACCAGGCCCACGGCTTCCTGCTGCTCGACGATCTCGGCCGCCAGACCATGCTCGAGGTGCTCGACCCCGAGCAGCCCGACACCAGCCGCCCGCTCTACGACCAGGCGATCGACGCGCTGATCCGCTGGCAGCTCTCGTCGAAGCCCGGCGTGCTGCCGCCCTACGACCGCGCGCTGCTCGAGCGCGAGCTGTCGCTGTTTCCCGAGTGGTACCTGGGCCGCCACCGCGGCATCGCCATCGAGGGCAAGCTGAAGGAACGGCTGGAGCGCAGCTTCAAACTGATCGTCGACAGCAACCTCGCCGCGGCCAGCGTCTACGTGCACCGCGACTTCATGCCGCGCAACCTCATGGTGGCGCCGGGCGACACCCTCGCCGAGCGCGCGAAGGCGCCGCTGGGCGTGCTCGATTTCCAGGATGCCGTCTACGGCCCGATCACCTACGACATCGCCTGCCTGATGCGCGATGCCTTCCTGAGCTGGGACGAGGAGTTCGTGCTCGACATCACCGTGCGCTACTGGCAGAAGGCCCGCAAGGCCGGCCTGCCGGTCGACGAGGACTTCGGCGCCTTCTACCGCGCGGTCGAGTGGATGGGCCTGCAGCGCCACCTCAAGGTGGCCGGCATCTTCGCGCGCATCACGCTGCGCGACGGCAAGCCGCGCTACCTCGCCGACGCCCCGCGCTTCATCGCCTACATCCGCGCCACCGCCAGCCGCTACAGCGAGCTCACGCCGCTGCTGCGCGTGATCGACGAGGTCGAGGGCACGACCGCGACCACCGGCTTCGCCTACGGCCGGGTCTGACCGCTGAAGAAGCGCTGAACGAAACCTGAAGGAAGGGACGCTGTATCGCCCGTGCAACATGGGAATGCAGCTCCGAATCTCACAGCAATGCCGCGTTTTCACTGCTCCGTTCCGCTGCAGGCCGGCGCCACGCTGGCGCTGCCGCCCGGCGCCGCGCGCCACGTGCAGGTGCTGCGGCTGCAGCCCGGCGATGCCATCGTGCTGTTCGACGGCAGCGGCGGCGAGTACGCGGCCACGGTCGAGCGCATGGGCCGCAGCGAGGTCAGCGTGACGGTTGGCGCGCACACGGCGCGCGAGAGCGAGGCGGCGCGCGCCGTGCACCTGGCGGTCGGCATGCCGGCCAACGAGCGCATGGACTGGCTGGTCGAGAAGGCCACCGAGCTCGGCGTGGCGAGCATCCAGCCGCTGGTCACCGCGCACGGCGTGCTGCGGCTGGCCGGCGAGCGCGCCGAGAAGAAGCGCGCGCACTGGGAGGCCATCGCGATCGCGGCCTGCGAGCAGTGCGGGCGCAACCGGGTGCCGGCGATCCATGCGGTGCGGCCGTTTGCCGGCTGGCTCGATGCGGCGCCGGACGACGGCGGAGACAGCCCGGCACTGCGCCTCGTGCTGAGCCTGGCCGAGGGCACGCGCGCGCTCGGCGATGCGCTCGCGCAGGCCGGTGGCGACCCGGCTGCGGTGCGGGTGCTCAGCGGCCCCGAAGGCGGCCTGAGCGGCACCGAGGAAGCCGAGGCCATCGCGCGCGGCTTCGCACCGATAACGCTGGGTCCGCGCGTGCTGCGCGCCGAGACCGCCGCGCTCGCGGCGCTGGTGCGGCTCGCCTGACAAGGTGAGCCGGCGGCCCCCTCGGCCGCTCCCCCGGAATCCTCGTGGGTGTTTTCCGCGACGCGCGAGCACGGGCGTTTCGGAACAATGGGGCTCCACGTTCCATTGCATCGTTTCCAAAGGATCTCCTGCCCATGCATCGACCGCTTCGCGCGCCCCGGCTCGCCCCGCTGACCTTCGCCATCGCACTGGCGGCTTTCGGCACCGTCCAGCTCGCCAGGGCGCAGAGCGCGCCGGTGGCGCCCACGCCGGCGCAGGTGAGCCCCGAGGTCGACCGGGCCTACACGCAGTTGATGGGCGCGCCCGCGGTCCAGAAGCTGCTCGAGGCGGTGAAGGCCGACCACGAGCGCACGGTGGAGGAGCTGAAGACGCTGACCGAGATCGAGGCGCCGCCGTTCAAGGAACAGAAGCGCGCCGAGGCCTTCCTCGCGCGCATGAAGGCCCTCGGCCTGACGGATGCGCGCATCGACGCCGAAGGCAACGTGGTCGGCCTGCGCAAGGGCACGGGCCATGGCCCGAAGCTGCTGGTCTCGGCCCACCTCGACACCGTGTTCCCCGCCGGCACCGACGTGAAGGTCAAGGAACGCGACGGCAGGCTCCATGCGCCCGGTATCGCCGACGACACGCGCGGCCTGTCGGTGCTGCTGTCGTGGCTCAAGGTGCTCAACGAGAACAAGGTCCAGACCCAGGGCGACCTGCTGTTCGTCGCCAACGTCGGCGAGGAGGAGCTCGGCAACCTGCGCGGCATGAAGGCCATCTTCCGCGACCACCTCGACATCGACGGCATGGTCGGCCTCGAACCCTCGCCCGACGGCCACGTGCTGGTGCTGGGCACCGCGAGCCATCGCTACGAGGTGAGCTTCAAGGGCCCGGGCGGCCACAGCTTCGGCGCCTTCGGCCAGGTGCCGAGCGCGATCCACGGCATGGGCCGCGCGATCGCCAAGATCGCCGAGGTGCGCACGCCGAGCTTCCCCAAGACCACCTTCACGGTCGGCACGGTCGGCGGCGGCACCTCGGTCAACACCATCGCGCCCGACGCGCGCATGGCGATCGACATCCGCTCGGACGACATGGCCTCGCTGCTCGAGGCCGAGAAGAAGATCCTCACGACGCTCGACGAAGCGGTGGCCGAGGAGAACAGGCGCTGGAACGTGAACACGCTGAGCGTGAGCACCAAGCTGATCGGCGACCGTCCCGGTGGCCGCACGCCGACCGACTCGGTGATCGTGGAGGCCGCGGTGCGCGCGAACAGCGCCTTCGGTCACAAGACACTGCTGCGCGGCGGCAGCACCGACGCCAACGTGCCGATCTCGCTGGGCATCCCCGCGATCATCGTCGGCGGCGGCGGCAAGTCGGGCGGATCGCATTCGACCCATGAATGGATCGACGTGACAGACGGATGGAAAGGCGCGCAGAATTCGCTGGTCACCGTGCTGGGCCTGGTCGGCGTTCCGGGCGTGAGCCCGGCCCTGTTGCCCAAACGCGCGGCACGTACCAAGTAATTTGTCACGTAGTAAGCCGAAAGTCAGCAAGCAAGATTTCGGCAACATTCCACCGCCAGGGAAAATCCCGCGGTTCTGTCACACACCAAGGAAAAGCCATGGGATTGCTCGACTCCGTACTCGGTCAGGTGCTCGGAGGCGCCGCGCAACAGCAGCCCCAGGGCGGGGCACTCGGCGGCCTGGGCGGCCTGGGCGATCTGGGAGGCCTCGCCGGCGCGCTGGGCGGCCTGCTCGCCAACAACGGAAGCACGGGCGGCCTTGGCGGCCTGGTCTCGAAGTTCGAGCAGGCGGGCCTGGGCGATGTCATCGGCTCCTGGGTCGGCAAGGGGGAGAACCTGCCGGTCTCGGGCGGCCAGCTGCAGGATGCGCTGGGCGGCGACACCATCGCCAACATCGCGTCGAAGCTCGGCATCAATGCGCAGACCCTGCTGCCGATGCTCGCCACCATGCTGCCGGCCCTGATCGATCAACTGACGCCGCACGGCAAGGTGCCCGAGCAGGGGCTCGGCAACCACGAAGATCTGCTGGGTTCGCTCAGCGGCCTGCTGCAAGGCCGGCAGTCCTGAATTGCAAGAAGCGGATCAAGGATTCGGCGCCCGCGAGGGCGCTTTTTTTTGGCCCGCTGGCGCAGTCCGGGCCGTTCGCGTAGAACCGCGGGCTCGCCCATCGTCCGCAACCCCCGTGCCGCTTCCTCCCCCATGAATCGCAACCTCTGGCTGCTCGCCATCTGCCAGGGCCTGTTCCTGACCAACAACGTCACCTTCATCGCGATCAACGGCCTGGTCGGCCTCGCGATCGCGCCGCGCGGCTGGATGGCGACGCTGCCGGTGATGGGCTATGTGGTCGGCAGCGCGCTCGCCACCGGGCTGGTGGTGCGCAGCCAGCGCCGCTTCGGCCGGCGCGGCGCGTTCCAGATCGGCCTGGCCGTGGCGCTGGGCTCGGCGCTGCTGTGCGCCTATGCGGCGTTCTCGAAGAACTTCTGGCTGCTGTGCTTCGCGACCGTGGTCGCGGGCTACTACAACGCCAACGCGGGGCTCTACCGCTTCGCGGCGGCCGAGCTCGCCGCGCCCGACTGGCGCGAGAAGGCGGTCTCGCTGGTGATGGCCGGCGGGCTGATCGGCGCGGTGGCCGGCCCGAACCTCGCGGCCGCCACGCGCCAGATGTTCGCCGTGCCCTTCGCGGGCGCCTACCTCGCGCTCGCACTGGTGGCGCTGCTGTCGATGGCGCTCATGCGCTTCATCGAGTTCCCCGCGCCGCCCGCGCGCGCGCAGGGCGGCGGACGGCCATTGGCCGAGATCGCGCGGCAGCCGGTGTTCATCGTGGCCGCCGCCGCGGGCGCGCTCGGCTACGGCGTGATGAACCTGCTGATGGCCGCGACGCCGATCGCGATGCAGATCTGCAGCCTGCCGTTCGAGGACGCCGCGCTGGTGCTCGAATGGCATGTGATCGGCATGTTCGCGCCGGGCTTCTTCACCGGCCACCTGATCCGCCGCTTCGGCGCGCTGCCGGTGATGGGCGCGGGACTGGTGCTGAACCTGGCCTGCATCGCGGTCGCACTGTCGGGCGTGGAGCTGCGGCACTTTGCGATCGCGCTGTGCCTGCTCGGCGTGGGCTGGAATTTCCTCTTCACCGGCAGCACCACGCTGTCGCTGACCGCCTACACGGCCGAGGAGCGCGACCGGGCCCAGGGCGCGCTCAACTTCTGCGTGTTCGCGACGCTGGCGCTGACCTCCTTCGCCTCGGGCGTGCTGGTGACGACCCAGGGCTGGCAGCTGTTGAACCTCGGCTCGCTGGTGCCGGTGGCGCTGACCGGCGCCGCGCTGCTGTGGCTCGCGCACACGCGCCGCCGCGCGCGCGGCGCGGCCTGAATCGGTCACGGCCATCCCCGACAATCCCGCCCGCATCAACCACGGGGAGAGGCGATGGCGGCTGGCCGCAAGGGGAAGCAGGACGATCCGGGCGCGCTGCCCGATGGCACGGTCCGCTGGACGGCGGCGATGCGCGGCGCGCTCGCCGAATTCCGCAACACGCCCTGCCGCCAGTGCGGCGCCACGCTGTCCGAGACCCAGCCGCTGCACGAGCTGCTCGACCACATCGGTCGCCACCCGCAGCCCGCCTGGCAGCAGCGGCCGCAGAGGCTGCGCGTGCTCGAGCTGCATGGCGCCGAGGCGCTGCCGCTGTTCCTCGAGCCCGCGCCGCGCAAGGAAGCGCTGGCCGACCTGCTCGCGATCCATCACGTCGACGCGGTGCGCTTCCTCGCGGGCCAGGTCCGGCATCCCGAATGCAAGACGGCGCTCGCGAAGCAGGCCGAGCGCTGGCCGCTGCTGGTGCTGGGCGAACTGCTGGCCGCCAACCCGTCGCGCCACCAGGCCGGCGCGGCGCTGGTGCTCGAGCTGCTGGCCGCGCACCCCGAATGGCAGGCGCCGCTCGAAGCCGCCTGCGACGAGCCCCGGCGCAAGGCGCTCGCGCGGCTGCAGGCCGACGACGGCGGCGGGCTGGCCGATGCCGAACCCGCGCAGTGGCCGGCCTTCCTGCGCGCACCGCCGTGGAAGGACCGGCAGGCGCTGCCCGCGATCCCGGTGCTGGCGCTCGATGCCGTCGAACGGACCGCAGGGCTGCACTGGCAGCACGCGGTGCCGCGGCGCTATCCGCCGGTCAGCGGCGAACCCGCGCAGTGGCTGGCCGACGAGGTTCGCGAAGCGCAGCAGCGCGGCGAACGCCAACTGGCCGAGTACCCGCGCCCGCACCACGCGACCCAGCCACCGCCCGAAGCCCAGGCCTGGGACCGCCCGCGCAAGGCGCTATGGATGCTGGGCCTGAAGGCCGAGCGCATCGAGGGCGCGATCCGCGACCACGGCGCCAGCCTGTCGGCGGACGACTTCGGCAAGCCGCCCGGCGACTCGTGGAGCTGCGGCGACCAGCTCTGGCAGCTGCCCGAGCCGCTGGCGATGGCGGTGTTCGCGCGGCTGCCACCCGCCAGCCACTACATGGGCGACGCGAGCTACCTGCGGCCGCTGCTGCACCGCTTCGGCACGGCCGCGCTGCCGGGCCTGCCGCCCTATCTGAAGCAAGGCTCGCGCGCCATGTTCGAGCTGGCCGCGGTGATCGAATGGGACCGGCTCGCGCCCTGGATCGCCAAGGGCTTCCACGGCAACCGCTGGGTGCGGCAGGAAGCCTGTGCCTGGCTCGGCCGCTATCCCGAGGCCGCCGCGCGTGGCCTGGTGCCCGACGCGCTCGGCGCACCCGGCACCGCGCGCGATGCGGCGCAGGCCGCGCTGCGCTGGCTGCACGAAGCCGGCCATGCCGATGCGGTCCATGCACAGGCCACGGCCTACGGCCTCGCCGCCGCCGAGGCCGTGTCGCAGCTGCTCGCCATCGCGCCCGAACACCTGCTGCCCGAAACGCTGCCGACACTGCCCAAGTCACTGCCACTGTCGACCCTGCCGCGTCTGGTGCTCACCGAGGACGCCACGCGGGCGCTGCCGGTGTCGCTGCTGCCCGACGTGCTGATGACGATGGCACTCGGCAAGCCCGAGACGCCGTATCCGGGGCTCGCGGCGCTGCAGGCCGCGGTCGCGCCCGAGGCGCTGGCGCGTTTCGCACGCGCGCTGCTGGCCTGGTGGATCGGCAACGGCCGCCCGGGCAAGGAACGCTGGATGTTCGCGCTGCAGGGCCGGCTCGGCGACGACGAGACCGCGCGCCAGCTCGCGAGTCTGCTGCGCCAGTGGCGCGCGGCGCTCGACCGCGTGCGCGCCTACGACGCGCTCGCGATGCTCGGCGAGATCGGCAGCGATGCCGCGCTGATGCACCTGGGCGAGCTCGCGCGCCAGACGCGCTACGCCGACCTCAACGCGCGGGCCTCGGCGCTGCTCGACGAGGTGGCGGCGCAGCGCGGCCTGAGCCTGGCGCAGCTGGCCGACCGCACGGTGCCCGAGCTCGGGCTCGACGCGCGCGCGGCCCTGACGCTGGACTTCGGCCCGCGGCGCTTCACGCTGCAGATGGACGACCGCCTGCAACCGCTGCTGCGCGACGGCGCGGGCAAGCCGCTGAAGGCGCTGCCCAAGCCCAATGCCGCCGACGATGCGGCGCTGGCCGCCGCCGCGACCGAGCAGCTCAAGGAACTGCGCAAGCTGGCGAAGACCGTCGCGGCCACGCAGCTGCGCCGGCTCGAGGCCGCGATGTGCGAGCAGCGGCGCTGGACGCACGGCGAGTTCATGGCCTTCCTGGTGCGGCATCCGGTGATGCGGGTGTTCGTCCGGCAGCTGGTGTGGGGGCTGTTCCACGAGGGCGGTGAACTCGCAGCGAGCTTCCGCGTGAGCGCCGAGGGCGAGCTGGTCGATGCCCACGACGACCCCTTCGCGCTGCCCGACGACGAGTGCGCGCGCGTCGGCATCGCGCACCCGCTCGAGCTCGCCGCGCGCGATCCCGCGCTGGCCACCGCCTGGGCCTCGGTACTGGCCGACTACGAGATCGTGCAGCCCTTCGAGCAGCTCGCGCGGGCGCACTTCGCGCTCGATCCGGCGCTGCGCGCGCAACGCGCGCTGCCGCAGTGGACCGGCCGCACGGTGACGAATGCCGGCCTGCTCGGCCTGGAAGCACGCGGCTGGCAGCGCGAGGTCGGCGACGGCGGAATGATCTACCGCTTCGGCAAGCCGGTGGGCGAAGGTTTGGCGATCTGGCTGCAGGTCGAGGAGGGCTGGTACGTGCAGGGCGCGGCCGACCCCAAGGCGCAGCAGACGGTGGCGGGCGTGGCGTTCGAGGGTGCCGAGGGCCGCTGCCTCGGCGACGTGGCGCCGATCGCGTGGAGCGAGGTCGAGCGCGACCTGCAGCGCGCGGTGTGGGCGCCGGCGCCCTGAACGCCCGTGCTCAGGCCGCGGCGGGAAAGCGCTGCTCCAGCCAGCGCTCGAGCGCGTCGAACACCGGCTGCGCCTCGCGTTCGTTGAAGAGCTCGTGATAGAGCGTCTCGAAGCCATGCGCTTCGACTTGCCCGCTCACCGACGCGGCCTGCGCGAAGGCCCGGCTCGCGGCCGGCTTCACGAGCCGGTCGTCGCCCGCGTACAGCAGCAGCGTGGGCACCGGCCAGCGCGGCGCCTGGCGCAGCACGGTCTCGCCTTCGTAGGCCAGGAAGCGCGCGAGCCGGCTGCCGATGCGGTCGTGGGTCAGCGGATCGTCGCGGTAGGCCTGGACCACGGCGCGGTCGTGCGAGAGGAAGTCGTCGTCGAGCCCGTTGCCCACGCTCAGGTTCGGCGCGATGCGCGGCAGCACCGCGAGCAGCAGCTTCTGGAAGCCGCTCAAGCCCGGGTCGAACCCCGGCGACGAAAGCACCAGCCCATCGACCGGCCGCACGCCACGCGCCACCAGGCTCGCCGCGACCAGCCCGCCCAGGCTGTGGCCCAGCAGCACCAGCGGCAGGCCCGGGTTGGCGGCGCGCGCATCGTCGATCACGAGCGCGAGGTCGTCGACCAGCCGCAGTTCGCTCGGCAGGCCGCCGCGCGCGCCGCTCGAGGCGCCGTGGCCATGGTGGTCGTGGGCCCAGACGGCGAATCCCCAGCCGTGCAGCCGCTCGGCCAGCGCGTGGTAGCGCCCGGCATGCTCGCCGAGGCCGTGCACCAGCACGACCACGGCGCGCGCCGGGCCCGGCGCGGGCAGGCGGCGCAGCACCAGCGTTTCGCCACCGGGCGCGGCGAGCGACACGCGCTGCGGCTCGGGCAACGCGGCCCGCGGGCTCACGCGGCCGCCGGTGCTTCCTGCGCGGCGCGGTGCGCGGCCGGCAGCGCCGCGATCACCTCGGCCACGGCGGCCGTGAGCTTCTTGGCGTAGGGCACGTGCAGGAACTCGTTCGGGCCGTGGGCATTGCTCTTCGGGCCGAGCACGCCGCAGACCATCATCTGCGCGGTCGGGAAGCCGGCGCTCAGCATGTTCATCAGCGGGATCGTGCCGCCCTGGCCGATGTAGCCGCAGGAAGCGCCGAAGTGGGCGCGCGAGGCCTTGTTGAGCGCGTCCTCGAACCACGGCGTGATGGTGGGCGCGTTCCAGCCGGTGGCGCCGCCGTTGCTCTCGAAGGTCACGCGCGCCTGATAGGGCGCGTTGTCCTCGAGCAGCGTCTTGAGGCTGGCGACCGCCTCGGCCGCGTCGACCAGCGGCGGCAGCCGCAGCGACAGCTTGAAGGCGGTGTAGGGGCGCAGCACGTTGCCCGCGTCCTTCAGCGCCGGGAAGCCTTCGGCGCCGGTCACCGACAGCGTGGGCTTCCAGGTGCGGTTGAGCAGCGCCTCCACCGGGTCGGTGGTGGTCGGCAACGCGAACATGGTGGAGCCGCCGCAGTCGTAGTGCGCCCACGGGAAGCGCTTGTAGACCTCCTCGCCGAGGATCGCGGCGGTGGCCTTGGCCTGCGCCAGCCGGTCGGGCGGCACCTCGCAATGGAAGCTCGCGGGCAGCAGCCGGCCGGTGGCGCTGTCCTCGAGGCGGTCGAGCACCTGCCGCATGATGCGGAAGCTCGAGGGCACGAGCCCCGAGGCATCGCCCGAGTGGATGCCCTCGGTCAGCACCTCGACCTTGAGCGTGCCGCTGGCCATGCCGCGCAGCGAGGTGGTGAGCCAGAGCTGGTCGTAGTTGCCGGCGCCCGAGTCGAGGCAGATCACCAGTTCGACCTCGCCCAGGCGCGGACGCAGCGCGTCGACGTAGGGCAGCAGGTCGTAGGAGCCGCTCTCCTCGCAGGTCTCGATCAGGCCGACGATGCGCGGATGGGCCGTGCCCTGGCGCTTGATGGCCTGCAGCGCCGCGATGCTGGCATAGACCGCGTAGCCGTCGTCGGCGCCGCCGCGGCCGTAGAGCAGGCCGTTCTCGTACTTGGGCGTCCAGGGGCCGAGGTCGTTGCGCCAGCCGGTGAACTCGGGCTGCTTGTCGAGGTGGCCGTACATCAGCACGGTCTCGCGCATGTCGGTGCCGGTGGCGGGCACCTCGAAGAACAGCACCGGCGTGCGGCCCTCGAGGCGCACGATCTCCAGCTTCAGGCCCTCGACCTTCTGCGCCTCGACCCAGGCCGCGGCATTGCGCAGCACGGTCTCGAGGTGGCCGTGGGCCGACCAGTCCTTGTCGAAGCCCGGCGACTTGGCCGGAATGGCGATGTAGTCGGTGAGCTGGCGCACGATGTCGCCGTCCCACTGGGCGGTGACGTCGGACAGGGCCCGCTCGGCGTCGAGCAGGCCGGCGGGAATTTCGCGGTGCAGGGGAGCGTTCATCGGGGTTCTCCGCGGTGGGGTGGCGAGACAAAAGCCGCATTTTGCGCCCATGGCCGCGGGCGCGTAGAGTGCGGTCGATCAACCTGGAGGGCGACGTGAGCAAGGCATCGACGACTCGGATCAAGGTGGGCATCGGCGGCTGGACCTACGAGCCCTGGCGCGACAACTTCTACCCCAAGGGGCTCGCGCACGCGAAGGAACTGAACTACGCGAGCCGCCACGTCAGCGCGATCGAGATCAACGGCACCTACTACAGCACCTTCAAGCCCGACAACTTCCGCAAGTGGCGCGACGACACGCCCGAGGGCTTCGTGTTCTCGATGAAGGCCTCGCGCTTCGCGACCAACCGCAAGCTGCTTTCGACCGCGGGCGAATCGATCCGCCGCTTCATCGACAGCGGCGTGACCGAGCTCGGCCCCAAGCTCGGGCCGATCGTCTGGCAGTTCATGCCGACCAAGCAGTTCGATGCCGAGGACTTCGAGGCCTTCCTCGAGTTGCTGCCGAAGAAGGAGGGCAGCACGCCGCTGCGCCACGTGATGGACGTGCGCCACGAGAGCTTCATCGTGCCGGCCTACAAGGCGCTCGCGAAGAAGCACAAGGTGTCGACCGTCTTCACCGACGCCGACAAGTTTCCGTCCTTCGACGAGCCCGAGGGCGAGTTCGCCTATGCGCGGCTCATGATGGCCGACGCGAAGCAGAAGACGGGTTATGCAGCGAAGGCGCTCGACGACTGGGCCGAGCGTGCGCAGGGCTGGGCCGGAACAACCGCGAAGCCGCGCGAGGTGTTCGTCTACTTCATCAACGGCGCGAAGGAGCGTGCACCGGCGGCGGCGGCGGAATTGCTCAAGCGCCTGGGCTGGGAAGCGCCGGCTCCGGCGGAAGAACCCGCAGCGGCACCGAAGGCCTCCAAGACGCCGAAGCCGCCGGCTGCCGCCAAGAAGACGGTTGGCACGGCGGCCAAAAAAGCGAAGACCGGGGCGGCTTCGAAGAAAGCCTGACCCGGCCCGCGTTGCGATCGGGAACGGCCGATCGGCCGGATCAGGCCGCGGCTTGCCCCGCGGTCTTCGCGCCGAAGCTGATCTCGCCCGAAATCTGGCCGCCTTCCTCGATCACGATCTTGCCGTAGCGGATCTTGCCCGTGACCTTGCCGGTCGAATGGATCACGAGCTTCTCGCGCACCGTGAGGTTGCCGTCGAACACGCCGCGGATCTCTGCGATGTCGATCTCGGCCGAGCCCTTGAACTCGCCCTGTTCGGCGATCTGCATCAGGCGCGAATCCATCGTGGCCTCGACCAGGCCTTCGACCACGAGCGTGTCGCAGTCGGTGATCTCGACGCCCTTGAGCTTGATGTTCGGGCCGACGGTGAGCTTGCTGCCGCCTTCCTTGGCTGCGGGTGCGGCGGCCGAGGCGGCATTGAGGCCGGCCTGGGCGGTCAACGAGGAGGGATTGACGGGGGAGCCCGAGAGGTTGGTGCCCGAGCCCACGAGCGGCGCGGGCCTGGAGGTCAATGCATCGTTTTCGCGGTCGCGCTTGCCGAAGAACGGGGAGGAAGAAGTGGCCAAAAGAGAGCTCCTCATGAAAACGACTATCGTAAGAATGCACTCGGCACCTCTTGCACTTCATTGCGCAAGAGGCGTAACCGAATAAATCGATCGCCCGCCATCATCGTCCGATTCGGCGACGGTGCCAACCACGGAGCGCATCGGACAATCCCCGACCATGACGACCTTCCTCTCGCGAGACACCATCGCTTCCCTCACGGCCGAGGCCGCGGCCGGCGACGCGCGGTTCGGCAAGCCCGAGCACGGCTGGCGCCGCTCGCTGTTCTCGGTGATCTTCGAATCGGAATCACGCGCGGGCCGGTCGTTCGACCTGGTGCTGATCGCGGTGATCGTGACCAGCGTGGCGGTGGTGATCCTCGACAGCGTGCAGCCGATCCACCAGCGCTGGGGCTCGACCTTCAGCGTGCTCGAGTGGTTCTTCACCGCGCTCTTCACGCTCGAGTACCTGGGCCGCCTGGCCTGCGTGAAGCGGCCGCTGCGCTATGCGCTGAGCTTCTACGGCGTGATCGACCTGCTGGCGCTGCTGCCGACCTTCCTGGCCATCCTCACGCCCGAGCTCGCCTACCTGATCGACGTGCGCATCCTGCGGCTCCTGCGCGTGTTCCGCATCTTCAAGCTCTCGCGCTATTCGGCCGAGTACCGCGCGCTGGTCTCGGCCGTGGCGGCCAGCCGCCGCAAGATCATCGTGTTCGTCGGCTTCGTGATGCTGGTGGTGCTGGTGATGGGCACGCTGATGTACGTGGTCGAGGGCCCGCAGCACGGCTTCACCAGCATCCCGGTGGCGGTGTACTGGGCGATCTCGACCATGGCCACGGTGGGCTTCGGCGACCTGGTGCCCAAGACCGACCTCGGCCGCGCGATCGCCTCGGTGATGATGCTGCTGGGTTGGGGCGTGCTCGCGGTGCCCACCGGCATCGTGACGGCCGAGATGGCGCGCCGGCCCTACGACGACGAAGGCGGCGCGGCGGCCTTGCCGCTGGCGCCGCGCGGCGTGCTCGCGATGACGGCGCTGGCACCCGACGAAGCGGGCGCGCCCGCCGTGCCGCGCAAGCGGCTCACGCCCGCGGCCAGGCGACGCGCCCTTGGGCAGCATCGCCGAGGCGCGCGATGAAGGCCTCGGCCGCGGTCTCGGGCAGCGCGAAGACGAAGGCCACCGTGCTGGCGTGCGCCACCGATTCGAGCACCGCGCCGGCCGCGGCCAGCTCGCGCCGCACCAGGCCCTCGAGCGCATAGGGCACCTCGCAGCGCAAGGTGCGCTGGCGCACCAGCGGCACCAGCGTCGCGCCGGCCAGCGCCTGCGCGATGCTGTCGGTGTAGGCGCGCACCAGACCGCCCGCGCCGAGCTTCACGCCGCCGAAATAGCGCACCACGGTCGCGAGCGCGCCCTCGACCTGCTGGTGGCGCAGCACCTCGAGCATCGGCCGGCCCGCGGTGCCGCCCGGCTCGCCGTCGTCGTTGGCGGCCGACTGGCCGCCGGCCATCAGCGCCCAGCACACATGGGCCGCACCAGGATGCGTGGCGCGCAGCGCGGCGACGACGGCCAGCGCCGCCTCGCGGTCGGGCACGGACTGCACGCAGCCGATGAAGCGGCTCTTCTTGATCAGCAGTTCGCTGTGGACCGGCTGGGCGAGCGTGAACGCCATGGACGGCGGGGCGCCTTCAGCCCCCGTGCTCGAACTTGAACACCGCGGTGCTCGCGCGCGCATTGGGCAGCCAGCGCACGTCGCGGCCGTCCTGCAGGCCGAAGGCATCGAGCACGCGCAGGTTGTTCTTGCGCGCGAGCACCTCGAAGTCCTTGAAGGTGCCCACGCGGATGTTGGGCGTGTCGTACCACTGGTAGGGCAGCCGCCGCGTGACCGGCATGCGGCCGCGCGCCACGCTGATGCGGTTGGGCCAGTGCGCGAAATTGGGGAAGGCCACGATGCCGAAGCGGCCCACGCGCGCGGTCTCGCGCAGCATCACCTCGGCATTGCGCAGGTGCTGCAGGGTGTCGATCTGCAGCACCACGTCGAAGGTGGCGTCGTCGAACATCGCCAGGCCTTCGTCGAGGTTGAGCTGGATCACGTCGACGCCGCGGCGGATGCACTGCAGCACGTTGCCGTCGGCGATCTCGACGCCGTAGCCGGTGCAGCCGCGCTCGCGCTGCAGCAGCGCGAGCAGGGCGCCGTCGCCGCAGCCGAGGTCGAGCACGCGCGAGCCCTCGGGCACGAGGGAGGCGATGTGCCGCTGGATGTCGTTGTCGCTCACGATGCGATCTCCTGCGCAACGCGCTCGAAGTAGGAACGCACCACGCCCATGTAGCGCACGTCGTCGAGCAGGAACGCGTCGTGGCCGTGCGGGGCGTCGATCTCGGCGTAGCTCACGTTGCGGCGGTTGTCGAGCAGCGCCTTCACCAGCTCGCGGCTGCGCGCGGGCGAGAAGCGCCAGTCGGTCTTGAAGCTCACGAGCAGGAACTTGGCGCTGGCGCGCGCGAACGCGGCCGTGAGGTTGCCGCCGTGCTCGCGCGCGGGGTCGAAGTAGTCGAGCGCGCGCGTGATCAGCAGGTAGGTGTTGGCGTCGAAGTACTCGCTGAACTTGTCGCCCTGGTAGCGCAGGTAGCTCTCGATCTGGAACTCGATCTCCTGCGTGGAGTAGCGGTAGGCCGCGTCGTTGCCGCCGGACTCGCCCTCGACCGCGTTGCGCAGCAGACGGCCGAACTTCGCGTTCATGACGTCGTCGCTGAGGTAGGTGATGTGGCCGATCATGCGGGCGATGCGCAAGCCGCGCTTGGGGATCACGCCGTGCTCGTAGAAGTGGCCGCCGTGGAAGTCGGGGTCGGTCACGATGGCGCGGCGCGCCACCTCGTTGAAGGCGATGTTCTCGGCCGTGAGGTTGGGCGCGCTCGCGACCACCACCGCGTGGCGCACGCGCTCGGGGTACTGCAGCGTCCACGACAGCGCCTGCATGCCGCCGAGGCTGCCGCCCATCACCGCCGCGAGCGTGCGGATGCCGAGTGCGTCGAGCAGCGCGGCCTGGGCGTCGACCCAGTCCTCGACCGTGACCACCGGGAAGTCGGCGCCGTAGACGCGGCCGGTCGCGGGATTGACGTGCATCGGCCCGGTGGAGCCGAAACACGAGCCGAGGTTGTTGACGCCGATGACGAAGAAGCGGTCGGTGTCCAGCGGCTTGCCGGGCCCGACCATGTTGTCCCACCAGCCCGCGGAACGGGCCTGGCCCTCGTAGACGCCCGCGACGTGGTGCGAGGCGTTGAGGGCGTGGCACACGAGCACCGCGTTGCTGCGGTCGGCGTTGAGCGTGCCGTAGGTTTCGTAGGCGAGCGTGTAGCTGCCGATGGTCGCGCCGCTGCGCAGGGCCAGCGGGCCCGCGAACTGCATCGACTGGGGGGTGACGACCAACGAGGACATGAAATGAAAAACCCGGCCTCGCCAAAAACGAGCCGGGTCACGGCATCCGTCTTTAGCTGTATTTATCAAGCGCCCGCAAGCTGGAGCAAATCGGCGCGAGAGGCAGTATATCGCCGCGGGCCCGGGACGGCAGGCCCCGGGCTTTGGACGGCGGCGCTACCAGCCGATCAGCGCGACCACGCCCAGCACCAGGAAGATGACGGCCGAGATCGAATGCACGAGCTTGATCGGCACCCGCTTGACGATGCGGTCGCCGAGCCAGACCACGGGCGCGTTGGCCAGCATCATCCCGAAGGTGGTGCCGACCACGACCCAGAAATAGGCCTCGGTGAAGCGCGCCGCGAGCATCACGGTGGCGATCTGCGTCTTGTCGCCCATCTCGGCGAGGAAGAAGGCGATGACCGTGGTGCCGAAGACGCCGAAGTGCGAGGAGCGCGGGGCATCGTCGTCGTCGAGCTTGTCGGGGATCAGCATCCAGATCGCCATCGCGATGAACGAGCCGCCGAGGATCCAGCGCAGGATGTCGGGGCCGAGCCAGTGGGTGATCCAGTTGCCGACCGCGCCCGCGAGCGCGTGGTTGATGACGGTGGCGGCGAAGATGCCCGCCACGATCGGCCAGGGTTTTCTGAACCGGGCTGCCAGCAGGAGGGCGAGCAACTGGGTCTTGTCGCCCATTTCGGCGAGCGCGACGACGCCGGTCGCGACGAGAAAAGCTTCCATGAAAAAACGGTTCCTTGGCCGAAGGGACGCAATTGACCGTGCAACACCTTCGGCCAAATTTCCCGAAGTTGCACGGTCAATGGTCTCGCCAGGTGTTGTTCTTCACTGCCCGCGCCATGTCCTGTGTGGGGCAGGACAAGTCTGTTGACACGGGCCCTTCTCGCAGATGGAAGGCGGCTACTCCCCAATGACGGGCAAATTCTAACCCTTAAGTGTCAAAGGCCCGGCGCGGGGCCTGGTTAGTAAGCGTGCGCTAACTCCAATAGGCCAAATCTGTGCTACCGCAAGAAGCAATTTCCTGCTTGCATTTCTTGTATTTCACCCATAATGCACGAGCCTCCCTTTTCATTTCGGGTTGGAGGCACTGGGTGATCGGACAGTTTCGCGCGACTCGGCGGCTCTCGTTTGAGTGATGCTAATCGGGACTCCATCGCTTTTCTTGATGTGTTTATAGGAGTCCCTTGATGGGCAACAAACTGTACGTCGGCAACCTGCCTTACTCGGTGCGCGACGGTGATCTGGAGCAGGCATTCGGTCAGTTCGGTGCTGTGACCAGCGCCAAGGTCATGATGGAACGCGATACCGGCCGCTCGAAGGGCTTCGGCTTCGTCGAGATGGGCAGTGAAGCGGAAGCACAGGCCGCCATCAACGGCATGAACGGCCAACCCCTGGGCGGCCGCAGCGTGGTCGTCAACGAAGCCCGTCCGATGGAAGCACGTCCCCCGCGCAGCGGTGGCGGCGGCTACGGCGGCGGCGGTGGTGGTTATGGCGGCGGTGGTGGCGGTGGCTACGGCGGCGGCGGTGGTGGCGGCTACGGCGGTGGTGGTGGCGG
>Ga0209025_1000774_pt1 | contig 52999 bp, 60 predicted proteins | sample AraplaMF_Col_mLB_FD_184256 | JGI IMG/M metagenome (GOLD analysis project Ga0209025, IMG submission 184256) | Arabidopsis root microbial communities from the University of North Carolina, USA - plate scrape MF_Col_mLB (SPAdes) (version 2) | ecosystem: Host-associated > Plants > Roots > Endosphere... | reverse complement strand
CCTTAGGATTTCTCCACCAGTTGCCTGTTAGCTACTAGGCGACTTGGTTCTTACCTAGACTGGACTTTCACCAGTTAGCAATTAACGGCTTGCTGGGCACGCCAATAAAAAAAGCTGCAATTAAGCAGCTTTTGAACTTCAATTAACGCACGCGTTTTTTGTATAAGATTTTGGATTCGAGTATACTTATTTACGTAACCTACACGGTTCGTAAAAGAAAAAGGCTGGTTTTTCATCAGTTCTTTAATGAAAGCTATTTAAAATCTCCATTTAATTACTCCAGTATGGAATTTAAACATTAATATATCTATTTTTGTTTTTTAATTTCTTTATTCTATAACTTTCCTTGTTTGACTAACCTGCCAAATAATTGCACAAAAAAAGCCGCATTAGCGACCCGTGTTCTTGTTCAACTAATTCATGCGTTAGTTGAGTATTAAAAAAGGAATTTCAAAAATGAAATTCCTTTTTAGTTTATAACTTATTATTCCTTTTGATTCGTTACTTCACCAAATTAAGCCCTAGTTGTTTTAGTGTATTTCTCGTCTAATGTCTTCTTTAAATACAAAGCTAATTCTAGCATCCCGTATTTTTCAGCTTTTACTTCTGCATCAGAATTATAGTTTGTATTTGTATTGATATCATAAGTAAAAATTTCACCTTCAGCATTTCTAATAAATTCGATTCCAGCAACGTGAATATCATTTTTAGCTAGAACCTCTTTATATTTTTCTAAAATTTCGTCTTCAAATCCTTCTACGATTTGAAACTTAGGCTTCGCTTCTACTTCTTCTCCAACCGGACAGAATAAATCGCCAATTTGACAAACGTCCGCTGGGCAAAGTTCAAATCCCTCGGAAGTATCAACTTTAACGGCATAAACAAAGTTTCCTCCTACAAACTCACAACGAGTTATGTAACTTTCAGGAGATTGAATGTATTCTTGAATAAGGGTAATGCCATCGACTGGTTCTTCGAAAGTAGGTCCTTCCACGTACGATTTTAAAGCTTCTATATTATGGAATAATTGAACACCTAAGCCTTTACCGGCACGATTATGCTTCGTAATAAAAGACTGCCCTGCAAAGATTTTAGCCGCCTTAAGAATATTTTGTTTACCAACAGCTGCAATCGTTTTTGGAGTCTTAACACCATACTTGTTTAGCTCTAAGTATTGTAAAACCTTACTAACTTCTAGCTTTAAAGCGCCAGTTCCATTTAACACGGTACGTCTATGTGCTTCAAGCCAAGCTAATACTTGCCCAGTAAATTCTGCTGCAAAACGATGATCACGTGTATGTGAAGAAGCACTCATCCGACTATAGAAGATTCCTTCTGGTGGTTCCGACGATAAATCTAATGTTCCTTCGTCTAAATGCCATTCTTCATAAGAAACACCAAGTTCCTCTAATCTTTTTGTTAAATGGACTGTCCACTCACTATTTTCATGTATTACATATACTTTGCTCATTTTTATAACCCCTTTCTAGCTATTGATTATCTATTCTTTTTTTATACAACTCTATTTTTTATCATTCCAGTAAATTTCGCAGAATACTTCATTTTCCCTATCATTAAACTCACACTCTCCTATTTTACCATGAAATTCACAAGATTTATTTACTGAAAGAATTTCACCTATGGTTCCATATTGGTTATCTGTCATTAAATAGGAGAGATTTTTTTATAAGTATCATAATATTCTCTATCTTCCTCAAAGAGATTTAGAACCATATCAATCCATAAAAAAAGACGCCCCAATTAAGGACGTTAGTCTGTTTAAAATTCCTTTAGTAAGAACGCTGCAATAATTCCTAAAAAAGAAATAGTAGAAATGACAATTACACTCAAAATAAGTGAGACCCATTTCCCTATTCCTTTACTTCTAAAATTCCTGATACTAAATATTAAAGCCAAAAACGGAGATACAATCATTGCAATTACAAGAAATGCCCCAAAAGGTCCAAATGATATATTAGTAATAAGTACAAAAAGTATCAGAGAAATCGCTATAAAAACGTATGGTGCATATGATGTTCCTTTAGACAAGAAATCAACTCCTACCTCTATACGAAATAATATGATAAAAATTGGAAATATTTTCTATTATAACATATAATGTAGCTATTTCAGATGACTACTTTTTCAAATACTCTAGGAACGATTGATGTGAGTCCTAATAATGAAAATAACCATTATTAAAATTTTAGTATTTTTCATTTGGCTCAAAAAGCGAAATTCATTAGAGGCTCTGATTTCCAAACGCTTGTACCCGTTGATGAACCGGTAATTACTTTTGATTAATTCCAATGATATTTTTATAATTTATCTTTGGAATGTACAAGATTATTAATTCCCATTCAAATGATAGATTAGTTGAACAACGCCAGAAGAGAACGTTCTTGTATTAACTATTTTTAAATTTAACCTCTTCTTTATATCAATAAACAGCGGTTTTCCTTCTCCCAATATAACAGGGTGAACAGATAATCTAAATTCATCAACAAGCCCTAAATTGATAAATGATGTAATAAGACTTGCTCCGCCATATAGCCAGATGTCTTTACCTGGCTTATTCTTTAATTTAATTATTTCTTCAATGATATTATCATTTATGAATATTGCTTTATTATCAGTCACTTTTAGCTTTCTGGAAAACACATATTTTTCTTTGCTATGAACTAAATCCCAAATTACTTTGTCAGTATCTGCATCTTCAATTTCCGGAGTAAAATGCCCCCATAAATCGTAGCTTTTTCTACCATATAAAATAGTATCAATTTGGTTTAAGAAATTAACAAACCCCATCTCAGAGTCCATGATACACCAGTCAATTTCACCATTTTTCCCTTCAATAAAACCATCTAAACTAACCGCTAAATCTAAAATGATCCTTCTTGGTCTTACATTATTGGACATAATCATTCCTCCCTATAAAAATTTAGATAGTGGTTCCCCCACCAAAATTTTTCATGTTCAACTAAAGCTTGCGTTAGTTCAATAAGAAAGTTTCATTTCAACTTTATCTCATCTTCATTTCATCTTTACATAGTCTGGTTATCCTTGTACCTGTAACACCCCATATAACTATGAAAAGAGGTTTTAAAATGGCAAAGCATAAAACAAAATTATTCACTGTACTTGGAATCTCAACAGCATTATTAGTCGGAGCTGGCACTACATACGCTGCTCAAAAGGAAAAAAACGAGTCAGTAAAAACTGTACAATCTAATCAAAATAAACAAGTAAAAACAACAGTAAAAGCACCAAGCGCAAAAGAAATTCAATCGGTATTAAAAGGTCAACCTACACCTTCAAATATTAAAGTGGAAGGCTTTTTTTCTACAAAAGGTCAACCTGATTATACTGCAGATTATTTTTTAAACGATGAAAAATTATTTTCTATATTAAAAATAAACGCACAAGAATTAAAAGAAGAATTAGCGACAGGAAAGACTGTAGTTGAGATTGCAGCTTCAAAAAATGTTTCTAAACAACAAGTAATTGATGCCATAGCACAAACACAGGCACAAATTCAGGTTGGTAATAATGACGATCAGATGGAGCAAATGAAAAAAAATATTGAACCAAAAGTAGTACACATCATCGAGCATAAAACTGAAACTCCATGGAAGTAATAAATTAACTAGTAATAACTTTCGGTCTACCAATACCTATAATAAAAGAACCCTATTATTCTAAAAACAGGGTTCTTTTACTTTTTTCTACTTTAACATCCCCCTTTTCTTCTCCAACTAATCTGCCTGTTGGCACAATAAAAAATAGGACAAATTAACAGTCATTGGATTTGCAACTAACTCATGCGTTAGTCGAATAAGAAAGTAAATATTAAAATACTTAAATTAAATAATTCCAAACCGATGCCAGAGACCAACAACTTTAAACAAAACATAACTTCCTTTTATATAAATATTTTAATGAGAATTATCATTAAATCGAATTTTTAATTGTTTTAACTTTATGACATTTGGGTTTTTTTACAATAAATTTGGTTGTCAGTGTTAAATAATAATAAGCTAATACTGGAAAAAATATTGTGAGGATAAGGAAATATAGAATAGACATTTCTTTTGTAAATAAATTTAAAAGTATAGAGGCAATCAGTACTCCTAGAATACTGCCCGATTGACGTACAAGATTAACCAAAGAAGAAATCTCATTTTGATACATTTCAGGTGTTGCTAAAAATGCACTATTCATCAAAACTGGTGCGATGGTGCCTGAGAAACCCAAGAGGATAAAACTGATTGGGATAAAAAATGGTACTGCAGATACGCTAAAGTATATGATTAATAGCAAACTTCCCATCATTATAGTGGATAAACAAAGCTTTTGTGTAATTGTGGTTCCTAATTTATTAACAAAGATCGGTGATAAGAATGACGATATCAACATGCCAGACAAAGTGAGAGGTAAAAATTTAATCCCCGTCTCCAAGGCAGATAAAGTTAAGTCCTCTTGAAAATAAAGAGAAATTAAGTACATAATTCCATAAATAGAAAAATTATAGGTAAACCCATTAATTAGACTAGAAATATTTCCCTTTGTAAACATTTGTATTTGTATAACTTTTGTAAGATTTTTTTTCAATTTCACACTGTAATTCCATCCAATTAAAAGTAGGACGAGCACTCCTAAACTCAACAAAATTGGAAAGTGATACAATATTTCGTAATCATGTGTAAAGTATACAAATGTCAAAATAAAGGAAAATATCATAAATTGTTCCTTAATAAACATGGATATCTTTTCTTTCTTAATATCTTTAATAGCCAAAACTGCTGTCATAATAACCAGCAAAGTGAAAGGAACGTTTATAAAAAAAATGCTTTCCCATCCAAATGCTTCATTCAAAAAACCTCCGACCATTGGAGAAAATGCAAACGCTGTGCCTGAAGTACCTGACCATATAGCAAATGCAAACGTACGTTTTCTAGGCTCTATGACAGTCGAAGATAAGATTGTTGTTGCAATTGGAGCAAATAATGCAGCGCCAATTCCTTGGATAATACGAGAAACGATTAACTCATAATAAGAACTTGATAAACCACAAAATAAAGAACCAATCATAAAAATTGTAATCCCTGTTAGAAAAGCATTTTTTGCACCAATCCGTTTACTCAATCTGGCAAATAATAAAATCAACGAAGCGAATGTTAATACATAACTATTTATGACCCAGGACGATTGTGAAATCGTTAAATCCAATTGTGTTTTCAAAACAGGAATAATAATGTTAACAATGTTTGTATCTAAAATGATTAAAAAGCTTCCAAAACATATGCTTATTAAACTAATGATCTCTCGTCGTGTAAATCGCATAAATGAGCCTACCTCATTTCAATTTTTTTTGAATTATAATACATCATATTTCAAAAATATTTGAAATGTCAATAAAAACGATATATAATTTAAATATGATGATAAATGACCAATTAATAGATATTTTTAAAGTGCTTCAGGATCCTATTCGCCTTCGGATAATTGAGATATTGCGATTTGAGCAGGAAAGGAGAGAATATTTACCTGATACGTTAAATGCAAAAGATGGATTTTGTCCAATGGATATTTTGGCATTATTACATGCAGAAAATCACGGAATTTCAAATACGAAATTGTCATACCATCTCAAAGAATTGAAGGGAAATCAGATTATTTACTTAGTAAAAGAAGGAAAACGTCACTTTTATTTGTTAAATAAGAATAGCTTAGAAACTATTCATAGTTGGATATTAAGTATAATTAAAGAGTAGAAAATTTAATACTGTAACCAGTTATAGTATACGTAATGTTCTTATCGCACCACCGAGTCCACCCGCAGATATGGCCATTGCTGATAAAGCTGATATCCTAACGGCAAGCCAACTCAATTGATGAACTAACTTTGCCTCAAACAGCCGTTTGACCAACTGCTATAGGAATATTTTTAAAGCTAAATAACTTTTTTATCCTAGTTCAACTCATGTCCTAGCAGTTTAACTCCAATATTTCACGAGCTATATTGATAGTAACAACAAACTGAAAAGCATCCAAACTTGTTTATTTGGATGCTTTTTGTCTACTATAAATGAACACTATAAGATTTCAATGAGAGGAATTATTTTTCAGTTGCTTTATTCCCCATTGCTATCGAAATTCGATTCCAACTGTTAATTTGATTTATTAGAATAACAAGATCCACATATTCTTTTTCGCTAAAGTGTTTACGAATACGATTATATAACTCATCAGACACACCTTTATTTGAAATCAGTGTTACACTTTCAGTTAACTCTAATGCTGCTTTTTCTGCATCTGTGTAAAATGTGCAATCATTCCAAGCACTAATACAATATAAACGTTGTTCCGTTTCACCCATTTTTCTAGCTTCAGATGTATGCATGTTAAGGCAATATGCACAACCATTTATTTGAGATGCACGAATTTTTATAAGTTCACGTATTTTACGGTCTATATTTGTGGTTTTCGTATACTTTTCCATTTCCATCATTATTTTAATTGCTTCTGGTGCTTCATTTGAATAATCAACTCGTTGTTCCATTTAAATTACCTCCTAAAAAAATTTATTCAAAAATTAATTGAATGATAGATTGTACTTCGGTTAATTAACGACAAACTTTATCGACGATTAACAATATCTATAATATGTTATTTATTTTATTATGTCAAACCACTTTTAACGATTAATTTGTTCAAAATGTCAATGTTTGACAAAGAATTAAAACATTACTAAGATTAATTTAAATAATCTTTTTTTATGAAGAAGGTGTTTTAATGCAGTATAGCGTTGGGGTTGAGTATGCACTTCACTGCCTCGTCTATTTAATTGATAATCCTGAAGATTCTCCTATTGGAATAAAAGAGCTATCCTTCTTTCAAGGCGTTTCAGATACATATCTCTCAAAAATTTTTAGTAAATTATCTAAGGCTGGGATTGTAAGTTCAGTTCCTGGGGTTAAGGGCGGCTTTAAACTTTCTAAATCCCCAAAAGAAATTTCTTTTTGGGATGTAGTTGAAGCAGTTGAAGGTTCCAAGCCCATATTTCAATGTAAAAATATTAAAGATAATGGTTACTTATTTAGGGAAAAGGGCTGCACTCCAAGTACCTCCTGCACTATTAATTTAGTTATGCTCTCTGCAGAAGAAAAAATGCATGATTACTTACGTAGTAAAACTCTTTCATGGTTAAACAAAGAGTTAGAGAGTGTCTTACCTAAACAAATACGTGAAGATACTCGGAAATATTTTTCGAAGAGTGAGATTTAAAAAAACTTCTCATTTAATTCCTAAATTAAAAGGAATTAAATGAGAAGTTTTTTTGTTCATTTGAACTTTAATTTACCTATAAGTAACTGCACCCTATCTTAAACTATCTGCCCAATAGTTTTAGATGATCTCGAATTTCAGATAAAAAAACTCTATTTCAATTATTTTTGTATTAGTGGTCAATAATTACCTTAGACTAAAAGTAACTTAGTTAAAGCACTATTCAAGTTGCTATAGGAAAAACCATTGATCCGTTTGTCGCAAAACAGTATTTGGTATGCTAATCTAATAGAAAAACCAAGCAAGGAGTGGAAAACATGAAAGCCACATCAACTGTTCAACTTGAACAATCCATCGGAAAGTTACGAAAAGTGACTGACGAACTCAACAAGCGAATTAAAGAAACTTCATCCGAAAAAGTAGCGAATGAAACCATCCAACTCAAAGAAGAACTGAAAATCATCGCAGAAACGCTTTTACAAATCCAGAAGCGAGAAAACGAAGTAACATAATGAAACGAAAATGGTACTGACAAAAAAGGAATCAACATTTTATCATGACCTTAATTAAAAAAACTTAGTTTCTACTGGCTTTAACAAAGTATTCATGAATATTTTGATGAGAAAAAAAGGATCTTCAAAGAAGACCCTTTTTTTCATATGAAAGTTTCGCCCCCGATTGCGGAAGATCAAGATAATAATTATAATCGCTACCTTTAGCCAGTTAAACGTACCTCTTAGCTTAAGTACATTTCTTCAAGATCTTCTTTGTACTTTAAAACAAATATCAACTGGAAGTAAAAAGCCACCTAAAAAGTTAAACGTTTTTTTAAGCTATGGAGTATTTGTTTCGGGTTTGTCTTTTGTTATGAACAGTATACCTGGCAGTAAAATAACGGATACAACGATTAAAATGATGCTCATCCAATTTTGATTGGTATCATTGACTCCAGTTGCAAACATTACACCAAAAACGCTGGAAGCAAGGATATTACCTATGTATCTCGAGGTCATAAATAGACCTGAAGCCGTCCCACTTTCTGATACAGAAACAAATGAATAGAGCAGCGTTTGTAAACTTATATTTAAAATACCATTACTCAATCCGATGGTCGATAACACGATAAATATCCAGTAAAGAGGAGAGTTATGATTGATTGTCATTAATAGGACACTACCAACTAATCCTATAATTCCCCCTGTAAGTAAAGGGATCCTATATCCTGACTTTTCTATCCAACGTGTCGCTAGTGGTGTAATAATAATGGCAAATATGGAAATAGAGATCATAATGACCCCCGTTTGTTTGGAGCTAAGCATTAATACAGATTGTAAATACATCGGCATTGAAAGTAGCAAAGCAAAAAATATCACTGTTGCAAAAATATATTGAACATACACTAATGAAATGTTTAAATTTTTCTTCAAGAAAATAACATCGATAAAAGGTTCTGCTTTCTTTTTTTCGAAGAAATAAAATAAAAAAGTTAACACTAAAGGACCCAATAACACCCATAAATTTAAACCACTTTCAAGAGTTTGGAAAAAATACATCCAAAAAGAGATTAATAAACTGAACAAAATAATCCCAATTCCATCCCACTTGAATGTTTTGTTTGTACTCTTTTTTTCTTCATTTGGAATAAATAGGACAGCCAAAATAGCAGAAATAATGATAATCGGAAAGTTAACATAAAAGATGACATGCCATCCACCCTGCTGAATTAACAGCCCACTAATTGTTGGTCCAAATGCTGCCGAGGTGGTAGCAAATACCGATAGTGTACCGATTACTCTGTTTTGATTTTTTTCAATATATGAACGAACAATTCCAATTCCAGCAGGATATAGAGCAGATGTACCGATTGCTTGTATCATTCTCATTCCCAGTAGAAAGGGCATATTCGGCGATAATGGGGCGGTAAAAGAAGAAATACTTACCAATAGTAGTCCAAACAGAAAGATTTTTTTTCTTCCATAATAATCACTAAATTTACCAATAAGGGGTAAGAAAATTGCACTTACTATAAAATAGGATGCAATTAACCATGTAATATCTTTTGAAGTAAGCAAAAACTCATTTTTTATCTCTGGCAATGCCACCGTAATCATCGTTGTATTTAATGGGTTTAATATTACTCCTAGCGCAATAGCAACGATTAGAAAATTATGATTTTTAACTAAAGTAATATTTTTTGTTACATACATAAATAGCAATCTCCTCTTAAAAGAATAGTTACCCAAAATACTTCTTTTTCCAAATTTTATCCATTTCTCTAGATCTTTTAAGTAGGTATATTTCATTTATAGACGTGAAATATCCATGTTATTGAGACTTTCCCTTTAAGTAAAAAGAAATGGTGTTTGAAAAAAGAATCCCTTTTACAAAAAAGTACGCCACTTAATATTTCATATAAAATGCACCAATTAACAATTGATCTTAGTGTTCATCTAATTATATCAATTGAGTACGTACTTGTAACTTGGGGTAATTTTGCCTTTTTACATAAAATTACTAATTATTTTTATTTAACTACACTGCCCTTTAGTTTAAGTGCTTCCCTTTGTATTCCTTATAAGAGTTTTACTACTATAAAAAAAAAGACCAAATCATATACGATTTGGTCTCGTGAATTAGCATATTTTTGTTATGTTTCTACTAAAAATCTGATTTACTTACAAAAGTAGAATGTTCCTTTTTTCAAACATTAATGTGCAAAAAATACTAATTGAATTAAGAAGAGAATAGCAAATAAATAAACTAGCGGATGTACTTCATAAAATTTACGTTTTACGATTTTCATAATTGGATATGCAATGAAGCCTAATGCGATACCATTCGCAATACTTGATGTAAGTGGCATACTCACGATCACTAAAAATGCCGGAAATGCCTCTTCAAAATCATCCCATTTTATTTCGGAAATACTCTTGATCATAAAACAACCAACAATAATTAAGCTTGGTGCAGTTATTGCGGCTACATCTGATACTGAACCAATTAACGGGCTAAAAAATGCAGCAATAATAAATAGACAAACAACTGTCAATGACGTTAAACCAGTTTTTCCACCTGCACCAACCCCTGCAGAAGATTCAACAGTCGCTGCAGTTGGACTTGTTCCTAACATTGCACCGACAATTGTTCCTATTGAGTCCGCTGAAAATGCGCTACCACCTTTTTCTAGTTTTCCATTTTTTAAAAGCCCTGCTTGTTTTACGATTGCAAGTAAAGCACCTGTTGTATCAAATAACATAACAAGTAAAAATGAAAAAATCACACTATAAAGTCCGTACTCAATAATATCCTTTATCGAATCGATTGGATTATATACTAATACACCTTCTGGTAAATGTGGCATAGCAACAAAACCATTTGAAAAGTTTAATTGACCTGTAAAATAAGCAATTAAACCTGTAACAATCATTCCAAGGAATAACGCTCCATTTAAATCTAATGCCATAAAAATAATTGTAACTAGAATCCCAATAAGAGTAAGTGCTACTTTGGGTGAAGTAAAATCGCCAATTGTCACTAGATTGGTAGGATGATCTGCTACAATGCCTGATAGTCGTAAACCAATAAATGTAATAAATAGACCTATCCCGGCAGCAATTGCGTGTTTTAAGTTGGTAGGAATAGCTTGTATTAATTTTGTTCGAAATGAGGTTAATGATAATAATAAAAATAAAAGTCCAGTAATAAATACAGCAGAAAATCCTATAGAATATGGAAGGTTATGGCCTCCAATTACAGAGTAAGTAAAATACGCATTTAATCCCATAGCTGGTGCAATAACGATTGGATAATTTGCAATTAATGACATTGTAAGTGTTCCAATAATTGTTGCTAGAATAGTAGCTAAGAATGCCTGATTAAATGGTACTCCAGCATCCTTTAAAATCATTGGATTAACAATGATGATATAGGCTAACGTTAAAAATGTAGTAAATCCAGCTAACACTTCAATTTTAACTGAAGTATTTCGCTCTTTAAGTTGAAACATACGATGATTTCCTTTCTTTTTCTTATTGTAAAATAAAAAAACTGCCAGCTTTTATAGAGAAAAAGCTGGCAGTTATACAATGTATAGCTAACAAAAAATTAGTGCTTTTTCTCATAGTCCAGCAATTTACGGGTGCCAGGTAGAAACTCTTGAACCATATTTTCAAGTTTATATGAGAATATATTAATATAGTTTCTCTATCATACGACCCTGTCTTACTTCTGTCAATAAAAACTAACTGAAAGTGCGCACAGATTAAAAATAAACCATACATATGTATGGTCACATAGCTTAAATGTCTTTATTTTTTCTAATTTTAGGACTTAAAATAATCCATTCTACAATCATTATATTTAATAGTAAACCTACCCAGATATTAACATTTAGTACTTCCTCTACCATTTGCTCTCTCCCACCAGGTAAATTAAATCCATTTAATAACGCATAGGTTAAAAGTAAGATTGGAACGATCACTCTTCCGCTGACAGCTACTAAAGTAATTCCAAAACTTCGAATCATCCATTTTCTATGTTCACTCATATTTCTTTTTAATGCAGATTTATACCCTTTCCAACAAGTAAAAAGCCAAATAAATGATAAAGCAATAAACGATGTGGCTTTTGCAAAATTTTCAACATAAATAATTACAACGAAGGCAAGCAAGCCACTTAAGAAAACACTAATCACATATAATCTACCTAGCAAGCGGTGAATTCGAGGGTTTTTCTTTCTAATTCGACTACTAAATTGAAAAAAGCCTGATATTAAAGCAATACACGCAAATATGATATGAGCGACTAAAGCTGGAAATTGTAAACTGGTCGAGGTTATCTCTATTCGACTATTATTTGGATTAAACGATAAATATGGTGCTAAAAAAGGAACCATTACTCCTATTGATACAATGATTAGTAGCCACCAACTCTTCTTTGAATTCATTTAAATATCCTCCGATATCGTATAAGATACACCCATCTTACCAATGTAATATGAACGGAAGTTGAACAAAACCAAATGACTGAATATGGTTCTTTACTGCCTAATTTTAAATTAGATAAAGAAGATGATTGGTGTGGGAGTTGTGGACAGTTGAAGTCCTCAAACGCGATTACGCTTAAAGGTTTAGCCCTTCCTATAGAAAGCAAGCATACTAAAGTTGAAACCTACCAATAATCTCCTTATTATATAGCAACAAAGTTTAAGATAGCAGCCAAAATACTCAATATTCACATGAGCATTTTTGATGTTTACACCCTCTCTAATACATAATTTCGGATAGACGTAACATCCTATTTACAGGAGGTGCTAATATGTCTGAACCATTACAACCAGGAAATAAACAACTTCCTGATTTCCATGAATTAAATGATCGAATTATTGCTGAGCATGGTACGACCGGTCCTACATTAGTCATAAAAACAAATTTAGATCCTAAAGATTCAACTGCTGATAATCCATATTATCAACAAAATGGTAAATCTCCTAAAAAGCCATTTCAAAACTATTTTGAGGAGTAAATCATTAGCAAACAAGAGCCAGTTAAAACTAACTGGCTCTTGTTTTACTTTATCGATAAAACACATTTCATTGAATCAGATAAAACTCAAAGTACATACTAAGAAATATATGGGAATTTAAATACGAGTTATATTTAACTTAAACTTTTCAAAAAAGTAGGAGGAGTATCAACTTGAGTCCAACAAAAAGTATGCTTTCAGTTTTCGCTTTAGGTGGGGTAAATGAAATCGGAAAAAATATGTATGCAATACAATACTCAAAAGAAATTCTTTTAATCGATTGTGGATCAAAGTTTCCAGATGAAAGTTTGTTAGGCATTGATTTGATAATTCCTGATATTACCTACTTACTAGAAAACAAAGAAAAGATTAAAGGTTTACTTGTAACTCATGGTCACGAAGATCATATTGGTGGTATCCCTTATCTATTAAAACAATTAAATATACCTGTTTATGCCTCTCGCTTAACACTTGGTTTAATTGAAATAAAATTAAAAGAGCATGGGCTCCTAAGGGATACTGAGTTAATTATGATAAACTCGGATTCAAATCTTCAATTTGAAAATTTAAGCGTAACATTTTTTAAAACAAATCATAGTATTCCAGATTGTTTAGGAATTGTCTTTCAAACTCCTGAAGGAACTGTTGTCCATACCGGAGACTTTAAATTCGACCTTACTCCTGTAAATAATCAGTACCCAGATATCCATAAAATGGCTGCAATAGGAAGTAGTGGCGTTTTATTATTACTTTCTGAAAGTACAAATGCTGAACGTCCAGGATCCACACCATCTGAACATATGGTTGGAGAACATATTGAAGAAGCATTTATGAAGGCATCACGAAAAATTATTATTTCAACATTCGCCTCAAATGTACACCGTGTTCAACAAATCGTCGATGCCTCATTGAAAACAAATAGAAAACTAGCACTACTAGGTAGAAGTATGCATAACGTTGTAAATGTCGCTTTGGAACAAGGGTATTTAACCATTCCAGAAGGCATGTTAATCGATGTAGATGAAATTAACAATCTTGCTCCAGAATTAGTAACAATTTTATGTACAGGTAGTCAAGGTGAACCACTTGCAGCACTCTCTCGTTTAGCTAGCTCAAGTTTTAGAGGCGTTGAAATACTACCAGAAGATACAGTCATTTTTGCCGCCTCTCCTATCCCTGGGAATGAGCGAAATGTAACCCGAATAATTGATAATCTTTACAATCTCGGAGCGAAAGTTATTTATGGATCCGGAAGTTCAACAGGAATGCATGTATCTGGGCATGCCTATCAAGAAGAGCTTAAATTAATGCTTACATTAATGAAACCTAAGTATTTTATCCCGATTCATGGAGAACTCCGTATGCTTCACCATCACCGCTCACTTGCAGAGTCTGTCGGAGTAGAAAATGAAAATACCTTTATTATTAAAAATGGGGATGTAGTTGATGTGAGAGATTCAGTAGCAGTACAAACACGTAGGATTCCTGCAGGTAATATATATGTAGATGGTATGGGCGTTGGTGATGTCGGAAACATCGTTCTAAGAGATCGTAAACAACTGTCTGAAGATGGAATGCTCGTAATTGTCATTACAATCAATAAATCGGAGCGGAAGATTATTTCTGGTCCAGATACAATATCTCGTGGATTTGTATACGCCAGAGATTCAGAGTCTCTCCTAAAAGAAGTAAATAACTTAGCTATCTCTTCAATAAATGATTTATTAGATGCAAATAAACTTCAATGGAGTGTAATGAAACAAAATATAAAAAAATCAGTGAGCCAACATTTATTTATGAAGACGAAAAGAAAACCGATGATCCTGCCAATCATCATCGAATTGTAACATAAAAAACTCCCTTAGCATTCGCTTCAAAAGGGAGTTTTTATGTTCTCGAACAATTATTTGTTTGTTTCTTTAATTTTTGTGATAACTTCTAGCAAAGTTGGATTCTCTTGTTCAAAATAGTCATTCATAGGACAAGTACTGGTTAAAAGACGATCGAGAACAAATGGAATGGTAAAGGTTTCTATTTTTAAATCATCTGTTATCTCATCCCAAAAAAGGGGAGTTGCTATAGTCGCCTCTTCTTTTCCTCTTGCTGAGTATGGACATATAATCGTCTTTCCCTTTGCATGTTGAACATAATCGATATATAATCTCTTACCTCGATTCTTTTTAAACCGTTCTATCGTAAAATCGTTTGGAAATTTTTCGATTAAATAATTTGAGATAAAGGATGTAAAAATTCTCGTATCATCATAAGTTAAAGAATTTTGTTTAATAGGTAAATGAATTTGAATTCCTTTACTACCCGAAACTTTGGGATAGCCCTTTATATTAAATGAATCAAAAATTAATCTCATTTCTTTTGCTGCTTTAATTGCTAAAGGAAATGCTTCTCTATCTGGTGGATCCAAATCAAATACTATTTCATTTGGTAGTTCACTTTCATACGTTTGAAATGGTATATGGAACTCAATGGCTAATTGATTCCCTAGCCAAAGTAATGTGGATACATCATTACAGACAATATAATGGTTCTCATCCTGCTCGACAGATTTTATAAAACTTGGTGCATAATCCGGGCAATTTTTTTGGAAAAATGATTCACCTGGAACGCCATGTGGAAAGCGAATAGTCGTTAATAATTTATTTTTTAGAAAAGGTAGCATAACTGATGAAATTTGAGCTAAGTACGAAAGATAACCTTCTTTATTGATAAAAGGATTTTTCCATATTAATTTTTCAAGGCTTGTATAAGTTAACTCTTCTTGAACAGGTGTGTTTTCTAAAATCAGACCATCCCAAGTGCATTCTTCCCAATATAGCTGAAATTGAAATGATAGAAATCCTGCACTAACTAATTGATGATCATTTATCCCTTTAAATTCAAGCTCAACACATATACCAGGATCAACTAAAATGGTATCATTCTCTATTGTTTTCCCATTTTCTTTAATCGCTTTGATCAATATGTCTTTTTCATTTTCTTCAAGTCCTTTTGAAAAATCCCCTATTTTCACAATCTCATTTCGCTTTTTAATTCCTACTAGAAAATTTCCTGCTTTTGTATTGAATCCTAAGATAAAGAAAAAACCTTTATTATTTCTACCATTTTTAAACGGGTTAATTAACAATTGATTTTGTTTCATATATGTTTTCCTTCAATCCGTTAGCTTGCATGATTTAGGGTCATTGTCCACAAATGCCTGAATACTTGGTTGTCTTAAGGAATGCCCCTCAGTCCATTCGATAAATTGAACCTTTACGGTTAGTATTGGTTGAATCCAATGTATTTCTGTTATTCTTTTTGGTTGATTCGCAAAAGGATTCTTATCCAACTTAATTTGTTCAACCGCTTTTGTGAGGTCTTTCCATTCAGCATTCGTTAATCTGCCAGTACCAACATGTCCAATGAACCAAAACTGATCTTCCTGATCATAAAGTCCAATTAAAATTGAATTGACAATACCTGACCGATAAGTAACTCCTCCGATAACAGCAATGATATCCTTATAATTTTTAATTTTTTGCCAATCAGCATTTTTTCCTTTTATGGTGTATCTGCTATTTAAATTTTTACAAATTATCCCCTCTAAGTCATGTTGTTTAGCAACTTCAAATAAAGTACTACCATCAGTATTAATTGGAACGATTTGAATTTGTTCATTCGGTTCTATTACCCTTGTTAAGATTTTGAGCCTTTCCTTTAGCGTTAAATGATTAATCCAATCACCATTATAAAAAATGATATCAAAAATCATATAAAAAATAGGGACAGCTTCAATCATTTGTTCCACTCGATCGATTCGTCTAATTCCATCCCTACGCATAACTTCGTGAAATGAAGGATTCCCATTTTGGTCTAAAGCAATCACTTCACCGTCGAAAATGATTGAATTAGCTGATGTAAATGATTTGATATTAGTCAGTTCAGGAAAAATATGAGTACGTTCATTCAGCTTCCTATTAAATAATTTTGTTTCGATGCCATTATAGTAAGTAAGGATTCTAACTCCATCCCATTTTATTTGTGATATCCAATCAGGACCTTCAGGAATTTGATTAGATGCAATCGGTTCAAATGGAAAAATTGGATTAAGCTCCATTTTGACCTCCTAAACAATCGAGTTCAACTTTGAATTTAACTAGTTGCTTTTTTAGTTGCTCTTGGCTTTTTCGGTGGCGCAGCTTGCCCTTTCGTTCGATCAATACTTGCTTGAAGTGCAGACATAAGATCAACCACATTTTTTTGTTCTGCAGGCTGTTCCTGTTCAGTAGCAACAAATTCATTTGTATTAACTTTTTGAGTAATTAATTGTTCTAAAGCAGTTCGGTATGTATCTGTATAGTTTTCAGGATTGAATGCTGTAGTTAGTTGCTCAACTAACATCATACCTGCTTGTAATTCACGTTCTGATAAACCCGCTTTTTCTGGTACAACACCTGGAACCCCTTCAATCGCTCTTATTTCATCTGGAAAATGTAAAGTTTCAAGTATGATTGCATTTTTATATGGTCGAATGGCAGATAAATGTTGTTTACTTCTAATCGTTATTTTAGCAAGCCCAATCTTTTTACTTTTCTTTAATATTTCCGAAAGCAAAGCATATGCCTTAGTTCCTCCAGAATCTGGGCCAATATAATAGGTTTTATCGAAATACACTGGATCGATTTCTGAAAGCTTTACGAAATCAATAATTGAAACAGTTTTCAATTCGAATTCCTCTTTTAATTTATTTATTTCTTCTTCTGTAATTTCAACAACTCTACCATTTGGAGTTTCAAAAACTTTTATGATTTCCTCCGGTGTAACATCGTCATCACAGCTGGCAACTTTTTTATATGAAATTGGTGTTTTACAATCTTTATGATATTGTCTAAACTTCAAGTCCTTATCCTCAACAGCAGAAAATAATTTCACTGGAATTGTAACTAATCCCATACTGATTGTACCTTTCCAAACGGTATGCATTAAGTCACATCCTTTCCATTTTTTATTTAGCTTTTGTTAAAAGACTTCTATTAATTCAATTCTCATTTTATTAATGTGCAGGTGTATATTGATTGATTTTTAACTCTAAAATAAAAAACTCCTTTACTTAACTAAAAGTAATGGAGTTTAATTTTAAAATATAATTTCAAATATCTCTTAAACATACTAAAGTATTCACTTATATCTATTTATCGACTTATCTATTTTTCGTTCGTCCTAATAAATTTAACGGTTAAAAAAATACCGATTATTCCTAACGCCATCGAAAGATACATCATATTATTATCTGGACCTTTCATTAAAAATGCAAATAACGGTGGTCCTAATGCAACTCCAAAAAATCGAAGAGAGCTATAAAGTGACGTAATTGTTCCTCTTTCCTCTTTTTCGATTCCTTCTGTAACTAAAGCATCTAAACTTGGCAAAGAAAGTCCAATCCCAATACCACTTAGTAATAAAGTTGCAATGATGGGTACAATACTCTTTATAAAAATTGGAATAATGAACGAAATACTTATCAATATAAAACCTATAACTATACACTTCTTCATCTTATTTTTTTGGTCACCAATTTTTTTACCTGTTAAATATGAAGTAAATGACAAAGCTGCTAATGGAATAGCCAAAACACAACCTTTCCAAATTCCGTATATATCGTAACGCTTTTCTAATATCGTCGAAAGATAAAAGAGCATGCCAAATAAAATAAACATAATGATCGTACCAAGAATAAAAATCGTAAAAAGCCAGGTACCTTTTTCATGAAATATATTCTGTATCGATTTAAGAAATTTTTTCAAAGATTTGATTTCCTTCTTCTGCTTTGGTGGTTTAACGAAAATTAAAATAAGTAGTATGGCAATCGCACATAAAATCGGAATTGCAAAAAATGGAAGAAACCAAATAATCGATGCGAGTATAGACCCAAGTATCGGACTTAACACTTTACCAAATGTATTAGAAGTTTCGACCAGTCCTAATCCGCAGCTCACTTCTTCTTCATCTTTAAACATATCCCCAACACATGGAATCACAACTGGCATTGCACCTGCTGAACCTACTCCTTGAATAATTCTTCCGATAATGATCCATGTGAAGGGATTTTCTAACTTCCAAGAAGCCCAGCCTGTAACAATTCCTCCAATCCCTGCGATTATCAAACTAGGAATAATCACTTTTTTTCTACCCCATTTATCAGACAAATAACCTGCAATCGGAATTAAAAGGATTGCAACAATGGAATAAACGGTAATAATCATTGAAACTTTAAAATCAGAAATTGCTAATTTTTTTTCAATAGTTGGTAGGACAGGAATAAGCATAGAATTCCCTAAGGTCATAACCAAAGGAACTGTAGATAATGCCCATAAACTCCATTTTTTTTTTGTATCCATTATTCCCTCCATGCCCTACGTCCCTCAAATTTTTTCAATATCATTACTTTACCCAATGGCTTGTTTTGTACTGATGTTATTTAAAGGTAATTAGTCATTTAGAATTATGTAGATATCAGATGGAATTACGCATTTTTTTAAATAGCAAGGGTAAACTTTGAAAGGAAATGGTTGGAATTAATGAAAATAAAAGGGGTAATGAGTATTGGCAAGTAATTCAAAAGAACAAACAATTACAAACAATTCAAGTCGTAATTTATGGTCAGGAATCCTATTCGGACTCGGTTTAATTGCATTTATAGATGAGACGGTTTTTCATCAACTTCTACATTGGCATCATTTTTATGATAAATCCACTACAAGTCTTGGTCTTATTTCTGATGGCTTACTTCACGCATTTAGTTGGTTTGCGACGATCGCGTCATTATTTATGCTTGCCAATCTTCGCCGAAACAAAGTTTTTTGGATTGAAAGATGGTGCGGAGGATTATTCCTAGGCGCAGGATTGTTTCAATTGTACGACGGTACAATCCAACATAAATTAATGCGACTTCATCAAATTCGTTATAATGTAGACATTTTACCTTATGACTTAACATGGAATATTACAGCAGCAGCAATGGTCTTATGCGGATTTCTACTTATCATGCGGACTCAGAATAAAAAAATAGGAACCCCTCGAAATGAAGTATGAACATCTTCTTCATTTAAGTACGACTCCATTTAGCATTATTTTTTTACTACTTATCTTAGTTTTTTTGTTTTTCTATATCTATTTCGCAAAAAAAGCACGGAACCAATATAAAAAATGGCCAATCTATCGTTATTATTGCTGGATAATCGGACTTGTTTGTATAACTGTATCAATAATTGGTCCAATAGCGAAACTTGCCCATCATCAATTTGTATTTCACATGATTACACATTTATTACTTGGCATGCTTGCTCCTCTCATGTTAGTTCTTGCAGCGCCAATGACTCTTTTATTAAGGACACTAAATGTTTATTATGCTCGACGTTTATCTCTTTTTTTAAGAAGTCCATTCATTAAATTGGTAAGTAATCCATTAATTGCAGCTTTGCTAAATATAGTTGGACTATGGTTTATATATTCTACTTCATTATATAGTGCAACTCACCAATTCGGTGTTTTGCATATAATCGTACATATCCATCTATTTTTAGCTGGGTATTTCTTTACGATTTCAATGATATATATTGAACCGACTCCTCATCCGTATAGTTTTCACTTTAGATCCATCATAATGATACTATCATTAGCCGGTCACGAAATCCTTTCAAAGTATATCTACGCTCATCCTCCTGATTCGGTTTCCTTTCTAGACGGAAGAATAGGTGGAGAGCTAATGTATTATGGTGGCGATGTAATTGAAGTAATGATTATCTTTATACTTTGTTTTCAATGGTATAAAGCTTCTCAATCTCGAAAATACGATGCCTTAATATAAAGCTTTAAAAACAACCATGGTCTTATTTGGCATAAATAGATCCCCTTGTTATGCACAAAGTAATAGTGCATAACGAAGGAGGGTTCAAAATGAACAAATTTTATCTTACATTATGCACACTATCACTATCATTTGTAGTTTCAACGAGTGTCTCTGCAGCAATTTTTGATTCTATGACAATCGGGCCAAGTTACAAAAGTAATAATAAACATGGTCATACTACTCGCGACTATAATGTTTATGATCCTAACCATGAGACAAACGATCGTAATAATATCTTGACGAACACAAATAATGACTTATTTAACATTCAAATGTTAACCAAATAAAAAGTAATAACGTAAATTATAACAAGCTAAATAATTATTATTCGAATGATCGTAATTACTTTCATAAAAACGCAACCTTAACTACTGTTGCAAATCCAGTTAACACGAATAACGATGATTTCCATATAGACTATGGCTGGTTGGGATTATTTGGAATAGCTGGTTTCCTATGATTACGAAAAAGAGAAAGAGTCGATTGAGTAAAAAAACCTTATTGGTTTTATAATCAATAAGGGGTTTTTTTTGCCATATTTTTAAACCTGAACCTCATCTTTATTCCCAATCATTTTTTTATATGAACTAATTTTATGTTCTAGCATTTTATTCGTGTCTTCAAGTATCCTTAATTGGTTTTCGATAGAACTTTTATGGTCTTCCAATAGTTTTAATCGATCTAATGCTGTATGTTCGCCTTCAGTGAACAAGTGTGCATATTCTTTTATTTTTGTGATTGGCATCTGCGTCTCTTTTAATTTTAAAACAAATCTTAGCCATTGGAGATGTGATTCAGTATATTTTCTTTCTCCATTTTCATTCCGATCTGGAAGAATGATATTCTCCTTTTCATAGTAACGTAATGTATGTGTACTAATTCCTAATACTTGTGCTACTTCACCAATTGAATACATAAAAAACCTCCATCTTTAACTAATGCTATTCAAGTGTAAAAAATAGATTTGACTTAGAGTTTACTCTAACCAGTATAATAAATCCATATTAGTTAGACAATCAATTTCAGCTTAAATAAACCAAAATAGTAGGAGGAAATGAAATGAAAAAATATACAGTTATTACGGGTGCTAGTTCAGGAATTGGATATGAGACAGCCCTTGCTTTTGCTGCCCGTGGTAAAAATTTAGTCATCGCCGCACGTAGAACTGAGGAGCTAGAAAAACTTAAATCAGAAATCGCAAAAGTAAACTCAGAATTAGAAGTCATTATAAAAACTGTAGATTTATCTAATACGAAAAATGCATTTGCATTTTATGAAGAATTAAAGGAATACCAAATTGAGACTTGGATTAATAATGCAGGTTTTGGAAATTTCGCATCAATTGGCGAACAAAATTTAACAAAAATCGAAACAATGCTTAATTTAAATATTGAAGCTTTAACAATTTTAACTTCTCTGTATGTACGTGACTATTCTGCAGTTGAAGGAACACAAATCATTAATGTTTCTTCAGGTGGTGGTTATACAATTATTGGAGATGCAGTAACTTACTGTGCTACAAAGTTCTATGTAAGTGCATTTACTGAAGGACTTGCACATGAATTAAAAGAAAAAGGTGCAAAAATGCAAGCTAAAGTTCTAGCTCCAGCAGCTACAGAAACTGAATTTGCAAAAGTATCCTACGACTTAGAAGAAAATCTTAAATTTGAAGGTGTTCTTCCAAAATACCATACAGCTAAAGAGATGGCAGGATTTATGCTTGATCTATACGATAGTGAAAAGGTAGTTGGAAAAGTTGATGGACTTACTTATGAGTTTCATTTAATTGATCCAATTTATCCTTATGCTGTAAGGATGAGAAGTTAATAAATAATTATAAAAAAAGCTCAGGAAATTTTCTTCCCTGAGCTTTTTTATAGTAAAAACTAATTTTTTCACTTCCAAAAAGTAAACGTTTATGTGTTGTATCTGCCTTTCACTCGGTTGTTCCTTACAAAAAAACCGTTTATGTTTTATCATAAACGGTTTCAATAACTTATAGCTTTTCGTAAGCTGCTTGATATTTCTGAATATCACCAGCACCCATAAAAATTAACACACTATTTTTATGCTTTTGTAACGCTTTAATATTGTCGTCTGTTAATAGTTCAGCACCTTTAATCTTGCAAGATAGGTCCTCAATTGTTAATGTGCCCTTTTCTTCTCTTGCAGACCCAAAGATATCACATAAATAGACTTTATCCGCTTTTTCCAAAGTTCCCGCAAATTCCGCTAAAAACTTACTTGTTCGGGTAAATGTATGTGGCTGGAATACAGCTACAATTTCTCTATCTGGATATTTCTGACGCGCTGCTTGAATCGTTGCTTGGATCTCAGTAGGATGATGAGCATAATCATCGATCAGTACTTGATCACCAAATCTTTTTTCACTAAAGCGACGCTTTACTCCACCATAAGATAGTAATCTCTCTTTGATGATGTCTACTTCTATTTCTTCATAATGACATAATGCAATGACAGCCAAAGCATTTAAAATGCTATGGTCTCCATAACCTGTAATATCGAATGTCGCATAATAAGTGTTACGTACGAACACATCAAATGTTGTACCATTTGTATGCTTTTCAATGTTACGAGCTTGGAAATCATTATCCTCATTAAATCCATAATACATTACAGGTACTTTTGCATAAATTCGTTGAAGATGTTCATCATCTCCACATGCTATGATACCTTTTTTAACCTGATCAGCCATTTGTTGAAATGCATCGAATACATCGTCAACGCTCTTATAATAATCAGGGTGATCAAAATCAATGTTTGTCATAATGCAATAATCTGGATAGTAAGAAAGGAAATGACGGCGATATTCACAAGCTTCAAACACAAAATATTGACTATTTTTTTCACCTTTACCAGTACCATCACCAATTAAGAATGAAGTCGGACGTGCACCAGATACAACATGTGCAAGTAAACCTGTCGTTGAAGTTTTACCATGTGCTCCCGTAATTGCTACACTTGTATACTTATTCATAAATTCACCTAAGAATTTATGATAACGAGCCATTGGAATCCCTTTTTCAATAGCGGCAGCAATTTCTTCATGAGTGTCAGGAAAAGCATTGCCTGCTATGACAAATTGACCTTCTTTTATATTTTCTTTATCAAAAGGTAAAATAGTAATATTTTTTTTACGTAATTCATTTTCAGTGAAAAAGTGCTTCTCATGATCTGAACCTTGAACGTTAAAACCAGAGTCATGTAAAATCTGTGCTAAAGCACTCATTCCAGTACCTTTAATTCCTACAAAATGGTAAACTGTCATATTAAAAGAACCTCCAAAATCGATCACTAATACAACGGCCTATCTCTTAGACAGTATATGTGTGAATAAAAGAAATGGCATCAATAATTTTGAAATTGATGCATTATTACGTTGCCGAGTCTAGTTATTTTTTAATGATAACTACCTTATATTTTTACGCAAATAGTATTATATCACTTTAAGTGAAGTAGGACTATTTATTTTAAAATGTCCTAAAAGGGAATAAATGGCAATTCAGACAAATTAATTAAAATTGCCAAGGTTAAAATACTATGAAACTGATATTAAAAACATCAAATTATAATTTAGGGTGCATCTCTACTTTTTCTAAGCGAGGATTCTCGCGTAATTTACGCCCTACTTTAGCTTGCGGTTGACCATTTAACTCTACATTATCTCCAGTAAAGCCTATGTTAACCTTTAACAAGCTTCCTCCAACGCCATATAAATCAACAGGTACACCTTGTTTTTCAAACGCTAAGATTCTTTCTACTGTAAAGCCTCCACTAACTACTATTTGCACATGATTATAGCCTTCTTTATCGAGTGCCTCACGTAACGCAAAAATTAATGGTGGGTTTACTCCCCTAGGATCAAAAGTACCTAGTAGTTCAGGACTACCAATAAAGTATTGATCAATCATTGTTTTAGACGTGTCAACACGGACAGCCTTCAATTTATGTCCAAATTCACGAGCAACCTTTAATGCATCATTTATTGCATCATTATTATAATCAACTAAAACAATTAAATCATCTTCTGGATAGACAGTTGTATATGCTCTAGCAGCTTCTACAACGTCTCCATTATACATTTGAATTAATGCGTGAGGCATCGTGCCCATTCCTTCATTGCCCCACCACTCATTCATCGCATGTGTTGCTTGTGCGGTTGCACCACCAATAAATGCTGCATATCCATCACCGGCTTGGGTAGTAAAATGATCATCTCGATCCCCCATAAAAATAATAGGTTTTTTAATCCCCGCCGATTTGGCCGAATGCTTTACATTATACACATTTGTGGCTACCGAAGTACGTCTTGCTAAAATTCCATCGATAATTCCCTCAAGAAAACCAAAATCTGCATATTTACCAGTTACCGTTAATACGGTCTCAAATGGTTCAATTTTATCGCCATCTTTTAATGAGTGAACAATAAGCTTTTCTGGATTGTCTGCGAATGTTTGAAGGATTGCGATTGCTTCGTCTGTACCGCAAAGTACTGCATTTTCTCTTTGAAAGAATTGCATTGTTACTTCTGTATCTGGCTTTTGTTTTTTAATTATTTCTCTCGTTTTTAAAAAGTAAACCGCTGAAAACCAGCCTTCACCGATACGATCATCAAATTTGAACGTTTGATTCGTTAAACGGCTAATTTTACCTTGTAATTTTAAATCTAATTCTTTTTCCATGAATCTTCACCTGCTGATAGTATCGTTCTATTTTTCTAGTATTAGTCAAAAATACTTTAACATTCGCTACTCACTTTTGAATTGTTTCAAGATTCCTCTGAACGAAACTCCTCTAAAGTAACGAGTATATCTCGTGGCTTACTTCCGTTTTGATTTGATACTATTCCGTGATCATACATTAAGTCGACTAATCTAGCTGCACGGTTATATCCAATTCTAAAACGTCTTTGAAGCATCGAAACGGATGCGCCTTTTTGGTCAATGACAAATTCTACAGCTTCTCCGAAAAGCTCATCGTCAACATCATGTGCATCTGCTTTTGCAACAAGATCTTCTTGATTAAACAAATAATTTGGCTTTTGTTGATCTTTTACAATTTCGACTACTTGTTCGATTTCATCATCTGAAACAAAAACGCCTTGTAAACGAACTGCTTGAGATTTTCCATTATCTAAGAATAACATATCTCCTCGTCCAAGTAACTTTTCTGCTCCCCCGATATCAATAATTGTTCTTGAATCAACTTGAGAAGATACAGTAAATGCAATTCGAGTTGGAATGTTTGATTTAATTATCCCCGTAATAACGTCAACAGATGGACGTTGGGTAGCAACTAGTAAATGGATACCACACGCTCTCGCCTTTTGAGCAATTCGGCAAATGTATGTTTCTACATCACCAGGTGAAACCATCATTAAATCCGCTAACTCATCAATTATAATAACTAAGTAAGGTAGTTCATCATTAAACGCACCCTTTTTTCGAGCTAAGTCATTGTATCGTTTAATATCTCTTGCCCCTGCATGTGCAAATAAATCATAACGTCGATCCATCTCATCACATGCCCATTTTAACGCTGCTGTTGCTGCGCGAGCATCAGTTATTACTGGTGAAAGAAGATGTGGTATATGATTATATGGTGCCAGCTCTACCATTTTTGGATCAATTAAAATTAATTTCACTTCATGGGGTTTAGCTTTGTACAAAATACTAACTAAGATTGAATTGATACAAACACTTTTTCCTGAACCAGTTGCCCCCGCAATTAAACCATGCGGCATTTTTGCAATATCTGCGTATACAGGATCTCCACCTATATCAAGGCCTAATGCTACCGTTAAAGGTGATTCACTTTGAAGGAATTTCTCTTGAGTCACTAACTCTCGTAAATACACTGGCTTACTTTCGCGATTTGGTACTTCAATACCAATGGCACTTCTTCCAGGAATCGGTGCTTCAATCCGGATATCTCTTGCTGCTAAGCTTAATTTAATATCATCTTGTAAATTTGTTATTTTATTTACCTTTACGCCCGGATCAGGCTGAACTTCAAACCGAGTAACAGTTGGACCTTGTGTTGCAGCAATTACTCTCGCTCCAACATTGAAGTTGTGTAAAGTTTCTTGTAATAATTCTTTTTGTGACTCAACCCAATCTCCATCATTAAATTGTTCGAATGGAGGCTCTTTCAATAAATCTAAACTAGGCAACTCATAAAGAACTGGTGGCATGACTGGAATCTCAGGTTCTACTATTGGAGCTACTTTTTCAAGTGTTGTTTGATTCGAATTAGTCAATTCAGTGTTACCCGTAATTTCAACAAACTCACTCTTTTTTTGAACTTCCTGTATAATCGTGGATTCTATTTGAATCGTTTCATTTATTGGATGGAAAATATGTTCAACATTCTCATCTTTATTTTCAACAACATGATTTACTGTATCAGTTGGATTATTAACTTCTTCAATTGTAACTAATTCGTTTGAAGGATTTTCATTCACAAACGCTTCTGATACTTGTACTGTTTCATTAGTAGGTGCATCAAGTTCGTCAATATGCTCCTCAATTACTGGAGTTTCTTTTACCTTTTCAACTGTTACAGCTGTTTCATCTTGCAATTGATGTAGCTGCCTCATAATATTTGCTTTTCTAGCCGCTTCAACGTCACTTCTTAACATCATTACATTAAAAGGAAAATGACGCTTTTTCTCTCTTTTAATTTCTTCCTTTGGTTCGGTCGCTTCGATTACTTCATCAGTTTGAATAGTTGTTTCATCTGAATGAACGTGAGCACTAATTGAATTTGATTCTTCTATTGAAGACACTACTTCTTCAATTGTTGGTTGATCACTTTGGGATACATCGTTCTCAACTTTTGGATGCTCACTTACAAATACTTCTTTATCAACTTCTGATTGCTCACTTACGAATACTTCGCTTTCAACTTCTGATTGCTCACTTACAGATACTTCATTCTCAACTTCTGATTGTTCACTTACGAATATTTCGTTTTCTACTTCAGATTGTTCGCTTACGAATTCTTCGCTTTCAACTTCCGATTGCTCACTTACGGATACTTCGCTTTCAACTTCTGATTGTTCACTTACGAATATTTCGTTTTCTACTTCTGATTGTTCGCTTACGAATATTTCGTTTTCAACTTCCGATTGTTCACTCACGTATATTTCGTTTTCAACTTCTATTTCTTCTGTTTGATTAGGACCGTTACTGCTTTCTGCTTCTTGAACTAAGTTTTCTTCAAACCCTTTTTCTTGTAATTGATCAGATTCAATATGAACAGAGGTTTCTGGTTGTTCAATTGCAATTTCTTTTTCTACATTGTTTTCAGTTTTAGTTGGTAGTTCATTCACTTCATTTGTTACTTCATCAACTATTTCTTTTGTATGAATTTCCTGACTTAACTTGTCCTGTGATTGTATGTTTAGATTATTTTTTTCATTTTGATAATCTTCTAGTTCATTCGCTGTAACATTCTGATTTTTATTAATTTGTTGAACTTGATTAGCCATTTCTACAGTTTCTTCAATTTTGTTCGTCTGATTAAAAGCTTCAATTTCAACAACACTTTCAGCTGAACCTTTTAAATTCGAATTACTAGTAAACTGATTTTCATATGAAGTGGTATTTGTTTCATCATTTTCTTTTGAAACTTCGTTATGATCATCTTGATTAGTATTTACAGGTTTTTGATATCCGTAAATAGGCGAAATATATTCGCTTGGTCGAAAAGGTGTTTTGCGTTTTGGACGAAAGACGATATCTACTTTCTCTTCTTTTTCTTGAACAGGTGATTCTACTTGCTCAGTAATATAAGATACATTCTCTTTTTCATAGGTATATGATGCCTCTTTATTCGAATAATGAGTTCTATCATTGTACGTAGGCTCGATTTCATCTTTTTTAAGTCGAGTAATCGTTTGTTGTTGATTTTGCCAGAAATCATAATTTTTTGGCTGGTGAAATACTGGTTCAACCTCATGTTCTTCTTGTTTTATTGGTATCTCATCATCTAATTCAAGTGGAAACCTGAAATTTGGACGGTCATTTTCATTGTTCTTTTTTTCGATAGAGTGTGATGTAAATACTCTAGCCTCAGATGGTGTCTCGTCAATCTCTTCTTCAATCTCATTAAGGCTATTTCCCCTAAATAGGCTCTTTAACCATTTTTTCATTTTTCTCACTCTCTCTATTTCAATTCATATCTTCTATTTTACCATGTGACATAGTGACAAAAAACACAATATTATTACAAATTACGCTATGACTAATATATTTTTATTGCAATCTTTTAATTTCATAAAATGGTTGTAATTTTTTTATCATAAGTTGATAAAAAACGTTATATTTTTTTGCAATATTCATTCTATTTTTTTGCTTTTTAGAATATGGTTAGTTGATTTCCTCTCTAGGATAAATGCTTCACTCTCAATCTTTAACTGCAATTTTTCTCGAATGAAAACCTTATTCAGACCAAATATCTTTTAAAGAAGAAAGCAATGAAAAAGAGCTAACTTAGTCAGCCCATAAATTTTACTAAAATTTCACTGTTGATGCTCATTTGACTCCTATTTCTAAAAACAACCCAATATAAAATTCACTTGTTTATGCATGCATTACATATCTCCATGCATTTTTTGTTTTATCTTTCTAACTATTCGATAACGAATGTTGTTCCCCCCCATTTCGTCAAAATGAAACTGAATCAAAAAATTGGTTTTTATACAAACTAAGCTATATTTACTATCCAAAAAGGAGAATCTAATGATTAAGCTCGTTCTTATACGCCACGGCGAAAGCCTTTGGAATGTTGAAAATCGTTTTACTGGATGGACCGATGTGGATTTATCGAAAAGAGGATTAACTGAAGCAAGAGAAGCCGGTATTATTTTAAGAAAGAACGGATATACATTTGATCTTGCATATACATCTTATTTAAAAAGAGCAATTCGTACTTTATGGATTATCTTACACGAAATAGATTTCATGTGGGTACCCGTCCACAAAACTTGGAGATTGAATGAACGTCACTATGGTTCGCTGCAGGGACTAAACAAAGAAGAGACCGCGAAACAATACGGTGAAGAACAAGTACAGACTTGGAGAAGGTCTATGGATGTTCGACCTCCCTCATTAGAGACAAATGATCCGAGATACGAATTAAATGAGCCTCGCTATAAAGACTTAAAGGAAGACGAATTTCCTCGTACAGAAAGTCTTGAGGATACAGAAAAGCGTGTAATGACATATTGGAACGAGTCAATTGCACCTGCATTGAGAAACAATCAAAAGGTGATTATCTCCGCGCACGGTAATACCTTAAGAGCGATCGTCCATTATCTTGACCAAGTTTCCGCTGACGGAATCGCCTCATTAAATATACCGACAAGTATACCTTTAGTGTATGAATTGGATGACGATTTAAAGCCGATAAGGCATTACTATTTAAGTTTAGATGGGGAAGTTCCTTCAGGAGTAATTCCAAAGCATATTCCTCCCGAACTACTCGACAATGAAGGGAACAGTAATCCTCATATTAGTCCTCAGGATGAATAAAAATCATCTATACATGTAGATGTTAAAAAAGAAAATCATTTTGATTTCTTCAGGCTGTCGAAAAAGTCGACAGCCTTTCTTTATTGGTTAATTTCGTATACTTCGTTTCTATATAATAAATCGATTTTATTTGTTTACTTCTTAAAATTTAATCTCATGAATATCAAAACATATACTTACTCAATATTTCTCATTAAAAATAAGGTAGGTTACTGAAATAAATTAACATTTAAGCGATATAAATGCTCTTTATTAAATATTTACCTAAATAAATACCACTTGCCGCCGCTTGAGATAATGAATGAGTAACTCCTGAACAGTCTCCAATTACAAATAGACCTTGAACACTAGTTTCAAAATTTGTATTCGATTCTATAATTGGCGAGTAAAACTTTCCGTCAATCCCATATAGTAATGTATCTTCATCAATCTCTTCTTCAATAAACATCTCTAATTGCTTTAAAAACCCTTGTACGATCTCAAGATATAAAACTGGAACGTCATTAATAAGTTCACCAAATTCAGCTTCTAAACTAGGTTTCACACGATTGTTTGTCATTTTTTCTTTTGTTGTTGGCTCTCCGTTTTTTAAATCACCTAGCCGTTGTACGAGTATACGATCTGAACCTTTATTAATTTTTCCAATCACTTCATGTGCATACTTATTTGCTTCCTGTAGTGTTTTAAAATAAGTTGGTGTAAATAATGTGAAATTTAAATTTGAAGTTCCTGTATCTTGTTCTCTAAAATTCTGACCATCCGGCATAACTAAACCTTCTTGGTATTTACGTATAATTCTTCCTTTTGGATTCATACAATATGTAGTTGATATACTATCTTCAAATTCATAAGCAAGTTTCGTTTCAAAGGTTTCCTGTAAAATTGACCGTAGCTGTTGCTCTTTCATCTCTACCCGAATACCTAAGTCCAAACGGGTTTTACCTTGTTTAACACTTAGAGACGAACACTGCTTATTTAACCATTCAGTTCCTGAACGACCAGTTGCTAAAACGATTTTCTGAGATTGTATATTCCCTCGATTAGTCATTAAAGTAAAAATATTTTCTTCTTTCTTTATTTCCTGTACGTCGACCTCAAACTTTATATCAATTTTGTTAGATAGCACATTATAAATCTCTTGGAAAATTTTTGTTGAAAGTGATGTCCCCAAATGCCTAACCTCAGTAGTTAACATTTGCAAGCTGCACGTTTCCGCTTTCCTTGCTAGTTGTTGATTTACTGTTGAATATTTTTCAACAGAGCTTCCTCCATAACGACAAATAATCTCGTCTACTTCATCCATTAAATGCAGAAGATTTTCTCTTCCTACTTTTTGCTCTAATTCGCCACCAAAATCACTTGTATAATTAAACTTACCTTCTGATTTGCCTAGACCAGCAAATCCAAAGTATTTTCCGCATACATTACAATCACATATTCCCCCTCGATCTAAAGGGCATTCTCTCTCCTCTAAAGACTTACCTTTTTCAAGAATTAATACTTTTTGATTACTTTGAGCCAATTTATATGCTAAAAAAATGCTGCTTACTCCTGAGCCAATAATTGTAATGTCATACATTCTTACACACCTTCTTAATTTAACTAATTAATTATAAGATTATTTTACAATAGGTTCCTGACGTTGAGAAAGGAGACAATTTTCCCCCTAAATCTTTTTTATTAACAACAATCTATAGAAAAGAACTATAAATTAAAAAGGCTCCCAACCTATGAGAGCCTCATGCTATAGAAATCACATTTCTTTTTTCTGTTGTTTTAGTAATTCTTTAATCTCTGATAATTGACTTTCAATATTACCAAGACGTCTTTGCATATCATCAATCTCTTGCTCTGCTTTATAATTAATTGCAAAATCGATTACTGATTCATGTTTATCACGTAATGCTTGACGATTTTGACTCATCATAATGACAGGTGCCTGAAATGCAGCTATAAAAGATAAGCATAAATTCAAAAGTATAAAAGGTGGTGAATCAAAATGAAATCCCTTTGTAAACGATATACTATTAAATAATATCCAGCAGGCAAGAATACATCCAAACCAAATTATGAATTTCCAACTTCCTCCAAATTGAGCAATTTTATCTGCAAGTCGATCTGACCACTTCGTTCGTTGCGTGTAATCACTATTTAATTGGTTAAGAATTTCCGTCTCATACCGGTCGACAAGTCGATCAATTCTTGATAAGTTTTCCTGGTTTAAATCGATATCAAATCCTTGGATTTTCTTCGTCTTTTTTTCTTGCTTTTTAAAATTAATTTGCTTCCAAATGTTTTGAACCATTTCAAAAACCTCCTCCTTTTTAAGAGGAAGTCATTTTTCAAAAGCTTATTAGGTGGATTCTATTTTATGTAATAACCCACCATGGTTATTCAGTTGATAGACTTCCTCTGGTGTCGATGACTTATCCGACTCCCCTATACTGGGACTACTCATAAAACAGTTTCACCTCGCTTTTTTTTCATACCATATCATTATATGTTAACTTTTTAGTTTGGACTATACTATTCTATTAGAATCTTAACGATACGATCATTTTGATTGAAGTTCATTTAATTTCTCCATTACTATTTAAAGTCTTATTTAAATAATTAATTACTTTCTTTTTAGGAGAAAAACGTCCTATTTCTCGCTGAATTTACTGGAGGATTTAAAATGACTTGAGTAACATGGCATAATGAAAAAGCCACTCTGATCGTATCAGCACCATCATTAATCGTTAATAAGCCAATTACAATTCCGAGACCTGTTCCCTCCACTAGAAAGTTCTCAGCTAACGAGCCATTACTAACTTTTATACTTACTCTTGCACCGATAAGTGTATTAAATAATACTCTTAAAGGTCTTTCACGACAATCACATTCACACCCAGAGTCAATAGGCGGAATTAAGATAATACGTGGCCCAGGAGGAATGAATCCTGTAGCTATGACATCTGCTGTTGTGACGACAGAATTTGTGACTCCATCTGTTACAAAAGCTAAAAAGTCATTCACTGAGGTCGGTGTAACCATTGATAGAGATGGTTCCGTGTTTGGAGTATCTGCTACAGTCAGAATGATCACTGTTTCTCCAATAAGTTGCTGTAAAACATTTTGCATTGGGGTAACGCAGCAATCACAAAGACATCCCTCAGCTTCTCCAGTTGCGCCTGTCGCTCCAGTTACTCCTGGTAGTCCAGTTGGACCAGTCGCACCAGTCGCACCTCTTTTCCCTCTCTTTCCTTCTTCTCCTTCTTCACCTCTTCGCCCTCTTGCTCCTGGTGGTCCTGTTGGTCCTGTTGGCCCTGTAGGTCTTGTTGGTATTGGTGACAATTGAAGCACCTCTCTCGTATAATATTTACATCTTTTTTTATCCTATGAAAATTGGACAAGTTGGTTCTTACAATTAGATAAATACATCTAAAAATGGATAGGTTTGATTCTTCTTCAATCTCTTAAACTTTTAAAATAGATTAATTAATGTAGTAATCTACACCAATAGAAAAAATCAAACATAAAAAGGAGTACTTCTTGATGAAAAGTCCTCCTTTTTGACTTTACTAAGTCAGCTCTAAGCTAAGATACGTTTATAAAGTGTAATGCAGTAAGTGCCATTTGTTCCTGAAGGCACTTGTATTGAGAAAGAAGTCGGATTTTTCACTGCACTAGCAAACGTATTTCCGGGGGGAACAGGTCCGACTGGGGTTGTTGGAGGAGCAGCTGAAGAATTGACCGTACCTGTGACACTTGTTATGCTCGAAGCGGAATTAAAAATCTCAAAAGTCCCTTCAAAATAATCGCCAAGAGGGGCGTTAAATACTATCTCATCAGTAACCCCGATAGTCGAGCCATTAAAGTTACCACAAATTCGTTCTTGAAATATTTGAGCCGGAGGACAACAAGATTCATTTGAACCACACATAATATCTAATTCCTTTCAAGTAAATAGTCGATGGCTTGTACATCAAACCATATTTCATTAGATGCAGAGATTACTATTTTGTTGAACAAATAACTCTTTATTAATTTGGGGGAAATACTATTTACTTACCTTAACATTAGTTTAAAAAGCGGATTTTTGTCCGTACTTTACACTTCATTTTTTTTTCTAATCCTTCGAATCCGTTCATTAACACTTAGATTTTTAACACGTACTAGTCTCTTTCGTTAAATATTGGCATTCATTTCATCGGATGATGGTGAGAAAACTCCATTTTTATATATTCATACAACATAATTATTTGAACCTTTATTATATGTTTAAACAAGTTCTTTTGTTTGGACAAAAACTTGGGGGAAATCGTTCAAAATCGTCCGTTTATTCAAAAAAAAATACCACATTTCGGATATCCCAATGCGTGGTAAATTTGTCTAGTTTGATTTAACTCCCGCTCTTTTTAAGTGATTAAAGAGTGCCTTAACTACTCATTTCTTACTCGTCACGTAGCTTCACTAAAATGCTAATTCATAACCTCTGTCTATTTCCTAAAACTCTAAATAAACTTTAGTCACGAATTATACCATGACTTGACCCTCTCATGACTTCCTTCCCTTTTTGATTATGATATACTGACTCAATTTCTACCTTTTTAAATCCCTCCATCTGTTCAATTTTTTTAATTGTAACTTCGCAAGTTATCTTATCTCCACTAAAAACTGGTCGAATAAATTCACTAACCAATTCTCTTGCGATATAGTTTAAATCCCCACCAATTTTTGTTCCAATACTGGCAGTTAATAAGCCTTGAGCCATTAGTCGTCCTTTTTCATCATATTCAACATGATGCTTACCTTGGTCACCTGAAATACGTCCAAACTCCAAAATATCTTCTTCAGTAAAAGTCCTCTCCCACGTCAAAATATCACCTTTTTTAAAATCCATACTTTCCTCCTTCTATAACATTAATTAAGTTGGCTTTTTCAAAACAAAATGATTACATACAGAATATAAATGAACAAAATAATGATAAGAATTCCCCAACAAGTCAAAACATGCGTTATACTAAATACTTTTTTGAGCTTCCTAATGAATAGGTCAATCACAAAGAAGATAATCGATGTCCATAAACTATAATAAGTTAGAACTGATGTGAAGACTTTACTATAAAATGGAAGCAAACCAAATAGAATATGAAAAACTGCAGAATAAAATAAATTCAATTTCTCAGTTGTAAATCTAGAAAGAAATTTAGCGATTGAATCACTCAAATAGGAAGTTATTGTCCCGTAAAAAAGAATTATTGGAATGCTATATAAAATATAAATCACTATAGATCCCATAGTATTCACAATTAACTTATTTAAAGAACTTATCTCATTTAAGTCTACTCCAAATTGAGATATAGGCAGCAATATTCCCAATACAAAGCTAAACAATAAACTTGAAATAACACCTACAATCATTTTTCGTTTAATGCTATTTTCGAACCCATTTGTATTAGACAAAGCTTCACATCCTTTTGAGGACTTAAATAAGGATCATTTTAATATATATTTTTTTCAAATAAATAAGATACCTTTAGTGTCAGTGTTTTTTATAAGAGTCTAACCTCCAGCCCCACAGATAGCGAGTCTGCCTGTTAAAATCATGAATGAAGATTATGAATTCGTAGAGACTAACGTCAGATAAGAATCTCTTCACTTCTTACTTATCAAAATAAAAACGGAGGTCAAGTAATGAACAAAAAAAAGAAACCCCTTATAAGCGAGGACCACATGAAAATTGATGCGAATCTAAATAATCTGGAACCAGGTGAGTCAGTAAACGAACATCGCGAAATCGAAACAGCAAATATTACTTTAGCCGGAGAAGAAATTAAACAACAGAACAATAATTTATAAAGAAAAATCCTCCAATGTTATATTTGGAGGACTTTTTTTATAGGTTATTAATCAATTTCAGAATGGGATTAATTACTATGTTAGACAAATCATTTTGGGATATAATGGCGACTATTTTCAGCAATGATGAGCTTCGTTTTTGAAGATATTTCTAGTATTTCTTTTTGCATGAACTATTGACTCTAATGGTCTATCGATCATCTAACCCCTCCAAAGCTAAAAATATCAGTCGCTGAATCTTCCCATTACAATCGTATGATAATAATTGCTGTCAGAAAGTACTTTGTCCTTTTTTAATACACCTTCTACTTCAAATCCTAACTTTTTATAAAGTTCAATTGCTTTATCATTTGTTTCTAAAACATTTAACGTTATTTTTTTAATTTCGCTTGAATCAGCCCAATAGATAGATTCTTTTAAGAGATTTTTCCCTATACCATATCCCCAAAAATCTTTTAAAACACATACTCCGAATTCTACTTTATGAGAAAATCTCTTCAATAGGTTTCCTTCGCATCTTGAAAAACCGACTATCTTATCATGAATTACTGCAACTAAAAATAGATTCTTTTTACCTTCAGTGTCATTTTTGATGATCTCTTCAAATCCAGGAATATCGATAAATCCCTCGCCCTGTTCTCTATCCAAATTTTCAGTCTCTCCATCAATTTGTAATCTGATTTCAGACAATTCTTTTGCGTCCTTTTCAATTGCCGATCTAATAATATAGCTAATTCCATTACTATAAAATTCTCGTTTATTAATTTTCATTTTATCCTCCTATCATACTGTTAAATTTTAATCACATCTTTAAGTTCATAGCCATTACTTACATATCATCAATATACAATAACTATTTCCATTTATCCCGAATCATCGTCTAATTTATGTCTAGTTCTAATCACACTTTTTTTATTCGAACATCAAATTTTAATTAAAATCGTTTTATGTTATTCTGAAAATATAATTTAGAATTTAAGGGGTTGTTTAACATTCGTTTGAATAAATATATTAGCGAGTCTGGAAAAGCTTCTAGACGTGCTGCAGATAAATTAATCAGTGAAGGCAGAGTCAAACTAAATGGTAAAGTGGCTAAAATCGGAGATCAAGTAGAACCTGGCGATGAAGTAATCGTAAATGGAGAACATATACGTTTAGCTCGAAATAATGTTTATATTGCTTTAAATAAGCCAATTGGTATAACTAGTACAACGGAAAAGGGTGTAAAAGGAAATATTATTGATTTAGTTAATCATCCTTTACGTATTTTCAATATCGGTCGACTTGATAAAGATTCTGATGGCTTAATTCTTCTTACAAACGATGGAGATATTGTAAACGAAATTTTACGTGTTGAGAACAAGCATGAAAAAGAATATATAGTTTCGGTAGACAAGCCAATCACACCTGCGTTCTTAAAAGAAATGTCTGAGGGAGTCAAGATATTAGGAACAAAAACGTTACCTTGTGAAGTAAAGCAACTTTCGAAATATGACTTTCAAATCATTTTAACTCAAGGATTAAATCGTCAAATTCGCCGCATGTGTGAAGCATTAGGATATGAAGTTTACAGACTTCAACGTATACGAATCATGAATATTCATTTGAACAACTTACCTGTTGGACAGTGGAGAGATTTAACTAAGAAAGAACGTACACAACTATTTAGAGAATTAAACTATGAACCAAATGAATGGTAAAATATGAAAAAGCAACGCATTCGCCGCGTTGCTTTTTCACATTTTACCCCAAATTTTATTCTTCTTTATATTCTTTTCTAAAAGATTTTATTCCAGTTTTTAAGGATGCATAAGATCCAATTGCAGCGTATCCATAAAACCACCCCATAAATATAGCGGAGATTAAACTTTGTCGATGACTAATAAAAATAGAAAAACATAATCCTAATATTAAAGCAATTAAAGGCACATATTTTCTTTTTATGTGAAAAAATATTTTTAATAATTGAGTGAGAACCATAACAACTGGAACGGCGACGATAGCGTCCCAAAAATTAGTATGTATAGTAGGAAAATCCATCCCGGACAACACCTTTTTACCTTATTATGCACCCTAAGATAAAAATAATATTCAATAATAAAAAAGTCTTCCACGTCAAATAGTATATTTTGCATAAAAAAAAGCGTAGTTTGAATATGTTGTTCAAAATACACTCTTAATTTCTCAGTGACTTTTACTGGCATACCTATCTTCGATTAAGGGGCTAATACTTTGCCTTCTTTAGAAGGTGTTGAAATATGTATTTCTGGCACCACATGGATTTCTTTAGGTATCCGGGAAGGTGCTTTAGGGACTTTTCTTATTTCATAATTGATCACATCAGAAGAGAAAAGCGTAACGATCATACTTCCTCCATATTGTTTAGCACGGATTAAGATTGGTTGATTATATTTGTTTTGAAAGCGAAAGTCAGGGCCATACCAGCTTACTGTAGCGTCACGCCCGGGAGGAACATAAGTTACACGTCTACTATGGGAATATCGTTCCACAATACGTAGCCCTGCACGGTCTACAGCATTGAACAATGTTGATGATACCTGACATATTCCTCCACCAACACCCTCAGACAATTCACCTCTAACGATAATAGGGGCATTCCTATACCCTTTTTCTATACTTCTATTTCCTACTACTTGATTAAATGAGAAAATCTCATTTGGAAAAACTACGTGATTATCAATAGCTTTTGCAGCGAGAGAGATATTGTGTAATCGACTTTTATTGTTGGAATTAAAATAAGTTACGTACTGTCCAATTTGCTGCACCTTAATATGAGCAAGTAATTCACTATCAACTTTCGGATAAATGTCCAATTCTGGCACTTCAATCTCAGATGGACCATTTCCAAAGAAATAAGTATTGAATTTTTCCCTAAACTCCTTTCGATAAAGTCTGTACCCGACCTGTCCAGGTACAATTTTCCCTTCATCGTTAATCGTGGCATTTATGGGATCTCGGTAAATTTGTTGGTCAAGTTTATCGATAAATTGACCATATTTTTCAACGTCAATCATTGGAGTTCCAGGAAGGGGTACTGTAAAATTCACCCGATTAACAATGGCAATTGTCTGTCCTTGTTGAGTGACAGTTAAGCTGTCAGGTAGATCAACAGGTTGTGCTAATAATAAAAGACTAGCTATCCATACTTGTATCATAAGTCGGTATACCTCCCAACATTAGTATGAGCAAGAGTGAATACTTTAATGTGATTCTTCCATTTAATCGCCTATGGATAAGCTTATGAATCTGTTTTCTCACCCTTTCCTTTATATAAAAAAAGCACTACTTCATTTGAAGTAATGACTATCGACCATTTTTATTCATTCTAAAAACTTAAAGAAGCCCTTAAAATAATTGTCTTAATTTTGCTAAAAAAATTTATTTTATTTACTAATAAAAAATAATAATTTGAGAAATACTAACTCCAAAATGAATATTTTGTGTTAATTAGACCCAAAATTAATAAGAAAAGGTGGAAATTCTTCCCCTTAAAATGAAAGTAAGTAATTAAAATTAACAAGGTAATTTGCTTATATTTCATTTTATTGTTAAGATAGTATTATTATTATGTGTGTAACCCACACAAGGAGGCAACAATTATGGAACATGGTAAAGTAAAATGGTTTAATGCAGAAAAAGGTTTTGGATTCATCGAGCGCGACAATGGGGAAGATGTATTCGTACATTTCTCAGCTATTCAAAGCGAAGGATTCAAATCTTTAGACGAAGGTCAAGCTGTAACTTTTGAAGTTGAAAAAGGTCAACGTGGTCCTCAAGCGACTAACGTTCAAAAAGCATAATTGACTTAAACAAGGACAGGCTCTTATCTAGAGTCTGTCCTTATTTATTAGTTTGTAAAAATAACACAAAGTTAGCACTTGCACACCATTAAAAGATTCCCATCAGGATCCTTAAAATTAAACCAATGATTGTGCTGGATTTCTGTAACTAATTCGACATTCTTACTTTTCATATACTCATATGATTTCTCTATATCGTTTGTGTTCAAATGAAAAACAGGAGTTTTAAAAACATTTTCCTCCGCAAAAATCTTACTATCTAAGACAATTCCTGTTCCATTCATAGGTACGATATACAAATGACCATATAGTATTTCACCTTCTTCTGGTAATCCTAATAAGTCACAATACCAATTACGCGATTCTTCAACATTACTTACAGGAATAAAAATTGTTCCAATTTGATTTAGAATAGGATTCATTTCATACCTCCAAGGATAATTTTTGTAATAAAACAGATTAATTCTCCATGATTTATTAAATCCCTCTCGCTATATTATTTCTTTCTTAAATTAAAAGCTAAGAACAAAGCACATATTCCAGATAAAAACTGAGTACCAAATTGAAACCAAATTAATTTATCATTTTGCCCATTTCCAATCGGATCTACTTTCGGAGAATAGCCGTAATACAAAGTCCAAAATGATAAACTCACTAAGAATATCCCACAAAATAAAACGATCAGTTTTCTCATCTAAACCTCCAAAGAGATGTACTTGAGTAGTAGACTCTACTACTTCCTTATATTCTTTAAAATAGCTGATTATCCTTTTCCAATAAAACTAACTCGCCTTTCGAATTACTCTAAATAAAATAAAAGTATGTATGCGAGATGTATAAGAATAGTCAGAATTGATTAGAAAAGAAGATAAGTAAGTATAGTTAGATAGAAAGATTAGTAAAGGGTGGAGAGATATGAAGATTGTCAAAGTTACATTGGTGTCAGTCCTAATTGTAATGTTATCAGCGTGTAATCTAAACGGGAGCTTGAAAAATACTGAAAATAAAAATGTACGTAATGCAAGCACAGTGCGAAACCAAAATTATGAGGTGATTATTGATAATCTTAAATACCCCTGGTCAATTGATTTGATGGACAACACATTTTATATGACAGAAAGAGATGGCAACATATTAGAAGTCACAAACGGGAAATTGAAAAGGCAAAAGCTAAAAACAAATAAACCCATAGTCTCTACTGGAGAAGGTGGATTGCTAGGTTTCGTTTTAACACCTAATTTCACACAATCTAATCAAGCGTATACTTATCATACATACAAGGTGAATGGTAGTTTAAAGAACCGCATCATTTTAATAGAAAAAACGATTAATGGATGGCGAGAAGTAAAATCGATTCTTGAGGGGATCCCTGGTGGACAAATTCATAATGGCGGCAGATTAGCAATTGGACCAGATAATCATTTGTTTATCACAACTGGAGACACCGGTCATGATGAGCTTGCTCAAAATTTAAAGAGTTTAGCTGGAAAAATTCTTCGCATAAATTTGAACGGTACTACGCCAAACGATAACCCTTTTCCTAATTCTCTAATTTATAGTTATGGACATCGTAACTCTCAAGGGATAGCATGGACCAATGATGGTTCTATGTACGCTTCAGAACATGGTCCGAGTCCTATGGGTGGTCATGATGAAATAAATAAAATCGATCCTGGCAAAAACTACGGCTGGCCTATAATTATTGGAGATGAGAAAAATGAAGGAATGGTAACTCCACTTTATCAAACAGGCGATGAAACATGGGCTCCGTCAGGCATTAAGATCAATGACAGAAATGAAATACTGATTTCTTGTTTGATGGGTGAAAAACTTATAAAATATTCAATTTCTGATGGGAAATTAGATACTGTCTTAGATGGAGTGGGTAGAATAAGAGATGTATTTTTAAAAGATACAGCTATATATGTTATCACGTCTAATGGAGTAAACGATAAGCTATTGCGTATTAGCAATTAAATATTTCACATACATATGGAAAAGCAGCATCTGAATCAAGTGATGCTGTTTTTTGTATACTTTACTAGTTCAACAAGTATATTCCGATTACTTTGTTACTTTTAATAGCCCACTTCGTTATTCAAAAAGAGCATTTTTAGCATAACATTGCATAGTGTAATTACAGGGGGAATAGTATGAAGCGTTATCTTTTTATCATTGGAATGTGCTTAAGTCTTGTTGGTTGCCAACAAAATGAAAAATCCAATACACTTGAAACCATTAAAGATACGACAACACTAGATAATGTTCCAGTTGTTAAGTCAGCCGGTTTTACAGAAATTGAGTATTTGTATGATGGTATGGATCGCGGACATCATGATTATGAAGGTACATTGGTAATCGACACCTCCTACTACAATAAAAATAAATTTCAGCGTGGTGAAGTTGTTTATTATACTTCTCCTAAAAATAGGCACAAAAATGTTGCCCGTGTGGTTGGATTACCAGGAGAAAAAGTAGAAATCAAAAATGGACAATTGTTTATAAATGATCATAAATTAGATTCTTTTTATGCAAAAACCATGAATAGAGGAATTTCAGATTTTATAACTTATAAAAAATGGATGAAAGCAACTGGGAATAAGATCATTGGGGAAAATAATTGGAAAGAATATTTCAAAAGAAGTCGGAACCCTGTAATCATAAAGGACGATGAGGTTTTTATTTTAGCTGATAATGGTTGGAGAGTCTCGGATAGTTTTGATTTTGGACCACTATCTTATGACAATATCGAAGGAAAAGTATTGGGAATGACTAAAACTCGCTAAAAATAGCGAGTTTTAATTATTTTAAGGCACAATCCTTCTGTCTAGTTATCAAGTTAAACTTTAATTCAATTACGTTCTAGTTCTTTTTTTAAGTCTTTTAAAAGTACATCTACTTCAGCAATTGTCATATTCTTGCCATTTGGAAATATGGAAGGTTTAATACCATCAATTTTCATTTGTTTAAGCCAACCGTTAATAAAGTGATCCATGTCTATCGATTCTGCTCTAAATTCACTACCTACTGCAAAAGTCTCAGCAGATTCCTTTTCTGGAAAAAATGGGAAGCGTGTATTTCCATCTGCATCAACGATTGTTGCGCTGCTATCTTTAAATAAGACCCAAACTTCTTCACTCTCACAAACTTTTTTAACGAAATACTCATATCTAATATGTGGTTCTTGATTAATTATTGCTTCGTTTTCTTTTTTATTCATTATTACACTACCTCGTTTATATAATTTTTTAGTATCTTCTATCTACTTACTATACTGCTTATAAGAGAAATAAAAAAGACTGCCGTAGCAGCCCTTTCGTTTTTGATCACTTTAATCTATGTATCACTTAATAAATCAGCAATGACTTATTGGTATTATTCTGTTTGTTTATTTGTTGAAATTACTGTTTTCCATAATATTTCATATATTCCTGTTGCAAAAGCTCCTCTGATAAATCGTCATAGGCAAGTTCAGCTGAAGTGATACAAAGTCCAGCACAGATTGTTCCGAATCTTAAGCAGTCCTCCGTGCTTTTTTGCTGCAAGTAACCATAAATGAAACCGGAGAAAAAGCTGTCCCCTGCCCCATTCGCATCTCGAAATTTATAATCATCAATGATATCCATCTCTATCCAACGTCCGTCCTTAGTAAGGGCAGTTGCTCCTCTTTTACCATGGGTACACACAACCAGTTGTTTCCCTAAATCTATGAATCTCTTCATCACAGACTTATAATCACTTAAATTGTCTGAACTCAAAAATATATAATCGGCAATTTCAATAAAATCCTCATGATAAGGATTATGATCGTTATAATCATGAAGGTCTGTCCAAATAGGCTTATTGTACTTTTTACAAAGAGGAATAAGCTGCTTCGTATAAGCAATGATATTAAGTGCAACAATATCACATTCCTGAATCAGTTTCTCTAAGCGCGGTAAATCCAATTCTGGCTTGTCAGAAGATTGTGTAACGAAAATGGAAATACGCTTTCCGTCAGTATCCATCAGATTGACGTGTCTCTCCGTGCCTTTTTCATCAATATCATAAATAAATGTTACATCTTCCTGTTGCAGTGATTGAATGATGTTCTTCCCGTACATATCATCCCCGATAATAGAATGGAGAACAGAAGGTACGTTCAATTTTCTTAAATTGATAGCTTTTCCTGCACCAGTAGAACCTAATGTTTCATGAAAGGGTGCGTAATGAATTGTTTGTGGGGTAGGTTCAGGTAATTTTTCTAAAGTTATTATACTATCAAAAGTTGTACCACCTAAAACAAGGACCTTTTTCATAATTTACTCTCCTCTTTGATTATATAAATTCTTGAGCAAACGGTTTCACACCAATATTAGCAGATTTATTTACTCTAAGCTACTTTCTTTGAATTGTATTTACTATAATAGTTCCTTATTGCCATTTCTAATCTTAACTCACATTATTTATAATTCCCTATGGTTATAGCTCAACTTGGAACAGGATAGAAAAATAGAAGCTGAATTACTCAGCTCCTATTTTTAAACGTTTTCTTATTCAATTCTCTATCTGTTAATTAAAAATTTAGTGTCAATAAAAGGAATTATTGATGAGATTTCACTAATACCTTTTTTGGATATAGCATCAAGAGAAATTTCATTTATAAGGTCTTTATCAATAAATGGGCAAATCGCGGTCAATGATGAGATCCCGTTTAATTCATAACTTTTTCTCGAACAATTACTTAAAACATCCTTACTAATAAATGGAGCCATAGACACTAAACCCTTAATTCCATTCAACTCAAACTCTTTCTCAGCATATTCATCTATAGCTTCTTTACTAATAAACGGGGCCATAGATGTTAAACCCTTGATACCGTTCATTTCAAACTCTTTCTTTGCACATTCATCTATTACTTCTTTACTAATAAATGGAGCCATAGATGTTAAAGCCTTAATTCCGCTCAACTCAGATTCTTTCTTTGCACATTTATCTATTACTTCTTTACTAATAAATGGAGCCATGGACGTTAATCCCCTGATACCATTCATATCAAACTCTTTCTCAGCACATTCATCTATTATTTCTTTACTGATGTACGGTGCCATGGACGTTAGTGCTTTGAAACCATTCATATCAAACTCTTTTTTAGCACTTTCATCTATTATTTCTTTACTAATGTACGGGGCCATGGATGTTAATTCTTGAAAACCGTTCTCTCCAACCTCTTTAATAGCACTTTCATCTATTATTTCTTTACTTACATATGGTGCAATTAACGATGTATCACTTATTGAAAGCGCATCCTTAATGTTTTTATAAACTATGTCTGCCAGGTCTATATCAAGCAATGGAGCCACATTTATAAATTCTTCCGTTTGAACTTCGAGCTCGATTGGACTCTCCTGTTGGTTGTTTTCAATTATATTATTGATTAATTTTATTCCCTTTCCATTGTCTAGAATCTCATCGATGCTTACATTAAATATCTCCGCAAGTTCAGGTAGTTTAGAAATGTCAGGCATTGTTTCTCCACGTTCCCAGTTACTTATTGCTTGAAAGCTAACACCTAATTGATCAGCTAACTTCATCTGAGTAATCTTGTTATCTTTTCTAAACTGTGCTATTTGTCTACCTACCTTTTTCATATCAAACAATACAATCACCTCTTGTCATAAGTTAATTTAATTGTAACCAGTAAATAGTAGATTGAGTATCAAGTATTGCTTGAATTGTTTAAATTTGAATTCAAGTGTTGCTTGAGTTCTATAAAAATAGTTCCAATTAATAAATTCGTTGGTGCCTTTAGTTAATTCTTTTATATCTCTTCTTACTAGTTTGTTAGTAACTTATATAATTAAATCAATCATCAGTCTTTATAATAAACTGTATAGCGAAAAGGTTCTTCAAACCCTATACTAGTCTTAATCGCTTAATCAAACTAATTCCTCCTGATCAATCTAGTATCTTTATTATTCATCTTTAAATTAATTATTCCCTTCAACATGATTCTGCTCATTATTCAAAAAAAAGGAATTGAACTAAAAATTTCAGGTCAATTCCTTATCAATTTTTCTTAGAAGAACCATTTCTCTCGAGGCACTGCATAATATTCACCGGCAACTAGTTCTGGAGGTACTGCTTTTTCAATTCGTGAGAGTTCCTCTATAGTTAAGCTAAGATCAGTTGCACCAAGAGAATCGATAATTTGTGTCTGTTTCCTTGCCCCTACCAGTGGGATAATATCTTCGCCCCTTGAAAGAACCCATGCTATAGCAAGCTGTGAAACGGATACATGCATTTCTTTAGCAATTTCATGTAATCCCTCTACAAGTGATAAATTCTTTTCAAGATTATCGCTTGAGAACCTTGGTGCCTTATTCCGTTTGTCATCCGAACTTAATACTCGATCTTTTTTCCATTTCCCACTCAACAGCCCTCTTGAGAGAACACCGTATGCCGATAACGAAATTCCAAGTTTTCGAAGAGTAGGCAAGATATTTAATTCAATCCCCCGATTAAATAATGAGTATTCCATTTGTAACCAGCTTATTGGGTGTACAGCATGCGCTCGACGAATTGTATCCACTCCTACTTCAGATAGCCCAATATGACGTACATATCCTGCTTTGACCAATTCAGCCATTTCGCCAATAATATCTTCAATCGGTATGTTTCGATCTACACGAGCTGGTTGATAAAGGTCAATATATTCAACACCAATACGTTGCAAAGTATCTGTAAGGAAATTCTTTATTGTTTGAGAACGGTTCACTACTTCTCCATGTTTCTTGTTCACGGGATGCAGCTGTCCATCAAACTTCACTGAAATAAATGCTTTATCTCTACGTACTCCTTTTAAAGCATCACGTATTAGTACCTCATTGTGTCCGTCACCATAGAAGTCACCTGTATCAAAAAGTGTAATACCTTTCTCAAGTGCAGTTTGAATTGTCGCAATGCTCTCGTTTCGATCAGCATTTCCGTATAGCCATGACATCCCCATACACCCAAGACCAATCTCAGAAACCAACGGACCGTTTTGACCAATTGCTCGCTTTTTCAATGAGATACTCCTCCTATACGTAATTAACACTAAAAAATACGTTAGAACTAACAAATATAAATCAACTACTAATCTCTATTCCCAAACACATCATAAATTCCTGTTTTTATAAATTTAAAATTGGTCCTATACCAAAACTTAAATAACAGTAAAAAAAGCTAGAAACCAATCCACATTGGCTCTAGCTTAAAACACTGTTTAATTTAGTTGAAAAATGCTTTTCCGATTTCAGCATCTGTATCTAAAACTAAAATTCCTTTTTCTTGAGGTGCATCTGGTAAGTCTAGTTCACGTGCTGAGCAAATCATACCGAATGAATCTACTCCTCGTAAGTTAGCGTCTTTAATGACTAATCCTGAAGGCATCACTGCTCCTACTTTTGCAACGACTACTTTTTGACCTTGTTCAACATTTGGAGCACCACATACAATTTGTAATGTCTCACTACCAACATCAACTTTACATACATTCAATTTATCTGCATTTGGATGTTTTTCTTTTTCAAGAACATATCCAATAACGAATTTAGGTGAAAGGTCTAATACTAATGAATCAGAAAAGCCTTCATTGGCTAATAGCTCATTTACTGTGTTAACGATATGTTCTGTAATCGTAACGACACCTTGTTCTTGAACATCTACATATGTAGAAGCTTCAAAAATATTAAAAGCTACAGTTTCATTTGTTACTACACTAAACACTCGAGCAACATTGCCTTTTCTTTCAACTCTACGATCTTCTGATGGAATTTGTTTTAATGTAATTAGTAATGTATCACCGATACCTTCACGGTTGTAAAAAATATTCACTTATTTCTTCCTCTCTACCGTTTCTTCTGTTTTCCTAAAATAAAAATAGGCATAAGCTTTTCATTTTCGTATGCAAATGATAATGATGTAATTGGAACTTTTCCACTTGCAAAGAAGCTCATATTCATTTGCGCCATTATATCATAACCTATGTTATTTCGAATGTCAGCAAGGATTAGTACATCTCCATGTGGGATTCCGATTAACAATTCACCTTCTACTTTTGATTGAATCTCTTTTAGGAATGAACTGCTTAAAACTCGACTTGCATCATATCCATCATTTGTACGTACAAAATAAAATGTATTGTCCGCAACTATATCTTCTTTTACTTGAATAGGCAGTTTTCGCAAATTAAAAAGAGCGATTGAATGTATTTGTTCAACAGTGTATCCAGATTTAATTAGTAATTTCTCATCAATTAACTGGTAAGTCTTTTCTGAGTCAATAGCGTAGTAAATCCGAGTTTCAGCCGTATGTTCACTCGTAACGAAAAGATTCCCTTCTTCCTTTTCTGTTGGAAATGATGTAGCCCGAATAACAGGTCTAATCTGCTCTTCCAGAAAAATAGTATCGGAGTGCATCGCTGAAAGTGCTTCTTTTACATAATAAATTAATTCTTCAAATGCCGCTTCTCCGTCTGCTTCATATTTAGCAACTGCACTATTTAATGAAACACTCATTCCTTTTTGACTTTCTTTCCCTTCGATTCGAAGTTCTTCCTTCTCACGATCATATATATATCGCCATTGTTCGTCACCTAGGCGATTTTCTACCATTTTTTTAATATCTAATGTTGTTTTTTTAGCCAATTAAACTACCTTCCTTATTAACCTCTTAAACCAGCAAGGAACTCTTCTACCTGTTCCTTCGTTTTACGGTCTTTATTTACATAACGCCCAGTTTCTTCACCATTATTAAACGCTACGAAGCTAGGTATTCCGAAAATATCTAGTTGTTGGCAGATTTCAATAAATTGATCACGATCAACATAATAGAAAGTAAAATCTTTATTTTCATCTATAATTTCTTGAAAAAACATATCTAAAAATCTGCAATCTGGACACCAATCTGCTGAAAATTGAAAGACAATATTTTCTCCTTGTTTTACTTGTTCAAATTGTTCAACTGAAGTAATCTTTTCCATTACATCTCTTCCTCTCTTGACTAGTTTTATTTTATTTTAACGTATTTTTTCGGATATGCAAAAAGGTCGACTTAAAGGTCACTATCTTTCTTAATTATTTCAAATTCATATTGTCCTAATAACAGCTCACATATGTGCTCAAAAATTTGAGTTCTAGTTATTCGACCATTCGTAAATATCCCTACAGCTCCTTCTTTACTTCGAATATCTTTTTTATTCGTATATCTTTCCATTAATACCGCTAACTCGGTCCCATTTTGCAATTCAGAGATGAATTCATTAGGAAGTAAGATTTTTGCTCCACTTGCTAAAATTGTTCCTTGCTCATAAACTAGCGCGCCCCAATTACAAAGAAAAAGCCTGTCATTTTCAATGATGACTCCACCTTCTAAGCCAATTCCAATCTCTGAATTTCCTTCAACTCTTGCATTATTTGCTCGGTTAATCGCGCCTTCCATCGTTTCTTGATCAGTCAAAGGCTGATTCGAAACATTTGAAGGAACATTCATTCCGTTAACTATATAGTTACGAAATACATTCTTTACTGCGCCTACTTTTGTTGGATTTAATGATCCGATTATAATGTTCATTGTTTCTTCTCCCATTCATTTATTTGATTAAGTATGTTCTCTAAATAGGGATTTTTTGCTTCCTGGTATTTGTGAGTATCATCCGGAAATGTTTTTGCTAATTCAATTTTCAATTGTCCATACTCTGAAGCAATTCTAGGATAAGTTTGTATATATTTTTTAAAATTCAAATGCGTTTTAATTCGCGGATCACCGACCTCATGCACGTGAATATGAGCGATTCGTGGATTTTCCCCTCTTATAAAATATCTTCGTAAAGGTATACCGTTTTCACCCCTTACAATATACCCAGCCTTTTCAAATAATTCATTATAAGAATCAATTTGGTGAATATCACTTACTTCAATTAATACATCAATGATCGGTTTAGCAAAACCAACCTCAATTAATGATGTACTACCAATATGATGAATTGCAACAATTTCGTCTTTAATTAAACTCATTAGTAATTCTTTTTCATTTTCATATCTCTTTATCCATTCACTATTCCACGGTTCGATAATTGTTTTCCTCAATTAATCACCTACCATCCAATGAAATAGAAAAGAAGCCTAATTAGGCTTCCTTCTTAATACTCAATTAGTAGTTACGAAGTGTATCTACCGTTGTTTTATCAGTAGCTTTTACAAGTTTAACTAGTAATTCTTTTGCAGCTAAATAATCATCTACATGAATAATTGAAGCTGCTGTATGAATATAACGTGAGCAAATACCGATTACTGCTGAAGGTACTCCGTCGTTTGAAGTATGTACGCGTCCTGCATCTGTTCCGCCTTGAGATACAAAATATTGATAAGGTATATTATTCGATTCTGCTGTGTCTAAAATAAACTCTCGAATGCCTTTATGTGTAACCATTGTACGGTCTAGGATACGTAATAATACACCTTTACCTAATTGGCCGAATTCTGTTTTTGATCCAGACATATCGTTTGCTGGGCTCGCATCAAGTGCATAGAAAATATCAGGTTTAATCATATTTGAAGCTGTTTGTGCTCCGCGTAAACCAACTTCTTCTTGAACTGTCGCACCTGAATATAAAATATTAGGTAAATTCTCATTTTGAACTTCTTTTAACAATTCAATTGCAAGTCCACAACCGTAACGGTTATCCCAAGCTTTTGCCATGATTTTCTTCTCATTTGCCATTGGTGTGAATGGACAAACTGGAACAATTTGTTGACCTGGTCTAATACCAATTTTCATTGCGTCTTCTTTATTATCTGCACCAATATCAATTAACATATTTTTAATATCCATTGGTCTTGCTCTTAGTTCATCACTCAATAAGTGTGGAGGAATTGAACCAATTACACCGATAACAGGCCCTTGATCAGTCATTACTTGTACTCTTTGTGCAAGCAATACTTGATTCCACCATCCACCTAGTGGTTGAAAACGTAACATTCCATTTTCTGTAATTTGAGTAACCATGAATCCAACTTCATCCATATGACCAGCTACCATTACAGTAGGACCATCCTCAGTTCCTCGTTTTACACCAAAAATACTTCCTAGACGGTCTTGCACAATTTCGTTTGTGTACTTTTCTAATTCTTTTCTCATAAAATGACGAACTTCATGCTCAAACCCAGATGCGCCTTGTAATTCTGTAAGAAATTTAAATAGTTGAAGTGTATCTTGATTCATATTTTCGTTCCTCTCTATACAAAACATTTTATTTTCTTCTTTATTTTAACGAAAAATAGCATATAATACCAACGTAAATCGTTGAAATGTTAACTCTATTTGACTAAGATAAAGAGTAGAATATTTTTTCACGTACATATTACTTATTTAGAGGTGTCAATAATGAAATTAAAACGTGTACTATTTGGATTAGGTTTAGGTATAGCTGGTGGACTCTATCTACAGAAAAAGTTATCTTCACAATATGTTCCAGCTGAAAAAGCATTAAAAACAATTAAACCAGTTTTCTTATCGTATGGTAATGTAACTGGTACTTGGATTCATTCAGAACCAAAATGGGTTAATTTACCTGATTATGAAGGAGATGTATATGAAGGCGGATTCTCTGTAGTTGAAGCAGATAATCATACATCAAGCTATTCATTTATCATTAATGCTGTAAACGGTGAATTAATCACAGCACAACTAGTGTAAGTACTACAACTCACTATTTCAATTTAAACACCTTGTCATGACTGACAAGGTGTTTCTTCTTTTGCGATTGTACTAATGATTTGTCCATTTTCATTCCATTTTATCGCTCTATAAACATTATCGTGATAAAACGTAAACCAAGAATTATTTTTCAATCCAAAGTTTACCCATTTTTCCTTCGCATAAATCGAAGTCATAGGATAATCATCGTATGCCATAACCCATAAAGGAAATTGATGTGCATGTGTTGGCATTAAGTCACCCATATGTAATAATAGTTCATTTTCAGTTTCTATTTTTATAATACTATGTCCATCACTATGTCCACCTGTATGAATTACTGTCATTTCCTCAGTAACAGAATATTCATTTTCAAATGGTACTACTTGATGTTGAATTGCTTCCCAATTTTCTTTCCAATATGTATTACTTGAACGGATGTTTGGTTTTCTCATCTCATCCCATTCTATTTTTGATGTAATTATTTTCGCATTTAAAAAAACAGATTTGTACTCACCGTCCACAAGTTTAGTTAATCCACTTGCATGATCAAAATGTAAATGTGTCATGATTACGTAATCAATCTCTTCAACACTTAATCCATAATTTTCTAAACATGTTTCAATACTGGAATCTTCGGTCACTCCAAAGTTTCTCTTTTGTTTTTCATTTAACTTATTAACACCAATTCCACTGTCTATTATGATATTTAAACCATTTGTTTGAATAAATAGAGGGTCCGTACGTAATGGAATTTGATTATTATCATTTACTACATATTTTTTTGACCATAATGCTTTTGGTACAACTCCGAACATCGCTCCTCCATCTAATTGAGTATTCCCACCATTCAACCATTGGATAACACAAGATCCTACTTTTAATTGCTCCATAATGATCACCCTTCACTAGTATAGTCTTTACTATTATATCATTTTTCTAAATTCCCTGAATATTACTTGTTTTAACAATAAGCTTTCGGTTTACAAAAGAGGAAATGCTAATGAATCCATATTGAACTAGCCAATAGGCTTTGATGATTGTCTGGATTGGAAAGTGCTAGACTCTCATTGAAGTAGTGGATAAGGTGATTTCTAGCAAGTGCAATGTGCCGAGGTACTCACTGCCCTCCCACGGAAAGCAGCATCGTAGATTAGAAACTCCCCCCTTATTAAATAACAACTAAAAAAAGACTAGCATGACATTATTGTCTATGTGGACTTAACCCTGTCAAGTAGACACCTATAAAAAAGACTATGCAGCCGTTGTTAATCTGTATTTTACAGGTGAACAACGGTTGAGTCGTTTTTGTGAACGTTCATTATTATAAAAAATTATGTACT
>Ga0209025_1000771_pt1 | contig 53092 bp, 73 predicted proteins | sample AraplaMF_Col_mLB_FD_184256 | JGI IMG/M metagenome (GOLD analysis project Ga0209025, IMG submission 184256) | Arabidopsis root microbial communities from the University of North Carolina, USA - plate scrape MF_Col_mLB (SPAdes) (version 2) | ecosystem: Host-associated > Plants > Roots > Endosphere... | reverse complement strand
CCCACCGCTTCCCGCCGCCCGGTCAAGCCAGTCCCGTTCCGGCAAATCAAGGGCGTGCGCGTCTATCAGGGTGCCCAGCGCCGTACGATGGTCGGCAACATGGCTGCCATCTGTCGCATGCTCGAACTTGCCGAACCGAGCACGAAGCTCGACTGACAAACCTGGCATTGCTGGCCCCCGAAAGGCCAGCGGTGCGCTGGCCGTCTCGCGTGGGCCACTCTCGCGGAGGCATTGCATCAGAGGATGCACGAGCTGTTTGCTCGCACAGGCATCGGACATCTTGTAATGTCGCGAACCAAAACAAAAAGGCCGCTTTTTCAAGCAGCCTTTCTGCGAAAACTTGGGGTGGCTGACGGGACTCGAACCCGCGACAACAGGAATCACAATCCGCCACCAATATCATTGGAAATCAATAGCTTGGCTCAGTTCGTTGGAATATGGTCCCCGCCACATACCGCGAAGATACGTGGCCGTTTTCGGGATCTTCCAACGATTTTTCCTCACTCCACCCCGATCTCCCGCTCCCATTCTTCGCACGTCGCTACCGGGCAGACACGGCCCAGCTTGCAGTCGAGGCGCATCCGCGGATGGGGGTATTCCTGCACCATCGTGATGACGAGCCGCGAGCATGTGCGGCACACCCACTCGTCTGAAACGACGTATTTGGGCATTGGCGGAGGGGGTGGTTGGAATCCGGTCGACATGGCAAGTACTGTATATCCGTACAGTATATGCGACATGTCGGACGCTTCCCGATAGCGCTGCCGATACCACCGCCACAAACTGTCCTCACACCATCAGGAGACAGTCATGGCAAACAAGGAAATTCACGTGGTGCCCGCGGGCAACGAATGGGCCGTCGAAGCAGCCGGCGGCGGCGACCGGACCTTATTTTTCACACAGGAAGAAGCGATAGCGGCAGGCACGGAGCGGGCCAAACGGGACAAGGTCGAGCTGCTGATCCATGGCCGCGACGGTCAGATCCGCAAGCGAAATTCGTTCGGCCATGATCCGCGCAGCATCAAGGGCTAATCGCCATGCCGCGCGGCACGCCCGCGCCGACGCTGGATCAGCTTTCGCCCATGCTGCTGGTCGAGAGAAAGGCCATACCGCTCGAGGCCGGCTGGCTCTACGAGATCAAGTTCGACGGATACCGCGTCTTGGCCAGTACCGGGTCCACCGCTCGACTGAAGAGCTGCGGCGGGATTGATGCTGCGTTTCCGTAACCCCTTCGGGTGATTCCCCCGGCAGGGAATTTGCACAATCGGCATTGTCTGCAAAAACGTCGCTTGCAATTGCTACACTGGTTAAGTGTCGACTTTGGCGTCTTTTTCGAGGTGAGCAATGACCGGTACATCGGCGTCTGACGAAGCCCATGAGCATCTGTTAGCACTTTATGCAGCCCTGTCTTCGATCCTTTCTTCTGGCCTAGATGACGTTTCACGTCGCCTGGCCGAAGAGACCATGAAGGAGGCGGCGGATTACTTGGCACCGATCCAACGGCTAAGGGACGAAAGTCGCACCTCCAGCGTCGTGCGTCCAGGCTGGGAGCGCATTCCCTGAGAGGGCATGCTTTGGAGCACCCTTTTCTGACCTCCCGCAAACTGTCGAGGGGTTCTCTCCCTATTGGAGGGTGCGTCGGTTAAGGCCCCCGAGGGAGCGTATCTCATCCAGTCGAGAAAGTTCGCCAACGAATTCGCGGTCAACCTCGATAAGGAACGATCCGTCAGACTGCTGCTGCCAAGCCCTCAACATCCCAAGCCGTTCCAGGCTCAAAAGCGCCGCCCTGACTTCGCCTTCTTCTGCCGCATTTGGCGCATCAAACACCAAGTTCATAGTTGCTCCCCGATTCGTGGAAGACCTCGTATAAATCCGGGTCCCTTATCCGAACTTTACATTACCTCATAGCTTGATTGACTAAGCGGGCCACGCCTCAACCGTTTTTCGGTGTTTCGCCGCACATTCCCCCAGCGCCTTCAGCACGTCTGCCATCACCCATTCCTGCCAGGCGTCATAGTCGGCACTGGCTGGCGCGTCCGGTATTCGGCACGGCGCAGCCAGCGCGCTATCGAGCGGCGGCGGCTTGCTTGGCCGCGTCGACGGCATCGGACAGCTTGCGCACCCGGAAATCGTCAGGGCGGCAATCCACAGGCAGAGGCTTCTTCGCATTTCGGAATTCCTTCACGGCTTGGTCGACCTTGGCGGTCAGCGTGGCCTGACTGGCGTTGAACTCGTCGGCTTTGGTGCGAATGGTCTGACTGGCCGCACCCAGGTTCTCGATCGCCTTGTTGGCGCTGGCCAGGTCGGCCTGAGCGCTGGCGGTCTTCATCCGGTCTATCTCGGCATCCTTGCGCCAGCCGTTGGCAGTCCAGCCGGCGGCGAAGGCGGCGGCGGCCAGCGCGGCCGCGGCGATCGCGCGCCACGGCAATGCGAACGGTAGTGCGATCATGGCGTGGCCGCGCAGCGCGCGTAGAGATCCGCAGTCACTCGGATGTGCTCGAGCATGTCGGCGCGCGTGGCGCCCGGCTTCAGGGTCGGCAGCGTGTCGCAGTGGCGCGGCTGGTGCGCCGGCGCGGCGGGCGGCTCGGCCGCAGCGCAGCCAGCCAGCAACAGACAGAACAGCAGGATCCTCATTTCCGGGCCTCCCTCACCTTCCGATTCGCCGCCTCGATGTCCCGGTTCACGCCCTGTCGCTCGGCCTCGCTGAGCGGGCGCGGCGCTGCTGCGGCCGCCGGGCGCGCTGCACGCTTCACGGACTTGGCTGCTTCCACAGACGCCTCGGCCGCCTGAGCCGACGCATTGGCCGCGGCAGCGACCTTGGGCGTCAGCGCCGCCAGCGTCTGCGTGTAGGCTTCCTGCAGCCGGCCGATCTCGGCCTGGTGGTCGTCGCGCTGCTGGGCCATCAGTTCGCGGTATTGCCAGACGCAGAACAGGTAGCCGGTGCCCATCCCGCCGCCAAGCAGCAGGATCAGCACCGTCACGGCCTCCATCCTGTGGCCCACGAGGATGAACTTCGCCCGGTACCGCGCGAGCCAATCACGTAGCTTTGCCATCGAGTTTCTCCCGAAGCATCTGGACCTGAGTTTCGAGGCCGCTGATCTTCGCTTTGAGTTCGCCCATCATCTGGAACGCGTCGTTGCGTTCCTTGTAGGCCGCGTCTGCCCGCTTCTCAGCAAGATCGGCGCGCGCATTTGCCTTATCGAGCTGTTCGGACAGACGCGCGATGATGTCGATCTCCGCCTGAGTCTGCGCGCCGACTACACGGTCTTTGCGCCACGCGCCGCGGATGAACCAGATAGCCCCGCCGATGGCGGCCACGACGTAGCCAAGCGCTCCGGCAATGCCCCCCGGCACATTGATCACAGATAGGTCCATCACGGCTCCGTTGGTCGTGCTGCTCTGTTGGCAGTTCACGGTTGGTCAGTCGGCGTCGCGTCGTCCGGCTTGATGGACTGCTGGGCGACGTAGCGCAGCGCGCCAATCAGCACGGCCAGCGCCAGCGTGATTTGGGCAAACAGCTTCGGCTCCATCACCGCCTGCAGCGACGGCAGCAGCAGCTGCGCCGCCGACAGCATGGCCAGCAGCGCCGACAGCAGCACCGTGGTGCTCTTCCACAACTTGTTCCAGTTCTCGACGATCTGCATCACACGACTCCCAGTGCGCGCTTGGCGCGTTCCCAACGCTGCTGCCGGTCGGCCAGGCCGTTGGTGCCGCCGTTGATCCGGCGGGTGAGCGTTACGAAATCGCCGGCATCGGCCAGCGCGTTCAGGTTCTTCCGCTGCCAGAACCAGCATGCCGAACGCGCGGCCAACGCGTCGCCCTGCAGCAGCTCGGGGCTGGCTTCGAGGTCGACACCGAGCGCCGCGCCGCACGCCCTATAGTTGGCGCGCCCGGTGATCTGAATCAGGCCGCGGCCCATGTAGCGCTTTCCGTCGCCCGGCTGCGTGTTGCCAAGATCCGCACGCCCCTCGTATCGCTGCTGCGCCGGCGTCGGGCCCCAGAGTTCGCGCGTGTAGACGAAGCCGCCGGACTCGTGTCCGATCTGGCCGAGCCATGCGGCCTGGCGCGCCGCCGAATCAATGCCGTACTCGCGCCACGCCGCGTCGACATGTGGCCACCACCGGTCGGCCATCGACTGCGTCAGGCCGCTGGCCAGCCTGAATGTCTGTTTGTCCATCTAGCCTCCAGAAACGAAAAAGCCCGCTCAAGGCGGGCTGCATTGCTGCGATGTCGGCGGGCTACGCCTGCACGGGCTGATCAGTGGCGAACGAATACCAGACGCTGTCCTTTCGGTAGACTGGCACGCCGGTACCCGCGCCGGCGCCCTCTCCTGCCTTGCGGCCGTTGAGAGCAAAGGCGATGTTTCGGTCACCAACGCCGGGCAACTCGTCGACGCTATAGCCGCGGACCTGCACGACATTGTCGAAAATGTGGTTGCCCGCCCAGTAGTTCTGCTGGTTGTCGGCGGCCTGTTCAACGTTTCCGACGAAGAAGCTGCCCAGCGTCCCGCCAGTGCTGTCCAGAATCTGGATGCTGTTCGGCGACCGCTGCATGAGGCGCGGCGCGCTGCCCTCGGGCCCGAAGTGCAGTTCGGCCACGTTCTCGATTTTGGCCTTGTCGGCGTTGCTGCCACCGTACGACTCGATGATTTTCGAGATGCCGCCTGGATGCGATATGTAAAGATCGCCGATCATGCGCGTCGCGCGCACGTCGCGCATCTCCGCCGATCCGAAGACGTGCTGCCAGTTCAGTTCGCCAAGGATCAGCCCGGCGACGAATCGGTTGGCCTCATCGGCCGGGTGCGTGCCGTCGCCATCCCAGCCCAGCCGGACCAGTTCGGCGAAGTTCTTGCACGCGCTGTATCCATCGAAGTACGCGGCATCGTTGGCAAGCGCCCGGGTGCGGAAGACGGCATTGTTGGCGATCTGCATCGCGGCGTCGCTGTTGTCCGGCAGGCTGCCGACCACCAGTTTGCTGCACGGCGGCAGGCTGGCGAAGCGCGCGAACATGAGCGGCACGCTCGTCTCGGCATCTTCCTCCTTGGCCTGCACCACCATGAGCTTCACGTTCAGGTCGCCCATCAGGTACGACGTGATCGCCGTGCTGGCGTAGTTCTGCTGCGCCAGCGTCGAGCCGCCGCGCCCGAACGTGATCGGTTGCAGGCCGTAGGCGCGAAAGAAGCCGCCGCGCAGATACACGACGGTGCCGGTCGCCGTGATGCGCAGTTTCAGCGCCTTGGTCGGATCGGCCGTGAATTGCACCTTGGTCGCGCCAAGCTGGGTATCCGCGAGGTCGACCGTCTGCGTCAGCAGCAGTGCATCGCCGTTGTCGGCGTCCAGCAAGTCGACCGTCGCCGATCCCATGCCCGGCCCCTTGGCGAGGTAGGCGCGCGCCGTTGCCCAGCCGCGATTGGCGCTGGCGCTGATGGTGATCGTGGCCGCATTGGACAGCCTGTAGTGGTCGCCTCCCGGCAGATAGGTGAAATCGGCGTTGCCACCGGCGCCGTCATAGACGTTCTGATCGACCGGCGCCGCGCCGCTGTCGAACACCGAGCCCGTCGTGACTGGCGGATCGATGCCGGGCACGCTCATGATGGTCTGCTGCACGTAGCCGGCCTGCTGGTGCGACTGGAACAATAGCAGCAGGATCTGCGACCAGACGTGCGGCGAGACCGAATCGCCCCAGCAGCCGATGCCGACAATGGTCTGTGGGTCGCCCGTCACGGTCGGCGATGGATGATAGGCCGATAGCGCGGCGCTCAGGTCGCGCAGGTTGTGCTTGCCCTCCAGCTTGCTCATGTTCGCGCGCACGTCCGCAGGCATGCCGTCAGCGCCAGGAGGACCTTGTTTTCCGGGGTCGCCCTTGAAGAACGGTGCAAAGGTGGCTTCCATTGGCGCCGCGCTGGCGCTTACGAGCTTCAGTGACAGATTGATTGGCGTCAGGTCAGGCATGGGTCACGCGCTCCACCACATTGATTGTCTCGGTGTTGGACAACACCACCTGTCCCGCAGGGCTTTGCAGCCGAATATCCATCACCAGCAGTTCCAGCGGCCAAACGGTCGACTGCTGAGCGCTGGCCGATAGCGAGACAAGGCCCGTCGCTGCATCGACAAATTCAGCACTCAGATCCTGCACAAGCGCGCCGGTAAGCGCGGTGCGCAGCTGCGAAGCGATGCTCCAGCCGGTGAAGTCCATCACCGAACCGCTGTTCAGAATTTGGCCCGCATAGGCGAAGTCCTGGCCGCGCTTGAAGTCCGTTGTCATCTGGGCACCGCCTGTCGGTTATGCCGGCTTTACCGGCCAGTCGATCGTGCGCGGAAACCCGGGTTGCGACGTCACCGCGCGCAACGCCTTGCGGTATTGGCTTAGCGCCTTCAGCAACGCTTCCTCATCGGTCGAGAGCTCGCCCAGAACGAATCCGTCCATCAGCGGCGCGACACGTTGGTCTGCCTCAGCGAGCAGCGTCGCCTGCTGCGCGCGTGCGCGAGCTGCGAGAAGGTCGGTCTCAAGCGCGATGTCGAGCGTCCACTCGTCGTTCTGCCACACATGCGCCGCGGACGGGCGTGCCTCGTCGGTCAGGAACACGGGCAGATCGCCGAGGCCGCTATACGTGTCGTCGATCGTGAACGGGGATCCGTCGGCAGTGCGAAACAGCGGCACCGCGCGGTAGTCGGGCACGAGCGTCCAACTCCCCTGCGGCCAGTTCTGTGGCGCCTTCCCCTGTTCGTCACGATAGACGGCTACCTGGCGCTCGCCGCATGCCGGGGGCGCGCTGGGCGTCGCGAACCCAGGAACAATGGGGTCGTCAGGCTGCAGCGGGTTATCGTCGGCCACGCCTGTCGAAAGAAACTCTCCAGTGATCGGGTGATAGTTGAAGATTTCCCGTCGCGGCGCGGGACTGGCCTCGGCGATGGGCTGGTTGGAGCTCTCAACTCCGGCGTTCAGGTCTTCCATGTGTAGCCTCTCAGTACTTGATACACGCAAGCAGCGCGACGTTGCGAACGCGGTTCTCCGCCCCCACAGCCACACCGACGCCGACATCGCCCGTGGTGGTCGAACGGTTGATCTGAAGAGTGGAACCGCCAATGTTGATGATCCCGAGGCCCGGCGCGTCATGCCACCAACTATTCCCGCCCGGATCGTTGACGTGCCTGTGCTGTGGCATCTGCTGCGCCTGCGTGCTGCCGAAGCCCCGGCCGCTGTCGACGCCGCGGCTGTCGTCCCAGACCCGGATGAACTCGCCGCGCAATTCCGGCAGGTTGAACGTTGTCGATCCATCGCCCGCGCCGAATGTGGTGCCGATCTCGTTGAAGAGGTCCGCGTACGTGATGCGCGAAACGGCCCCGCCACTCGCTTTCAGGAAGCCCGACGGCGCGGCGCTCTTGGCGTGGTAGACGATGCTGCCCGGAAGCAGATGTCCGAGGTTCTGGACACCCAGCAGGCCGAGACTCACCCACGCCGTGTTTGCGGCGTTTCGCATCTTGAGTACACCGGCGCTGGTGTCCGCCCAGAACATATGGGGAAACGTCACCGTCGGCGCAGACGTGCCGTTGTTGTTCCCCACGAGCGCCAAAAGCGCCAGATTCAGGTCGGCGCGAAACGCCGCCCCCGCCTGATTGGCGATGTCCATGTCGTGTTGTGACATGCTCTTCCTCTCTTGTTAATAGCCTTTCGCGTCCCAGTCGAACCTGCGGGAGATCGGCGTACCTGCGCTGTTGAAGAAATTCACCGTGAAGCCGGCAGTGGTAGGCGTGGGGCTGATCGTGAACCAGTCGCCCTGCTGCATGTTTTGCGCCGTGATGCCAATGGCGGGCACGATCCGGAACGGCTTTTCGAACGTCACAGTGGTGGGCCCAGCCGCCGACACGACGCCGCGGCCGAAGTCGATGCGATCAGGCATATCGACGCTGACTGTTAGCCCGTACACCACGACGTTGTGGTTTGCCGACGCGCTGGTCAGATCGACCTTCCACTGGAACGCTCGCGCTTCGTAGTCGCCCATCGAGAAACGCTGCCACTCTGTCCATGTCGGCGTGCCGACGGGGTCATCAGCCGTGGTCCGCACGAACAACGCGACAGACGTATCCTCGATTAGCCCTCCATCGATGTCCGACCAGTTGTCGAGGTAATCCAACCGACCGTCGATCATGTCTCCGGTGTCGAACGACACGGAATCGATGGTCGCCGTCAGGCGCGACTTCTCCACCGCGCCAAGGTCTAGCGAGTTCGCGAAGAAGTACGTTCCGCTATCAACGATGCCGCCAATCGAGTCGATCAGCCCCCAACCGCCCTGCCCAATGACGTCGTCGATCTTGCCAAGCCCGTCGATGGCCAGCTGAGAGTCCCACAAGCCTGTCGCGTCGCTCAGCCCCTGATCGTCGATCATGCCGAGGTTGATCAGCTTGATGCCGTTCAGCGACGGGTCCCTGACCACGTTCGTCTTCACGCCGGCAAAGGCCGGGTGTTCGGTAACCGTGGCAACGATGTTCAGATCGATCAGCGCAGGCGCGGTCGTAACGACCATCGCAGCGGCGGGCGACTCGTGCCCAGTCGAATCGACCCATTTCGCCAGGTACACGCCTTGCAGCAACGGCAGTTGCACTGAGTTCGCAGCGCCGGACACGAGACCGCCAATGTCGATGGCACTGCCCCACGTGGGCTGCACGAGGTCCGTTGTGTGCCGAATGCGGGCCTGCCCCCCGTTGCGGACGTCGAGATCGGTTGCAGGATCCCAGGTCAGATTGGCGAAGCCGTTCAGGACGGTCAGCGACAGCCCCGTCAGGTTCCCGGGCGGCGCCAACTTCCCGACGATGACATGGGCCGTCGAATAACTCCATTCCGGGCTGCGCACGCCTAGCGAGGACACGAATCGCGCCCGCACCTGGTACGCGATGCCATCTTCCACCGGCGAGATATAGACGCTCGTAGCGTCAGCCGCCAAGGTGGTCAGCGTCATCCAGTCGGTGTCCCAGCGCCGATATTGCAACTCGACGCGCCCCAGTTGTTCCAGGGACTGCTCGCGCGGCGCCGGCCATGTTACGTATGCACGTGACACCACCACGCCACTGTCGGTGACGATCAGGTGCTGCTCACCCGAGTCGATGAAAATCTGACCTACGTTCTCAACCGCGAACGGATTCGGCAGGTTTGTGTCTGGTGCAGGGTCGTTGACCGTCGCGTCACCATAGTTCCAGTTGTAGACGGCCGCCGCTTCTTCGTTCAGGATCAGATCGATTCCGCCGTCGTCGCTCATCTTCCACGACATCACCCGGAAGACCTTGTTCGACCAGCCGAACTTGGCGAGCGAGAGATAGACCGTGCTGTAGGCAGTGAGCTGAAATGCCGTCAGCTTCGCCGGGAAGTTCACCACGATGCCTTGGCGCGATCGCTCCAAGATGATCTTGGCGAGGCGCTGCGCCATGATCGAATCCGTGGTGTACGGCAGCTCGATGTCCCGCTCGATCACCTCGCCGTCATACCCTGCGTAGGTCGGATTCTTCACCGCCGGGAAGTCCGACGGCTGCCACGCATTGGCAGGGTTAATGAAAGTGCCTTTGACGACGTTGAAAAGGTCCTTGCGCGAGATCCGCGGTGACACCTTTACTGGGCCACGGAGATCCGATTCGGTGAGCGTCACCGTCGGCGTCTCGTATGCGCCAGCGAATACGCGAAACACGCCGCCCGAAATCACGATGGGGCCACCACCGGCCGTCGCCATTTCCGTCAGATTGTCGCGCGGCGACTTATCACTCATCACGATACCGTCGCAGCGGTACCTGGATTGGAAGATCCCGCTACCCAGATCCAACCATTCATCGCTGATGTTCGCCGCCGTGATCACCGACTGCTGGTCAATGTCCGCATCGACACACCCGAAGCCGCGTTCGTCGCGCAAGTAGTCGTACACGCACAGCGCCCAGTTGTTCGTCCACGCAGTGACACCGGTTCGGGGATCCCAGAGCCGCTTCCCCCGCACCAATGCCTTGACGTTCGGCAGGCCGTTGGGAAATAGGTCGGCGTTGTACTCAAGCCGCAAGTACAGATAGCAGACGCCGCGCAAGCGGTGATCCCACGTCCAACCTGGCACCTCCGCCACCAAATCCCCATCCGCCTGCTGATCGACATGTCCCAAGTGCTTTTTAACGCGGACGTACCGATGCCAAGCGCGCCCCTCAAACGTGATGTCGATCGCCGTGGCATTTGGATCAATGCCGTAGACGTTGACGGTCGTGCCACCTTCGAGGTAGTCGAATCGCAACGTCTGGTTGTTATACGCGTTCTCCTGCACATTTAAGGGCCATGACGCAACCGCGGAATTGACCCTCCAAATCACGTTGCCGACATCAAAGGTAATGCTCGCGTGCGCGCCTGGCGTTATGGGGAAGCTCTTTGTCTGGCTCTCTCCCCAAGTCTTCAGAAACTTGCCATTTGTCGGCTGCCCAAACTCGTCGAGCGTGCCGACGGGATCCTCACCCAGATAAACCTCTTCGATGGCGTCGCATTCGTGATCAGCCAATGCGATAACCAGGTGCATGAACTGGTTCTTCTTGCTGGGACCATCTGTGCTGGCCGCAAAGATCAGCGGGCCAGACGTCATTGCGCGCCCGTAGATGATGTTCCGTGGCTGGACGTTGGAGCGAACGACCTGAGTGCGACCTTGCGCTTCCGCTGCGAACCCATTGTTGGACTTGGGTTTAAAGATTGCCCCCATGATGGAGCCGATCGCGAACGAGATCGCAAAGGCCGTGACGGCATACACGAGCATCCCGACCGCCGTCGCGACAGCCACCGTTGAACCGGCTGCGAGGATGGCAGTTGCGACGGCGGCGGCAGCTGCTGCTGGCATAACGGGGTCTCCTAAACTTTCCAGGCCGCCTTTGCGACGCCAACAGGATGAAATTCAATGCCGAGCTCGCCTTGGGCCGCAATGGCAGCACCGATGTTCAGTGCCAGCGCTTCGCCGGTCGGCGTGTCAATTAGCATCACATCGCCGCGCCCTGCGAGTGCCGCGGGAATCGGGGGACCGAGGATCAGCGTGGCCAGCCCGGAGACGCCGCCGTTGTCGCGTAGCACCCGACGCGCGCCCTTTTCGGTCTGGTACAGCCCGCGCCAGCGCCCGCCCGGGTCGGTGCTCGTCATTGCCTCGATTCCGTCACAGACGAAGAGGCAACAGTCAGACTCACCCCATGAAAAAGCCCGCTCACGGCGGGCTTCGACAAACGCGGCCAGGCGCTCTGGCCAGTCACTCATACGTTGCATCAACGCCCCCAAAGAAGGTTTTTCTCTACCATCTGGGCCACGTATTCGAAGCCTCGATCGCCGGGATAGCGGCTCTGCTGGTCCTCGTTGTTGTAGCGGCGCACGCGCGCCTTGTCCCACGAGACCATTCGCGACTCAGCCGTGAGCGTGATAGTGGCCGTGTCGCCGACTTCCGTATCCATAGTGTCCATCCGACCCGAGAACAGGCGGATCGGCTGCACCACGAGTTGCAGGTCCTCGCGCAGCGGCGCAAACCATATCTGGCACGCCCGGCCCTGGTACTGCTCTGTCAGAGAGATAGCGACCATGTCGACGGGAACACCAGTAAGGGTCAGCCTTACCCCTGTCGCTTCCAGACTGGCCTGTTCCTCAATCGGCTCAAGGCCCCCGAGCGCTCCGAGGCCCATCCACGTCTGTCCGTTCCACGCAATGTCATACCCCGAACTGCAGACGCGTAAGGGCGCCGAGAAGTCCAGCTGCACGAAGAACAGATAAGGAACATGGCCGGCCTGCACTGCCGCTGCCGTTGCGCTGTCGATGACGCGGTTCATCCGAAAGCCTCCGCGCAGGAAATCACCACGCTATCGGAGATTCGACCTGGAAGCACGGACACCGCGTATTCGTCGGTCGTCAACATCATCGTTGCACGCGGCCTGTTTAACGTAATGGCAGCATTGTTGGCCGGCGCGCTACGGAAGGCAGGTGCCACGGAAACAGTGGCCAGCCCAGCCGAATCACTGGTGACGTCGGAGATCACCATCTTCAGTTCGCCGCCCACCGCAAGGTAATCGCCAGCACGCAAAACGAGCGTGCTGGCCGGCCACGCTTTCGTGGGCAGCGCCTTAAAGTTGGACATGGTGCCGTTGACGAGCGGCGCATAGGCGGACGCCCCCGGCCGGCCATGTGGCCACAGCGTGAAGCGGCCAGCCATCCCGCCGAGCGAAGCAAGGAACGCCTGAAGCCGACCGGATTGAATAGCATCCATTGGTGGGAACTCCAGCGTCACCTTCCATCGGGTACCGGGCCGCTCAACGGTTTGTACGGACCGATTCAATGGCGACGAGAAGCTTTCCGTGTTGGATTGCAGGCCCCACGTCGCCTTCGACGGCACGAGATCCACCGGCCAGTCGAGTGTCGCCATCAGTTACCTCCGGACCAGTTGCTGGATGTCCCCGCCTCGCGACAGGTTCTGTTTGATCTCCGCCACGGCGGCATCTTTTGCTACCTTCATCGCCTGAAGAATGGATGCCTGGTCGGCGCGGCTGTCGACACTGATGTGCTGCACAACAGTTACATCACCGCCGCCGGCAGCCCCCAATCCGCTCAGCGCGCTGTTGGGCGCGATACTTCCAGACGCCGGCGGGACGAACAGTTCCGGGCCAACCTCGCCCACGATATACGGCTGCCCGGCATTCACCGGGCCGCCTGCCGCGCGCAGCTCAATGCCCTGCACTGACGACATGTCGACAGGCGACGTGCTTGAAATTCCCGCCGTTCCGGTGTCCACACCTCCCGCGCCGCCCAGCGCGCCAGTGGCCATCCCAACCAACTGCCCGAACAGGCCCGAGAGCGCCGCGCGCGCCTGGATGCGGATCAGGTCAGCAATGACAGCCTGCGCGAAGTCGCCGAAGTTGAACTTGCCCGTCGTGGCGAACGACACGATGCCGTCTTCCATGCGCCTGAAGGCGTTCGTGGCCGCCCCGCTGGCTTGCGCCATGGCGTTACGCGAGGAATCCGCGTAGTTGGCCATGGCCTCGGTGGCCCCGTTCACCCAGTCGGACTGCTTCTCCCGCAGCGCCGCATAGTAGGCGTCGTAGTCCTGCAACGACCGCTCCAGCCCTGCGCTGATGTCCTGCTGGGCCTTCAGATACGCCTCGGAGCCCCGCGCCGCTTCCGGCGTGGCCTTCTCGAGCTGGAGCTGCAGGTTCTCGTACTGCGCATAGATCGACTTGACCTGCTCGGCCTGCCGCTGCGCATCGCTGCCGCGCCCGATGGCATCGAGTTGCCGCTGGTACTGCTCGGCCTGCGACTTCTGGTAGTTGCCGATCTGCGCGTTGACCGCGGCGGACCGCTCTTCCAGCTTGACGATGTCTTCCTTGTACTTGAGCGCGCGCTCGTGCTCGACGTTCTGCGCGAACTGCGCCTTGATCGCGTCCTGATTGGCCAGCAGGCTCTTCTGGTCGGCCGTCAGGATGTCCTTGCCCTTCAGGTCCGCAAGCTTCTGCAGGAACTCGGCCTGTTGCTTCTCGGCGCCCGTCAGCTTCTCGGATGAATCCAGTGCTGCGCGCGTGGCGGCGTCCTGGTCGCGCAGCTGCTGCAGGAACCGCGTCGCAGCGTCGTCCTGATACGCCTTTTCCTTCTTCGGCTTCGGGGTCTTCGGATCCTTGTACTTGGAGTTGATGCCCGCGACCAGGTTGGCATAGTCCTCGTCCGAGAACTTGCCGCCCGCAGCAAGGATGTCCTCGCGGTCCTTCTGCAGCTTCTCCAGCTCCTTCTGACGTCGCTGGGCGTTCGACATGACCGTGTCGGCCATTTTGTCGATGCGCTGCTGCGCGGAGATCGCTGCTTCCTGCCGACGTGCGTTGGCTGCCGAGGTTTCCGCCGCGCGCTGCTCCATGCGCTGCTGTTCCTGCAACATGGCCACCTGCTGATCGATCTGCGCAACACGCCCGGCCGCCAGCCGATTACCCTGGATGTCGCTGCGCTCGCCCATCAGGGTATCGATGCGATCCTGCAGCGTCGGGCCGGTCGACAGGCCCTTCTTCGTCTCTTCCCAGAACCGGGAGACCGTCTGCGTCAGGTCACGCCACGCCTGCCCCGCCGCGGAGAGGTTCTTTACCGTCGAGTTCGCGACCTGCGCCGTCGCGGCGTCGATGACCGCCTGAATGGCCGCATGCTTGTCGCCAGCCTCCTGCAACGCCGCGATGTGCTGATACGTGGCCACATCCATGAAGTGCATGGATTGGTTATGCTCTGCCGCCCACTTCGCGGGGTCCTCGGCCAGCTTCGCATAGTCCTTGCTGACATTTTCCAGCGACTCGCCAGACAGCCGCGACGTGCGGATGATCACATTGGCGAGGCCTTCCATCTCGCCAGAGGTGTAGCGCCCCGTCTTCGTCAGGTCGAGCAGCACGTCGCGCGCGTCGCCGAACGACGATGTCGCGTCCACGGCGACCTGGCTGGCCAGCGCCTGGAACGAAGTGGCAGTCTGGCCAGCGTAGTTGCTGGTCAGCACCAGGGTATTGTTGAATTCCTTGGCTTCCTTGGTGCCCGCGTAGAACGCATAGCCCAGCGCGGCAGCCGCGGCGGCCGTCAGCGTGAACGGATTGATCAGGGCGGCCACATACGTGCCGACGGCGCGCACGGCCGGCACGACGCCGCCGAACATATCCTTCAACTGGCCGCCCTGCTGCGTCAGAATCAGCAGCGGGCTCTGGCCCCCGGCGAGCTGCGTGACGATGTCGGTCATCTGGGCCGGCACCATCCGCATGGCGGCCGCCGTCTGGCGCGCGGACGCACCGACGTTGTCCAAGGCCTCCTGCACCTTCTTGCCGCCACTGGCAGTGCGGTCGACTTCCTTCAGCTTGTTCAGGTAATCCGCCACCGCCTCGGTCACGCCGAGTTGCGCGGCCTTCTGCTCGAGCAGCTGCGTGCGCGTCTTGCCCGCCGAGTCGGAGATCCGCGCCACTTGTTGCACGAACGCATTGATCGCCCGCGCGCTGGCGTCGGAGCCATTGCGTGCGGCTTCGGCAACGGCCTCCTGCGCGGCCTTCGTGCGCCGCGCTGCCTCTTCCTGCTTCGCAATGAAGGCGTCGGCGCTGCTGCGCGCCTTGTCGAGTTCGGCCTTGTAGCCACTGGCGTCGGCAGTGACGCGGACAACGGTTTCATCAGCCACCGGTAAGCTCCTTCGCCTTCTTCTGAATCACTTCACCGACCGCTGCGGCCGCGGCCTTGCGCTTTGCCTCGAAGCCCGGCCGCAGGAAAGGCTGCGCGGCCATTTTCGACGTGCCGTACTCGAGGAAGCGCCCGTAGAACGCTTCCTTCGACCAGGTCACGAGATACGAAGCCAGCCGCCCGGGTACCGACTGCTCGTCGTCGTAGGCGATGATGATGTGCTCGCGCAAGAATCCGAACGGCCGCTTGCTCGACTTGCCCTCGTAGATGCCCTTGTCCACTGGCGCGCGCAGCTTCACCTCCGTGTGGATCACGCGCGCGCCGGCGACGGCCGCCTGACGAAGCACCGATTCGCTGGCGACTTCGTCGAGCGCGTTCAGGGCTGCCTTCAGGCCGCCCGGGTTCTCGACCGTTACTGATCTGGGCTTCGCCATCACGTCCTCGGGGGAAACATCGTTCGCGCGATCAGGTCAGACTGCGCGTCGGCGTCATCGAGCAAGATCGGCTCTGCGGAGCGCGCCGCGCGCCCGTGCTCATTCCACGGAATGAAGTCAAGGTCGCCGAACGGTGTGGCCTGCTTCTGCCGGTCGCGGTGGACGTTGCCTATCATCGACGCCACCACACCGGCCCGGAGGTCGTCGTAGTGGCTGCCCCACGGCTCCAGCCGATAGAACGCCATCCATTCGTTGAACTCGGCCGCGTCGATGGTCGCCTGAGCCTCTGCTACTGACTTTCCGAGGGCGAGGGCGAGGCGGAACCAGAATCGCCGCTCGGGGCGGCGGCGGAGTTTTTTTCCGCAGCCTCCGCGGCGCTCGGGCCGATACCGTTGAGCCGCAGCGACACTGCCAGTACGCGGTCCATTGCGGCCTGGCTCTTTGCGCGCAGCGCCGCGACATCGGTCTCGTCGAAGACCGGATTGCCGTCCTCGTCGATCACGGTGGACACCAGCACGCTCGCCGCGAACTGGCTATACGGCACCTTGTCCTCGCCCTGGCGGCCGAAGAACTCGTCGCGCGCCTTGCCGGACATCATGGCGACACGCACCGTGCCACCCCACTCCGGGACCTCCACATCTTCCGACTGGAGGTCCACGGCGGCCAGAATTGCTGCTTTCGACAAGAGGGCCATGTTATGCGTCCACCACGTCGCCAGTGATGCGCAGCGTCACGCCCGAGGTCTTCAGCACCTGATCGACGCCGCCTTCCAAGGGGCTGTTCTTCACGTAGCCGTTGAAGGTCTTCGTCTTGCCGTTGGGCAGCGTGAGCTTGAACGACTTCTGCGAACCCGCGCGCTTGGCTGCATCGACCGCCTGCTGGCCAGCGTCGTTGAAGTCCCGGTTCACATCGAAGCTGAAGGTGCCCCAGTCCTGCAGGCCGAGCATGAATTCCTTGGCCGTCGAGTCAAGATCGGTCACATCCAGTTCGCTGGCCTGGCCGTCGAAGCCGTTGAACGAGACCAGGTTCTCGATCTTCGTCCAGTTCAGCGGCGTGGCATTGCCGGCAGCGGTGACGGTCTTGCCGGTCGTGTCGATGTCTACGGCGAACGTGTTGGGGGTCTTGTTCTTCACCACCACGGTCTGCCCATTGAGCAGCGCCGCGTCGGCGCCGGTAAGGCCGGCCAGCGTGACGACGTCACCGTTCGCCAAGCCGTGGGCAGCGGACGTCAGAATCGTCGGAAAGCCCAGCGCGATGGCGGTGAGGGTCTTGGCCGCGCCTGCGGTGCTGGAAATTTCCAGTTTCGAGCCCTGCGCGGAAATTGCGGTAGATGGCATGTTGACCTCTTCAGATGAAAATGCCCGCGCAGGGCGGGCGAGGGAAAATCAATCAATCAGGGCCGGAACCAAACCGAGAAATCCAGCCGGCTCCCGTACAGCTTGGTGTCCGATTCGTACTGGCTCACCGGCGCGCCAATGGGGATGCCGCCGGCCGCCGCGATCGCCGTACGCGCGGCACGCATGGTTTCCCCCGAGGCGTCGCGAGTCGGCGACCACGCTGTGATCTGCATACGCTGGTTCTCGAGGTCAGCGGGTCCGTCCAGCCCGTTGACGTCCTGACCGCCAACGGCCTGATACGTGACGTAAGGCCCGACCGTTCCGGTGGGCGCCACGTCGGGGAAAATCTTGAGCCCGGCGATCGTCTTCAGGGCTTCCGCAACCACCTTCTCAGCGGAGTTAGCCATCGGAGCCACCTGTTTCGCAGACCAGATCGACGAACTCGCGCTTCACGCGGTCCGGCAGGATCGCCTTGATCCCGTATGCAGTGCCATCGGCGCACAGAATGCGCATAGCGGTGGTCACGCCCTCGGCCGCTGGCCATGGAATGCGCGCGCTGGCCTGCACGATCGACGTCGGCGCGTCGGAACGGATCGCCTCGATGCCGCTCCGGTGCAGGATGTTGGCCCACACCGGCCGGACGGTCACCCAGCCGATGATCGGCTGTCCCAGATCGTCCTGGCCATCGGCAGGGCGCTGGATCTCTACGCGCTCGCTGCGCTGGCCGGCCCTCATACGCCCAGCCCCACGCGGTAGGGTTGGAGGAAGTCTCGCGCGCCCATCGGCAAGTTGACAGCCGTGACGCCAAGCACCACCTCCTCGCGGTTGACGTACAGATGGCCCGCCGTCAGCAGCACAGCGGCATGAAACTCGGCGTTCGCGACCATCGGGTCGTCACCAGCGGTCCCAGCTTCGACCGCTGCCGCCATCGCAGCCTCGTCGCTGTAGACCTTCCGGTTCAGGAATGACATCGCGGCGCCCTCAGCCGCCGCGTGGTAGATCCCGATCAACTGGTCCTCGTTCGTCCACGTGACCCGCAGGTGCGACTTCACCATGTCGATAGCGAGGATCGGCATGTCAGGCTCCCCTGGCCTTGGCTTTCGTCTTCGCCTCGGCGGCCGCCTTCTCCTTCTCGGCGGCAGCTGCGGCCTCGGCAGCGAGACGCGTTTCCTCTTCCTTCCGAGCTTGCTCTTCGGCAGCGGCCTTGTCGCGCGCAGCCTGTTCCTCGGCCTCTTGCCTTGCCTTCGACTCCGCGGCGGCAAGGTCTTCGGCCTCCCGCTTCGCCCTGGCTTCGGCCTGCGCAGCGGCATTGGCGTCCACCACTCCCCTCACCTTCGCCTCGTCGGCGTCGGTGAAGACGCCCTTGAAGTGCGCGCGCAACGCGCCCACAAGGTAGTCGGCATCCGTTTCGTCCTGCGGGATGCTGGCCAGCGCCCTGTCCAGCTCGGCACGGGCCACGGTCGAGCGGTGTTCGTCGTCCTTCACCAGCTCGGCGGCGCCCGTGTCGATGAAATGCTGTGCACGGCTGCTGTCCAGCTGGACGACCGTGCCGGCGCGCGGATCCGGCGCCTTGAACTTGATCTTCATGATGATCTCCACGGAAGTGACAAAAGCCCGCCGAAGCGGGCCCCTGCTGGTCGGCTGACGCCGATCAGGCCACGTTGCCGAAGTCGCCGTAGATGAACGCCTCCGGGCGGTACACCGCCAGAGCCAGGCGCTCTTCGGCCAGGATGGTGACCATGTTCTTCACGAAGTCGTCTTCGTTCTCGGTCGCCACTTCCACCCGGGCCAGCCAGCGGTCGAAGACCTGGGCACCGAGCTTGAACGCGCCGGTCAGAAACTTGTCCACGGGGATGGCCTGCGTCTCGACCACCGGCAGATTCCACAGCGTGGCGCCGATGCTGCCCTGCGGGTTGCCGATGATGTAGCGGCCCGTGGTGTCCTTCAGCAGCTCAATGCGCGCCCAGTCGATGGGGTTCATGACGTGGCCGGTGGCCGGGTATTCGGCCAGGAAAGCCTGCAGCATCGCCAGACGGATGTTGTCGATGTTCGTCTCGGTGCCGGCCGGGTCGAATGGCGCGGCGAAGGCAGATGCCTGCGGGATGATGCCCAGCAGGTTCTGGCCGGTGCCGTCACCGTTCAGCAGCTGCTGTTCTTCCTTGAACGCCAGACCGTAGCGCAGGCGGCCGTCGATGATGCTGGCCAGTTGCGACGCGTCGCTCAGAATCTGGCGGGACGCCTTCACGAAGTGCGCGATGACCTTCGCCGACGTGTTCACCAGGTCGAACTTGATCGACGATTCCGGCTTCTTCGCGCCTTCCGCCACCATGCCGGCGTTGTTTGTGAAGCCGGTTTCCTTCACATACTCCAGCGTGTTGCCGTCCATCGTGCCCGGGGTGATCAGATCGCGTACCGTCATGCGGCGCTGGGGCAGCGGCAGCACGCCAGGGAGGCGGGTCGTCTGCACCAGATCACCGGCCGAGCCGTCGGCGTCGGTCGTCAGACTCGTGATCGCGGCGTGGAACGTCATATCGGCGCGGCCGCGGGGCGTGGCTTGCTCGGCCAGCGCCTTGAACTTCTCGCCTTCGACAAACTGCGCACCGAACGACAGGTGTTGGACGTCGCCGCCTGCGCCGTTCGCTTCCAGCTTAGCCAGCGCCTGTTGGGTTGCCGTCAGGCTGCTCTGGAGTTCGCCGTGCTTGCTCAGCAGCTCGTCCACCTTTGCGACGGCTTCCTCGCTTTGCTTCGCGTTCTTTACGAACGCCTCGGCATGGGTCTTGATCTGATCGCTGACCTTCGACAGGCTGGCGTTGATCGACTCGATGTCCTTCTCGATTTGCGACATGGTGTGCCTTTCAAGCGTTGATTGAGATGAGGGATGCGGCCAATGCCGCGGCACTACTGAGGGAATCGGGCCGAGGCTCGACTCGTTCGGTGGGATCTCCCTCACCGCTGCCAGCCGGATCGCCCGAGCTGGACTTCAATTCACTGATGAGGCGCATGGCCTCGGATTTGGGCAAGCCGCTGGAGCGCAGCGCGGCCTCAATTCGACGGATCGCCGAGGCGCTGGCCTTGCCCTCGCCTTTCTTCACCTGGTCGGAAGGCAGGAAATCGTCGGCAAAGCCATCGTCGATCGCGGCCTGTCCGCCGATCCACGTCTCGGCGTCCATGAGCTTCGCCATTGCCTTGATGTCCTGCCCGGTGCGCGCGGCATAGATGCTGGCCATCGCATCATCGAACGGCTGCAGCGTCGCGGCGACCTCGATCAGATCGTTCCGGTTGCCGATGGCCATCACCCACGCGTTGTGGATCATCAGGAAGCCCGCGCGGGCGATCTGTACCGTGTCGCCGGCCATCGCGATGATCGAGGCGGCCGACGCAGCGAGGCCGAGCACCTTGACCGTGACCTCGCCATCGTGCTCGCGCAGCAGGTTGTAGATCGCCAGGCCCTCGAACATGTCGCCGCCCGGCGAGTTGACGTTCACCGTCACCGGCCCGGCGCCCATGCCGCGCAGCGCGCCGGCAATGCGCTTCGCAGTCACCCCGTCGCCTGACCAGTAGTCATAGCCAATCACGTCATAGACGCTGATCGTGCGCTCGGCGTTGTCGTCAGAGGCGGCGCGCACGTTGGCATGCCAGCGGTCGAGCGCGCGCGGTTGCAGCTGGCTCGAAATTCCGGCGCAGGGGCGCCCCTCCGGCGCACCCGGAAGCGTCTTCTTGCTCATGGGATCAATCCCTTTTCTGGTCGTCTTCGAAGCCGAGGAAGGCGCGAATGGCCGCCCTCGCGTTGTTGGCGTCGCTGGCGTCAGCCGTGCCGAGCCCGTCGAGCGTGGTCATAGCCGACTGGACGGTCAGCACCGCGGCGTTTCCACCCATCGGCTCGCGGTCTTCGAGCTCGCGCACCTCGTCGCGAGTGAGGATGCCGTTGTTCACCATCGCGGCGTAGAAAGCAGCGCGCGCGGCGCTGTCAGCACGCAGCAACCCCTCGACGGAGAACTTCGGGTAGTAGCGCGCACGCTCGCCGGGCCGGAGCAGATCCTTGCTGATCGCCTGCTCGATCCGCTTCAGCCAAGGTGCCAGCGTGAACGTCAGGAACCCGATCATCTGCTGCTCGATGCCGGTGCCCCAACTGGTGGATTTCTCCGTGTGCCCCACCATCCATGGCGGCACGCGAAACCAGCGGCAGATGGCCTCGACCGAGTAGCCGCGCGACTCTAGCAACTGCGCGTCGGATGGCTTGATACCGATCGATTCAACCGAGCTGCCCCCTTCGAGCAGTGGCGTTTCGCCTCTCTCTACAGAGCCTTGAAGGTTCGCCTTAAACTCCGCGCGCTGCTTGGGGCTGAGGAACGCCGCCATCTTGTAGTAGACGGTCTGCAGCAAGCCAGACTTGAACGTCTGCGCGGCGGCCTTATCCGCCGCCATCGCGTTGCCGAACACCTTGGCGCCATACGCGATCACCGACACGCCGTTGACGCCGTCAAGCGTGAAGCCCGGGATCGTCCAGACGCGGGCCTCCGGAATCTCGCGCAGCGTACCGTTCGGGCGCGGATACGTGTACTTCTTACGCCCGGTGTTGAAGTCGCGCGTGCACACCAGCTTGTCGGGGTCGAGGTAAGCCAGACCGACGAGTTGGTCGCCGACATACAGCTTCTCGGCTCTGCCGGCGCCGCGCAGCAGCATTGCCGCCACCATCGCTTCCCAGAACACCGAAGCCGTGGAGTCGGCGTTCGGCTGGTCGTGGATGACGAAATGCAGCGGATGCTGGGGCGACACGCGCTTTCCGGCCGACGTGCGCTCATACATGGCCAGCGGCAGCGTCGCGATCGTCTCCGAGATCAGGCGCACGCAGCTCCAGACCGCGTCCAACTGCATCACGGCCTTGGGCGTGACCTCGACGCCCGCCTCGATCGCCGCGGTGCGGTTGTACAGCTCAGGGTCGGTCAGGGAAAACGACCGAACGAAGCCGTCGATGGCCGCGCGGACGCCGTGAGCGACGCGTGTGAGGTTGAATTTCATTATGCGTGGCCCGCCATAATGGGATTGCTCAGCCAGTCGTCCATGGAGCCCATCCCTTCAGGATTTAGCGACAGCAGCGCGACGGCGTTGAACAGTGCCATCAGCGGGTCGATCTTGGCCGTGCCGCTGGCCTGTTTCGTGATCAGGATGGCGTTACCGCGAGGCTCCACCTTGGCGTTGCCCACACACCAGTTCATCAGCGCGGAGCCACCGTGCCACAGCGTGCCCTCGGCCAGCTTGCGCTCCGTGGTCTTGATCGTGCCATTCAGCTTATAGCCCTGCGTGATGCCCACGATCATGTCCTCGCCTTTGGCGTTCTTTTCCGGTATGCCAGCAGCGGAGAGCGCATCGAGTACAGCGCCGATACCGCTAGGGTCTACGCCGATCTTGTCCAGCAAACCAGCGTCGTAGATCTTCAGCACGTCCTGCGCGAGCTGCTCGACGTCCTCGCCGATCTCGTCGACGAGCACCAGATCACCGGCGGCAGACAGGTCCAGCAGCTTCGCGGCCTCCGACTTGCGGCGCTCGAGCACGATCGGATGCGCCCAAGCCTTGCACCACGCGAGCCAGTCCCCGGTTTCCCGGCATCGGCCCACGGCGGCCAGCCCGAGCAAGTCGTCCAACCCACCGCCGTCCACGCCCACGTCGATCACTTCGCAGCTGCGCAGCAACGCAGGGAGGGTGCAGCGCTTCGGCGCGGCCTGCTTCTCCCACTGCTCGGCTCCGGCCCAGCTGTCAGACCGCAGCGCCAGGCCGATCTCGACGTTCAGATGCTGCGACGCCCAGGCGCGCAGTTCTTCCTCGCTTGTGCTTCGAGCGGTCTCGAATTCCTGCACCAGACGGTCGATCGTGATCGATCGGCCAGCGTTCGGCGTGACCATCGACCAATTCGCGGGGTCCTGCCACGCGTCCAGCCGCTTCTGCGTCGCCTCGGGGAACTCGTACAGCACAGGCAGCATGGCGCCCTGCTGGCGCCCGTCGCGAATCGCGCGCGCCTTCAGCAGCTCCGCACGAAACACACCGGCCGGCGCTTCCTCGCTCTGCGTGGTGATGAAGGCGAGGAACGCCTCGGGGTACGGCAGCATGCCGCCGCGCAACTGACGAATCGCGCTCGCGGCCTTGCTCATCTTGGCGACGACGTGCACCTCATCGATCAGCGCCGCTACCGGCTTCTGCCCGGTCAGCGCGGCGGGATCGAACGACATGATCTGCAGCTCGGCCTTCGTCTCCCGGTGGACGATCGTCTTCAGGTGCTCTCGCACGTGCAGCTTCTTTGCGAGCACGTCATCGAGCGCGATCGCTCCGGCCGCGGCATCGAACGCGAGTTGCGCGACGTCCTGCACGGGCGCGGTCATGATCAGCGAGGCGTTCGGCCGCTCGTTGAGCAGCAGCGCCGTCAGCATCAGCAACGCGCCGTTAGTCGTCTTGCTGTTCTTCTTCGGCACCAGCAAGAACAGTTCCCGGATGGCACGCTCGCGCGTCACCGGATCCAGCGAGCCGAAGAGCGCGCGCACGATATCGCGGAACCATTCGCCGCCGGCCTCGGCCAGCGTCGGCGTGCCCGGCACATCCGCCAGGCGCAGCTTGTTGAAGACCGCCACCGCGCGATCGCCGCGCGCGACGTCGATCGGCAGGTTCGGCACCAGCGAGCGGCCAGTCCGCAGACGGTCTTCCCAGTCCGGGCAGGATAGATCCCACGTCATTGCAATGCGGACGAGCCGGGCAACAGGTCTTGCCAGTCGGTACCGGCCTGCGCGCCGATCGCGTCAGCGCGCGCCTGCTCCTTCTTGCCCTTGGCGGCTGCCTTGGTCTTCGGCGCGCCAGCTTCATCAGCCGGCAGCGGCGTAGCAGCGGCGCGCGGCATGGGCATCGAGGTGTATGCCTTCTGCGCGGCCACGTTGCCCTTCTTCGCGGCGACGTGCATGGCCACCAGCACCTCGAGCCGCTTGGCATACGCGCCATGCGACAGCTCGGCCTCGAAGTGCTTTTCCAGCGTGTTGCGGGAAATGCCCAAGCCGATGGCGATTTCCTCGTGCGACATGCCTGCGCCAGCGGCAATAGCGACCTTCCGCCGCGTCGCCACGGTCGGTTTGTATGTCGGTCTCGCCATATTTCGAAATTTGCGCAATAACCCGGTCGGGCTGAAATTCCCGCCGGAGAAAAAAACCTCTGCGTGGGGGAACGGGCGGTCTAGGCCGAAAAGGTCACCTAGACTTTCGACCCACCCTCCCCATGCTGTCCTTTGTGCACGTATCGACGCATTTCTGTGCCGTCGTGGTGCGTAAACGGCCCATTCGTCAGGGCTCCGTGCCTGCCGTGACGGCTATGGCCACGGGCGGGTGTCCATTACCGAAGACGGACAGGCGGATGGGCACGCCCGCGAGGATGTTGGCGATGTCCTGCTCCGTGGGCTGGTACCACGACAGCCAGACGCCGTGCTCTCTGTCACGGTGAACAGGCAGGCCGATGCACTCACCGTGCACTGCGGGGTCCCAGTCCACAGGGGCGCCCAGCATGGCGTTGGTGTGGCGGGTCTTCAAAGGGGGCATCATGGCGCGGACTCTCGTGCTGAGTGAGCGGCTAGCCAGACCTTGCCGCTCAAGCCGTCAGGCTCGGTGTGTGCGACCCACTCTCGCTGCAACTCAGGTAGGCAAAGCGGGGACGGCTGGTACAGCCTCCACTTCCCCGACGGATAGTCGAGGACCAGACGTTCGCCTGAGGACGTAGTCATGGCGCGTTCTCCTGCCGCTGCTTGTCGCGGCTGTGGTGCGTCTGGCACAGCGTCTGCCAGTTCGACCTGTCCCAGAACAGCGACTCGTCGCCACGGTGCGGCACCACGTGGTCGACCACGTTGCCATAGGGCAGCGGGATACCGCGCGCCGCGCATTCCACGATCACGTCGGCCACTGCCATGGCGGCAATGCGCCGCTCGCGCAGGCAGTACACACAGAACGGGTGCTCACGCAGAAAGGCTGCGCGCGCCTTCTGCCAGCGGTAGTCGTACCCGCGCTGGCTGCTGGTCTGGGCGCTGGTGCGCCACGAACCCGGCTGCATGGTTGGCGTGCGAGGGCTGGCCTGCGCCACTCGGGCACCCAGCGTCGGCAGGCGCCCGCGCTTGGTCACGGCCAGAGCCCAAAGGCGTAGGACAGTGCTGCACCAGCGCACGCCATACCGAAGATGCCCCAGCCGACAGCGGCAGCCGAGATAGCCGTCCGGCCTCGCACCGGCTGAGGCTCGGGAACGGCAGGCCGCGCAAGGTTCGCCTCGATCTCCGCGACCGTGGCGTCCTTCGCTCGGCGCATCGCTTCAGCAATGGCGGCGGCATCGGCGCCGGGCGCCAGATTGATGTGCTGGACCACCTTGACAGCGCCGACGGGATCTTCATCAGCGAATGCCTCCGCCGGGTCGCCCGCCGTGACGGCGCTCGCCGGCACCAACCTGTACCCGGCGATCAGCGGCCGCGCATCGAAGCCTTCCACGCCATCAGCCCGCGGCAGATACGCGCACCGGACCACCACGGCCTCGTCGACCGCGCAGCGCAGCTCGAACCATTGCGTCGTCTTGGGCAAGCCCAGCGCGTCCTGCAGAGCCAGCACGAAGGGATTGCCCTGGGCAAACATGACTTTCGATGGCATGGGGGAAAGCCCTATATTTCGTAGCTGCAAATATTCCTTGCTCAGTCGAATATTCGTAGCTACAATTATCTACATGGACATCACCTTCGACCCTTCCAAAGACGCCAGCAACCAAGCCAAGCACGGCGTGTCGCTCGCGCTGGCCGCAATGCTCGACTGGCCGAACGTGATGGCGGGCGTTGATGACCGCCGCGACTACCGCGAAGTGCGCGAGATCGGTTTCGGCGTCATCGGTGATCGTCTCTACTGTGTGGTGTTCACCCAGCGCGGCGACGCAATGCACATCATCAGCCTGCGCAAGGCAAACAAACGTGAGGTGACCAACTATGTCCACCAAACCTAAAATCGTCATGCCGACGGACGAGGAAGACGCGGCAATCAACCGCGGTATCGCGGCCGACCCGGACACCTTCGAGGTGTCTGCCGAACAGATGCAGGCAATGCAGCCGCTGGGCAAGCGCGGTCGCGGTAGGCCCAAGCTGGCCAGCACGAAAGAATTGGTCAGCATCCGCTATGACGCGGACGTACTCGACGCATTCCGCGCGAGCGGCGACGGATGGCAGACCAAGATGAACGAAGCCCTGAAGGACTGGCTCCGGTCTCATCGTCCTTGAACCATAGGGTGTTGGCACCAGCCGGAAACGAAAAAGCCCGCGCGGCGCGAACCGTGCGGGCTTTGGGTGCAACTCTGCAATTTGGGAAAATTTTAGGGTCGCTGTCACACCCTGTCAAGCTGCACTTTCCGCGGGCTCGATCAGGCCCGTGCGCTCGAAGTAGGTCGCCAGCCGTCCGACTGCGACGCGCTCCAGTTCCACGAGTTGCGCCCGCACCTTCGGGTAGGCCCGTGCATAGGTCATGCGGCTTCCGCCGAAGGTGGTCTCCATGTCTCGGAAGCTGATGGCCAGCTTCTCGCCATCGGCGTACACCCGCGCGGTCAGCATGTCCAAGGCCAAGCCGGTCACGGTGGACAGCCGAGCGGGCAGCCAGCGAGAAAGCTGCTGGATCGCCTCGACGCGCTCGCGCGAATAGAAGAACCGCTTCCCCCGCGACTCGCCCTCACGGATGTCCTCGAACTCGACGGGAATGAACCGGGCGCGCACCGCCCATTGCTCCGGCGCCGGCAGTTTGGAATTCACGGCGGAGATCACCGCCGAGCACTGCGCGCGCACCTCGTCGCTAGACAGACCGCTGAAGTTGACAGTGCTTTCGCTCGGTGTGCCGCGCAACTGGTTGAGCCATGCTGCCTGGATGCCAGTCAGATGGTCCTGGCATTCCATCGCCTGTATAAGCGCCCTCCGGAACGGCGCCGGCTGCCGTGGCTCCAGCGACGCCACCATATAGGCCATCGACAATGCTTGCCGCGTATCCATGAAGACTGCTTCCATCACTTCTCCCCGTCATTGAAACTTTGGCAGCGCCGGCCGTGCTGGCGCCGTTTCCCGCCCGGCAGCAGCTTCGTGCATACCGTGTGCGTGGTGCGCATCAGCCGGGCGGACTTCTCGTAAATGCAGCCCTTGCAACTGCGCGCCTCGGTCTGTTCGTAGACTTCGGCCGGGTCGCGGAACATGTAGGCCGGAAGGGTCAATTCGGCACCTTTCCGGTCAACGCGTTGTACTTGACTGTAGCGGCGGTGTGCGGAGCATTGAGCGCGTCACGCACGTCCCGCAGCTCAGCCAGCAGGCCGAGATCAAACGCCGGCTGCAGCATCCGGCCCAGCGCTTGCATTGCCGCAGTGGCTTCGCGGTCGACGTCGTGGCAATCCTTGATCTGTTGCTGCTGACAACGCATCGGTTGTATCTCCGTTTTACAGCGCATCGGTTGTGACCATGACCTGTTCGTCCAGCCCACAGAGCCAATCCAGCGAGCAGTCGAGCGTCAGGGCCAGACGCGCGGCGCCTTCGATGTTGGGCGAGCGGCCTTCATCCTCGTAGAGGTAGATGGTGCGGAAGTCGACGCCCGAGAGCTTGGCCAGTTGCCGCACGCCCCAGCCCTTCTCCAGCCGCGCTCGTTTGAGCCGCGCGCCGAACTGCGTGGTCCTTGGCAACGTCATGTCATCACTCCATCGAACGAGACGCCATAGTCGTTTGCCGCGCTGGCCTGCACCTTGGTCAGGTACTCGCTGAACTCGGCAACGGTGAAGTCCTTCGTGGATTTGCGACGCGTTACCAGCCTGCCGCTGGGCAGACGCAGTTCTTCGCGCGGCGCGAACTGCTCCGCAAAGTGCTCGTGCCAGGCGGCCGTGCCGAACTGCTCGCCATCCACCCATGCCTGTTCGGCGATGTCGCGCAGGACCACGCCGAAGTAGTAGGCGTTCTGCTCCGCGGTGCGCCTCCGCTCTTCCGACGTGACGATCAGCCGAATGGGCGTGCCCTTCTCCGCGCATGCCGCGGCGTTGGCCTTGATGAAGGCCAGCACCGTGGGCCAGATGCCCGGCGACTTCAGGGTGAACTCGCGGTAGAGCGCCATCACTCAATCCCCCTTTGCCTCGTCCGGATCGCCCCAGCCAGACATGACCTTCGCCTGATAGCGCGTATAGCCTTCCTCGATCATGTCGCGGTAGCGCTGGTAGGTTTCGTCGATCCCGGGGTAATAGCAAGCCGCGCACCACCGACAGCCAAACACCTGGCATGGCTTCCGGCACTTCAGGCAGTTTCCGTTCGGGTGTGCGCTCATGCCGGCCTCGCCAATCGAATGCTCTTCCACCGCGTGCAACTCGAAGCGCGGTGACCGAAGCCGCCGCAGTAGGTGCAGTAGCCGTTCCAGTTCTTCTCCATCATGCCTCCTGCTTTTGTGCGTATTCGAGCAGCGCCAGCGCGTCTGCGTGGTTGTCGTCGACGACGCGGTGGCCGCGCTCGCGCATGGCCGCCACCATGGCGTCCTTGTTCGCGTTGCCCTTCCCTGTCGCCGACTTCTTGATGACGGACACCGGCACGCCGACCAGGCGGACGCGGTTGCGGTCGGCCCAAGCCTGCAGGTGCGCCTCGAAGCCGCCGTAGACGTGCGCCGCCTGCACTGCGGTGTGGCGCAGCACCCGCTCGTAGTAGATGGCCTGGATCTCGCCGGCGATCTGGGCGCGCTGGCCCAGCCAAGCCTGGAACTTCAGCCAGCGCTGGCCCGGGCCATCGTTGCGGCGCGGCGCGAACGACTCGCTGCCGCTGTGCAGCCTTCCGTCGCGTAGACCGAGCGCCCAGCCGGTCGTAGTGCCGATGTCGATGGCCAGGATGTTGGCGTTGCAGGCAGGCGTACCTACTTCTGCGGACGAAAATGCGGCGAGCATCTGGCCAGCCGCGCGCGAAACTTCGGCCTCAGCTTTTGCGATGGTCTCGAACAGGTCTGTCATGTCGGTCTCACAGATCGGCGGCGATGCCGCGCTTGCGGACGGCCGGGCCGTAGCTCAGCATCGGCAGCGGCCCGGTCCATTCATCGAATTTGGTCTGGGCGCCGAGATAGCGCAGAGGAACATCGCCAAGCGCGCCGTTGCGCTGCTTGCGGATCAGCACCTCGGCGTAGCCCTTCAGCTCTTCGTTGCTTGGGTCGTACATTTCGGGGCGGTGCACGAACATCACGACGTCGGCGTCCTGCTCGATGTCGCCCGAGTCGCGCAGATCGGACAGGATCGGCTTCTTGTCGGGCCGGTCCTCGTTTTTGCGGCTGAGCTGCGCCAGCGCAACGACAGGGATGTTCAGATCCTTGGCCAAGCTTTTCAGCCCGCGCGAGTAGGCACCGATCTGCTGCGTCCGCTGCTTCTCTTCGCCGCCGGACATCAGGCCGAGGTAGTCGACGATCAGCACGTCGAGGCCATGCCGGCGCTGGTGTCCCTTCGCCTTCATGCGCACGTCCATCAGCGAAAGGGCTGGCGTGTCATCTACCGCGAAACGCAAGTCATCGATGCGCTGGATCGCGTGTGTCAGACGTGGCCAGTCCTTATCGCCCATCTGCCCACGCAACAGCGCGCCCAGATGCAGGCCACCGCGATTCGCCGTGGCGCGCGCTACGATCTCCCTGTCCGACATCTCCATCGACAGCAGCAGCACGCTGTGCTCGGCGGCGATGTTCAGGCCGATGTCGGTCGTCAGCGCGGTCTTTCCCATCGACGGGCGACCCGCCACGATCACGAGATTTCCATCGTGCAGGCCGCCGTTGAGCGCCTGGTCGAGCGAGGCGATGCCCGTGGAAATGCCCGTCGGAGCGTCGCTGTGGTAGCGCGCGTCGACCTCGTCCACGAACGCGGTCATCAGGTCGCGCAGCATCTTCGGCTCGCGGCGCACGCCCACCTGCGCGATCTGGCCGAGCAGTGCCTGCGCCTTGTCGACGATCTCTGCACCCTTCATCGGCCCGGGCGTCTCGACCAACTCGAGCACCTTGCGGGCAGCGGCCGCTGTGTCGCGCATCAGCGCGCGGTCACGCACGATGTCGGCATAGCGCGCGATGTTGGCCGCGCTCGGCGTGTTTTGCGCCAGCGAGTTCAGGTATGCCAGACCACCGACGCGCTCGGATTGTCCTTGCGACTGCAAGGCCTCGAAGACGGTGATCACGTCGGCTGGGCGGTTGGCCGACACGAGCCGCACGATCTGCGAGAACACTGTGCGGTGGTCCTCGCGCCAGAAGTGCGCAGCGTCGAGTCCGTTGAGGCGATCGACCGCGTCGTTGTCAAGCAGAAGCCCACCCAGCACAGCCTGTTCTGCCTCGATGCTGTGCAACACGCGCGCCTGCGGGAAATCGTCGGGCGCGTTCATGCGGTCACCTGCTCGTGGTAGCGGCCCTCACGGATCTTCGTGAAGTTCTCGGCCTTCACGATCCAGTCCAGGCTGGCCAGGAACGGCTTGCGGCCAGCGCTGCTGCTGCGCCCGGTCAGGAAGTCGGATTCGGCAACGTAGCCGAAGAACTTGCGCCAGTAGGCCAGGTCCTGCCGCTTCGGGTCTTCGTTCCACCGGGCACGCAGGGCTTGCGCACGGGCCGGCGTCCAATCTCGGATGCCAGGGCACATGGGCAGCAGCTCGTGGTACAGCGCCACGATGGCCTGATGCGGGCAGTCTGGCTTTGCAGGCTTGGCCGGGGTCAAAGTCGGGTCGGCAGCCACGCTGTCGACGACCACCACGTCAGTGGTGGTTATATCTTGGGGATTGGGGAGTGGCGTCTGGGTAGCCGTGTTGTCACGCGTGACATTCTTCGACTCGTCACGCTCTGTCACGCGTGACAACTGTGTTTGCAGCTCGCGTGTCGGTGTATTGAACGCAGGGACAATACCGTGACTGCGAAGCTCGTCGAACAGGTTCGCCCGGCGCTCTCGCGCGCGGCGCTGGCGCTCGCGGTCGTTCTCCCGCTTGGATTCCTTCCCGTGATCGCGCTCCCAGAAATCCTCGATCACTTCGTCACACCGCTTCTGACGGTAACCCTCCGACGTGGCTTCGAAGTAGCGTTGCAGAACATAGTCGACAGCCTTGCGCTCCGGCGCGCTGTTGGCGCGGGCCAGGCGGTAGATCTCTTTCTTGTCGGCGGGCAAAGGCCGCTCGGTCTGGTAGTACTGGTCGAGCAGGCGGTTGTATGCGCCATCCTCGAGCATGGTCAGGCTGACCGTGTCGCGGATGTAGTCGCCGATGTGGCGCTCGTAGTAGTTCATGGGTGCGTCCCTGCCGCGCGCGCCAACAGCATGCTTTCCAGCTCGTCGATCGCCCGCTTCGTCTCGGCAACCAGGTACAGCCGGGCGCCGCGCGTCTCGGCCACCGTCATCCGGTGCAAAAGCTCGTTGATGTAGCGGCGCTGTGCCTGGAGTGCCTGTTGTGCGTCCATGGATGCCTCAGTGCTGCGTGTTCTGTTCGGCCAGCAGGTCGTGCAGACCCACCGTGGCGAATGCTTCAGCGATGTGCGGATCCTGCTGAGCCTCGGCGATGGCCTTGGTCAACCGGATGTCGTCTCCCCCGCTCTTCCCCACCGCGTCTTGCATGGCTTTCGTGGCCACTTCGATCGCTTCCAGATACGTCATGCACCCCTCGCTGCCAGCACCGCTTCCATGATGGTCAGGGCCCCGCGGTGCATGAGGTACTGGCTCAGAATCCTGTTGCCCAGCACGGCCTCGACGGCGTGCAGCTTCTCGGCCGGCAGCGGCCGACGCGGATTGCCCTTCGAATTGAGGGGTTCGCGCTGGAAGTACTCCCCCACATGCTGGGGCTGCAGGTCAGCCATCACGGCCAGCATCTGGAACGTCAGGCTCTCGTTGGAGCGGTGTTCCCAGGCCAGCGCGCAGGCATCCCGGAACGTGCCGAGGCCAGCGATGACGCTATCGGGGAAAAAGCGACCTGCACCACCCGTCGAAAAACCTTGAAACCCTTTGCCTGTGCCGGTTTGCGGCTGTTCGGCTACCCGCATTTCTTCTTCTCCTGATTGGAAAATTCAATCGAAACCACAGTTGCCACCACAGTCGGCGTGGGGGCCAAATAAAGGCGTCGAGAAGACGCCTTTGGATCAGACCGGGACGGCTGGCTCGTCGGCCTTCGGGGGATGCAGAAAGATGTCCGGGTAGGCCAGCTTCACGGCAGGAGGAATCCCCCGCTCCTTCCAGTTGTGGACGCGTTGAACGCCTCCCTTCTTGTCGAAGCCAAGCAGTTCAGCGACCTTGGCGGGGCCGCCAAGGCGATCAATGAGTTCACGGTCCATAGCGATAGAGGCGTCGGGTTCCATGACCACATTAAACACTACGTTTAACGAAAAGGCAAACACGCTGTTTATCAACGGGCCGTTTACATATGAGACCATCGCGCGCATGCATCCAACCATGGTCCGCCTCTACGAGGCCGCACGAATCCTCAAGAAACTTGAGACGCCAACCGACGTTGCTCGGGCGCTGAACCAATCCCAGCAGACGGTGAACAACTGGGAGCGCCGCGGCATGTCGCGGCCGGGCATGATCGAGGCGCAGAAGCACATCGGCTGCAGTGCGACCTGGTTGCAGACTGGCAAGGGGTCAATGACCTACGACGAATCGATTCGGACCGCGAACGATTCGGTCGACGGCCTGAGCGAGCGAATCAACTTGGTCCTTCAAGACCCGGATGTGCGCCCCGCCGCGCTCGCGAGGGCCGCCGGGGTGACGCAAGAGACAGTCAACGGATGGAGATCGGGCGAGATCAAGACGATCTCGCTGGACCAGGCGGTGGGCATCCAGGAAGCGTTCGGCTTCAACGCCGTGTGGTTGGTGATGGGCAAGGGAATGCCGCGCGCCGCGGTCTACGACGACCCGCGTCCACGCCCGGTACCACCCAAGACAGCAAAACCGAAGAAGAAAGATCCCGAACCAGCAGACGCCACCCCGCTCACCTACCAGGCCAACGTCGCAAAGTACCGTGAGATTCCGGTGATCGGACGCGCCCAGGGCGGCCTGCCGGAGCGGATATGGACGGATGGAGACTATCCGGTGGAAGCAACACAGCAGTTCGCAGAGGTGGCCAGCGCCGACCCGCTCGCATTTCTGACACCCGTGGTCGGGCTTTCGATGATTCCGCGTTTCAATCCGGGGGAATTTGCGCTCGTGGAGCCTGGCACAGAGCCGGAGTTGGAAGACGACGTCCTGGTCCGCCTCAACACCGGCGAGACCATGATCAAGCGCCTGCTATCTCGCCGCCAAGGCATCCGCCTGGGCAGCTACAACGACCCAGAGGTGTTCACCTTCGATCCGGATGCTGTGACGTGGATGTACTACGTCGCTCACCCAGTTCCGGCTCGGAAGATCAAAACAAGGTTGTGAGGCAAACCATGCGACGACTATCCCTGATGGCTTTGGCGTTCACGCTGGCGGGATGCGCAACGAAGAACTTCGGCACTCAGCCTCCGCTCACTGATTACGAGCGGCAGAATCTCAGCTGCAGCGACATCCAGATGGAACAGGCCAAGGTTATGGGCTTTGCCCAGCACGTCGACAAGCAGAGCCAGTTCGACGGGCGCGACGTCCTTGCCGCGTTCGGGGACTTCGGCATCGGCAACTCCGCCGCTCGCTCGGCCGCCATCGAGAGCGCGCAGCAGCGGTACTACCAACTCGAAGTCGCGGCCTATGACAAGGGGTGCACGACGGTGAAACCTGAACCGCCGCCTGAGCCCTCCCGATACGAATCCCGGTCCTGAGACCACGCCCGCCACAGCGCGGGCATTTTTTTCGCGCGTGATTAAACATTTTGTTTGACGTTTTCTTAAACGTCATGTTTAATGGACTCCATCAACTCACCGATGGAGGTCCCAGTGGCACTGCCCCTCGCAATCTTCCTGTACGTCGCTGTCGTGTTCTTCGGCATCGGCGTATGCGGTGGCCCGTTCGGGAGCCGCCAATGAGCGCCATCCGCCTGAGCGCCCCGCGCGTCGACATCCCCTTGCCCCGTCGTTCGGCAATCCCGGCCGGTGTCCGCCAGCGCACGCTGCGCCGCCCTGCTGGCAGTGCCATCACGGAAATCGAGTACCGCGGTGCAGATCGCGATGCCGTGCAACGCGCCGCCGAACGGCATGCCAGCGGCATCGATGCATATCGCTCGCCAGCAGTGAAGATGTCACGGCTTGACGGCCAAGAGTGGGTCAGCGTGCTGCGCTACTACAACGCGAACTGAGGGACGGACGCCATGACGACGACCGACAACACCCTCAACGCCTACGGCACCAGTGCCGAGATCGCTTTCATCGACGACCTGGCGCGCAAGCCGCAGGCCACCATGCTGCTCTCGAACTATGTCGCCGCCGCGCACAAGCGCGTGAGCTGGGGCGCGATCAACCGCGAGCACGTCATTGAATACGCCGGGCTGATGCTGGGAAATGCCCAGGCAGCAGCTCATACGGCGACCCGCGTGGGGAGGGCAGCATGAGCGCCGGCACCTGCAAACACGCGGCGCCCGGCTGCGACTACCCGGCCGGCGAGTGCGGTGGAGCGTGCGCCGTAGCGAGCGAGAGCGTTGCGGTACCGCTTGCCATCGTGGCCCTTGTCTCGATGAACAAGCGCGAAGCCCTCGTCCTGAATCGCCCGCTCAGTTTCATCTATGAGCCTGATGGTCGCGGCGGCTTTATCGGCTCCGACGGGCCGTTCCGTGATGTCCTCGCCTACTCGCGCGGACATGGACGTTTCGTGGCTTTCGCTGGACGCGAGTTGACGCTGCAGATGCGCGACGGCTCTGTCACGAAGGTCAAGGACCACTGGTGGCACAGCCATCTGAAGGGCTACGAATCGGCAACCTACTCGGACGTCGAGACGTTGAAAAAGTGCTACGTCTTCTACGGAGGCGCATGCATCGAGCCATCCGACTTGGCCGCGCTGCGTGCAGCCTATACCGGCTGCGTCTACCCGTACGGTGACTATGAGAAGGTCATCAAGTACGACGACATGCGCAAGAGGCTGTCGAGCCGCCTCTACCACGAAGAGGCTCGACGGAAATCGCTGATCGCCGCCATCAAGGCGAAGCACCGCGACCTGCTCGCCGCCCGCGGAGTGCACCTATGAGCCGCGACTTCTTCTATACGGCACTGCTGATCTGCGTCGCGCCGCCGCTGGTGGTGCTGGCCGGCGCCGTCCTGTCGATGGTGGCGCCATGAAGCGCGCGGCAGCCGTTGCATTCGCGCTCTATCTGGTCGCGCCGCTGCTCGCGCTGGCCCTGATGCTCTTTGCGGCATGGGTGATCCGATGAAGCCGCGCGACCAGACCGCCATCAATCGCAACAACCAACGGCTTGCCGTGGCCGCGCTGGTAGCGCTCGGCTTCGCCCTGGTGAAGATCGCCGTGGAGCTGCTGGCATGACCTACGACCCCGACACCAATCAATTGCTGGCGCTCGCGAAGCGCAAGCGCTCCATCGAATACGCGTGCGCTGCCGGGTTCGTCATCTGCGCGCCGCTGCTTTGGTACCTGGCCGTCGCCATCCCAGCCGACGCCCTGTTCTAACCCCTCCCGCTCTCAGGAGAGACACATGTCCACCGCTGTTGAAGACGTCATCGACGTCCAGCCGCAGGAAACGCCGCGCGCCGCGACGCTCCCCGCGCAGCGCCCTACCGGCGCGATCGCCGCACCTGCCCCGGTCACACCCGACACGCTGCTGCTGATCGCAGTGGAGAAGAACGCCGACCCGGAGTACATCGGCAAGCTGCTCGACCTGCGCGAGCGGGGCATGGCGATGGCAGCCCGGCAGGCCTACGTGAAGGCGATGGCCGGGTTCAAGACCGAGCCGGTGACGATCCGTCGTAGCAAGGAGGTGGGCTACCGCACCAAGGAAGGCGACTTGGTGGGCTACTCGCACGCCGAGCTTTCGGACGTGACCGACGCCGTAGGTCCAGCCATGGCCCGCCACGGACTGAGCTTCGCGTGGAACATCCTGCAGGGCAACGGGCTGATCACGGTGGAATGCGTGGTCACCCACGAACTCGGCCACTCCGAGAAGGTGGTGATGTCCGGCCCCCCCGACAACTCAGGCAAGAAGAACGTCATCCAGCAGACCGCCTCGACGGTCACCTATCTCCAGCGCTACACGCTGCTCGCCGTGACCGGCATGTCCACGAAGGGCATGGACGACGACGGCGACGGTGGTGCGGGTGACGCGCCGGGCGAGACCGAGCAGCACCCACGCCCGCGCCAAACCAGCACCGAGAGCTACCCGCAGGAACGCTTCGACGCCAACAAGGCGGCGTGGCGCGAGCTGGTCGTCTCGAAGAAGAAGACCGTCGCTCAGATGATCACCTTCATCGAGTCCAAGGGACTGCCCCTGACCGACGCGCAGAAGAACACGATCGATTCATGGAGCCACGAGAATGACTGATTACGTCGTCCACGACCTGGTGCAGGGCTCTCCCGAGTGGGAGGCCTTCCGCTTCAAATATCACGGCGCCAGCGAAGCGGCCGCGATGCTCGGCCTGTCTCCCTACATGAAGCGCAACGAGCTGTTGCACATGAAGAAGACGGCCATGCCGAAGGAGTTCAGCCGCTTCGTCCAGGAGCGCATTCTGGACCGCGGGCACGAGGTCGAAGCGCTGGCGCGGCCGCTGGTGGAGGAAGACCTCGGCGAGGATCTGTACCCGGTCACCTGCTCGCTGGGCAAGGAATCGGCGTCGCTCGACGGCATCACGATGGGCAACGACATCGCCTTCGAGCACAAGCAGTGGAACGAGGAACTGGCCGCTCTCGTGCGCCAGGGCATAGTGCCCGACCACCATATGCCGCAGTGCCAGCAGATCGCGATGGTCACCGGCGTCTCGCGCGTGCGCTTCACGGTCTCTGATGGGACCCGCGATCGCTTCGTCTGGACTGACGTGACGCCCGACCCGGTGTGGTTCGAGCGCATCCGTGATGGCTGGGCGCAGTTCGATAAGGATCTTGCCGAGTATGAGCCGAGCGAGATCGAGGCCAAGCCCGAGGGCCGCACGCCCGAGACGCTGCCCGCGCTGTTCGTCGAGGTCACGGGACAGGTGACCGCGAGCAACCTGCGCGAGTACCGCGAGCACGCGCTGGCGGTGTTCGCCGGCATCAACAAGGACCTGCAGTCCGACCAGGACTTCGCAGACGCGGAGAAGACCGTCAAGTGGTGCGGCATGGTCGAGGACCGTCTGGCCGCCGCCAAGCAGCATGCGCTGTCGCAGACGAAGAGCATCGACGAGCTGTTCCGTACGATCGACGACATCAGCGCCGAGGCCCGCCGCGTGCGGCTGGACCTGGACAAGCTGGTGACGCGTCGCAAGGTGGAAGTCAAGGAAGCCATCATCAAGGGCGGCCGTGACGCGTTTGCAGTACACGTGCAGGCGCTGAAAGATGAAACCGGCGGCGCCTTTGTCCAGATGGGCATGCCAGACTTCGCCGGCGCGGCGAAGGGCAAGCGTTCGGTGGCAAGCATCCAGGATGCCGTCGACACGCTGCTGGCGAACTCGAAGATCGATGCCGACGCCGCGGCGAAGCGCATCCGCGACAACATCGCCTACCTGGACGAGGCGATCAAGGGCTTCGAGTTCCTGTTTGCCGACCGACTTGGCCTGTGCACTCGCCAGCTCGACGACATCAAGATGGTGGTCTCGAACCGCATCGAGAAGCACAAGCTGGACAAGCAGCGCGAGGAAGAAGCGACGCGCGAGCGCATCCGCCGTGAGGAACAGACCAAGGCCGAGCGCGAAGCCACCGCCAAGCTCGCCGCCGAGCAGGCTGCGCAAGCCGCCGCGGCTCACGACGAACAGGCCGCCGATCGAGCGTCCGCACCAGCGACAGCCGAGCGCCCCACTCCAGTAGCCACCCGTCCTGCCGCGCAGGCCGCGCGCCGCCCCGCCGCGAATCCCTCCCGTCCGACCGACGCGCAGATCATCGCCGCGCTGGTCAGCCATTTCGAAGCCACCGAGGAACAGGTTATCGGCTGGATCTGCGAAATGGATTTCTCGGCAGCCTGATCCCCACCACCACCGGAGCCACACGAATGCTCGAACTCGACACCGAACTGGTCAAGATCAACCACATCAACGCGCGCAACGAGAAGCACGGCGAGGACGCGGTGCTGGCCGTAGACCTGAAGCTGCAGGCGCGCATGTCCAACGACGTGCTGTCCCTGTTCTCGCCCATGCTGAAGCAGAGCTTCTATCACAAGGACGAGTCCGTGCAGGGCGACCTCGTGACGGATGCCGGCTATCTGCCGAACCTCAAGCACCCGAGCCTCGGCCCGGTGAAGTGGGCGGGCGATTGGGACCACCAGCGCCTGGCCATCCACAACGGCGTGCGCGCACAGGACGACATCGTGCTGGCCGACGCGAAGATCAACAAGCTGACGTTCGACTTCCAGGAGGGCGGCACCGTCTTCGTGAACTTCCGCGTGCAGGCGCACCCGGACGAAAAGACGTCGGCGAAGCTGCTGGCTCTGCTTGGCCAGGAAGTGCACATGAGCCTGGGCATCGACGAAGACGCGCAAGAGAGCGTCGACGACTGATCAACGGGCGGACGGCGGCGGGACAACGCCGAGTCCCGAAAAACAGCGCGCGACGCCATCTCCTGGTTGGGACAGTCGCCAGTCCGCCCACCCCTACAGGAAACCGTGATGACTACCAATGACGCAGGTGGTGTGCTGACCGAGGTCGCCAAGTCCGCGTGGGACGAGGCTTGGCAATTGGCCTTCAACGACGGGCTTGGCGCCGGCCACCCGCTCGGCCGGAGCTTCCTTGACCGCGAAACGGAATGGGCGCAGAGCGATGTGCTGGAGAGCGTTAATCGCCAAAAGGACAACGATTCGGCGGCCGGAAACGGTGACGGTATGGTGCTGACGGACGAGCAGATTTTGGCTATTGGTCGCCAGCACTTCCGCCCCGGGCACGACCCGAAGGCAGAGCCAGCATTCGTCGCTGCAGTCCGCGCCATTCTTGCCGCCTTGGCACAAGGTGCGAACGATCCGTGGGACGTGAAGCGACTGGATTTCCTACTTGAGGATGGCGCGATCGTTGACACGATCACCAACGGTGAAGGCGAGAAGCGGTATCACCTGTATTGGCCAGGCTTAGATGAATCGCAGCGCGCATGGTATTGCACTCCGCGCGCAGCTATTGATGCGCAGATGGCCGCCATGTCCCCCGCCCCAGGAACCGAGATCGAAGCCCTGCTCGAGGCCCGCGCCGAGAATACGGCCGCGATCGCCGCAAATTTTGCGGTGAATAGCCAGCGCGCCGAGATCATCGCCCGGGCTGTCTCCGCGCACGGCCGCCACTGGCCCGAGCAGCTAACGTCCGGCGTCATGTTCTACGAGGGCGAGCGGATCACGAAGGCCGAGTTTCTGGCGGAGGTGGACCAATGATCCGCCGCGAATACAACAGCTTCGGCTTCTGCTGTGGCCTAGGCGGCGGCGCCAAGGGTTTCAAGAAGGCCGTCTCCCGCGTCGGCAACATGATCGGCACGTGGCGCTGCATCGGCGGCATCGACAACGATCCGGCCGCGGCGCGCGACTTTGAGACGCTGGTGGGCGTGCCCTGCACGGTGATGGACCTGTTCACCCGCGAGCAGTACACCGCTTTCCACGGCGTCGAACCGCCGTCGGGCTGGCGCGAGGCCACCCCCAACGACATCGTGCGCGCGGCTGGCCACCAGCACCCGCACTGCGTGTTCATTTCCAGCCCGTGCAAGGGCGCGTCAGGCCTCCTGTCGGAGACGCTGAGCCGCACGCCGAAGTACCAGGCGCTGAACGAGCTGACGCTGCGCTGCGTCTGGCTGATGTGTGAGGCATGGAAGGATGACCCCGTCGAACTGATCGTGTTCGAGAACGTGCCACGCCTGGCCACGCGAGGCCGGCACCTGCTGGACCAGATTGGCCAGATCCTGAGGCACTACGGCTACGCCGTGAACGAGACCACGCACGACTGCGGCGTGATCGGCGGGCTGGCGCAGAGCCGCAAGCGCTTCCTGCTGGTCGCGCGCCACACGGCCAAGGTGCCCGCGTTCCTGTACGAGCCGCCCGTGCGCCGCCTGCAGGGTGTCGGCACCGTGCTTGGCCGCATGCCTCTGCCAGGCGCAGCAGCCGGTGGCCCTATGCACCGCGTGCCGGCGCTGCAATGGAAAACGTGGGTGCGTCTGGCCTTCGTCGAGGCCGGTAGCGACTGGCGCAGCCTGAACAAGCTGGCGGTGCAAGACGGCTACCTTCGGGACTACCTGATCCTGCCCGAGCGCCGCGGCGGCCATCTGGGCGTGCTTGAGTGGCATGAGCCCGCAGGCACCGTGGCCGGCGAGTCGCTGCCTACGAACGGCGCATTCTCGGTGGCCGACCCCCGGCATGCCGCCGGCGCGGCGCAATACCAGCAGTACGGCGTGCTGCAATGGGCCGAGCCGTCTGGCGCGATCATCGGAGTGAAGTCGCCGGGCCAGGGGTCATTCAGCGTCGCTGACCCGCGCCACGCCGGCCCAGCCAAGCACAACAACGAATACCGCATCGTGCCTTGGTCGGACGCCGCCGGCGCCGTCACCAGCGCGCATGGCACCGGCCAGTGTGTGGCCGACCAGCGCCGCGACGGCCCCACGTTTGGCAAATACGCTGTGACGCCCTGGAACGAAGCCACCGGCACGGTGATTGCCGGCAGCACCACCGGCCAAGGTGCATTCGCTGTGGCAGATCCCCGGCCAGGCATGCGGCGCGAGCGCGGCGACAACTACCTGACGGGTGGCCACTACGGCGTGGTCGGATGGGATCAGCCCAGCGGCGCTGTGTCAGCAGCTGCCGGCCACGACAACGGCCGGTGGTCGGTGGCAGACCCGCGCCTGCCGGCCGCCAACGAGAAGGTGGTCGCGATCATCCGCGCGCTGGACGGCACGTGGCACCGCCCTTTCACCACGCTGGAACTGGCTGCGCTGCAGTCGTTGATCGAGCCGGAGGAATACCTCGAACTGGATGGCCTGAGCGATCAGGCCTGGCGCGAGCGCATCGGCAACGCCGTGCCGCCGGACGCGGCCGTGGCGATCGCCGAGGTGATGGGGACCACGCTGATGCTTGCTGAGACGGGCGAGACGTTCATGCTGTCGTCGACGCCGGTGTGGGTGCGGCCGGTGGCCCTGGCGCTGTCTGTGGCGCAGCAAACGGAGGCAGCGTAACCATGGACCGCTACGACGAGTTCCTGCGCGCCAAGATCAAGATGGCCCGCTTCGACGGCTTCGACACGGATCCGGCTGAGGTCAATCCGATTCTGTTCGGACACCAGCGCGACATCGTCCGCTGGGCGGTAAAGGGCGGCAACCGCGGCATCTTCGCATCGTTCGGCCTGGGCAAGTCCGTAATGCAGTGCGAATGGGGCCGGCTCACAGTCGAGCACGCCGGAGGCGACCTGCTGCTCGTAGCGCCGCTGGGCGTGCGCCAGGAACTGATCCGCGACGCGCGCATGCTGGGCATCGACCTGCAGTTCATCCGGACGGACGCAGAAGTGGATGCTGGCCACCGCTTCTACCTGACGAACTACGAGTCGGTGCGAGACGGAAAGCTCGACCCGCGCAGGTTTACGGCCGTCAGCCTCGACGAGGCGTCCGTGCTGCGTTCCTTCGGGAGCAAGACGTACCAGGAGTTCCTGCCGCTGTTTGAGGGCGTGCCGTACAAGCTGGTCAACACCGCGACGCCGAGCCCGAACCGCTTCAAGGAACTGATTCACTACGCCGGCTTTCTCGGCCAGATGGATACCGGCCAAGCGCTAACCCGCTTCTTCCAACGCGATAGCGAGAAGGCTGGCAACCTGACGCTCTATCCCCACAAGGAACAGGAATTCTGGTTGTGGGTGAGCAGTTGGGCCGTCTTCATCCAGAAGCCGTCCGATCTCGGCTACAGCGATGAAGGCTACGCGCTGCCGCCGCTCGACGTTCGGTACCACGAGGTCCCTACCGACTACAGCACGGCCGGCACGGACAAGATCGGCCAAGCTCTGATGTTCAACGATCCAGCCCTCGGCGTGCAGGCCGCATCCGCCGAGAAGCGCAATAGCCTGAACGCGCGGGTGGCCAAGGCAGTTGAGCTGATCGATGCCGATCCAGCTGACCACTTTGTGATCTGGCACGACCTCGAGATGGAACGCCATGCGATTCAGGAGGCTCTGCCGGATGCGGTGAGCGTTTGGGGCAGCCAAGAACTTGAAGAGCGCGAACAGCGGATCATCGACTTCGGCGACGGCAAGTATCGCCTGCTGTCCACGAAACCGATCATCGCCGGCAGCGGCTGCAACTTCCAGCGGCACTGCCACCGCGCAATCTTCGCGGGCATCGGCTTCAAGTTCAACGATTTCATCCAGGCGATTCACCGCATCCAGCGGTTTCAGCAACCCCACGCCTGCCGCGTCGACATCATCCATTCGGAAGCCGAGCGGGAGATCCTGCGCACCCTGCAGGAGAAGTGGCGCCAGCACGACGAAATGGTGCAGAAAATGACCGACATCATCAAGCAATACGGCCTCAGCCAGTTGGCCATGCAGGAGACGCTGGCTCGTTCCATCGGCGTGGAGCGCATCGAGGCGGCCGGCGAGTACTTCCGAGTGGCGAACAACGACTGCGTGGAGGAGGCGCGCCGGCAGCCGGAGGCGTCCGTCGACCTGATCGTGACCTCGATTCCTTTCGCGAACCACTACGAGTACTCGCCCTCCTACAACGACTTCGGCCACACCGAGGACAACGCCCACTTCTGGACGCAGATGGATTTTCTGACGCCCGAGCTGCTGCGCATCCTGAAGCCGGGCCGGATCTACTGCTGCCACGTGAAGGATCGGATCCTGTTCGGCAATGTCACCGGCGCCGGCGCGCCCACTGTTAGCCCCTTCCACGCCGAGGCGCTGTTCCATGGCCAGAAACACGGGTTCGATTACATGGGCATGATCACCGTGGTGACCGACGTCGTGCGCGAGAACAACCAAACATACCGCCTGGGCTGGTCGGAACAATGCAAGGACGGCACGAAGATGGGCGTCGGCAGCCCGGAATACATCCTGATCTTCCGCAAGCCGCAAAGCGACCGATCGAAGGGCTACGCGGACGCGCCCGTGCGCAAGGACAAGGCTGACTACACCCGCGCGCGTTGGCAGGTCGATGCACATGCCTTTTGGCGCTCGAGCGGGAATCGCCAGATGACGGCCGAGGAATTGGGCAAGCTGGGCCCGGACAAACTGGCCAAGCTGTTCACCGAGCAGAGCCTGGCCAGCGTCTACGACTACGAGACGCACGTGCGCATCGGCGAGGAACTGGAGGCGCGGGGCGCCCTGCCGTCCACGTTCATGAGCCTGGCGCCCGGCAGCCATCACCCGGAGGTCTGGCACGACATCAACCGCATGCGAACGCTCAATGGCGACCAGGCCCGGCGCAATGTCGAGCAACACGTCTGCCCGCTGCAGTTCGACATCGTGGACCGCTTGATCGAGCGCTATAGCAACCCCGGCGACCTGGTCTATGACCCGTTCGGCGGCCTGATGACGGTGCCCTACCGGGCGATTTTGAAGGGGCGGCACGGCGCGGCCAGCGAGCTCAACCCAGCCTACTTCCTGGACGGCGTTCACTACCTGAAGGCGGCCGAGCGAGAGGTTTCCATGCCCAGCCTGTTTGACTTCGAAGACGTTGAGCGCGCGGCATGACCCTGACCCGCCCCCTTCCCGGCAAGGCCCTGTCCATCCGCCAGCCTTGGGCCTGGCTGATCGTCAACGGCCACAAGGACATCGAGAACCGGTCGTGGGCTACTCGGTTCCGCGGCCCGGTGCTGATCCACGCGGCCAAGGGCATGACAGTAGCCGAGCATCGCGCCGTGCAGGATTACATGGCCGAGATCAGCGTCGGGTACGTCAAGGTGCCGGCGATCGATGAGCTGGCGCGCGGCGGCATTGTCGGCCTGGCCGAGGTCGCCGCCTGCGTGCCGCCCGAGCGCCGGACGTCGCGCTGGCACATGGAGGGCTGCCACGGCTTTGCCCTGCGCGCCGCCCAGCCGCTGCCCTTCACTCCGCTGGCCGGTCGCTTGGGGTTCTTCGACGTGCCGGCCGACGTTTTATCCCAAATTATTCAGAATCAATAAGTCACCATAAATCGACGAATGATCGAAGCAGCAGGACAACGAATCATCGCCGTGACCGCGGCGCATTGGGAGAGCACCATGACCGGCGCATTCCTCACAGCAGAAGAACTAGCCAACGTGATCGGCTGCGCGAGCAACAGCTATGCCTGTATGCGCCGCCACCTGACACGCAATGGCGTACCTTTCATCCCGAACCTGCGTGGCTTTCCGCAGGTCGATCGAACCTACTTCGAGGCAAGAATGCGCGGTGTGGCGCAGGCTGTGTCTTCCGAAACGGCCGCCGAGGCCGAACCCGACTTCTCTGCTATCTGAATATGATTGGACGACGCAAGCGGCCCGATGGGCTGCCCTTTCGCCTCTACGCGCGGTACGGCGATCGCACGACGAGTTTCGGCTACAAGCTGACTGACGGTAAATGGGCATTCCGCCTGTCGGCGCCGACGCGCGACGCCGAAGCCGTGGCTGCCATCAAGGACGAAGCAATCCGCCGAGCGAACGAGCTGAACGGCAACGTCGTCCGATCGGGCACGACCGAAGCACTGTTCGAAGGCTACTTCGACTGGCAGGACTCGCTGCCGCGTAACAGTGAGTTGCGAAAGGCTCAGGGCACGCTGGACGAGAACAGGAACGAAGCGAAGCGCCTCGTGGCCGTATTCGGGAAGGTGCGCCCTGCCTCGATCAAGCCGGTTCACATCTACCGCTACCTGGCGGATCGGGCCAAGAAGGGGGCGCCGGCAAAGGCGAACAAGGAAATCGCCCTGCTCTCTGCCGTGCTCGAGTACGGCCGCCGACAGGGGGATCTGGAAGAGAACCCGTGCCGCGGCATCAAGTACAACCCGACGAAGCCGAAGGACCGAGTGGTAACCGAGGCCGAGATGTCACTGATGCGCGATGTCGCGCGCCAGCGTGGCGGCAGCTACCAGATCATGGCGCTGTGCGCCTACACCGCATTCCTGACCGTCAGCCGGCCCGACGAGATGCGAGGGCTGCTGCGTCAGCGGATTCTGCCAGAGGGATTGCAGGTGCCGATCGGGAAGCGCAAGGCTGGCCAAGCACAGCGCTGGAAATTGGTCCACTGGTCGCCCGAGCTGCGTGCAGCGATCGACGAAGCCATGGCTTTGCAGCGCACTGCAGGAATGTACGTTTTCGGGAACACTTCGGGCCAGCAATATAGCCGTAGCGGCTGGACGACGATCTGGACGCGTTTGATGACCTATTGCGAAGCAGAGGCTGCAAGGAGGGAGGTTGCATTTCGACGTTTCGCCCTGGCCGATATGCGCCCCAGCGCGGTAACGGATCGGATGGATGGCGGTGATACCAAGATCATTGATGCGACGGGCCACACGGATGGGAAAATGGTCGCCAAGGTGTACGACCGGCGGCGTGAGCGCAAAGTAAAAGCCACGCGCTGAAATGAAAAATGCCCGCTCAGTTTGGCGGGCATCTTCCAATTTTGGAAAGTCATCTTCCAAAATACCTCGCAAGTTAGTCGTGGCAGACCTGCGAAGCCTTTAATTCTTTGGGGTGGCTGATGGGACTCGAACCCACGACGACAGGAATCACAATCCTGGACTCTACCAACTGAGCTACAGCCACCGTAGAGATTTCCTGCCAACCGACTTGTCGATCAGCGAAGAACAAGACTATACAAGGATTCTCAGGAGATGGCTAGTATTCCGCACAAAAAATTCGCGGCTTCTGACGGGGTTCAGCGTGGTCCAACCCACTTCGCTTCCAGCAGCACTGCCTCCTTGATCGCAGCGATCGTTTCGGCCTCGGTCGGAAAGAGTCCCAGCAATCGCTTCGACTTGCCGTTCAGCACATCGCGTTGCAACGCCTTGCCTGCCTCCTCCGACGTACCGGGGTGCCAGCAATACCGCGCCGTCCACTTTCCGTCCTGCAGTTGCTCCGCCACCCAGATCAACCGGTAGTCCTCGAAGACTTCTCCGAACGGCTCTTCCGCATTCATTTCGTTTTCCCTTGGGCTGGCTCTTGCTGACTGTTGCCGTCTTTCGACGCGCATTCGGAGCCGCCGGCCCTACTGCTTTTCCACCCCACTTGAACCGTGTCAGCTTCCCGCGGTTCATACCTGCATCGACTGTCGCGATGCTTGCGGCGAATCCTAACATGCCAGCGTGCCTTCCCCGCCTCCCGGGATCAAGGCTTTAAGCGATCACCATCCCGACCAGCATTGGCATATCCAAGCAGCCTGTTGCCGCACTGCCCTACCAATGCGGGGTTCTACCGCTTATGGCGCTACTGGATACTCTTCCCCGAGGGCAATTGACCCCCTCGACATTCCCGACAGGCGATCCTCCCGACGAGCATCGCCTGCTTTTTTTTCGAGCGCTTGTATTCGGGGCGGTACGCCACCAAACACGCTTCGACGCGCGCAAAAAAAAGAGCCCGCCGTAGCGGACTCTTAAATTAGCGATCTCAATGCCCTGAAGGCATTACCAATGTAGTCGCCGAAATCGGGGTGCACCATCCGGGCAAACCCACGGTCTAGTGTCGCCGAAGCGAGACAACCGAGAAAAAAAGCCCGCACACGGCGGGCTCAAAAATCAGTTGAAGAAAGCCCTGTATTCGAGGGCAGGCACAGTGTAAGAACATGGGGCGGACCTGGCGAATTAGGGGAATCCCTTTGCCGGCGCGGGTTTCCAGCCGCCCCAACTGCCGCAAACGCCGCTGGGGCATACATTTCCGGCAACCTGCATAGAACGATCGTTCGGAATTAGAGTCTTTCTTCCACCCCTGATCGCGACCGATTGTCATCTACGCGGCCTCGAGCAGGTCCGGGCGCAAGTGGGAACGCGCCTCCACAAAAAGCGCCTCGACATCCGCGGCCGTGCGCGCGGCATTCATGCGCCGGGCATCGGAAAGCACGCGACGCCAGCCTCGGCCCCCGTAGACGCCACGATGGAGTCCAAGCATATGGCGGGTGGCGGCTCCCATATAACCGCCCTGCTCGACCAACCGGCCAATATAGGCCTGCATGAACAACTCCGCAGTTTCCCGGGTCGGCAGCTCGGTATCTGCGCCGTAAAACCGGGTATCCATTTCCGCCAGGAAATAAGGGTCGTGATAGGCTTGCCGGCCGATCATCACTCCGTCGACATGCTGCAAATGCGCCGCGATTTCGTCGTACGAAATAATGCCGCCATTAATGAGAATTTCCAGCTGCGGAAATTCCTTCTTCAACTGGTAGGCCACCTCATAACGCAGCGGCGGAATTTCACGATTCTCCTTCGGACTCAGTCCTTTCAGAATCGCATTACGTGCATGGACCACAAAGGTCGTGCATCCGGCATCGGCAATCGTGCCGACAAAATCGCGCACAAAACCATAATGCTCGACCGTATCGATACCAATCCGATGCTTGACGGTCACCGGCACCGTCACCACGTCACGCATCGCCTTGACGCAATCGGCCACGAGTTGCGGCTCCGCCATCAGGCAGGCGCCAAAAGCACCACGCTGGACCCGTTCGGACGGGCATCCGCAGTTCAGGTTGATTTCCTTGTAACCCCACTGCTCGCCCAGCCTGGCAGCCTGCGCCAGATCGGCCGGCTCGCTGCCGCCGAGTTGAAGTGCCACGGGATGCTCAGCAGCATTGAAATCGAGATGTCGCGCCACGTCGCCGTGCAGCAACGCGCCAGTCGTCACCATTTCGGTATAGAGCCACGTGTGCTGGCTCAGCGAACGGTGAAACATGCGGCAATGGCGATCGGTCCAGTCCATCATCGGAGCAACCGAGATGCGGCGCGGATTTACTGTCATGGGTGTGGCGTGGTATGTGCGGCCAGATTCGCGCAAGGGGCGCGGACGGCGGAAGACCCAGAAGTATACGCGAGATGCCCGCCGCAGGCAGGGCCGTGCTTCCGTCATGCAACGACTACTCGGCAGCACGAAAAACGGCGCCCGAAAGCGCCGTGTCTTTGTATTGAGGAATGCGCGGGCTAGCGCATGAACAGCCAGATCAGGATCAGGACAAAGGCCGGTACGCCAAGCAGCCAAGCGATGATATACGGCATGATGTTCCTCCTTGTCTATATGTAGTGAGCATGACTCCACTATAGAAAGGAGGGCTTCGCGTCGGTGTCAGGTCGCTTCCGCGATGCTTTGTAGGACGGGGCTGACCGGCGTTTGAATCAACTGGCGGCGTTGCGTTCGATCCAGGCTGCGAAGGTGGTCAGGTACTTGCTCAGGAAACCGCGTGTGGACTCGTTGGCGATACCGCCCTGCGCGTCGAACAGCTTGTCGGCACCGCTGATATAGGCTTCGGGTTGCTGCAGGACCGGGATATTCAGAAACACCAGTGACTGCCGCAGATGGTGGTTGGCGCCGAAGCCACCGATATTGCCTGGCGATGCGCTGATCACGCCACCCGGCTTGCCGTCCCATGCGCTCTGCCCGTACGGGCGCGATCCGATATCGATGGCGTTTTTCAGGACGCCCGGCACCGAACGGTTGTACTCGGGCGTGACAAACAGCACAGCGTCGGCCCGGCGAATGCGGTCGCGGAACGCTTTCCACTCCGCCGGCGGATTGTCATCGTCATCCTGGTTGTAGTGGGACAACTGGCGAATCTCGACCACATCAAGCTTGAGTTGCGGCGGCGCCAGTGCGGCCAGCGCCTTGGCCAGTTTCAGGTTCAGGGATTCCTTGCGCAGGCTTCCCACCAGTACGGCGACATCACGAGGATTGCTCATTACGGTTCCTTTCCCTGTTCAGCGGATCGAAGTCAAACGGAGGCCGGTCCGCCATGGCCAGCGGGCCGGTCCAGCCGTCACTCTACTCGACTTGCCGGGCAGCCGCCCCGCTCGCTAACGGCCCAGCGAGGCCAGCGGATGTTCCTCGCGGCGCCACTTGCTATCGAAGAATGCGCGGATGCGTCCCGGCGTGACATCGTCCAGCCGCGCCGGGTTCCACTTCGGCTTGTGGTCCTTGTCGATGACCAGCGCACGGATGCCTTCGATGCCATCACCGTGACGGAATACGTCATGCATCATGCCCAGTTCCATGCGAAGTTCGTCTTCCAGCGACATCGTACGGGCGCGGCGAATCTGCTCCAGCGTCACGCACAGCATGAGCGGCGAGCGGCTGCGCAGCGTGGCGGCGGTCTGCGCGGCCCAATCGCCTTCCGCGTCGCTCACAGCGGCCAGCATCTCCGGCACGCTGCCGCGTCCAAAGAGCGCGTCGATCTGCTCCGCCTGGCGGGCCAGCTGGCTTTCCTGCGGGGTGCAGGCCCCGGCATGCTGCTGCGTAAACGAAGCGATATGCGCGAGTACGTCAGCGCCATCGCCAAACGTGTGCGCCTGGAGCGAAGCCACCATTTCCGCCACGGCGTTGGCGGGCAGATAGGCATCCGCCAGCTTGGCGTACAACGCGTCAGCGGCATGGATTACCACGCCGGTCAGGCCAAGATACTCGCCGATATGCCCCGGCGTGCGCGCCAGGAACCAGCCGCCGCCCACGTCAGGGAACAGGCCGATATTGGTCTCGGGCATCGCCATCTTCGTGCGATCGGTAACGATGCGCAGCCTCGCGCCTTGCGAGATGCCCATGCCACCGCCCATCACCACACCATCCATCAGCGCGATGTAAGGCTTGCCGTAGCGGTGGATCAGGTAGTTGAGTGCGTATTCCTCGACGAAGAACTGGTCCAGCAACGGATCGCCAGCGTGATGCGCGTGGTGGAACCAGCGAATGTCGCCTCCTGCGCAGAACGCCTTGCCGCCCGCGCCCACCACTACCACCGCGTGCACCGCCGCGTCCTGCTCCCAGCCACGCAGCGCGTCGGTGAGCGCGCGGATCATGTCCAGCGACAAGGCATTCAGCGCCTGTGGGCGGCTCAGCGTCAGATACGCCACGCCGCCCTGCACGGCCGTCGATACAAACTCCGTCATTTCCGTCTCCAGTTCTGTAGGCGGCAATTTTACGCCAGCTACCTTGCCCGGATTCGATGACGGCGGCTTTTCAGAATCGTCTCAATCGCCGACCACGCGCCGGCGGATATCCTGCATCAACACGCTGCTCAGGCCAGCCGGAACGCCGCCATCAGCCCCGTCAGTCGCTGCGCCTGGTCTTCCAGCGAGCCGGCCGCCGCCGCGGCTTGCTCCACCAAGGCAGCGTTCTGCTGAGTCATGCCATCCATATGAGAGACCGCCACATTTACCTGCTCGATGCCGCGCGACTGTTCGTCCGATGCCGCGCTGATGCCGCCCACGATGTCGCTCACGCGACGCACCGCGTCGACGATGTCCTGCATGGCGCGTTCGGCGTCGTCCACCAGCGATGTCCCCTCGCGCACGTTGGCCACCGAGGCACCGATCAGCGTGCGGATCTCCTTCGACGCCGCCGCGCATCGTTGCGACAAGTCGCGCACATCGCCAGCCACCACCGCGAACCCGCGGCCATGCTCGCCGGCGCGCGCCGCTTCCACTGCGGCGTTCAGCGCCAGGATATTGGTCTGGAACGCGATCTTCTCGATCACCTCGATGATGTCCACGACCTTGTTGGCACCGGTGTCGATATGCTGCATGGTCGCCTGCACGCGCGACACCGCCTCGCTGCCGTGTTCGGCCAGCTTGCGCGCATCCACCGCCAGGGCGCTCGCCTCCCGGGCGCTGTCGGCGTTGTGGCGTACCGTGCTGGTCAGCTCCTCCATGCTGGACGCCGTCTCTTCCAGCGAGGCCGCCTGCTGCTCGGTACGCTGCGAAAGGTCCGTGTTGCCGCTGGCGATCTGCTGGCTGGCGGCGGCAATCGAATCGGCGCCGCTGCGCACCTCGCCCACCATGCCGGCCAGGCGCGCCTGCATGCGATCGAGCATGCCCAGCATGCGGCTGGTCTCGCTCTTGGCATGTTCGTCGGCCAGCGCGCTCGCATCGCGGCCGCGCACGGCGCCCAGGTCGCCATCGGCCATGCGCGCGAAGCGCGCAATGGCGATATCGAGCGGACCGACGATCGACGCGCGCAGGCGCCAGGCCACCACGGTGCTGAATACGAGACCCAGCACCAGTACTGCGATCGAGATCGTCAGCAGGCGGCCATAGCGGTGCTGCGACGACTCATACACCGACTTCGCGCTGGCCACCTGCAGCCGCGCCAGTTCAGTATTCACGGCTGTGAACGCGATGTCGAGCTTCGGAATCGTCTCCATGACGGCGTTCATCATCGCGTCGCGGTTACCGGCGTTGAGCGCGGCAATCATCGGCGCCACGCCCTGCTCGAACAGCGCCTTGCGCTTTTCCGACACATCTTCCGTGGCGCGGGTCGCCTCGGCACTGCGCGGAATGGCCAGGTAGGCCTGCCACGCGGCGTTCGACTGCCGCATGAAATCCTGCGCCGTGGCCGCGCGGGCCTTGGCGTCGGCGGCGTCGGTGGCAAATGCGGCCTGGTCCAGCAGCACACGCACCAGCAGCTGGTTGGAACGCGCTTCCGCCAGATGGGTGGCGGCCGACAATTGCTGCTCGTAGATCTGGTGCGTGGCATCGTTGCTGCGCGACATGCCGAACCAGCCTACGGCGCCGACAATCAGCAGCAACAAGTTGGTGACAATCGTGAGGAGCCACAACCTGGCTCCGATCGTAGTGTTGCGAAACATGGGGGCAGTCTCTCCGTGACGTGAAAAACGGCCACTCCTCCATGGCCGTCGCTCCAATGAACGGCATCGACGCGGCAGACTTGATTGCATCGCGGTGATACTCAGCCGTGCATTTTTGTGATGACCGATGACGCGCGTCGAATGCTTCACTTTCTGCGCGTATGGAGGAAATCCTCAGTGCGAAGCCATCGGAAATGTGCACACTTGCGCCATGACGCCAAACGCTCCGGTCTCCGCTACCGCCCCTGCTGCAACTGCCACTGCCTCGGGAAACTTCGACCCGGGCTTGATCCTCATGGCCTTTACGCCAGTTTTTCTACTGACGATCGCCTGGGAGGCCTGGTACTGGTCGAAGCGCGACCGCTCGATCTATCGCTGGCGCGACACCGCATCGAACGCCACGCTCGCGCTCATGCATCAGGCGTCCGATGCCTTCTTCCTCTGGCTGATGATTCGCACCGTGTACACCTGGTGCTACGCGCACGGGCTGCGGGCCGTGCCGGAGACGTGGTGGTCGTTCGCGCTGCTGTTGCTACTGCAGGATTTTCTTTATTACTGGTTTCACCGGGCCAGCCATCGGGTGCGCTGGATGTGGGCCTCGCACGTGGCGCACCACTCGTCGGAAGGCATGAATTTCTCCACGGCGTTCCGCCAGAGCCTGACCTACCCGATCTCGGGCATGTGGCTGTTCTGGATTCCGCTCGCCTTGATCGGATTCACGCCCAACTGGGTGATCCTGGCCGTGGGCCTGAACCTGGCGTTCCAGTTCTTCGTCCACACGCGGCTTGGGCGCCGCTGGCCGGCCGTCGAAGCCGTGATGAACACGCCCAGCGTGCACCGCGTGCATCACGCCCGGAATCCGCAGTACATCGATCGCAACTACGCCGGGGTGCTCACTATCTGGGACCGGATGTTCGGCACGTTCGTGCCCGAGGACGAAGCGCCCGAGTACGGCATTACGCGGCAGATCCGCACCCACAACCCGCTGACCCTGACGTTCCACGAGTGGCGCGACATGTTTGCCGACGCGTGGCGCGATCGGGATATCCGATACCTCTGGAAGCCGCCAGCGTGGCGCAGCCCCCGCTCGGCGGCGTCCACAATGGAAACGCCCGGCCATGCCAGCCACTCGCCCACCGGCGAGCCCGCCGAGCAAACCGGAAGCCTATAAAAAAACCGCGCCACAAGGGGCGCGGTTCTTGCATGCCAGCCGGGTGTCCGGCCGAACGCAGATCAGTTCGCGTCGCGCGAAGCACGCTTGCGCTCGTGCTCCTTCAGGTGACGCTTGCGCAGACGAATGCTCTTCGGCGTGATTTCCACCAGTTCGTCGTCGGCGATGAATTCCACCGCGTATTCCAGCGACATCTGGATCGGCGGCACCAGGCGCACCGCTTCGTCGGTACCCGACGCGCGCACGTTGGTCA
>Ga0209025_1000766_pt1 | contig 53411 bp, 51 predicted proteins | sample AraplaMF_Col_mLB_FD_184256 | JGI IMG/M metagenome (GOLD analysis project Ga0209025, IMG submission 184256) | Arabidopsis root microbial communities from the University of North Carolina, USA - plate scrape MF_Col_mLB (SPAdes) (version 2) | ecosystem: Host-associated > Plants > Roots > Endosphere... | reverse complement strand
CGCCGACGTTGACGCTGGCCGTGCTGCCGAACAGCACGCCGTTGGGGTTCAGGATCCAGACCTGGCCGTTGGCGCTGAGGCTGCCGTTGATCACCGAGGATTCGGGGCCGATGACGCGGTTCAGCGCAATGGCGCTGGCGCCGGGCTGCACGAAGTTGACGCGCTCGCCGGCGGCGATGCCGAAGCTGGCCCAGTTGATGGCCAGGTTCTGGCTGCCCTGGGTGATGGTGGTGGTGGCGCCGCTCTGGCTGATGCTGCCGCTGCCGGCGCTCACGCTGCCGCCGCTGGGGCCAGCCCACGCGCCGCTGGCCAGCAGCGTCCCGCAGAGCGCCACGACGGCGGCGACACGGACGGACGACCTGCCGCGTCCCTTGGCGGTCTCGGGGGCGGGCACGCAGTGTGCAGCGTCGCTCCAGACGAGGCGGTAGGCGTGGTTCATGGAGAAATGGCCCCTGTTTTTTGCATGAAAAAAATGCATGGTGCACAGGGCGTACCGGGCCGCATATAGTCAATATTGACTGATTGAAACTTATTGCAACCGATGTTTTAATTTGCGCATGTCGCTCATGCATTTGCTGCTCATCGACGACCACGCGCTTTTCCGCTCGGGTCTGCGTCTGGTCTTGCTGCAGGGCATGGCCGACGTCGAGGTATTGGAGGCAGCATCCCTGGAGCAAGCCGTGCGCACGACGAACGAGCCTCCCGCGCTGGTGCTGCTCGACATCCAGCTGCAGGGTGTCAACGGACTGGAGGGGCTGGGGCTGCTTCGGCAGCGCTGGCCACAGGTGCCGGTGGTGATGCTGTCCTCCATCGCGACGCCCGACACCATCGCCCAGGCTCTGGCACGCGGCGCGGCGGCTTTCGTCTCCAAGGGCGATACCCCGGACAAGATCATCGCGGTGATTCGCCACACCCTGGGGCATCTGCAGCAGACGCCCCTCGCCGGCAGCGCCCAGGCAAAGCCCGGCGTGCCCCGGCTGACCCCCCGCCAATGCGAGGTGCTGGACCTGCTGTGCGAGGGTCTGCCCAACAAGCTCATTGCCCGGCGCCTGCAGGTGTCGGAGTTCACCGTGCGCGGGCATGTGCAGGCGGTCCTGGGCTTGCTGGGGGTCAACAGCCGCTCGCAGGCCACGTTTGCGGCACGCCAAAACGGGCTGATTGGTTAACAGCACTGACGCAACGCGCCCTGTCCGCCCGAGGGTGGACAGGGCGCGCTGCGTCAACCCATCCTCAACGTGAAACAACGCAGGCGCTGGTCGTTTCCGAAGGCTGCCTCAATGAACCCGTCTCCCGCTCCTGCGCCCCTGTCTTCCAAGGCCGAATCCCAGATCCAGCTGCACCAGTTCATCACGTTGCAGAGCAACGTGCCGTTCATCGTCCTCGGCAGTCTGTTGGTGGCCACTGCCCTGCTGTGGGTGATGCACGAGGTTCTTCCTTTGGCCGTGCTGCTGGTGTGGAGCGGGTTGCTGCTTGGGCACGCGTTGGTGCGCCTGGCATGCTGGTGGTGGCTGCGGCACCAGACCGTGACGGAAGCGGAGGTGAGCCGTCGGATTCATCTGCACACGGTCCTGTCGCTCGCCTCGGGGTTGCTGTGGGGTGGTGGTGCGCTGTGCCTGCTCCAATACGGCGAAGTCGAGCACCGCTTGCTGGTCACCCTCATGCTGGCCGGCATGGTCTCGAGTTCCCTGATTTCGCAGACGATCCATCTGCCGACCTTCCATGGCTTTTTCCTGCCCTGCGCGGTGAGTGCCGTCGCGGGCAACCTGATGCTTGGCAATCGCTTGTACCAGGCCGTCGGCCTGACGATTTTTGCCTATTCGCTGCTGGCGGTGCGCTTTGCCCGGACGCTCAACGACAAGCTGACCGAATCGTTGCGGGCCCGCTTCCAGATTGCCGACCTGGCCGAACGCCTGCATGTCCAGAAGGAAGCGGCCGAACTGGCCAACCTGGCCAAGTCGCGTTTCCTGGCCGCCGCCAGCCACGACTTGCGCCAACCCATCCACGCCCAAGGCCTGTTTCTGGACGTGCTGTCGCGCACCCCGCTGTCAACGTATCAAAGCGAGGTGTTGGTCAGCACCCGGTCGGCTTGGCGCGCCTCCAGCGACATGCTCAACACCCTGCTGGACTTTTCGCGCATCGAAGCCGGCGTCGTGCAGCCCCAGATACAACCCTTTCTCCTGCAAGACCTGCTGTACCAGATCGAGAACGACTTCGCTCCGCTGGCCGATGCCAAAGGGCTAGTCTACCGCTCGCGGGAAACCCGGCTTGCCGTGCAATCCGATGCCATCCTGGTCGGCATGGTGGTGCGCAACCTGGTCTCCAACGCCATCCGCTATACCCAGCGCGGCGGCCTGCTGATTACCTGCCGAAAACGTCGGCACACCGTGAGGATCGAGGTGTGGGACACCGGTATCGGCATCGCACCAGCCGACCAGCAAGCCATCTTTCGGGAGTTTCACCAACTGGGCAACCCTGAACGCGACCGGCACAAGGGCCTGGGGCTCGGCCTGGCCATTGCCGATGGACTGGCGAAGTCGATGGGCCATGGGCTCACGCTGTCGTCCAAGCCCGAGCGGGGCAGCGTGTTCCGGCTGGAGCTCCCCCTGTCGGTAGCACCCGTGCCACCCCCGCTCCAAAAGGGGCCGCAGTTGCAACCCATGCGGGTACTGGTGATCGACGACGATGCCACGGTGCGCAGCGCCATGGTGCACCTGCTGCAAAGTTGGGGCTGCCCCTGTGACAGCGCCGAATCCCTGGAGGAAGCCCTGCCGCTGGCCCTGCAGAATCCCCCTGCGTGCATCATCAGCGACTATCGACTGCGTGGGCCGCGCACCGGTGCTCACGCCATCACGGAATTGCGTCAGCAATTGCATCGACAGGGGGGCCGTCATACACCCGCCCTCATCATCACCGGGGACACGGCCCCAGAGCGCCTGCGCGAAGCCCTGGCCAGCGGTATTCCACTGCTGCACAAGCCGATCTCACCCGAGCAACTGTACCGGGCGCTGGTGGCGTTGCAGACCGACGAGCAGTCGCGTTAGACCGGGCACACCCCTTGCTGCAAGGCATGGTCAGGCGCGGCAAATCAACAGAAAAAGCGGGCCCCTAGAATGATTCCGCCCTTCACCCCCAACCCATTCGAGGCAGCAGCAATTCATGAGCTCCATCAATTTCATCGGCGGCGAAAAAGGCGGAGTCGGCAAGTCGGTCACGGCGCGCGTGCTGGCGCAGTACTTCATCGACCGCAGCCGCCCTTTCACCGGCTTCGACACCGACCGTTCGCACAGTTCGTTCACCCGCTTCTATGAAGGCTTCGCCTCGCCCGTGGTGGTCGACAGCTACGAAGGGCTCGACACGGTCGTGAACGGCTTCGAAACCCATCCGAAGCAGAGCGTGATCGTCGACCTGGCAGCCCAGACGCTGACGCCGCTGTCGCGCTGGATCAAGGAGTCGGACCTGTTCGACGTGTTCGCCGAGATCGGCGTGACCGTCAACTTCTGGCACGTGCTCGACGACGGCAAGGACTCGACCGACCTGCTCGGCACGCTGATCGACACCTTCGGCAACCGGCCCAACTACATCGTGGTGCAGAACTACGGACGTGGCAGCGACTTCGGCATGCTGCTGGCGTCGCAGTCGCTCTCCAAGGCGAATGCGAACGGTGCGCGGGTGATTGCATTGCCGCGTTTGCACGAAGCCAGCATGCGGAAGATCGATGCGCAGAACACCAGCTTCTGGAAGGCCGTGAACGACCGTGAAGGGGCGCATGCCTTGGGCCTGCTCGAACGCCAGCGCGTGAAATCGTGGCTCGCGACGGCCTACGCCGCGTTCGATACGCTGCCGCTGTAACCCCTCGGGACCTTTGGCGGAGGGCGCCCGGCACAGCCCGGTCGCCCCCGAAAAACTCAGATCATCCCGCCATTGATGGAAATCACCTGCCCGGTGATGTAGCCAGCCTCGTCGCTGGCCAGGAAGGCGGCCAGCGCAGCCACTTCCTGGGGCGTCCCCGCGCGCTTCACGGGCACCATCTGGTTGATGACGGCGGGATCGAAAACAGCATCCGCCATCGGCGAGGCAATGATCCCCGGCGCGATCGCATTGACCGTCACGCCCCGCGACGCCACTTCGAGCGACAGCGCCTTGGTCGCGCTGTTGAGCGCGCCCTTGGCGGCGGCGTAGTTGACCTGCCCGCGATTGCCCGTCAGCGCGGACACCGAGGAGATGTTCAGGATGCGCCCCCAGCGGGTGCGCATCATCGGCAACAGCAAAGGCTGCGTCACACGGAAGAATCCGTTGAGCGACACGTCGATCACCTTGTGCCACTGCTCGGCACGCATGCCCGGCAACACGGCGTCGTCATGCACGCCGGCGTTGTTCACGAGCACCTGGATCGCCCCGCCTTCCAGCATGCGCGCACAAGCGGCCGCCGAGGCTTCGTCGCTGCGCAGATCGAACACATGGCACTCCGCCTTGCCGCCCGCCGCCGTGATGGAAGCCGCCAGCTGCTCGACCGCTTCCGGCCGCGAATTGGCATGCAACAGCACCGTGGCGCCATCCCGCGCAAAACGTTCGGCCATGGCGGCACCGAGCGCGCCGCTGGCGCCCGTGATCAGCGCGCGTTTTCCTTCGAGACTCATGATGACGCGCTTTCTGTTGCCGCCAGCGGCGTGTTCAGGACCACCACGGCCCGGCCCTCGGCCAGCATGCGGCCATCGTCCGCCTTGACCGCGAATTCGTAAAGGATCTGCCGCTCATCGCCCGACAGGCGCCTGGCCTGCACCTGCAATGCCCCTTCGATGTCGTCGAGCCGCGCGACGGCCAGCCGCACATTGCGCGCGCTCGCGAGAAAGCCGGCCGATGGCGTGCTGCCCTCGGCGGCCAGCAACCCGCCATGCAGTGCCATGGCCTGCGCCGCGTATTCGATGGCATTCGGAGCCAGCAATCCGCCCGCCGTTCGCAGCGGGTTGTCCGCCAGCCTGTGCGTCGTCGTGCTGCATTGGATCGCCTTAGCGTCCCAGCTTTCGAGCCGTTCCAGCAGGCACATGCTGCCGCTGTGCGGAATGCGCCGGGCAATGCCCGCGCGGTCGAGCGTTTGCGGCGCCGTCAAGCAGCGGCCTCCAGATCGGCCACCAGCAGCACATTGGCAAAGGGCGTGCCTTCGCTCATCGGGATGCTTTGCACGCGAAAACCCAGGCGCTGCAGCAACGCCGTCCATTCGGCCAGCGGGCGGCCCCAGGTGGGCGAGACCTTGTGGCCGCGGATGCGCGTCACCGTGCGATCGACCCACTGGCTGATCGCGAAACCGCGTCGGCTCGATGCATCGCCCACCCGCAGCAGCAAACGAGCTTGCAGGCGGCCGCCGCGCCGCAGCGCATCGCGCACACGCTGCAGCACGCCCTCCTGCGCCTCGAGGTTCACGTAGTGCAGCACATCGAGGATCACGACCAGATCGCAATCCGGCAAGGCGGCCGAACACATGTCGGCGCACACCAGCCGCGGCGGCGGCTGCAGGTGGCCGATGGAGGCTTCGGCGCGCGCCACGTCCTTCGGCATCAATTCGATGCCCGTGTAGTCGGCGGCGGCCGGCGTGGCCGACCACGAAGACGGCCAGCGCCCCATCTTCTGCATGGCGCTCATCGACGCCAGCAGGCTCGCAAAAAGCCCCTGCCCGCAACCGATATCGACCACGCGGCGATGCTGCGCATCGATCAGCCCGCGTTCGAGCAGTCCGCGAAACACCGGGTCGCGCCCCAGCTTGCCGCGCGCGAAATGCCAGGCGAAGCTGCCGCCCTTCTTGTAGGGAACGGTCGCGGCTTCGTGCAGCTCGCGCCACGCATTGTCCGTGGACGGCGGCGACATCACTGCACTCATTGAATGACCTCCGCGCTACGCGCTGCGGCATTCGCCTTGGGAGCGGCCCGGCGGCTCATGATTTCAGTCCTTCGGGCAAGGTCACGGCACGCAATCCATCGGCGCGCAGTCGTTCGAGCAACAAGGGCAGTACCTCCAGCAAAACGGGTTTTCCTTCGGCGGTGCGCGCAGCATTGCCGTCGTGCAGCAACAGGATGTCGCGGGCCTGCAGGTTGCGGGCGAGGCGCGCCATCACCTTGGCGGGGTCGCCCTCGCGCGTGTCGAAGCCGCGGCGCGTCCAGCTCACGAGCGACAGGCCCAGGCGGTGCAGCACGGGTTCGAGAAAGGGGTTGCGCAAGCCGGCCGGTGCGCGGAAGCAGGTCGGGCGCTGGCCCGTGACCTCGACCAGGATGTCCTGCGCCCGGGCGATCTCGCTGGCGAAGCCGCGCGGCCCCAGGAAAGAGAAGTTGTGCCGGTGCCGCGCCGTGTGGTTCTGGATGCTGTGACCCCGCGCGACGATCTCGCGCGCCAGGGCCGGGTGCGCCAGCACGCGTTCGGCGATGCAGAAGAAGGTGGCGCGCTGGCCGTGCGCGTCCAGCAGATCGAGCACCCGAGGCGTGACATCCGGTTCCGGCCCGTCGTCGATGGTGATCGCCACTTCGCGCCGAGCGGCCGCCGCCTCGGGCAGGCGCGTGACATTGGGTCCCAGCAGGTTGCTGCGCGGCGTCAGCCCGGCGCCGGTGATCAGCGCGTGGTTGAGCACGATGGCGCCAATTGCCCAGGGCCACGCGCCCGGCACCAGCACGCCCGCGCCGATGGCCGCCACGTGCCAGGCCGCGCTGGCGCGCATGGCCGGCGGCCAGGGCCAGGATTCGGTCGGGGCGGATGCAGTGAACATGGGAACGGATTTTCCCATCAGCCGTGCTGCGCCGAAGGCGGCGGCGCCACATGCCGCGCGAATGCGGCCGACAGCAGCAACGCCAGCAAGGCGCCCGGCGCGACCACGCGGCCGATCGACGACAGCGCCGGAATGTCCGAAATCGCGATCAAGCCGAAGGACACCACCGTCGTCAGGTTGGCCAGCATCAGCGAGGCCAGCGTGTCTGCATCCGCCCGCCCTGTCGTGCGCAGCTGGTCGAAGAACAGCGCGTAGTTGGAGCCGACCGCGACGATCAGCAGCAACCCCACCAGATGCAGGATGCCGAGCGCGGCCTGCGCCAGCGCCATGCCGCCGAGCGTGAGCACCACCGCGAACAGCAGCGGCTGGCACACCGCCAGCAGCCGCCGCCACGAGCGCAGGTAGAGGCCGAGCAGCACCACCACCGCCAGTGCACCGAGCAGCACCTGCACGAAGGCCTCGTGCAGATAGCGCTGGTACAGACCCGCGAGTTCGCGGCCGACGTCGACCACCTGCACTTCGGGCACGCCGGCCAGCGCGGCTTCGAGCCGCCCCTGGTCGAACTTCGTGCCGGGGTGCAACACGAGCAGCGTGGACCACCCGCCGCCCGGGCGCTGGTACATCAGGGTGTTCACCACCGAACCGAGCGGGCCGCCGGCCAGATCGGCGCGCTGCAAAGGCGCCAGCTTGCGCGCTGCCTCGACGTCCGCCAGGAAAGGCCCGAGCCGCGAGGCCGGCAGCGGCAAGCCCCGAGTGGCTTCGGCCAGGCTGGCCCGCAGTGTGGCTGCGTCGGGCAGGCTCGCGATCCGCGCTGTTTGCGCGGCCACGCTGGGCAGCACGCGCGTCACCGTCTCGTAGCCGACGAGCTCGCCCTTGTCCACCAGCGCATCGAGCCGGGCTGCCGCCGCTTCGGTGTTGCGCAGCGCGGCCTGCTCGTCGTCGCCGTAAGCCACCACCAGCACGCCGCCGTCGCTGGTGCCGATGTCGTTGCGCAGCATCTCGTCCAGCTGCTGGGCGGACTTGGGCACCGGGCTCATCGCGCCCAGATCGGCGCGCCACAGATGGCCGCCCTGCCACAGCACCAGCCCCAGCGCGGCAACGCCGAGCGCAGCCAGCGGCCAGCGCAGGCGCGGCAGGCCGCGCACCAGCATGCCGGCGGCCTGTGCCATGTACCTGCGCATGCCCATGCCTGTCGCGCCGTCGGGGGCGAGCATCGGCAGCACATGGCGCGTGGCCAGCGCGGCGGCGACCAGCCCGGCGATGGAGAAAACGCCCAGCTGCGCCAGCCCCGGAAAGCCCGAAAACACCAGCGCCGCGAAGCCGCACACCGAGGTCAGCAGCCCGAGCCGCACGGTGGGCCAGTTCAGGTCGCGCCAGCGCTGCCAGCCGGTGCCGGCCACCGCAGCGCCCCGCGCCTGGATCAGGTAGTAGATGGCGTAGTCGACCGTCTCGCCGATCAGCGTGCTGCCGAAGCCCAGCGTGAGGCCATGCACCGAGCCGAACACGAGGCTCACGGTGGCGGTGCCGATCACCACGCCCGTGGCCACCGGCAGAAAAGCGATGACCAACGCGCGCGGCGACGCAAAGGCCAGCAGCAGCAAACCGCCCATCACGATGCCGCCCACGATCGCGAGGTGAATGGCTTCGGTCTTGATCTTGTCGCGGCTCATCACCGAGAACACCGGCGGCCCGCTCAGCAGCAGCTTCGGCCCGGCTTCGCCCATGCCGCGCGTGGCGGCGTCGAAGGCGGCTCGCACGCGTGCGATGGCCACGGCCTGGGCATCCAGGTCGCTGCCGGCGGCGCGCGTGGTGGCAATCATGAGCGCGCGCGGCGCGGTGCGCGACATCCAGACGCCGTCCTCGCTGCGCGGCGCACTCGCCGGCACCAGCTCCATCGCGATGCGCTGGGTCTCGCCGGTCGGGTCGCGGTCGAGGAATGGCTTGATCACGTTGCCCGCGGGCGTGCCGAGCATCGACAGCGTTTCGTTGATCGCGTCGCGCAGCCCGGCGCTGGTGAACTGCCCGGGCGCGACGCCCGGCGACAGCTGGTAGCGGTGCTCGAACACCCAGGTGCCGGCCTCGCTCCAGTCGCCGACGTCGCCGTTCTGGATCAGGTCGAAAAGCTGGCTCTCGCGCATCGCCTTGCCGACCGCGCGCGAAACCGCGGCGCGCTGCTCGACGCTGCTGCCGCCTTCGATCCCCAGCATCAGCGTGCGCGAGGCGACGCCGCTTTGCAGTTGCTCGATCAGCACGCGCTGGCGCAGGTCCGGGCTCTTGGGCAGGAAGGCCGACAGGTCGGCGCCGATCTGCGTGCGCGCGATGACCAGGGCACCGCACAGCAGCACCAGCAGCCATGCCACCAGCACGACCGCCCTGCGCTGCCAGCTCGGCGGGCCGTCCGCCTGCGGCGCCGTCACGGCGTGGTGCGTCCGGCCGCGCCGGACGGGGCCGCGTTGGCCGGTACCGCGGCGGGTGCGTTGGGCGAGATGCTCATGGCCGAGCGGTCACCGCCGACGAACTCCATTTCGAGGCCCACCACATCGCTCGCGCGGCCGCTGATGCGGATGCTGCGCACCTGCGCGGCCAGCCGGCTGTCGATGGGCACCAGGTCGAGCGTCCATTTGGCCGAAGAGCCCGACACCGCGCTCTTGAAGTAGCGCTGCAGCGTGGCGCCGTCGCCGCTCAGCGTGCCGCGCATGGCCTCCACCAGGCCGAGCAGCTCGGGCATGCTGTCGAGCGCCAGCGTGCGGGTGCGTCCGCCGCGCGACAGCGTCAGCGTGTTGCCTTCGACCGCCATGGTCTCGATGCGCGGCGAGAGCGTGCGGCGCACCAGCTTGTCGGGCGCATCGAAGCTCAGCGTGCCGCTGGCATCGAGCGGGCCCTCGAGGCCGTGCACGAAGCGTTGTTCGGTGAAGCGGGCCTCGCCGCTCTTCTGCCTGGCCAGCAGGCCCATCAGTTCGGGCAGGTCGAAAGCCCACGCTGGTGCGGCGCAGAAAGCCAACGCCAGCACGAGCGCCCTGCAAGGCCGGTCAAGCCACATCTTCGAGCCAGAAATCATGAAAATTGAACCAGTTGTACGGATACGCGCGACACAACGCCTCCAGGCGTGCGACATAGGCTTCGACCGCGGCGCGGATGCGGCGTTCCCGCTCCGCGGCATCGGCCACCGGTTCGCCGAAGTCGACCAGCGGGTCGAACCGGACATCGTAGCGCGCACCGCCGCCATAGAGTCCCGCCATGAAGAACACCTTGCGGCGCAGCAGGGCCGCGAGGCGGAAGGGCCCGTCGTTGAAGCTGGCGGGCTGCCCGAGAAACGGCAGCACGATGTTGTTGCCGCGATGGTGCGACGGCCGGTCGCCGCTGCCCGGCAGCGTGCGGTCGGCCAGCATGCCGCCCAGGCCGCCGCCATCGAGCCAGTCGCGCAGCGCGAGCATCGAATTCGGCCGGCCGAGCGCGATCACATGGGGCCGGAATTCGGGCAGCGCGATGGTGTCGAGGACGGCCGTGATGCGCTGTGCGTTGTCCGGGTACATCAGCATCGCCAGACGCAGGCCGTGCTGGTGCGTCTGCTGCCTGCAGGCGCCCAGCACTTCGAAGCTGCCCACGTGGGCGCCGAGGAGAAAGGCGCCCCGCCCTTCGGCGGCCTCGGCCTCGAGCGGGACATTGCCTTCGATCTTCAGCTTGAAGAGGTCCATGCGCCCGCGCAGGAAGTACACGCGGTCGAGCACCGTCGAGGAAAAGGCGTGCAGCAGCCGATAACCGTCGATCCAGCCCGCGTGCGGGCCGATGGCCCGGAACAGGTAGTGCTTGATGTGCCGGCGCTGTGCAGGCGCAAACAGCAGGAAGTAGAGACTGATCGGCGGCAGCAGCAGGCGCGTGATGTGGCGCCCGCACACCAGGGCCATCAGGCAGATGAAGCGCAAGGCCAGCATGTTGCTGCGCTCGGGCGCGCGGGCCCAGTCACCCTGCTGCTGTGTGGTCCGGGCATTTGCGGCTGCCTCGTGGACCGCGCGCGTCTCGGCGTCGGTGTGTTTCATCACGCCGACTCTTGCACGGCCGTCCAGCGGCCGCTGACAGCCACCACGCCGTCGCAACGCACGTCGAAACGCACGCCGCGACCGGTCCCGGCTTCCGGATGCAGCTCGATGGAGAGCATGCTGCCGGGACGCACCGGCGCCAGGAACTTGGCCGCCGCGAGCGTCGGGGTCGCACCGAGCCGCGCGACCAGGGCCGGTACGCGCTGGATGGCTTCCATGACCTCGGCCAGCACCAGCGCGCCGGGAAGCAGGGGTTGACCGGGGAAATGGCCGGCCAGGGAGGGATGGTCGGCAGGCACCTTGTGGGCGATCTGCACCGGCGTGTCGTCCTCCGCGAGCTGCGCCAGCGCGAATTCGCGCAGTGCGCGCACCGTGAGCTTGCCCGTGCCTTCGCGCGGAAAGGCTTTCACCTGCACCACGCGGCGCGGCACGAACACCGGCTCGAGGCGCTGTCGCAGCGCAGCAACGATGGCGCCCGCGGTCAAGGTGGGCGCAACCACGAAAGCCACCGGCCGCACCACGCCGTCGGCCACTTCGTCGGGCAGCCAGAAAGCGCCGTCATCGACGCCGGCGATGCTGTTGAGGTGGTAGTTCAGGTGCGCCAGCGAACTGCGCCGGCCCGCCACATGGATCAGGTCGTTTGCGCGGCCGAACAGCCGGAAGCGGCGTTCGTCGAGCAGCTCGAGCACGTCGGCCATGGGCGTCGGCTGGGGCAGGAAGTCGCCGTCGAAGATGAAGCGCTCCGGCCCGTCGCCCTCGCCCGGCTCGGCGTGCACGCGGATCTGGCCGAAGGTTTCCCAGACTTCGCTCTCGGTCGTGCGGCGGGTGGCGACCTGGCCCGATTCGGTGCTGCCGTAGATTTCGAGCAGCACGCCGCCCGTGGCCTGCTCCGCCTGGGCCGCGAGCTGCGGCGACAGCGGCGCGGTGGCCGAAAGAATCAGGTCCACCGGCGGCAGCTCGATACCCGACAGCAGCAGCGTCTTGAGGTGGAACGGCGTGGTCACCAGCGCGCGCGGGCGCGGCACCGAAGCCAGCGTCTGCGCCACGTCGGCCGGGAAGAACGGCCGCCCGCTTTCGAAGGCGGCGCCGCCCAGCATGGCCAGCAGCACCGACGACTCCAGCCCGTAGCTGTGCTGCACCGGCACGGTCGCGACCAGCGTGAGGCCTTCGAGCGAGGGGCGCTCGAGCACCCGGCACAGCCGTTCGACCGCGACCGCGACGTCGCCCACCAGCGTGCGCCACGTCTTGGCATGCGGCTGCGGCACGCCGGTGGAGCCGGAAGTGAGCAGGCTGGCCGCATGCATCGCGCCGTCGAACGCCGGCACGGCCGCGTCCGCATCGGCGGCACCGGCTTCGGGGCCCGGGCTGTTTTCAATCAGCACGCGCTGCATGCCGGGCGTCTGGAGCTTCGGGTCGTCGGTGAGCGCGAAAAGGCCGGTGCCGCCGGATTCGAGCAGGCGGGCCAGCGTGTCGGGCCGCGCGTCGGGCGGCAGCAGGCTCGCATGGCCGCGCACCAGTGCCGCTGCCAGGCTCACGGCGAAGGCATAGCGATCGACGCACAGGTTGACTGCGGCCCCCTCGGCCGGCAGCACCGGTGCAAAGCGGGCGACGTCGGCCAGGAACTGGCGGGTGCTCACGGGCACGCCGGCGCGCCAGGCCAGAGGAGCGTCGGGGTCGCGGTCCGCGAGCAGCGGCAGGAAACGGGTGTCTGTCGTCACGCGGTCGGCGCCTGTGTCATCGGGGGCCGGCGCCGTGGTCGGCCGGCGACGTGCCGTAGAAGGCGCGCACCGCATCGACGAGCCGCGTGCGCTCGAACTCGGGGTGCAGCCGGTAGCGCAGGAAGTGTTCTCCGACGAACAGGAGCGTCACCATCACCGGCGACAGCACATTGGCGAACAGCGACCAGGCCGAGAACGGCAGGGTCAGGTAGATCGCGATCGACGCCACGACCATCACAGCGAAGTAGCCGGTCCAGATGCGCGTGAGCTGCGTGGTGTAGGCCTTCATGTGGCCTTCCAGCGGATGCACCCGCTGGGCGAACTGGGTGATCAGGGAGAGGCCGTCACCGCGCAGTGTGGAACCGAACCAGCCGCACAGCAGGCCATTGATGGCCACATGCTGGAGCACATAGAGACGGTTGGGGTCGCCCGCTTCACCGAGGAAGACGAGCGCGAAGCCGCCGATGCCCAGCAGCAGCGCCCCGGCAAAACCCAGGCGCCCGAAACGACTGGCGGCAAAGCCCAGCGCTGCGAGCCAGAGCGGCCCGAGCAGCACCACCACCGCCCACGGCTCGGTGGCGTGGAACAGCGTCATCCAGTGGGACAGGCCCGCATACGCCACGCCCACCAGCAGGAGGAACGCCAGTCGCCATCGTGACATGGGTCAGGAAGCGCTGCGATGCTGGGCGACGTGGGTCGCGAGCGTGCGCAGCGACTGGAAGATTTGCTGATTGCGCTCGTCGTCGGAGCGCAGCTGGAAGCCGTAGCGCCGCGACACTTCGAGCGCGACTTCGAGGATGTCGATCGAGTCGAGCCCCAGGCCTTCGCCATACAGCGGATCGGTGGGGACGATCTCCTCGGGGGCGACTTCGAGATTGAGTGCGTTCACGAGCAGGACGGCCAGCTCTTTTTCGATCGGCGACTGTTCTGACGCATCGCCAGAGGCGGGAATGGGGGGCTGAGCAGTCGATGACAAAAAAACCTCCTGAAACTTTTCCTGAACTACCGTGCGGGTCGTGGATTATAGGAGTGCGGCTTGATTAGACTGCCCGCTTCGATACGACCCGGAGCACCCCATGGCCGACCCCCTTCTGATCGCACGCCACGACACCATCGAGTGCGCCCTCCTCCCGAGCCTCGCCAATCGCCACGGCCTGATCACCGGCGCCACCGGCACCGGCAAGACCGTCTCGCTCCAGACCATGGCCGAGAAGCTTTCCAGCATCGGTGTGCCTGTCTTCATGGCCGACGTCAAGGGCGACCTGACCGGCATCAGCCAGAAAGGCAGCATCGGCGACAAGCTGGCCGCCACGCTGAAGGAACGCGGCATCGACCTGCCCGAGCCCTCCGCCTGCCCCGTCACCCTGTGGGACGTGTTCGGCGAGCAGGGCCACCCGGTGCGCGCCACCGTCTCCGACATGGGCCCCCTGCTGCTGGGCCGCATGCTCGACGTGAATGAAACCCAGGCCGGCGTGCTGAACCTGGTGTTCAAGATCGCCGACGACAACGGCATGCTGCTGCTCGACCTCAAGGACCTGCGCGCCATGCTGCAGTACGTGGGCGAGAACGCGAGCCAGTTCACCACCCAGTACGGCAACATCAGCGCCGCGAGCGTGGGCGCCATCCAGCGCGGCCTGCTGCAGATCGAAACCCAGGGCGGCGAGAAATTCTTCGGCGAGCCGATGCTCAACATTGCCGACTTCATGCAGACGGTGGGCGGCAAGGGCGTGATCAACATCCTCGCGGCCGACAAGCTCATGAACTCGCCGCGCCTGTACGCCACCTTCCTGCTGTGGATGCTGTCGGAGCTGTTCGAACAGCTGCCCGAAATCGGCGACCCCGACCAGCCCAAGCTGGCCTTCTTCTTCGACGAGGCCCACCTGCTGTTCAACGAAGCGCCCAAGGCGCTGGTGGAGCGCATCGAACTGGTGGTGCGCCTCGTGCGCTCCAAGGGCGTGGGCGTCTATTTCGTCACGCAGAACCCGCTGGACATTCCCGACACGGTGCTGGCCCAGCTCGGCAACCGGGTGCAGCACGCGCTGCGCGCCTTCACGCCGCGCGACCAGAAGGCCGTGAAATCGGCGGCCAGCACCATGCGGCAGAAGCCCGGTCTCGACATCGAGACGGCGATCACCGAACTCGCGGTCGGCGAGGCGCTGGTGAGCTTCCTCGACGCCAAGGGCCGCCCGAGCGTGACCGAGCGCGTGTTCGTGCTGCCGCCCGGCAGCCAGCTCGGCCCGATCACGCCCGATCAGCGCAAGGCGCTGGTTGCCAACTCGCTCGTCGCCGGCGTCTATGAAAAGACGGTGGACCGCGAATCGGCCTACGAAAAGCTCAAGGGCCGCGCCGAATCCGCCCCCGATGCGCCAGCGGCCGGCAAGGGCGGCGCCGAGGCGTCGGGCTCCGGCATGGGCAGCATGCTCAACGACATGCTGTTCGGCACCACCGGTCCGCGCGGCGCGAAGCACGACGGCCTGGTGCAGACCATGGCCAAGTCGGCGGTGCGCACCATGGGCACGTCGGTGGGCAAGGAAATCTTGCGCGGCGTGCTCGGCGGGATCTTCGGTTCCAAGAAGCGCTGAGCCATCGCGCCGGGCGTGAGGCGCTCTGTTCGAGGCGCCGGGCGGCCTCCCGCCCTACCAGCGCAGCAGCCGCGGACCCAGCACAGCCCCCACCAGCACCGGCACCGCGATCCCGCTCACGTACCAGACCGCGAGGAACGGCGCGGTGAGCTCCATGCAGTGCAGCGCATAGACCGCAGCGCCGACGCCGCCCGCCAGCGCGCCGGCCGCGGCACCTGCCAGCGCCGGCTGCGTTGGCGCCAATCCCCTGAGCGCCACCAGCGTGGCCGCGAAAACCGGCAACGCCATCAGGCCGATGCTGAGCGCGCAGATGCGCCAGGACTGCCCCATGAGCGAGGGCATCCGGTCCTCGGCAGGCATGGTGAACCAGGCAACGACGGCCAGCCCCCAGATCAGCAGCACCGGCAGCGCCGCGCCGACCCAGGCGTGCCGCACCGCGACGCCCGGCCGCGCGAGCCGCTGCACCGCGACGAAACCCGCTGCAGCAATGCACAGCGGGAACAGCACCTTGACCCAGAACATCGGCCAGAACATGGCCTGCACCAGGTCGCGCCGCAGCCCGTATTCAGTGAGCAGGATCAGGAACGACAGCGGCAGGCCCGCCAGCACCGCCAGGCCGAGGCGCCGGCTCGCGGCACGGCGCGGCGCGGCGACGGGGCCGTTCGACAGCATCGCGACCAGGTCGTCGGTCTTCATGCCGCGCTGCGCCAGCTGTTGCCGAAGCGGGCGGCCAGGGCCTTGAGGCCGCGGTGGATGCCGACCTTCACCGCCGACTCGGACATGCCCGTCAGCCTCGCGGTCTCGGCCACCGAAAGGCCCTCGATCTTCACGTGCACGATCGGCAGCCGCTGGCGCTCGGGCAGGGTTTCGAGCAGGCCGCCGAGATCGCGTTTCGCATCGCTGGCCTCGGTGGCCGATCCGGCGAACACCGCGAGGTCGTCGTCCAGCGGGTCATGCAGGTCTTCGCGAACCGACTTGGCGCGCAGCAGGTCGATCATCTTGTAGCGCGCAATCGCATGCACCCAGGCCGTCAGCGGCTGGTCGCTCTGGTAGGTGTGGCGCTGGTTGTGCATGGCGAGCAGGCATTCCTGGACGAGGTCTTCCACTTCATCGGGCCAGCCAAAGAGGCGCTTGCCCAGAAAGGCGCGCAGGTGCGCGCTGAGTTTCTGCAGGAATTCGCGGTAGGCCGCAGTGTCGCCGTCGAGGCCGCGAAGGAACAGGCTCCGCAGCGCCGCTTCCGCGTCGCTCATTTGCATCCTGCTGCCTACGGTGTTTCGTGCCATCGGGCTGGCCGGTTACAGCCTTGTCGAAAAAAAAGATTCCGGCGGATTGTGCCGCGCCCGGCGACCCGGCCTCGCCCCGAACCTCAGGATGCCCGAGCCTCCTTCACGCACCGGTCGATGACCGGGCCGCTCTTGCGCCTGATCTTGTCCGCGTCCTGCAATTCGGCAACGGTGGCGTTCTTCATGATGCCGTCGGCGGCACAGGTGCACAGCCTGGCGAGCTCTTCCTGCGATTGATCCGGACGCGATCTGGCGCTCTTGGCGCAGCTCTCGATGAAGCTCTTCCTGAAATTGACCTTGAAGGCGGAATCGAAGCTTTCCGAGAAGCTTTCCACGGCCTTGTCGCAGGCGGACAAGGCCCCGGCCAGGCATAGACAGAGAAGAATGCGCATTGTTTTTTCCCTCCGGGAGAGATGGTATCGGCTCGTGCGCCCCGCGGCACGCCCTTCGCTTGCCAGCCGCACGCGTGATCGGTACATTGCATTTTTTGAGGGTCTCCAATGTCCGTCGATAGCGCAGCGACCGCCTCCACCGCCCCTGTCACGCCCGCATCCGTGCCGCCCGTTGCAGTCGAACCGCCTGGAGCGACGCCCTTCCCGCCGCTCCACCCCTCGACATCGACCGGGCACATCCGGCTGACCTCGCATGCCGGCGGCTTCGGCGCGCTGCCCATCCAGTGGGGCGCGGCCACGGCAACCGAACGCGGGCCGGTGGTCGGCACCACCACCAAGCGCGCGCACCGCAACGTCATCGGCACGCACAGCGGCTCCTACAGCGTGTACCGCGCGCTCGCCGTGGCGTCCGGCGCCCTCAAGCGCGAGCACAAGGCGGACCTCACCAACACGGCCCCCACCGACGTGATCGGCCCTTACCCGCAGTGGAGCGAGCCCGGCCGCATCGTCTCGCTCGACCCCTGGGGCGCGCTGGTGGCCGACGTGTTCTCCACCGAACTGGCCGCGGGCTACGACATCCGCCCGACCATCGCGATCACCAAGGCCCATGTGATCCTGCCCGAGGTGATCGAGGCGCTGCAAAGCGGCCGCCTCAAGGCCGACGGCCACTTCCTCACCGCCGGCGGCGCCGCGATGGTGACCAAGGCCGCGATCGAACCCGTGTGGTACCTGCCCGAGGTGGCGCGCCGCTTCGGCTGCTCCGAGACCGACCTGCGCCGCACGCTGTTCGAGGAAACCGGCGGCATGTACCCCGAACTCGTCACGCGCTCCGACCTGGAAGTGTTTCTGCCGCCCATCGGCGGACAGACGCTCTACATCTTCGGCAACCCGCGCGACCTGGCCAACCCCGGGGTCGAACTCACCGCGCGCATCCACGACGAGTGCAACGGCTCCGACGTGTTCGGCTCCGACATCTGCACCTGCCGCCCCTACCTCACGCACGCCATCGAGGAATGCATCCAGGGCGCGCAGCGCGGCGGCGTCGGCCTGATCGCCTACTCGCGCAAGGAAGGCCGCGCGCTCGGCGAGGTGACGAAATTCCTGGTCTACAACGCACGCAAGCGGCAGATCGGCGGCGACACGGCCGACCAGTATTTCGCGCGCACCGAATGCGTGGCCGGCGTGCAGGACATGCGCTTCCAGGAGCTGATGCCCGACGTCTTCCACTGGCTCGGCATCCGGAAGATCCATCGCCTCGTGTCGATGAGCAACATGAAGTTCGACGCGATCACCGGCTCGGGCATCGAGATCGGCGAGCGCGTGAACATTCCCGACGCGCTGATTCCAGCCGACGCCCGCGTCGAGATGGACGCCAAGATGGCCGCCGGCTACTTCACGCCCGGCCCGGTGCCGGACGCGGAGGAACTCAAGAAAGCCAAGGGCCGGGGACTGAGCGAATGAACGGAAGCTACGACAAGGACCTGCCCGCCGACGGTTCCGGCAGCCTGCGGCCGGGCGGCGCCGGCGACATCGATCCGTCGATCGAGTTCGTCCCGGACGCCGGCCACCCGGCCGGCGCGGCCACCCTGCTGCGCACCACCGCCGCCATTCGCCAGCGTGCGGGCGCCCTGCTGGCGCGCGCGCGCCGCGGCGAGTCGCAGTGGTTCCGCATCGGCAGCGACGACATGCTCGAAGACGCGGCGCGCACCGTCGCCGAGGTCACGCGCGAGCGGTATCCCTGGGACACCATCCCGTACCACAGCCGCTGGCGCCACTTCGAGGCCGGCGGCATCGACCGCCTCCAGCAGCTCGACACACTGCTCGGCAAGGGCATCGACGCCCGGCAACGCGCCCGCGCGCACATCGACCTCGTGCTGGTGAGCGTGCTGCTCGATGCCGGGGCCGGCCCCGACTGGCATTACACCGAGCCTGCCACCGGCGAGCGCTACACGCGCTCCGAAGGCCTGGGCGTGGCGAGCTTCCATGCCTTCACGAGCGGGCTTTTCTCGTCCAACCCCGACCATCCGCTGCAGGCCGACGCGGCCGGCCTGCGCGGCCTCGTGACCGACCGGCTCGGCGACGCCTTCCAGGTCAGCGACGTGAACCCGCTGGTGGGACTCGCGGGCCGTACGGTGCTGCTGCGCCGGCTCGGCGAAGCGATGAGCGAACAACCCGAGACCTTTGGCGACGACGGCCGGCCCGCCGGCATGTTCGATGCCCTGGTGGCGCCCTTTGGCGCTGCCGCGCCGCCCACCGCCGAGATCACCGCGCACCAGATCCTCTCGCTGCTGCTCGAATCGCTTTCGCGCATCTGGCCCTCGGCCAACGCCGTGGACAGCATCGCGGTCGACGGCAGCGACAACACCGGCGGCTTCGGCTCGGGCGATCCGGCGCTGGCGCTCGGCGACTGCTGGCGCCACAGCGCGGTGCGCGGCCCCGGCCTCACCAACGGCTGGATGCCGTTCCACAAGCTGTCGCAGTGGCTCACCTATTCGCTGCTCGAACCCTTCGAATGGGCGGGCGTGAAGGTGCGCCATCTCGATGCCCTGACCGCCCTGCCCGAATACCGCAACGGCGGCTTGCTGATCGACAGCAGCGTGATCGTGCCCAAGGACCCGGCCTTTCTCGCCCGCCGCTGGAAGGTGAGCGACGAGTTCATTGTCGAGTGGCGCGCCCTCACCGTGGCGCTGCTCGACGAACTGGCACCGCGCGTGCGCAAGGTGCTCGACCGCACCGAGGAAGAGCTGCCGCTGGCCTGCGTGCTCGAAGGCGGCACCTGGGCCGCGGGCCGGGCGCTGGCACAGCGCTTGCGTGACGGTGCGCCACCGCTGCAGATCGAGAGCGACGGCACCGTCTTTTAGACTCCCGGGTCCAGCAACGGCAGAAAAAATCCAATGAGCAACGTCCACCTCGTCAACCACCCCCTCGTCCAGCACAAGCTCACGCTGATGCGCCGCAAGGATGCGTCCACCAACAGCTTCCGCCGGCTCCTCAATGAAATCAGCATGCTGATGGCCTACGAGGTCACGCGCGACATGCCGATGCAGGACATCGAGGTCGAGACCCCGCTCGAGACGATGCAGGCCAAGGTCATCGACGGCAAGAAGCTGGTGCTGGTGTCCATCCTGCGCGCGGGCACCGGCATCCTCGACGGCATGCTGACCGTGGTGCCCGGCGCGCGCGTCGGCCACATCGGCCTGTACCGCGACCCGAAGACGCTCACCGCCGTCGAGTACTACTTCAAGATGCCCGGCGAGATGGAGAACCGCGACGTGATCGTGGTCGACCCGATGCTGGCCACCGGCAACTCGGCCGTGGCCGCGGTCGAGCGCCTGAAGGAGCTCAACCCCAAGTCGATCAAGTTCGTCTGCCTGCTGACCTGCCCGGAAGGCATCGCGACGATGCAGAAGGCGCACCCCGACGTGCCGATCTACACCGCCGCGATCGACCGCGAGCTCAACAACCACGGCTACATCCTGCCGGGCCTGGGCGACGCCGGCGACCGCATCTTCGGCACGAAGTAGGGCTCGCCCCCAGGCTGCGCGCACTTCGTGTCGCTTCGCCTTCCCCCTACCGGGGGCAACACCTGCAGCCCGGCGGAGCCGGTTCCGCGGTGTTCCCTGAAGAGACGCGTTTTCGCAGGCCACGTATTTTTTACAAACCGAGGAGAAGCACCGTGACAGCACGCCGTCAGTTGATCATTCGTTCCGTCGCCATCGCCGCAGCGCTTGCGGCCGGCGTGCCCGGCCTGGCGCTTGCGCAGGCCAAGCTCAAGGTGGCGGCGGTGTACACCGTGCCCTTCGAGCAGCAATGGGTGGGCCGCATCCACAAGGCGCTCAAGGCGGCCGAGGCACGCGGCGAGATCGAATACAAGGCCACCGAGAACGTCAGCAACGCCGACTACGAACGCGTGATGCGCGAGTACGCGACCGGCGGCAACCAGCTGATCCTCGGCGAGGTGTTCGGCGTGGAAGCCGCGGCGCGCAAGGTCGCGAAGGACTTCCCCAAGGTCGCCTTCCTGATGGGCTCGTCGCTCAAGCCGCAGGCGCCCAATTTCAGCGTGTTCGACAACTACATCCAGGAGCCGGCCTACCTGAGCGGCATGGTGGCCGGCGGCATGACCAAGAGCAACCGCATCGGCATGGTCGGCGGCTTCCCGATTCCCGAAGTGAACCGGCTCATGAACGCCTTCATGGCGGGTGCCAAGGAAACGAATCCCAAGGTCGAGTTCAGCGTGAGCTTCATCAACAGCTGGTTCGATCCGCCGAAGGCCAAGGAAGCGGCCTTCGCGATGATCGACAAGGGCGCCGACGTGATGTACGCCGAGCGCTTCGGCGTGTCGGATGCCGCGAAGGAGAAAGGCAAGCTCGCCATCGGCAACGTGATCGACACGCAGAGCCAGTACCCCGACACGGTGGTGGCCTCGGCCCTGTGGAACTTCGAGCCTGCGGCCGACCGCGCGATCAAGCTCGTGAAGGAAGGCAAGTTCACCGCCGAAGACTACGGCATGTACGCGCAGATGAAGCACAAGGGCTCCGAGCTGGCGCCGCTGGGCACCTTCGAGAAGAAGGTGCCGGCGGACATCGTCGCCAAGGTGAAGGCCAGGCAGGCCGATATTCTCTCGGGCAAGTACACCGTGAAGGTGGATGACACGCAACCCAAGTCCACCGCAAAATGAAGCCCACCCCCAGGCTTCGCGCACTTCGTGTCGCTTCTCCCACCCCCTTGCAGGGGGCAACACCTGCGGCCCGGCAAAGCCGGTTCCGCGGTGTTCCCCGAACGGTCAGGGACGTTCTTGCTGCCGCGGTACTCGGTCTTTCGCTGACCGGCTGCGTGGGTGTCTACAAGGGCGGCGCCGTCGGCACCAACAGCAGCACGCGCCTCGACGACACGCCGCGCATCGCGGTGCTCTCGGCCTTCGAGCCCGAGCTCAAGCTGCTGCTGACGCGCCTGCAAGGCCCGGTGAAGCACAGCGTGAACGGCGTGGAGTTCACCACCGGCACGCTCGAAGGCAAGCCCGTCGTGCTGTTCCTCTCCGGCATCAGCATGACGAACGCGACCATGAACACGCAGCTCGTGCTCGACCGCTTCCGCGTCACGAACATCGTGTTCAGCGGCATCGCGGGTGGCGTGAACCCCTCGCTGCATGTCGGCGACGTCACGGTGCCGGCGCAATGGGGTCAGTACCTCGAAGTGCTGATGGCACGCGAAACCGCGCCCGGCAAGTACAGCGCGCCGCCCTTCATCACCGACGCCACGCTGCCCAACTTCGGCATGATGTTCCCGCGCCCGGTCGAGGTGCGTTCGGCGGCGCGCCCGGAGATCGCGCGCAAGTTCTGGTTCGAGGCCGATCCGAAGATGCTCGAGGCGGCGCGCGGCATCCGCCATGTCGACCTGGCGAACTGCAGCGCCGGCAAGTGCCTTCCGCGCAAGCCTCAGCTCGTGGTTGGCGGCAATGGCGTCTCGGGCCAGGCCTTCATGGACAACAAGGCCTACCGCGAATACACCTACAAGACCTTCCAGGCCAACGTGCTCGACATGGAAACCGCGGCCGTGGGCATGGTGGCCTACAGCAACGGCGTGCCCTACATCGCCTTTCGCTCGCTCAGCGACCTCGCGGGCGGCGGCGACGGGGAGAACGAAATGGGCACCTTCATGGGCATCGCGGCCGACAACTCCGCCAAGGTCATGCTGGCGTTCCTGGCCGCCTGGAAGTGACGGTGGCGCCCGTCCGCCTCGTGCTGCTTCCGGGGATGGATGGAACCGGTGATCTTTTCGAGCCCCTGAAACAGGCCATGGGGCCGCACGCCGTCATCGATGTCGTGCGCTATCCGGGCCAGCAGGTGCTGGGCTATGACGAACTCGAGCCGCTGGTCCGCGCGCAACTGCCGACGCAGGAGCCCTTCGTGCTGCTCGGCGAATCCTTTTCCGGCCCGCTGGCGATCTCGATCGCCGCGTCCCACCCCGCCGGCTTGCGCGGGCTGATCCTGTGCTGCAGCTTTGCGCGCAGGCCCAAGCCCGCGATGGCGATGCTGCGCGCGGGTCTGCTCGAGCTGTCGATGAGCCTGGTGCATTCAAGAGCGATGCGGGTGCCGATGCGCCATCTCCTGCTGGGCCGCGCCGCGTCCCCGCATCTGGCGGGCCTGCTGCAGGCTTCGCTGAAGCAGGTGTCGGTCGCCGTCATGACCCGCCGCATGAAGGAAGTGCAGCGCGTGAACGTGGTCGACGAGCTCTCGCGGGTGCACGTTCCAGCGATGTACCTGCAGGCCCGGCAGGACCGCGTGGTGCCGAAGCAGGCCGCGGCGATCATCCAGCGCAAGCTGTCGGCGCTTCGCGTCGTGAAGCTCGACGGGCCTCACGGGCTCCTGCAGGCGTCACCCGCCGCGGCCGCCGAGGCCATCGAGAATTTCTGCCGCGATCTGCGGCCCGTTGCACCATGAACCCCACCGTGCTCCGCCTTCAGGGCATCACCAAGCGCTTTGGCAGTCTCGTGGCCAACGACGCCATCTCCCTCGACCTGCAGGCGGGCGAGGTGCTCGCCCTGCTCGGCGAAAACGGCGCGGGCAAGTCGACGCTGATGTCGATCCTGTTCGGCCACTACGTCGCCGACGAAGGCAGCATCGAGGTGTTCGGCGCGCCACTGCCTTCCGGCAACCCCAAGGCCGCGCTCGCCGCAGGTGTGGGCATGGTGCACCAGCATTTCACGCTGGCCGACAACCTCAGCGTGCTCGACAACGTGATGATGGGCACCGAGCCGCTGTGGCGCGTGTTCTCGCGCCGTGCGGCTGCGCGCGCCCGGCTGCTGGAGGTCGCCCAGCGCTTCGGCCTGCCGGTGCAGCCCGACGCGAAGATCGGCAGCCTCTCGGTCGGCGAACGCCAGCGCGTCGAGATCCTCAAGGCGCTGTACCGCGGCGCGCGCATCCTGATCCTCGACGAGCCGACCGCCGTGCTGACGCCGCAGGAAAGCGAGGCGCTGTTCGCCACGCTCGCGCAGATGGTGGCGCAGGGCCTGTCGGTGATCTTCATCAGCCACAAGCTCGGCGAGGTGCTGCGGGTGTCGCACCGCATCGCCGTGCTGCGCGGCGGCAAGCTCGTGGCGGAGGCCCGCACGGCCGATACGACGCAGGCGCAGCTGGCGCTCTGGATGGTCGGGCATGCGGTCGAGGCCCCGCAGCGCCGGCCCGCCAGGTCGGCGGGCGACGCGGTCTGCGTGCTCGACCACGTGAGCACCGCATCGGCCAGGGACGGTGGACAGGCCCCTTCGAGCGCCCTGCGCGAGGTGTCGCTGACGCTGCGTGCCGGCGAGATCACCGCCATCGCGGGCGTCTCCGGCAACGGCCAGGTGGCGCTGGCCGAACTGCTGTGCGGCACGCGCCGCGCCGTCTCCGGCACGGCACAACTGATGGGCCGCGCGCTGCCGCCCTCGCCCGCCCGGCTGGTGCAGCGCGGCGTGGCGCGCATCCCCGAAGACCGGCACGCGGTGGGCGTGGTCGGCGACCTGCCGGTGTGGGAAAACGCAGTGTCCGAACGGCTGCGCAGCCCGGTCTTCTCGCGCTGGTCGTGGTTCGTGCGGCGTGCGGCCGCCCGGCTTCATGCCCGGCGCATCGAAAAAGCATTCGACGTGCGCGGCGCCGGCCTGATGGCGCCGGCCCGTTCGCTCTCCGGCGGGAACATGCAGAAACTGATTCTGGGGCGCGCACTGTTGGCGCCCGAGCAGGCCGAGAACGCCGACAACAGGAAATACCCGACGCGCGCGCCGCGCCTGATCGTGGCACACCAGCCGACCTGGGGCCTCGACATCGGTGCCGTCGCCTATGTGCAGCAGCAGCTCATCGCCGCGCGCGATGCCGGCGCGGCGGTGCTGGTGATTTCCGACGACCTCGACGAAGTGCTGGCGCTCGGCGACCGCGTGGCCGTGATGCATGGCGGCCGGCTGGGCGAAGCGCGCCCGGCCGCGGCATGGACGCGCGAAGCAATCGGGCTGGCCATGGCCGGTGCGACAGCACCACAGCAGCGCGCAGGAGCCGCGCCATGATGCGGCTCGAACGGCGCCACCAGACCTCGCGCGCCGCGCTGGTGCTGGCACCCATCGGTGCGGTCGCATTCACCATGGCGGTGAGCGCGCTGCTCGTGCTCTGGGCCGGCGCGCCGGTCGGCCGGACCTATGCGCTGCTGCTGCAGGGCGGCTTCGGCTCGGTGTTCGCCTGGAGCGAGACGCTGACGCGCGCGATCCCGCTGATCCTTACCGGCCTGGCCGCGACGGTCGCGTTCAAGGCGCGGCTCTTCAACATCGGCGCCGAGGGACAGCTGTTCGCCGGCGCGCTCGCCGCCGTGGCCGTGGGCGGCATGCATGGTGGCGCGGGCTTCGCGCTGTCGCCCTGGCTGCTGTTCCCGCTGATGATGCTGGCCGCCGCCGTGGCAGGCGCCCTGCTGCTGCTGGGTCCGGCCCTGATGAAGAACAGGCTCGGCGTCGACGAGGTGGTGACCACGCTGCTGATCAACTTCATCGTGCTGCTCGGCGTGTCTGCGCTTCTCGACGGGCCGATGAAAGACCCGACGGCCATGGGCTGGCCGCAGAGCGTGTCGCTGCAAGCCGACCTGGAACTCGGCAAGCTCATTGCCCAGACGCGCGTGCACACCGGGCTTGTCTGGGCGGTGTCGCTCGCGGTGATCGTGTGGGCGATCTTCAAGTACACGGTGCTGGGCTTCGACATCCGTGCCGTGGGCGCCAATGCGCGGGCGGCCGCCTTTGCCGGGGTGCCGGTCACGCACACCGTGGTGATGGTGGCGCTGCTCTCGGGCGCGCTGGCCGGGCTGGCCGGCGCCATCGAGGTGGCGGGCCGCACGAGCTACGTCACGCTCGACATGTCGCCGGGCTACGGCTATACCGGCATCGTGATCGCGATGCTCGCGGGCCTGCACCCGCTGGGCGTGATCGCCGCGGGCGTGTTCGTGGCGGGCGTGCTGGTCGGCGCCGACACCATGAGCCGCGCGGTGGGCGTGCCGACCTACATCGCCGACGTGATCGTCGCGGCCTCGCTGGTCGCGGTGCTGGTGGCCACCCTGCTCACGCAATACAGGGTGCGACTGAAATGACCGACCTGCTCGACATCCTCGCCAACCCCTCCTTCTGGGTCGCGGTGCTGCGCATCGCCACGCCGCTGATCCTCGGCACGCTCGGCGTGCTGCTGTGCGAGCGCGCCGGCGTGCTCAACCTGGGCATCGAAGGGATCATGGTCGCGGGCGCCTTCACGGGCTGGCTCGCGGTGTATGCGGGCGCGCCGCTGTGGGTCGGCGTCGGCGTGGCCGCACTTACGGGCATGGTGTTCGGACTGCTGCATGCCTTCTTGACCGTCGGACTTGCGCTGTCGCAGCACGTCTCGGGGCTGGGCATCACGCTGCTGGCCACCGCGCTGAGCTACTTCGGCTATCGCGTGAGCTTTCCGAAGGTGAACACACCGCCGACCATCACGCCCTTCGCGCCGATGGATTGGCTGCCAGTGCCCATCCTCGACGCGCAAACCGCACTCACCCTGTTCGCGCTGCTGCTGATGCCGGTGGTGGGCTGGGTGCTGTACCGCACGCCGCTCGGGCTCGCGCTGCGCATGGTGGGTGAGAACCCGCAGGCGGCCGAGAGCCAGGGCGTGTCGGTCGCGGCCACGCGCACCGGCGCCATCGTGGCGGGCTCGGCGCTGATGGGCGTCGCGGGCTCGTTCCTCACGCTCTCCGCCTTCAACGCCTTCTTCTTCAACATGGTGAACGGCCGCGGCTGGATCTGCGTGGCGCTGGTGGTGTTCGCCTCGTGGCGGCCCGGCAAGGCCCTGCTCGGCGCGCTGCTGTTCGCGTTCTTCGACGCGCTGCAGTTGCGGCTGCAACAATCGGGCGGTGCCGTACTGCCTTACCAGGCGTACCTGATGCTGCCGTACCTGCTGTCGATCCTCGCGCTGGTGCTGGTGGCGCGCAAGGCCGGCTATCCGCAGGCGCTGATGAAGCCGTATCGCAAGGGGGAACGCTGATGATGAAGACAACCGCTGCAACGCTGCTCGCCGCGCTGTCGACGCTTGGCGGAACGGGCGCGCATGCACTCGGCAGCGACCTCAGCTACGACACCTTCAAGACGCCCGATGCGGTCAGCTGGGTACAGCTGTGCGGCACCTGGGGCAAGACCCATCAGGGCGTCTACCGCGTGATCCATGCGGATCAACACGCGCAGTCCTTCCTCTACGTGCAGTGGATGGCGCGCGATGCCAATGGAGGCCTGCGTGCCGAGCACACGGTCGCCATCGCCGAACTCGACAACGACCATTCGGAGATCGCGCTCACAGATCTCACCTGCCGCGCTACGCCGCGCGGCATCGTGGTGACGGCGAAGGCGACGTCCGGGCATGACGACAAGCTGCGCCGCGTGACCATCGAAGTCGGACCGGCGGCGGGTCAGTATCGCTACCGGGCGCAGCGCATGCGCTGAGGCGCCATCGCTTCAGGCCTGCAACTCAACCCCGGCACCGTTCGCGGCGTGCATCGCTGCTTCAAGATGTCCGGTCTGCAGTCGGGCGAGAGGGACGAGGCGGAGCAGCCGCCTCGCCCCTCTGCCAATCCTTCATCCATTCACGCCGAACTCGAAGCTGCCAGCTCAGACGCGCCGGCCTTCACCGAGGGCTTTGTCGCGGAGGCCGTACCGGCCGCAGTGCCCGCCTCCAGCGAACACCACGCCGCGGAAGGCTTTTCTACCTCCAGCGAACACCATGCGGCCGCGGGTTTGCCTGCCTCCAGCGAACACCATGCGGCCGCGGGTTTGCCTGCCTCCAGCGAACACCATGCGGCCGCGGGTTTGCCTGCCTCGAGCGAACACCATGCGGCTGCGGGTTTGCCTGCCTCGAGCGAACACCATGCGGCTGAAGCTTTGCCTGCCTCCAGCGAACACCATGCGGCTGAAGCTTTGCCCGCCTCCAGCGAACACCACGCGGCTGAAGCTTTGCCTGCCTCCAGCGAACACCATGCGGCTGCGGGTTTGCCCGCCTCGAGCGAGCACCATGCGGCCGCATCCTTGGCCGGCCCGTGCTGGGGCGCGGGTGTCTGCTCGCCGAATTCCTCGGCGGACAAGCGCTGCATCTCCAGGAAGGCCGCTTGCAGCGCCTTGGCGTCTTCCTCGCCGCGCAGGCCGAGGTACGGAAAGTGGTGCAGAAAATAGCCGAAAGTGGTTTCGCAATCAGCGGCGTACTTTCTCGTGTCGAGGATGTGCATGTGCCAGAAGCGGTCGACGTCCTGCTCGGGAGCGAGCGTCAGATCGGGGTGCTTGGCGTGCAGTATCAAGTAGCGTTTGTAGGCCACTTCCATCTGATCCGCGTAGCCTGCCGACCAGCCGTAGCCATCCTCCTTGCGGCAGGCCTTGAACTTGATCGGCGTGAGGTCGAGCCCCTCGATGGCGGCGATCGTCTGCGCCAGTGTCTTGTTTTGGGTGGAATGATTCATGAATGCTCCTGTGAAGTTGCTGGAGGGTCCGAGCAAACGTGCCCGGTGGCGATTGCTTCAAAGGTTCGGCCGTCAAGCCGCCTCCGATGGAGCAAATTGGTTGCGCAGGTGACGCGCCATGAAATTGCGCACCTCGTCGGCAGGCACGGGCTTGCACAGCCAATAGCCCTGGGCCTCGTCGCAGCCGCGGCTGCGCAGGTAATCGAGCTGGGCCGTGGTCTCGATGCCCTCGGCCACCACCTTCATTCGCAACCCGTGGGCCAGGGTGATGATGCCGTCGATGAGTGCTCGTGCGTCGGCGTCTTGCGAAAGGTCGTTGATGAAGGAACGGTCGATCTTGACCGTCGACAGCGGGAAGTGCTTCAAGTAAGAGAGCGAGGAATAGCCCGTTCCGAAATCGTCGATGGCGAGTCCGACGCCCATGTCTCGAATCGTCCGGAGCAATTTCGCCGCATGCTCGGGGTTCGCCATCACCGCGCCTTCGGTCACTTCCAACTCCAGCAGCGACGGCTCCAGGCCCGAGGCTTCCAGGACGGCCCGTATGTCGGCGATGAGCGTGCGGCTTTCGAACTGGCGCGGCGATAGATTGACGCTCACCAACACCTCCGGCAAACCGTATTTCTGCCATGAACGAGAATCGGCGCAGGCCCTCTCCAGCGCCCACCTGCCCAAGGAAACGATCAAGCCGATCTCTTCGGCGATCGGAATGAACTGCACCGGCGGAATCATGCCCAGGACCGGATGGTGCCAGCGCATCAGCGCCTCGACACCGACGATGCGCTGGGTCTGCAGATTCATCTTCGGCTGATAGTGCATTTCCAGTTCGCCCCGTTCCAGAGCATGGCGCAGCGCGCTTTCCAGCATCAGCTGTTCGGTACTCTGCGCATTCATCTTCGCCGCGTAGAACCGGTAGGTGTTGCGGCCTCTTTCCTTGGCTCGGTACATCGCCGTGTCGGCGTTCTTCAAAAGCGCTTCGGCGTCGCCGCCGTTGTCCGGGTAAACGCTCACGCCGACGCTGGCGCTGACGTGCAGCTCGCGCCCCGCGATGACGAAAGGCTCGGCGCAACAGGCCAGCACTTTTTCGGCGAGCACCGCAGCATCGTTCGCGCTGGACAGGTTTTCCAGGAGCAGCACGAACTCATCGCCACCAAAACGCGCCACGACATCGTCCTCGCGCAGCAGCGCCGTGAGGCGCTCGCCGCAGATCTTGATCATCTCGTCGCCCGCGCCGTGGCCCAGCGTGTCGTTGATATGCTTGAAGCGATCCAGGTCGACGAATATCACCGCGAACTGCTTCTGATGGCGGTTGCTGCGCTTGATGGCGCGCGCAAGCTCGTGCTGCAGCGCCGCGCGATTGAACAACCCGGTCAGTTCGTCGTGACTGGCCATGAAACGAAGACTTCTCTCGGCCAGCTTGCGTTGCTTGTACTGGGCGATCTGCAAGGCGATCACACGCAGCGACTCCAGCGTCTGGGCGTCGACAGCGTACGGATTGGAGCCGAAGAGCTCCAGCGCCGTGGTCGAACCGGTCACGACCATCGGCACGATGACCCCGACAGTCAGCCCGGCCTGGCCGGCCAGCACATCGCGCGCAAAGCCGTTCGGAGCTGCCGGCGCGTCGATTTGCACGATGCCGCCGGTTTCCCAGGCGCGGCCCAGCGAGCCTTCGTCAGGCCGGTATTCGAGCGACCGGCTGTCGCAGACGAATTGCCGCGCTGCCGGGGAAATGTCGTCGGCGTGCCAGGCGGCGGTGCAGCGAACCACGCCGTCCTCGCCGACGCTCCACAACGCGCCGCAGTCCCAGCGCAGGTCGGTGCATACAGCCTCCAGCGCTTGCGTGATCACCGTCTCGACCGCGTCGTCGCCGGCGAGCAGCCGAGCGATCTTGTACTCGAGCTTCTGGCGCAACGCATCCCTGCGCGGCCGCGTGGCGTCGCGCACGGTGCCGCGCACCAGCGTCCTTCCGCTTTCTTCGGCCGACTGTGCGATGACGTGGAGCCAGCGTTCGGTGCCATCGGGCAGGCACAGGCGATGCTCGAATTCGCTGCGTTCCATGGACCGGGAGGCCCGTGCGATCTGCTGTTCGACCACGGGGCGTTCTGCGGCCGGAACACGCAAGAGCAGCGCGGACAGGTCCGGCTGCAAGGAGCCGGTCTCGAAGCCCAGGATGCGCCGGGCTTCGTCGGAACATTGCAGGGCTCCGGTTTCGGGGTCGAGGATCCAGCTGCCCAGGCTTGCCAGGTGCTGGGCCTCCTCCAGCTGCCGTTCGCTGGTGCGCAGGTGGACGGTCATCTCGTTCGCCAGGACCTGGGCCCGGCTGCGTGCGGTGGTCAACGAAAAGACGATGCCGGCAAGCAGCATGCTGGTGGCAAGGCCGCCGAGGACGATGAACAACGGGATGCCCCTGTCGAGCGGGCCGAAGACCTGGTTTTCGTCTTGACCGACTTCCACAATCCAGGAGTGACCGCCCAACTCGAAGCCGAGCATGCGCTCGAGGCTGCGCGCCGGTGCAGCGGTGGGCTTCGCCAAGGCCGAGCTGTCGAACAGCAATTGCCGCTCGCCGAAGGCGGTCGTCGTGACGAACCTGGTCTCGACGCGCGTCCCGATCGCTCCCCGACCCGGTCCGGCATCGATCAAGCGCAACCGGAGCGTCCTCGCGGCATCGGCGCCAACCACATCGCTCAACATCCCTGCGATGCTGAAGCCCGCACCAACCGAACCGATATAGGCACTGCGCCGCTGCTCGAGCGTTTCGAGCGGCTGTCTAGGGCGATAGACCGGCAGCCGCATCGCCAACCCGATGTCGGACTCGCGGCCCGCGATGCGGACCTTGCGGCCGGACGTGACGAGCCCGCCGGTGTCGCGCCCCTGCTCGAGCGCGTCTCCCCTGTCGGGCATCGCGCCCAGGTCATTGCCGAGCAGCTTCTCGTTGCCGGCCTGCGGTTCGATGTAGATCAGCGGGTAGTAGGTGTCCCGCTCGCCGGGCGGCTTGATGGCGAACCTGGAAGCAACGCCAGCGTCGAGGCTGGCATCGCCGCGAACCTGTTCCTCGAAGGCATGCTTTTCGTTGGCCGCAATGCGGGGCGCATAGCTGAAGGCCTGGAAACCGGGGTAGGCGCTTGCCAGGTTCAGCCCCGCGACGTAGTCCCTGAAATCGCTTCGCGTCACGGTCCCGGAGGTGTTGAATCGCGCACGCAGACCGATCAGGACGGCGGTGTAGTCGTCGAAGCGGGCTTCGACCTTGCGTGCCAGATCGAAGGCGGTTGCGTCGAAGCGCGCCTGGGCACTGCGCCCGATCTCCTGGCGGGCGGAGACGCTGAGGGCGATCGACAGCGCCGCGCCGACCACGAAAATGACCAGCGGCAAGCGAATCCTGACCCAGACGGACAATGACATTGGATTTGATCCTGTCGTTGGCACAGGCCGGTTGGCTCCGTGTGCTGCAGTGCAGCACGGCAGAGAACGCAGCAGGTTGTATCGTTAAGTGCAATATATATGGCTAATGCGGGAGCGTCACGCAATTTGTCTCGGCGAGAGCCATGGCATGGCGCGAATGATTCGCCTTAAAGACGAATACTTAAGTTTTAATTCAAACAAGGCGAAGCCTCGATTCCTCCCGCAAAGGACCGGGGACGATGTTGCGCGCCGCGGCACCGGGCAGTGTTGAGATGGATCAGGCACCGGTTCGACCGGTCGATGTATGCAGGCTTGCCAGCGCCAGAATTCGAGCCCCGAGCGACCCTGATGTCTAGGGCAACTCGCCGCGCTGCGCGAAATAGCGCGCCGGCGAATCCCCGAAGCTGCGCTTGAACATCGCGATGAAATTGCTCGGCGTGGCATAGCCGAGCGCATCGGCAATATCGGCCACGGCCTCACCGCGCGCAAGGCGCTCCAGCGCATGCACCAGCCGGGCCTGCTGGCGCCACTGGGCAAAGCTCACGGCCGTCTCGGTCAGGAACAGCCGGCTCAGCGTGCGTGGCGAGAGTCCGGCCCAGTGTGCCCACGCGTCGAGCGTGCGGGTGCTTTCGGGCTGCTCGCAGATCGCAGTGGCGATCCGCAACAGGCGGCGATCGGTCGGCATCGGCAGATGCAAGGGCTCGTGCGGCGCGCGGCGCATCTCGTCGAGCAGCACGGCGGCCATGCGCGCCTGTTCGGCATCGAGCCGGTCTTGCGCGGCCCAGGTCACGGCGCGCCGCACCAGCGCGCGCATGAGTTCGCTGATGCCGATCACGCAAGGCCGCTCGGGCAGTTCGCGACTGACCCGTGGGGCGATCAGCACGCTCCATCCGCTCATTGCGCCGCTGATGCTCACCTTGTGCGCCTCGCCCGGCGGGATCCAGCCCGCGCGGTGCGGCGGCAGCAGCCAGGAACCGTGGGCGGTGCGCACATGCACAAGGCCGCTCTCGACGCAGAAAACCTGTCCGCGCAAATGGCTGTGCCAGTCGTACTCGCGGGTGCCGAGGCGGAACTCGCTGCCAGCTTCGTCGGCGCCCCACAGGGCGATCAGCGCGGGTCCGTCGGCGCGCTCGCTCAGGTCGGGCACACCGCCTGGAGCTTCGGGTTTTTTCGCCATGGCTGGATTTCATTATTTTTAGTCCCGACAACGTTATCAGGATTCGGCGCCCCCGGCGAACACTGGCGGCACTGAAACACAAAACCTGGAGTTGCTCGTGACCTCATCTTCCATGGCGGCGACCCCGCCCTCCCTGATCCGTCCCCACATGCCGCCCTGGGTCGCGGTGCTGATCGCCTGCGTTTCGTCGTTCATGGTCGTGATGGACGGCGCCATCGTGAACGTGGCGCTGCCCGCCATCCATGCCGACCTGCATCTCTCGGCCATCCAACTGCAGTGGGTGGTCGATGCCTACCTGCTGGCGCTCGGCGGCTTCATGCTGCTGGCGGCGCGCGCGAGCGACCTGTTCGGACGCAGGCCGATCCTGATGTCGGGCCTGCTGGTGTTCACCGCCGCGAGCCTGGTGGGTGGGCTGGCCGACAGTGCGGGCCTTCTGCTGGCGGCGCGCGCGGTGCAAGGCTTCGGTGCGTCGGCGCTGGCCACTTCGACGCTGGCGGTGATCGTGGCGGTGCATCCGGGCGGGCCGGCTCGCGCGCGCGCAATTTCGTTCTGGGCGGCATCCAGCGCGATCGCATCGGCCTTCGGCGTGGTGATCGGCGGTGTGCTCACCGCGCAGGCGAACTGGCGCTGGGTGATGTTCGTGAATGTTCCGATCGGCATCTGCCTGATTGCGGGCGTGGCGGCATGCCTGTCACCTGCCCGGCGGGGCTCCGAGCCGCCCTCGCTCGACGTTCCGGGCGCCCTGACGATCACTTCGGGCATCGGTGCGCTGATGTTCGGCATCTCGCAATCGACGACGCAAGGCTGGGGCGCGACCGCCGTATGGATGGCGCTGTGCGCGGCCGCGGTGCTGCTCATGCTGTTCCTGACGATCGAGACCCGCAGCGCACGCCCGCTGATCCGGCTCGACATCTTCGCCGTGCACAACGTGCGCATGGGCAATGTCGTGGTGCTGGGCCTCGGTGCCTGCCTGACGGCGTCGACCTTCTTCATCTCGATCGTGCTCCAGCAGGTGCTGGGCTACGGCCCACTCGATGCCGGACTGGCGATGCTGCCGATGGGCCTGGCACTGGCCGCGGCGGCGATCGTTTCGCGGCCGCTGATGGACGGCGGTGTGCGGCGGCTGCCGTTCCTTGGCGGACTGGCAAGCGCTGCGGGCCTGGTCTGGATGAGCGCCGTTCCGCTCGATGCCGTCTTCCGCGTGCACGTGCTCGGACCGACCCTGCTGATCGGCCTCGGGCTCGGCCTGATGCTGATGACGGCCACGCACACGGCCATCGACGGCGTGCCGGCAAAGGACGCGGGCCTGGCCTCGGGCCTCTTCAACACGGCGCGCCAGTTGGGCGCCGCACTGGGCATCGCCTGCCTCTCGACGCTGGCGCACTTCGTCGCGGAAGGGCAGTTGGCAACGCAAGGCCCGCGCCTCGCCCAACTGCAGGGTTGCCGGGCGGCTTTTCTGGCCACTGCCGCACTCGGCGCGCTCGCTGCGTTGACATCGCTGACACTGCGGCGCAATGCCGAAGGAAAATAGCGGCGATCCGATATCCACCGGGCCTTCGTCGCCCGGCTGCCAGAGACCCACCACGATGCTCGACCTCCTCGTCACCAACGCCACCCTCCCCGACGGCCGCACCGGCATGTCGATCGCCGTGCAGGGCGGCCGCATCGCCGAAGTCACTGCAGGTCTCGACGCACCGGCGCACGAGAAGCTCGATGCCCAAGGCCTGCTGCTCGCGCCGCATTTCGTCGACCCGCACTTCCACATGGACGCCACCCTGAGCTACGGCCTGCCGCGCGTCAACGAGAGCGGCACGCTGCTCGAAGGCATCGCGCTGTGGGGCGAGCTCAAGCCGCTGCTCACGGCCGACGCGCTGATCGAGCGCGCACTGGCCTACTGCGACTGGGCCGTGGCCAAGGGCCTGCTGGCGATCCGCTCGCACGTGGACACCAGCGACGCCAGCCTGCTCGCGGTCGATGCGCTGCTCGAGGTCAAGCGCCAGGTCGCGCCCTGCATCGACCTGCAGCTCGTCGCATTCCCGCAGGACGGCGTGCTGCGCTCGCCGGGCGGCGTCGACAACCTGAAACGCGCGCTCGAAAAGGGCGTGGACGTGGTCGGCGGCATCCCGCATTTCGAGCGCACCATGGCCGACGGCGCCGCCAGCGTGAAGCTGCTGTGCGAGCTGGCCGCCGAGCGCGGCAAGCTGGTGGACATGCACTGCGACGAATCCGACGATCCGCTCTCGCGCCACATCGAGACGCTGGCCTTCGAGGCGCAGCGCCTGCATCTGCAAGGCCGCGTGACCGGCTCGCACTGCACCTCGATGCATTCGATGGACAACTACTACGTGAGCAAGCTGCTGCCGCTGATCGCGCAGAGCGGCGTGGCGGTGATCGCCAATCCGCTCATCAACATCACGCTGCAGGGCCGCCACGACACCTACCCCAAGCGCCGCGGCATGACGCGCGTGCCCGAGCTGATGGCCGCCGGCGTGAACGTCGCCTTCGGCCACGACTGCGTGATGGACCCCTGGTACGGCATGGGCTCCGGCGACATGCTCGAAGTGGCGCACATGGGCCTGCACGTGGCGCAGATGACGAGCCAGGCCGGCATCCGCCAGTGCTTCGAGGCGGTGACCACGAATGCCGCGCGCGTGATGCACCTGGAAGGCTACGGCATCGAGGCCGGCTGCGATGCCAGCTTCGTGCTGCTGCAGGCGCGCGACCCGGTCGAGGCGATCCGGCTGCGTGCGACGCGGCTCAAGGTGTTTCGCAAGGGCAAGCTGCTGGCGGAAACGCCGGCCGCCACGGCAACGCTGCACCTGCCAGGCCGCGGCGACCGCACGGACTGGATGCTCCCGAAGGCCTGACGGGGCACCACGATCGCTCAGGCAGGCGTTCTCGGCAGCATCACGCGGGCCTTCAGTCCACCGCCTTCTGCCTCCAGCAGGTCGAAGCGGCCTCCATGGGACCGCACGATGCGCTGCACGATAGCCAGCCCCAGGCCCGCGCCCGCCGGACCGCGGCGTGCGCCGCCGGCCCGACGGAACGGCTGTTTGAGCGTCTCGGCCTGACCGGGCGCGATGCCGTCCCCCCGGTCGGCAACCTCGAACCACACATGCGTGTCGTCGGCGCCCAGATGCAGTTGCACAGGCGGGCGGCCGTGGCGGAAAGCGTTTTCAAGCAGGTTGACCATCACGCGGCGCATCGCAAGCGGCCGCATGGCCACGGCAGGCAGGCTGCTGGCGCCTTCTTCGAACTGCACCTGTTCTCCGTGGTCGCGCATCGCGGCCTGCACCTCCCTTGCCAGCACCGCCAGATCGACGTCAACGCGCGGTTCGGCCTCGTCGCCCCGCGCGAACTCGAGGAACTGCCCGACGATGGCATCCATCTCCTCCACACTGCGCGTCATGCTGCTCACAAGCTCGGGCTCCATGCGCTCGCGCAAGATCTCCACGCCCAATCGCAGCTTGGTGAGCGGCGTGCGCAGGTCGTGCGAAATACCGGCCAGCATCAGCGCGCGCTCGTGCTCGGTCTGCCGAAGGCTGCCGACGAGCTGGTTGAAGCTGCGGCTCACGGTGGCGACCTCCGTGGGTCCGTCTTCCGGCAGCGGTGTGGGCTCCAGGCCTCGGGCCAGGGTCTGCGCGGCCTCCACCACGCGCACCAGCGGTCGGTTCAGCCGGCGCTGGAACCAGAGTGCGCCCGCCAGCGCGAGCAGCGCGCTGCCGAGCGACACGGCCACCAGGGCGCCGGTGAACTCGCGCGCTGGCAGCAGGCCGGGCATCACCATCCAGTGATCGCTGCCGTCGAGCGTGAGCCGCAGCGCCAGGCCGCCATCGGGCTCGCGACGCCACACGGCCTCCACGCCCTGGCTGGCGACACGCGCCGACACCGAACGCACGAAGCCGCGCTCCAGCGGTGTGAGCAGCACGCGCGGCGCCTCGGCCGGGCCGGCGCCGTCGGTGCGGCCGGTGCGGCCGGTGCGACCGGCCATTGCCTGCCGGTTGAACCCTTCCACAAACGCCGGCCGCTGGGCCGGGGGCAGCGCGAGCAAGCCCGCGCGAATGGCCGCCACATTGCGTGCCACGCTCTCGGCGATCTGGTCCAGCCGGGGCTTGATGATCATCTCGCGCAGCAGCAAGCCGCCGCCGATCTGGCCCAGCGCGATGAGCAGCACGATCAGCAGTGCGTTGCGCCCGAACAGGCTGCGCGGAAAAAGCTTCATGGCACGCACGTCACGCCTCACGGAACGAACAGGTAGCCCACGCCCCATACGGTGCGGATGTGGCGCGGCTGCGCGGAGTCGGCCTCGATCAGCTTGCGCAGGCGCATCACCTGTACGTCGATGCTGCGGTCGGTCGCCTCGTGCTCGCGGCCGTGCGCGAGCTCGATCAGCCGATCACGGCCCAGCGGGCGATTCGGGTTGAGCGCGAGCGCCTGCAGCAAGGCGAATTCGCCGGTGGTGAGGGGCACGGCCTCGCAGCCGCCCTCGCCTGCGCGCTCGAGGCGCCGCTCGTCGAGGTGCAGCGCGAAGGCTCCGAAGCGGATGCTGCCCTGCGCGGGCGTCGGGCCGGTGTGCGCGCCCAGCATGCGCTGGCGCCGGACCAAGGCCTGGATGCGCGCCAGCAGTTCGCGCGGGTTGAAAGGCTTGGGCAGGTAGTCGTCGGCCCCCATCTCGAGGCCGACGATGCGGTCGACCGGATCGCCGCGCGCCGTGAGCATCAGGATGGGAATGGTCTCGCCCTGGGCACGCAGCCGGCGGCAGACGGCCAGGCCGTCCTCGCCCGGCATCATCACGTCGAGCACCAACACGTCGAAACGCTCGCGCGCCAGCAGCTTGTCGAGCGGCTGGGCGCTGTCGACGGTGCGTACTGCATAGCCCTGGTCGCCCAGGTAGCGCTGCAGCAGCGCACGCAGGTCGGCTTCGTCGTCGGCGATCAGGATGCGGGCCAGCGCTTCGGTCATGCGGCAGATCGTAACGGGCGCCACGAGGCAGGACCGCGCGGTAAATCATGACAAACGATGACAGAGCGCCCCGCACGCTCACGGATTGTCATGAACGGCCCCCCCGCAGCCATGGTTGGCTCACACCTCGCGGCCACAGTCGTCTCCACGGCAACGCGAGGTGCGAAGCCGACACCGCAAGGAGTACCGAAGATGAAACGCATCCTTTCCCTGTCCACCGTGTCGGTGCTCTCCGCCGCGCTGCTGGCGGCCGGCCTCACGCCCATCGATGCCGACGCGGCCAGCCGCCGCGTGGTGCGGCCCAACGCGGCCGGCGGCACGACCACCGCCGGCGCGGGTGCATGGCACGGCCCCTACGGCGGATACAGCGCGCGCGCCGGCTCCACCTCGGTCAACCCGGACGGCTCTGCCAGCCATCGCAGCGGCTTCTCGGCGGTCTCAGGCCGCGGCACGGTGCAGAGCACCGGCAGCGCGACGCGCGATGCGTCGGGCCAGGTCCAGCAAAGCCGCAGCACCGTCGCCACCAGCGCTGTCACCGGCAACAGCGTGCACAGCAGCACCAGCTACGGCACGAGCAGCGGCATCACCCACACCGCAACCTGCTACAGCGCGAGCGGCGCGGTCATTGCCTGCCGCTGAACGAACACGGGAGCGCACACCCCATGAAAACCCGATACACATGGCCCCTTCTGCTGGCCGCCTGCTCCTTCGCCGCCTGCGCACAGGCACCCGACGGCGGCCGCGCGGCGCAGATGCGCGCGGAACTGAACAAGCGCTTCGCCGCCGCCGACATCAACGTCGACGGCCGGCTCACGCGCGACGAGGCGCGCGGCAAGATGCCTCGGGTCTACCGCGACTTCGATGCGATAGACACCACGCACGCCGGTGCGGTGACGATGGCGCAGATCGAGGCCTACGCCGTGGCGCAGCAGCGCGGCAGCCGGCAGAAATAGCATGTCCTTCGACACCCTCCGCACATCGATGGGCCCGGAGTTCACGTCCTGGCTCACGGGGCTGCTCGTCTTCGTGCTGGCCGCGGCCACGCTCGAGGGGCTGGTCCAGAGCTTCGTGCGGCGTCAGGCCTACGACTGGCGCGCCTACGGCGCTTCGCTGGCCGACGCGGTGGGCCGACGCGCCGTCGATGCCCTGGGCCTGTCGATTGCCACGCCCATGCTGGCGTGGGCGCATGCGCACCGCATCGACACCATTGCACTGTCGACGCCCGCAGCCTTCGCGCTGCTCTTCGCGGGCCAGGAGTTCTGCTACTACTGGTACCACCGCGCGGCGCACCGGGTGCGCTGGTTCTGGGCCACGCATTCCGTGCATCACTCGCCCAACGAGCTGACGCTCGCGGCCGCGCTGCGGCTGGGCTGGACGGGCAAGCTCACCGGCACCGCGCTCTTCTTCGCGCCGCTCGTGTGGCTCGGCTTTCCGCCGCTTGCCGTGGTTGCAACGCTCGCGGCCAACCTGCTCTACCAGTTCTGGCTGCATGCGCCCTGGATGCCCCGGCTCGGCCCCCTCGAATGGATCTTCAACACGCCGACCCATCACAAGGTGCACCATGCCTCGAATCCCGAGTACCTCGACCGCAACTACGGCGGTGTGCTGATCGTGTTCGACCGGTTGTTCGGAACCTTCGCCGACGAGCGCAGCGACGTGAAAATCCGCTACGGCCTCACCACGCCGCTGCACTCCCACAATCCGCTGCGCATCGCCTTCCACGAGTGGGGTCGGCTGGCGCGCGACCTCTGGAACGCAAAGGGCTGGCGCGCGAGAATCTCGACCCTGTTCGGTCCACCTGGAGCGTCGTCATGAAGCATCTGTTGCGGGCCGGCCTGGCCTTGCTGCTGGCCCTGCCACCGGCCATGGCGCAACAGGCGGGTTCGCCGCCGCTGCCCGCCGATGTGCGCCGAGCCGCCGACGTGCCCTATGGCCCCGATGCACGGCAGCGCATGGACGTCTATCTCCCACCGCAGGCACGACACGGCGCACCCGTGCTCGTGATGGTGCACGGCGGGGCCTGGATGTTCGGCAACAAGGCAGCGGCCTCGGTGGTGGACCTCAAGATCGAGCACTGGGTGCGCGACCAGGGCTTCATCCTGGTGTCGGTCGCCTACCGCTTCGTGCCGCAGGTCGATCCGCTGCAGCAGGCGAGCGACGTGGCGCGCGCCGTCGCGACCGCGCAGGCCAGCGCGGCGTCGTGGGGCGGGGATGCGGGCCGATTCGTGCTCATGGGCCATTCGGCCGGCGCACACCTGGTGGCGCTGCTGAGTGCGTCGCCCGCCATCGCGCGGGCGCAAGGCGCGCAGCCCTGGCTGGGCACCGTCGTGCTCGACAGCGCCGCCATCGACACCACGGCGCTGATGCAGCGGCGGCACCTGCCCTTCTATGACCGCGTGTTCGGCAGCGACCCGGCCTACTGGCGCACGGTGTCCCCCACCGACACGCTCTCGCCGGGCGTACCGCCGATGCTGCTGGTGTGCTCGACACAGCGGCGCGACGAATCCTGCGCGCAGGCCCGGCAGTTCGCCGCGCGCGTTGCGTCCGTCGGCGGCCGGGCCGACCTGCTGCCCCAGGATCTGTCGCATGGTGCGATCGATGCCGAACTCGGCTTGCCCGGCGCCTACACCCGGGCGGTGGACAGGTTCATCGGCTCGCTCGGCAAGCCCGCGAGCTAGGATGCCGGGCATCCATGCCAATGCAGACACAGACGCCCGACATTTCCTTTCGCGCCCTGCGCGCGTCCGACCTCCCCATGCTGCGGGAGTGGCTGGGCCGGCCGCACGTTGCCGAATGGTGGGGCGCGGCACCCGACGACGCCGAGGTCGAGGCCGACTATGCGCCCATGCTGGCGGACGGCTCGACCGAACGCGGCTACATCGCGCTGCTGGACGGCGCGCCCCTGGGCTACATCCAGTCCTATGTCGTCATGGGCTCCGGCGGCGGCTGGTGGGCAAACGAGCGCGACCCGGGCGCACGCGGCATCGACCAGTTCCTCGCGAGCGCAGACCAGTTGAATCGCGGGCTCGGCAGCAGGATGGTCCGCGCATTCGTCGACCGGTTGTTCGAGGACCCCGCGGTCACGAAGGTGCAGACCGATCCTTCCCCGCGCAACTGCCGCGCGATCCGCAGCTATCGCCACGCCGGTTTCGACGTGCAGGCGGAAGTGACAACGCCGGACGGGCCAGCCTTGCTGATGGTGCGAAGCCGATGAATCGCCCCAGGCACAAAGCCTTCGCCGACATGCCGACCAGCGCGCCCGTGCCGTCGAACGCCCCGTAGACCACGGCCGCCGCTTCTCAGGCCTCGGGGGCAATCGCCTCGGCGTATTCGTAGAGCGCACCCAGCAATTCCTCGCCCCGCTCGTCCACCGTTTCGGAGAGCGCATCGACTTCGCTGAACAATTGCTCGATGGTGCGCGCCCCGCCCTCGCCGTGGAACAGCCGCGCCACGCGCAGCGCTTCCCAGCGCTCGGTCTCTTCGGGGCTGAGCGACTCGGGCCAGTTGCGCGCGCGGTAGCGGAACAGGATTTCCTCGAGGCGTCCGTCGTCGAAACCGGTGCGATCCTTGGCGAGTTCAGCGGCCGACAGGCCTCGCAGCTGATTGAGACGCCGACGGTCGGCGTTGCCGACGAAGCCGCCGTAGAGGTCTTCGTCGACGTCGGGCGTGGCCTCCTTGGGCCGTGCATACACCTGCGACCAGATGGCGCTCATGTCGGGCAGGTCGCGCGCAATGGCCGCGTGGCGCATGGCCGCGTCGAGATCCACACCCCAGCGCTGCGCCATGGCCGGCGCGAGCGTGCGCAGGTTGCCCACCACCATCGGCGACTTGTTGAGGTGGATGCCCTTCACCGGCAGCCGCACCACGCCTTCGGGCAGTTCGGCGGTACGGGTGAAAAGCCGCAGGCGCAGGGTTTCCACGTCGAGGTCACGCAGCTCGCTCGGGTCATGGGCCAGGTCCCAGGCGATCAGCTCGTTCCTGTTGGTCGGATGGCTCGCGAGCGGCCACATCACACCCAGGCAGCCGCGCTCCACCGGGAACATGCCGGAGACGTGCAGGAAAGGCTTGGCGGTTTCGCGCATCGCGGGTAGGCCGAGTTCGCTCGCCACGCGGTCCTTCTTGTGCAGGCTGAACGCGAAGTCGAACAGCTTGGGCTGCTTGTCGCGGATCAGCCGGGCCAGCGCGATGGTGGCGCGCACGTCGGACAGCGCATCGTGCGCCGACTCGTGCAGCAGGCCGTTGGCGCGCGCCAGGTCTTCGAGCTTGAAGCTGGGCTTGCCGTCTTCCTTCTTCGGCCACTCGATGCCGTCGGGCCGCAGCGCGTAGGTCAGGCGGACCACGTCGAGCAGGTCCCAGCGGCCGCAGTCGTTCTGCCATTCGCGCGCATACGGATCGATCAGGTTGCGCCAGAACAGGAAGCGCGTGACCTCGTCGTCGAAGCGGATGGTGTTGTAGCCCACGCCGATGGTGCCGGGCTGAGAGAAGGCGTGCTCGATCTGGGCGGCGAACTCATGCTCGGGGATGCCGCGCTCCAGGCACAGCTGCGGCGTGATGCCGGTGATCAGGCAGGCCTCTGGGCTGGGCAGGTAGTCCGGCGCGGGCTTGCAATAGACCATGAGCGGCTCGCCGACTTCGTTCAGCTCGGCGTCGGTGCGGATGGCGGCAAACTGCGACGGCCGGTCGCGGCGCGGCACGGCGCCGAAGGTTTCGTAGTCGTGCCAGAGAAAGGTGTGGTTCATTCAGAGCAAGGGTGAAAACAAGCGCGCAATGGAGTCGCCGAGGCGGCGCCAGAAATTTTGTGGCCGGTTGGCGCGCACCGCGCCGGAGCTGTGCAGGTCGGTCTCGAACTGCGCCCCCAGCGGCCGCGCCAGCGCGGGGCCATAGACCACGGCGCAGACCTCGAAGTTGAGCCGGAAGCTGCGGTTGTCGAAATTCGCGGTGCCGATCATCGCGCAATGCTCGTCGACCACCAAGGTCTTGGAATGCAGCATTCGCGCCTTGTACTCCCAGACCTTCACGCCGGCGGCGATCAGCTCGTCGAAGTAGGAGCGCGCCGCGGCGCTCACGATGGCCGAATCGCTGCGGCGCGGCACCAGCAGGCGCACGTCGACGCCGCGCAGCGCGGCGCTGGTGAGCGCCATCAGCGCAGGCTCGCCGGGCACGAAATATGGCGTGGTGAGCCAGGCGCGGTGCGTGGCCGAGTGAATGGCCTCGACGTGCATGCGGTGGATGGCTTCGAGCGCGTTGTCGGGGCCGCTGGTCACGATCTGCACGGGAATGTCGCCCGCCTCCAGCTGCGGCAGCATGGCACCCAGGGCGTCGTCCATGCCGCGCGGGTCTTCGCCGGTGGCGTAGGTCCAGTCCTCGAGGAAGGTGGTCTGCAGCCAGCGCACCGCACTGCCCTCGATGCGCAGGTGCACGTCGTGGTAGGCGTCGGGACGGGTGCGCTTGTCTTCCTCGTCGGTGATGTTGACGCCGCCGGTGAAGCCGACGCGGCCGTCGCACACCACGATCTTGCGGTGGGTGCGGTAGTTGGTCACCGGACGCAGGCGGCGGCCGATCTTGGTGTCATGGAAGAGCGCCACCTTGACGCCGGCCTCGTGCATGGGTGCCATGAACTTGCGGCCGATGCGCTTGGAGCCCAGTGCGTCGATCAGCAGGCGGACCGTGACGCCCGCCTTGGCGCGCTCGACCAGCAGGTCGCGCAGCGCGGTGCCGATCCGGTCGGGTTCGAAGATGTAGTACTCGAGGTGAATGTGGTCTTGCGCTGCGCGCACGGCCTCGAAGATCGCATCGAAAGTGCGCGCGCCGCCCGACAGCAAGGCCACGCCCGTGGCACTCGACACCGGCAGCCCGCAGGCCGCCGTGCCCAGCCGCGCCATCTGCTGCAAAGCCGGCGGCGCGTGCTGCGCCGCGTCGCGCAGGCGCGCAAGGTCGGCCTGCGCAGAGGCGCCGGCACGGCTGCGCAGCCGCTTGATCCGCTGCTTGCGCAGCCGCTGCGGCCCCAGGAAGTAATAGATGACGAAGCCCGCGAACGGCAGCAGCGCGAGCGACAGGATCCAGCTCATCGTGGACACCGGCGCGCGCTTCTGCATCACGATCCAGATCGACAGCACAGCGATGTAGCCGCTCCACGCCAGGGAGAGGCCGGTTTTCCATTCGTGGCTGAGTTCAGGGAGGATCAAAGCGGGCAGGCGGTGTGGTTTCGATGGCCGCCCAAAGAAAAAGGCCGACAGCGTGATGCTACCGGCCTTTGCCTTCATTCCAGAGATACCGCGGAACCGGCTTCGCCGGGCCGCAGGTATCGCCCCCGGAAGGGGGTAGGCGAAGCGACACGAAGTGCGCGAAGCCTGGGGGAGAGCCAGTTACCCTGCTGCGGCTTCTTCCGCTTCGGGCTTGGACTTGCCTTCCTTCTTCGGCAGCGGCTGGATGTCCAGCAGCACTTCGTCCTTCTCGTCGAGGTCGACTTCGAGGCGACCGCCGTCGGTCAGGCGACCGAAGAGCAGCTCGTCGGCCAGTGCACGACGGATCGTGTCCTGGATCAGGCGCTGCATCGGACGTGCGCCCATCAGCGGATCGAAGCCCTTCTTCGCCAGGTGCTTGCGCAGCTTGTCGCTGAAGGTGACTTCCACCTTCTTCTCGGCGAGCTGCGTTTCGAGCTGCAGCAGGAACTTGTCGACCACGCGCAGGATGATGTTCTCGTCGAGCGCCTTGAAGTTGACGATGGCGTCCAACCGGTTGCGGAATTCAGGCGAGAACAGACGCTTGATATCGCCCATTTCGTCGCCCGCCTGGCGCGGGTTGGTGAAGCCGATGGTCGCCTTGTTCATGGTCTCGGCACCCGCATTCGTCGTCATGATGATGATGACGTTGCGGAAGTCGGCCTTGCGCCCGTTGTTGTCGGTCAGCGTGCCATGGTCCATCACCTGCAGCAGCACGTTGAAGATATCCGGGTGCGCCTTCTCGATTTCATCGAGCAGCAGCACCGAATGCGGCTTCTTCGTGACAGCCTCGGTCAGCAGACCGCCCTGGTCGAAACCGACGTAGCCCGGAGGCGCGCCGATCAGGCGGCTCACCGCGTGACGCTCCATGTACTCCGACATGTCGAAGCGGATCAGCTCGATGCCCATGATGTAGGCGAGCTGCTTCGCAGCTTCGGTCTTGCCGACGCCCGTGGGGCCGGAGAACAGGAACGAGCCGATCGGCTTGTCGCCCTTGCCCAGGCCCGAGCGCGCCATCTTGACCGCGGAGGCCAGCACTTCGAGTGCCTTGTCCTGGCCGAACACCACGCTCTTGAGGTCGCGCTCGATGGTCTGCAGCTTGCCGCGGTCGTCGTTGCTGACGTTGGCCGGGGGAATGCGTGCGATCTTCGCCACGATTTCCTCGACTTCGGTCTTGCTGATGGTCTTCTTGCGCTTGCTCGGCGGCAGGATGCGCTGGGCGGCACCGGCTTCGTCGATGACGTCGATGGCCTTGTCGGGCAGGTGACGGTCATTGATGTACTTGGCGCTGAGCTCGGCCGCGGCCTGCAGGGCTGCCACCGCGTACTTCACGCCATGGTGCTCTTCGAAGCGCGACTTCAGACCCTTCAGGATGTCGACGGTTTCCTGCACCGACGGCTCGACCACGTCGACCTTCTGGAAACGGCGCGACAGGGCCGCATCCTTCTCGAAGATGCCGCGGTATTCGGTGAAGGTGGTCGCACCGATGCACTTGAGCTGGCCGCTCGAGAGCGCCGGCTTGAGCAGGTTCGACGCATCGAGCGTGCCGCCCGAGGCGGCGCCCGCACCGATCAGCGTGTGGATTTCGTCGATGAACAGGATGGCATTCGGCTTGTCCTTGAGCGACTTGAGCACGCCTTTCAGGCGTTGCTCGAAATCGCCGCGGTACTTGGTGCCGGCCAGCAGCGCGCCCATGTCGAGCGAGAACACCATCGACTCGGCCAGGATTTCAGGCACGTCGCCCTGGGTGATGCGCCATGCCAGGCCCTCGGCAATCGCGGTCTTGCCGACGCCGGCCTCGCCCACGAGCAGCGGGTTGTTCTTGCGCCGGCGGCACAGGATCTGGATCACGCGCTCGACCTCGTACTCGCGGCCGATCAGCGGGTCGATCTTGCCGTCCTTGGCGAGCTGGTTGAGGTTTTGCGTGAACTGCTCGAGCGGCGATGCCTTCTCGTTGCGTTCGCCGCCGCCCTCCTCGCCCTCGCCCGAAGGCGATTCGCTGTTGCCCTTGACGGCCTCGGGCGGATCGCTCTTCTTGATGCCGTGGGCAATGAAATTGACCACGTCGAGGCGGGTCACGCCCTGCTGGTGCAGGTAGTAGACCGCGTGCGAATCCTTCTCGCCGAAGATCGCGACCAGCACATTGGCGCCGGTGACTTCCTTCTTGCCGTTGCCGGTGGACTGCACGTGCATGATGGCGCGCTGGATCACGCGCTGGAACCCCAGCGTGGGCTGGGTGTCGACATCATCGGTACCCGCCACCTGGGGCGTGTTGTCCTTGATGAAGTTGGTGAGCGACGCCCGAAGGTCGTCGACGTTGGCCGAGCAGGCGCGCAGAACCTCTGCGGCGCTCGGGTTGTCCAGCAAAGCGAGCAGCAGATGCTCCACGGTGATGAACTCGTGGCGCTGCTGCCGGGCCTCGACGAAGGCCATGTGCAAGCTGACTTCCAGTTCCTGGGCAATCATGTGATTTCCTTTTGCCTTGCTGTAAATAAGTTCTCAGATGGGTTGGAGCTTGCGCAATTCAACAGGTTCACGCAACTGGTTCGCTCACACATTGCAGCGGGTGCCCAGCCTGCTGCGCCGCCTCCATGACCTGATTGACCTTGGTTGCCGCCATGTCGCGAGAATAGACCCCACAGACACCCCTGCCATCGAGATGGATCTTGAGCATGATCTGGGTGGCCGTTTCGCGGTCCTTGCTGAAGTACTCCTGCAGGACGACGATCACGAACTCCATGGGTGTGTAGTCGTCGTTCAGCATCACGACCTGGTACATCTGGGGCGGCGCAGTTTTCTGCGGCCGGCGCTCCAGGACGACCGAATCTCCGTCATCCCCGGCCGGTTTTTGGGCCGGGGGGGTGCTGGGAGTCTTGGGAATTCTCGTTGCCATGAAAAAGATTCTATAGAGCGTGCAAGCGCCGTGCCGACGCAAGAAGACTTGGTGGCGGGTATTCGACAAATCAAGGGGTATTGGGGCTTGCGCGACAACATTTTTGTGAACGCGAGGCCGTTCAGGTTTTCGGAGTTTTAGGCAAAAACTCTAGACGAGAAGCGCATGTCAGAGTCCCCCCTGCTCTAACGCTGCTCGGCCGAACTCTGGCTCAGCAGTCGTTTTCGGCATTTCGGTCGCCGATGGAGGTCAAAAATTGACGAGAAATCGGGCGTTCAGGTGGAAGTGCGACGCTGCGAGCTCACCATGGCCACCAGGACGCCGACGGGCAAGCGTTCAAGTCACTTGTTGGGAAAGATTCAATAGCTCTTGAGAGAGACGGTCGAGCCATCTTTCAGGCGGAGATACGGAAGTGTCGCGATCTCGCAGGAACGCACCAGGTCGCGCCCCTCTGTATCGGCGTCCGACCAACAACATGGTCGCAGAGTCGAATTTCTGCTTCGCATCCGATTGGGCATGAGCGATCCGGTGGCGGATTGCCGCAAACGCTTCGAGTCGAGCGGTGTTGGACGCAACGATGGATTCGATGGTCGACGTATGAAAGAAGCGACGACAGCGATTAACCACTTTGGTTGGGTTATGCCAAAGCACATACGTGTTCCCGCCGAGCACTGCCGTTTCAGCTTGGGCAAGGTTGGCCAGGAAGTTGGTTCCGGGTAGCAGCGTTGCAGCGCCATGCACTGACGTGTAACCACATAGGAACCGAAGAAAGGCCTGCTCCAAAAATGACTCCCAACTGACGAAAATGCGCAAGTAGGCCATCTCGTACAAAGCTTCCAAGCGATAGGCGTGGAGCTGCGTTTTGGTGCGTGAGCCAGCGAGCGCTTCGAGGCGCGCAATCTCGCCAATTTCCGCGAGCGCAAGCGCTTCGAGGGAGCGCCGTTGTAGTTCCCCGCGCAGGTCGGGCATTGACCTCGGCATGACTCAATTGAAGGCTTCTCGATAGATCGCCGTAAACCGATCAACCCGTGGCTTGATGTTGTCAGTTTGACTCATCGATGCATTGACGAAAGCGACGTATGCCTTCGGAATCTGCACATCTTCTTCGCTAGATCGCGCCATATCGTACTTTTCCGAGAGCACCTTGATTGCGTCCGAGAGAGCATTTCGCTCATCGCGGGAAATCGCCTTCTTCGGCGTCGCCGGTTTTGCATCCGGCAGACCGTACAGCCGGTGGTAGATCGAGCAAAACAACGAGTACAAGAGCGGCGGGCGGCGAAATGCAGTGTCGCGCAAGTCATCGCCGATTGACTCGTTGATCTCGTCCACCACTTGTCGGAATCGCTTCTCGAGCAGCACCTGCGTGGGAAACGAGTCGTCGTAGTCCAAATAGAACGTGTCAAGCGACTTCTTCTTATCCTGCATGCCGGCGAGGAAAGCCACAAGAACTTCGCTGACGAACTCTGCCTCAAGCATCCGAGCGATATTCTGCTCAGTAAAAACCTTCTGATGCCTCCAGAACTCGAGGTGTTCATAGGCAAGCGCATAAGCCGACTGCTTGAATCTACCGAAAAAGCGACCGTTACGAAGCTCTTGAGCGTTGAGAGGGACGCTATACGTGTTTAGGCGCGAGAAGATTTCCAGCACCTCGAGGTCCGAGATTCCATGGAAGACCTCAGAAGAAAAGGCATACGTGGTGATGCGATCTTGCTCAGCCTGGCTCAATTGAGAGAAGTTCTTGCCGGCCCATTCGGCCTTCAATGTCCTGGACAGCTTGTATGCGTCACTCATGAAATCAAGTACGGCCGAAACTCTTTGCTGACCATCAACGACTTCACGAATCACCTTGTCCCGTTTCACCGACTGGGTTTGGCGGATATAGATAGGTGGAATGGGCATGCCACGAAGCAACGTGTCAACGAAGAATGAACGTGCAGCGGTTTTCCAGACCCCTCGTCGTTGAAATTTCGGCGTCAACGAGAGCGTGTCGCTGGCGCGCCATTGAGTGAAATCAGTAGGGGTGTAAACAGAGCGCACTGAAGGGTTCATGCGACCATGATACGGTCTAAAACGCCATCTTGCGTTGCGGCGCAACCCTAGTGAAAACCGCTAGGTACTAGTCGAGTCGGTAAAGCACGGAAGATGCTTTTGAGCCGGCCACGACTGAGCTTCACCGCCCTCTGGACCTCAGGAGCGGAATTATCTCTTTCCGCCCACCGTCGACTCAAGAATGCGCACACAAGATAGCTAAGCTTTTTCTCCGGTACGTTCGCGGCGTGCCGCAAGCTCGTTGGCGGCGTTGACAACGTCTTTGGGAATCTTCATGTACATGGCCACCTGATTGGCAAGTTCGGGCGTGAGGTACAGCGGTGCATTGACCGCCTGCCAGTTATCAACGAATTTGATGAACTTCAATGGCTTGCCGCAGTACCTTGCATTTCGCCAGACCAACCCCGGCCTCGCGGGGTGATCCTTATTCGCCAAGACCTGTTCTAAAAACGCTCCGCGGATATGCCCGCCCTTTGCAGGGCCCATCAGGCGCGCCTCAATCGCCGCGACGTTGCGAAGCAGCACGGCGTCGCTAGGCTCATCTGCGTAGTGCACAACATCCAGCGGCTCGCAATACTGCCGTAGGTGCCACACGAGCAGGTCGAGCTTGAGCACTTCTTTATCAAAGACATGATGCGAGAAGAGGAGATACCGATCACCGCCCCACTCATCGATGTGATCGAACAGTTCTTCCTCGGGCTTTCGCATCTCGATCTTGAAAGGCAACTCCTCGTTGATGCGATTGAGTGCCCTTCGAATATCGTGCGAGAGGTCCTTCGTCGTCTTGCGGTTGAGCATCAAGATGCACTTCAGATACTTCTCTATGGCTTGTTGCGCTGACCACAAAAATTGCCCGCCAAGGCGGGCTTTCATGGCGAGACGTGCAGCAATGTAGTCACCATCGCCGGTGTCTCGAAAACACCGGATGGCGAACTGATTGATCAACGCGTGATCGGTGGGCGAACGCCAATCTGAAAGGTCCATGAAGCGCATTGTCTGACAAGGCCCACGTTGACGTCTCGGCTTCTTGCATCGACATGCAGATCGCCGACGCGCAGCAAACCTCGTTGCGCCGCGCTCGTTTGGCGAGCCCTAGAGCGAATCACCGCTCTTTGAGTCAAGCTTGCGAACTAGCTTGGAAACTGCATCGATCCCAGCAAACCAAGCGTTGTGCGCTTCCGGGTACGTAGCTTTTCCTGTTTTCAGCGGGCGAAACAACCGCAACTCGCATGGCAAGTCGATTGCCTCCAACACCGAATAGTGAAACTTGTTTTCTCCCACTTGATCGACGACAACCGAGAAGCATCCTGTTCGAATCATTTCTGTCCTCTCTCTGCAGCGTTAGCTAAGGAGTCAGATGTTTTAGTCGATTCCTCGGTTTTTTACTGTCAACCAACGTCTCACGGCCAGTTTTTCTGCTTTGGATCACATAGCTCGCAAATCTGTGCCCAACGACGCAATCGTCTTCGCTCTCCCACGATAAAAAAGCCCTCGAACTCCTTTCGGAAGTTCGAGGGCTCGTCCGTAACGACGTCTCGCGACGTCGAAGCACGCAGTAAGTCAATTACATGTGATCGATCATGACCTGCCCGAAGCCCGAGCAGCTCACCTGCGTTGCGCCTTCCATCAGGCGCGCGAAGTCATAGGTGACCTTCTTGCTGGCAATCGACTTTTCCATCGAGCTGATGATCAGGTCGGCCGCTTCGGTCCAGCCCATGTGGCGCAGCATCATTTCGGCCGAGAGGATTTCAGAGCCGGGGTTCACGTAGTCCTTGCCGGCGTACTTGGGCGCCGTGCCGTGGGTGGCTTCGAACATCGCGACGGTGTCGCTCAGGTTCGCGCCCGGGGCGATGCCGATGCCGCCGACCTGCGCGGCCAGCGCGTCGGACACGTAGTCGCCGTTGAGGTTCAGCGTGGCAATCACGCTGTACTCGGCGGGGCGCAGAAGAATCTGCTGCAGGAACGCGTCGGCGATGCTGTCCTTGACGGTGATTTCCTTGCCCGTCTTGGGGTTCTTGAACTTCATCCATGGGCCGCCGTCGATCAACTCGGCGCCGAATTCCTTGGCGGCCAGGTTGTAGGCCCAGTCACGGAAGCCACCTTCGGTGAACTTCATGATGTTGCCCTTGTGGACGATGGTCACGCTGGGCTTGTCGTTGTCGACGGCGTATTGCAGCGCCTTGCGCACCAGGCGCTCGGTGCCTTCGCGCGACACGGGCTTGACGCCGATGCCGGAGGTGTTGGGGAAGCGGATCTTCTTGACGCCGAGCTCGTCCTGCAGGAACTTGATGAGCTTCTTGGCCTTGTCGCTCTCGGCCTCGAACTCGATGCCGGCGTAGATGTCTTCCGAGTTCTCGCGGAAGATGACCATGTTGGTCTTGTGCGGCTCGCGCACCGGGCTGGGCACGCCTTCAAAGTACTGGATGGGGCGCAGGCAGACGTAGAGGTCGAGTTCCTGGCGCAGCGCGACGTTCAGCGAACGGATGCCGCCGCCGACGGGCGTGGTGAGCGGGCCCTTGATGGAGACCACGTAGTCGCGCACGGCATGCAGGGTTTCCTCGGGGAGCCAGACGTCGGGGCCATACACCTTGGTCGACTTCTCGCCGGCGTAGACCTCCATCCAGTGGATCTTCTTCTTGCCGCCGTAGGCCTTGGCCACGGCTGCGTCCACCACCTTGAGCATGACCGGGGTGATGTCCAGCCCCGTACCGTCGCCTTCGATGAAGGGGATGATGGGTTGATCAGGCACATTGAGTGAATTGTCGGCGTTGACCGTAATCTTCTGGCCTTCGGCCGGGACTTTGATGTGCTGGTAGCTGGACATGAGGGGGATGGCTCCGGGAGTGACGTAATTCGGACGACTGTCTGCGAATTCAGACAGCGAGGGGGATTCGCTGTACAGCCCGCGAACAAATCGCTGTACATTTTAGACGCAGCCCATCAGCAAGCATTTGTCAACCATGGGGCCAACGGGCTCGTTAGTGGCTGACCTTCTGCTCGCCGGGAGGCGTTTCCAACCAATTCTCGATAGAGGAATCACCAATGAGCAAAATTCTCGCAGTCATGATCGCTGGCCTGTTCGCAGCTGGCGCCTATGCCCAAAACCCGGCCGGCACGACGCCCGAACAAGGGAACGCTACCAACAGCAAGCCGCAAGCACGCGCTGAAGCCAAGAAGGAAGCCAAGCCCGCTGGCCAAGTGGCAGCTCCCGCTGGCGACATCGCCAAGACGCCCGAAGGCGGCGCCGTCGGTACCGACAAGGCTGCAGTCGCTGGCGAAAAGCGCGCCAGCACGCGCGACCAGCGTCGTCGCAACAAGGACGGCAGCGTGAAGCGCAAGTCGACCCAAGGCGGCACGCCCCAGTAATTGGCTTTTGCCGATTGAAAAAAGCGCTCTCCGGAGCGCTTTTTTTTCGTCGGCCGCCGCGAAATTGCTGTCAACCGCGTGCTGCGCCCCCCGTTGAATGGGGACCTTCCACAGGGAGGTGATCCAAATCAACGATATCAAAGGATTTCTCATGAACAAGCTGCTCGCAGCCCTGGTCGCCGGTCTCTTCGCTGCCGGTGCCTTCGCTCAACAACCCGCACCCGCCGCGGCCGAACCTGCTGTTGCTGCTGCCCCGAAGGCCGCAGTCAAGCATGCGCCGAAGAAGCACGCCACCGCCAAGAAGCACAAGGTGCGCCACGTTGCCAAGGCCCACGCGGCCGCCGCCAAGAAGGTGTAAGCTTCCAAGCTCACCCGGCAATGCCCGCATCAGCGGGCATTTTTATTGGTTGCGGGCCAGGCCCCGCCCCCTGAAAGAATTGTCCGATGCTTCAGCGTTTAGCCGCCCTGCTCCTGTTGTCCGCGTCCCTCGTGATGCCGACGCATGCACAACAGCAGCAACCCCAGACCGATCTCTCGCGCACCCAGTTGTCGGTCGGCCTGTACAAGATCGACGCCCAGATCGCCCAGACGCCCCTGCAGCGGGAAATCGGCCTGATGTTCCGCAAGACCATGCCGCAGGCCGAGGGCATGATCTTCGTGTTCGAACAGCCGGCCACGCAGTGCTTCTGGATGCGGAACACGCTGTTGCCCCTGACCGCCGCCTTCGTGGCCGAGGACGGCCGCATCGTCAACCTGGTCGACATGCAACCGCTGACCGAAAACTCCCATTGCTCCGAGGAGCCGGTGCGCTATGTGCTCGAAATGAACCAGGGCTGGTTCGCCAAGAAGAACATCAAGAAGGGCGCCAAGCTCGGCGGCGAGCTGTTCGCAGCCACCAAGCGCTGAGCACCCGCAAGCCCGCAAAAAAGCCGACCCGAGGTCGGCTTTTTCGATGGCGACGTGCGACTTCAACCGAAGTTCTTGGCGACGAAGTCCCAGTTCACCAGCTTGGCCAGGAAGGTCTCGACGAACTTCTGGCGCAGGTTGCGGTAGTCGATGTAGTAGGCGTGCTCCCAGACGTCCACCGTCAGCAGCGCGGTGTCCGCGGTCGTCAG
>Ga0209025_1000762_pt1 | contig 53705 bp, 47 predicted proteins | sample AraplaMF_Col_mLB_FD_184256 | JGI IMG/M metagenome (GOLD analysis project Ga0209025, IMG submission 184256) | Arabidopsis root microbial communities from the University of North Carolina, USA - plate scrape MF_Col_mLB (SPAdes) (version 2) | ecosystem: Host-associated > Plants > Roots > Endosphere... | reverse complement strand
TCGGGCGCAAGTACACCTTCCTGGTGACCATCCTGATCATGGGCCTGTCGACCTTCATCGTCGGCCTGCTGCCCGGCTTTGCCACCATCGGCTGGGCCGCCCCGGTGATCCTGATCGCGCTGCGCAAGCTGCAGGGCCTGGCGCTCGGCGGCGAGTACGGCGGCGCCGCCACCTACGTGGCCGAGCACGCGCCGCACGGCAAGCGCGGATCGTACACCTCGTGGATCCAGACCACCGCCACGCTGGGCCTGTTCCTGTCGCTGATCGTGATCCTGCTGTGCCGCGAACTGACCGGACCGAGCTTTGAAGTGTGGGGCTGGCGCATCCCGTTCCTGCTGTCGATCCTGCTGCTGGGGACGTCGGTGTACATCCGGCTGTCGATGAACGAATCGCCGGCATTCCAGCGCATGAAGGCCGAAGGCAAGACCTCCAAGGCACCGCTGACCGAGTCGTTCGCGCAGTGGCGCAACCTGAAGATCGTGATCCTGGCCCTGCTCGGCCTGACCGCCGGCCAGGCCGTGGTCTGGTACACCGGCCAGTTCTACGCGCTGTTCTTCCTGACGCAGGTGCTCAAGGTCGATGCCAAGACGGCCAACCTGCTGATCGCCGGCGCACTGGTGATCGGCACGCCGTTCTTTATCTTCTTCGGCTCGCTGTCGGACAAGATCGGCCGCAAGTGGATCATCATGGTGGGCTGCGCGCTGGCCGTGCTGACCTACTTCCCGCTGTTCAAGGCGCTGACCCACTACGCCAACCCGGCGCTGGAGCGCGCGCAGCAGACCGCGCAGATCGTGGTGACCGCGGATCCGAAGCAGTGCTCGTTCCAGGGCAGCCCGATCGCCCGCGAGATCGACTTCCGCAGTTCGTGCGATATCGCCAAGCGTACCCTGGCCCAGTCTTCGGCCAGCTATGAGGTGGTGAACGCGCCGGCCGGCACGGTGGCCTCGGTGAAGATCGGCGACAAGGAGATCAAGGCCTTCGACGCCAAGCTCGCCAACGGCCACAGCTTCGACGAGGCCAGCAAGGCCCAGATCGCGGCGTTCAAGAAGGAAGTCAGCAGTTCCATGTCCGCCGCCGGCTACCCGGCCAAGGCAGACCCGGCGCAGATGAACACGATCATGGTGCTGGTGATCCTGGTCATCCTGGTGATCTACGTGACGATGGTGTACGGTCCGATCGCCGCCATGCTGGTGGAGCTGTTCCCGACCCGCATCCGCTATACCTCGATGTCGCTGCCCTACCATATCGGCAACGGCTGGTTCGGCGGCCTGCTGCCCACCATCTCGTTCGCGCTGGTGGCCCAGAACGGCAATATCTACTACGGCCTGTGGTACCCGATCATCATCGCGGCCATCACCTTCGTGATCGGTGCGCTGTTCGTGCGGGAAACCAAGGACGTGGACATCTACGCCCACGACTGAACGGTCGGCTGGGCGAGACCGTGACCACAACGGCAGGCCGCCCCGGCCTGCCGTTTTTTCATGGACGCCGGTGCCCCGCAAAAATCTTCGCACGAGGGTGTTGACAGTGCCGAAAGCCCATGTATAATCTCAGTCTTCGTTGGCGAATTAGCTCAGTCGGTTAGAGCGACGGAATCATAATCCGCAGGTCCGGGGTTCGAGTCCCTGATTCGCCACCATCTATTTGAAAAGCCGCGTTCTCGCAAGAGAACGCGGCTTTTTGCTTTGGATTGCCAGGCGTTGGACTGCCGGGCGCGCTGCCGGCAGCTCTCGATGCCGGAAGCGTCACGCCCTACGGCTGCGACAACAGGAACTCATGCCGGCTCGTATCCAGCCGTGACACGCGGTACTCGATCCGCTCGTCGCGGTAGGACGAGGCCACGCGCAGGATCTTCAGCAACGGACTGCCCACGGCAACGCCCAGCAGCTCGTGGTCATCTTCGTCCGCCAGCGCCGAGCGCAGCCGCTCTTCGGTGCGGATGATATTGATGCCGAAGGTATCCTGGTAGAAGTTGTAGAGCGTATTGGGCCGCTCGCGCAGCTGCTTCTCCGTCAGGCCCTTGAAGCGCTCTTCCGGCACGGTGATGGCATCGATCATCATCGGCGTGCCTTCCAGCGACAGGACATTGGCGAAGCGAAACACGGGTTCGCCCACGGCCAGCCCGAGGGCGGCCGCCTCGTCCTTGTCGGCCTTCGCGCGCCGGAACCTGGCCAGGCGTACGGTCGGATATTCGCGATGGCCGTCCTGGCGCACGATACGGAAGAAGCGGAAGAAGTGATCCTCCTGCCGGTGCGTGGCGACGAAGGTGCCGCGGCCCTGGTGCCGGATCATGATGCCTTCGGCCACCAGTTCGTCGATTGCCTTGCGCAACGTGCCGATCGACACGCCAAAGCGTTCGATCAGCTTGCGCTCGGACGGAATGGCTTCTCCCGGCTTCCACTCACCCTCCGCCAGCGCGGAGAGAATGGCCTGCTTGACGTCCTTGTACAGGACGCCGCCGATCGCACTGGCGGCATCAAATCTGGCACCCACGTTAAATCCCTGTTCGCTGGCCGCGCCGCCTTACCGGCTGCGCGGGCCGATTCATCTGGATAAGCCAGATCATACCGGAGGCCCCGTCACGCCCTGCCGGTGTTATTCGGCGCGGATGTGCTTCTCTTCGATCAGCCGTGCCCACCGCGTCACCTCGCCGTTGAAGTATTCGGCGAAGGGGCCGCTGGTCTGCGGCGCCGGGCTGAACCCCGCCGCCACGATGCGCTCGCGCAGCGCGTCGGACTGCAGCATGCGCGCCACCGACGCCGCGACCTTGTCGACGATCGGCCTGGGCGTTCCCGCCGGCATCATCAGGCCGGTCCAGTTCTCGACGATCAGGTCGGGAAAGCCCGCCTCGGCCACGGTCGGCACGTCGGGTAGGAGCGGATGCCGCTCGCGCGTGGTCACCGCCAGCGCGCGCAGCTTGCCGCCCTTCACATAGGCCAGCGACTCCGGGAAATTGGAGAACACCACGTCGATCTGGCCGCCGATCAGATCGGTCATCGACGGCGCCCCGCCCTTGTACGGCACATGGGTCAGGTTGGCGCCGGTCTGGCTCTCGAACAGCGCCAGCGTCAGGTGCGGCGGTGTGCCGTTGCCGCTGGAGCCGGCATTGAGCTTGCCCTTCTGCGCCGCCGCGGCCAGGTCCTTCATCGACTTGACCGGCGAACTGGCCGGCACCACCACCAGCATCGGCGACGAGGCGATGCGCGCCACCGGCACCAGGTCTTTTTGCATGCTGAACGGCAGCTTGGGGAACAGCGTGACATTGGAGGCATGCGTCAGCGTGACCGCGAGCCAGGTATAGCCGTCGGCGGGTGCCTTCGCGACCTGGTCGGCGCCGATGTTCGCGTTGCCGCCGGGCTTGTTGTCCACCACCACGGGCCGCTTCCACTCTTCCGCGAGCTGATGCCCGACCAGGCGCGCCATGATGTCCGTCAGGCCACCGGCCGCAAACGGGACCACGTAGCGGATCGGCTTGCCTGGATAGTCATGGGCGGGCACCGACGCCTGCGCGGTGCCCTGTGCGGCAGCCGGCGCCGAGGCCAGTCCGGTAAGCGTGGATACTGCGGACAACGCGACAAGCGCGCCGGCTCCGTACCTGAGCGCGGTGCGAATCAAACCTCGATACATGGTGTGTCTCCGTTTTGTGGTCGCTGGCCCGTTCTGTGTCGGGTCCGCTTTCGTGGTGGGAATCGAATCGAAAACCGCTATGCCTTGCCCTCCTGCAGCGCCTCGCCCGCCAGTTCGCGCAGCGCATCGAGCAGGGCGTCGGGTATGTCTATGCCATGGGCCTGCGCGTCGGCCTGCGCGGCATCGCGCCGCGCGCCGGGCAGGCGCGTGCCCTCGTCATCCAGCATCGCCTGCAACAGGGCTTCGACACGCCCGGCATAAGCGTCGGAGCCTGCGAACGCGCCAGGGTCCAGCGCCATGAAGAGCTGGCCGATTCGCGGCCGGTTGCCGGCGTCGGTGAAAAAGGAATCCGCTTCGGCGCCGAAGCTGGCGCCTGCCAGCGAGGTCACCAGCAGCTCTACCATCAGCGCCAGCATCGCGCCCTTGACGCCGCCCGCGGGCAGCATCGAGCCACGCAGCGCGGCCTGCGCATCGGTGGTTGGCTGGCCAGTCTCGTCCAAAGCCCAGCCCAGCGGAATCGGCTTGCCCTGCTTCGCGGCCACCATGATCTTGCCGCGTGCGACCTCCGACAACGACAGGTCGATCACGACCGGCGCGTGGCCCCGGCGCGGAAACACCGCGGCAATGGGGTTGGTGCCGAACAGCGGGCGCCGCCCGCCCCAGGCGGGCATCGCGGCAGGCGAATTGCCCATGGCGATGCCAACCATGCCGACGCGCGCCACCGCGTCGAGCGGCAGCGCGGCCGCGCCAAAGTGATGGCTGTTGTTGACCGCCGCGACACCGACACCGGTTTCATAGGCCCGGCCCATTGCCTCGGCGATTGCCAGGTCGCATGCCGGGAAGGCAAAGCCGCACCCCGCATCGACCAGCGCGGCACTGGCGCGTCCGGAGCGCACCGTGGGCGTGGCGTGGCCGTCGACACGGTCCGCGTGCAGGTGCGCCACATACATCGGTACGCGCGATACGCCATGCGATGCCAGCCCCGCCGCATCGGCACGCACCAGCGCCGCGGCAGTCGCGTCGGCCTGCAGCTTGCTCGCCCCCGCACGCCGCAGCGCGGCGTTGGCGATCCGCTCCAATTGCGTCATCGGCACCCGGCTCATGTCATGTCCTCCAGCGTCTGCCGCACCTGTTGCGCGATCATCATCGAGACCCGCGCATTGGCCTCCTGCGTCACGCCGCCGATATGCGGCGTCAGGATCAGGTTGGGCACGTCGGCGAGCACGCTGCCTGCGGGCAAGGGTTCATGCTCGAAGACGTCGAGCGCCGCGCCGCCGAGATGCCCGTCCCGCAGCGCCTGCGCCAGTGCGGCCTCGTCGATCACGCCGCCGCGGGCGGTGTTGATCAGGACCGCGCCACGCTTCATGCCGGCGATTCGCTGCGCGTCGAGCAGATGCCGCGTAGCAGCGACCAGCGGCACATGCAGGCTGACCGCGTCGGATTGCGCCAGCAGCGCGTCGAGCGCGACGCTGCGCACGCCGGTCCGCGCCCATGCCGGGTCGGCCGAGGACAGCATCGGGTCGTGTGCCACTACCTGCATGCCGAACGCCTGCGCCAGCGCGGCGGCCTGCCTGCCGATGTCGCCGAAGCCCACCAGCCCCAGCGTCTTGCCGAGTGCCTCCCTGCCCTCCGACAGGCGTGCGCGCGGCCACTGCCCCGCGGCCACTTGCGCGCTGCTGCCGTAGGCGCCGCGCAGCAGCAGCGCCGCGGTGGTGACCACGTACTCGGCCACCGAGCGCGCATTGGCCCCGGCCGCGGGGATCACGCGGATGCCGCGCTCGCGGCAGGCATCGACATCGATATTGTCGAGCCCGACCCCGAGCCGCCCGACCACGCGCAGCGACGGCGCACCGGCCAGCAGCGCGGCGTCGACCTGCGTGCGGTTGCGCACGATCAGCGCCTGCGCGCCGGGCAGCGCATCGAGCAGTTCTGCGCGGCGGTCCACCCAGCCCGGCTCGTAGCGCAGGTCGAAGTCCGCCCGCAGCGCCTGCACCGCGGCATCGTCCATGAACTCGCTGATGCAGATCCGCTTCATCATGCCGACTCGTGGATGCGGGTCAGCACGAACTCGCGGTGACCGAGCGCTTCCGCCGCGGTCCAGCGCCCGTTGACCGTGGCCAGCATGCACTCGAGCAGCTTGTCGCCGGTCTGGTCCAGCGTCAGCTCGCGCTGCAGCAGGCCCGAGCAATCGACGTCCATATGCTCGCTCATCAGCCGCACCGTGCGCGGATTGGCGCACAGCTTGATTACCGGCACGATCGGATTGCCGATCACGTTGCCCTGCCCGGTCGGGAAGAAATGCACCACATAGCCTGCGGCGGCGCACAGCGTGACCATCTCCGCCGCGGCCGACGACGAATCCATGAACCACAGGCCCGGGTGGGTCGGCTCCTCAGCCTTGTCGAGGACGCCGTCGACCGTACACTTCTTGCCGATCTTCTGGATATTGCCCAGCGCCTTCTCTTCGATCGTGGTAAGGCCACCGGCGATATTGCCCTTGGTCGGCTGCGACTCCGACAGGTCCGAAGTCTTCCAGCGATCGATCATGCCCTGGTAGCGCTCGAACATGGCCATGAACTGGTGGCGCACTTCGTCGTTGGCGCAGCGCGCCGCCACGATATGTTCGCCGCCGGTCAGCTCGGAGGTCTCGCCGAAGACCAGCGTGGTGCCGAGCGGATGCAGCTTGTCGAAGGCATTGCCGACGGTCGGGTTGGCGCCGCAGCCGGAGGTGGTATCCGACTCGCCGCACTTGGTCGACACCCACAACTCGCTGATCGGACATTCCACGCGGTGCAGCGCGGTGGCGTACTGCACGTACTCTTTCGCGGCCTTCGACGCCCGCATGATGGTGTCATGGTCGCCATGGCCCTCGATGCCGAAGCCGACCACCGGCTTGCCGGTTTTGGCGATGCCATCGACCACCTTCTTGGTCCAGCCGTCCTCGATGCCGATCACCACCACGGCGGCGACATTGGGATTGCTGCCCGCGCCGATCAGCGTGCGGAAGTGCAGGTCGAGGTCCGGCCCGAACTGCAGCCGGCCATACGGATGGGGAATCGCCATGGTGCCCTTGATGGCGACGGCAACCGCCTCGGCGGCGGCGTTGGACAGGTCGTCCAGCGGCAGGATGATGACGTGGTTGCGCACGCCGACGCGGCCGTTGTCGCGGCGGTAGCCCCAGAAGGTGGTGTTTTGATCGATCACGGACATGGCTTGGGTCTCGGGTATTGGAGTGGAGAGCTGAGTGGCGGGGACCGGGCGCGGCTTACCAGCGCTTGGTCTTGATGTTATGGACGTGGGCGTGTTCGCCCGCCTTGATCGGCGCCACCACCTTGCCGATGTCGATCCCGTACTTGTAGACGGTGTCGTCGGGATCCATGTCGCACAGCGCCACCTTGTGGCCGATGGGGATCGGCTGCAGCGCGGTCACGGTCACGATCTTGTCCTCATCCATGATCCAGGCGTTGAGCTTGGTACCGGCCTGGATCCCTTCCACCACGGCCACCGCCACGGTGTCCTTGGCGTCGTGCAGCACTACGTGAATCATCGTTGTCTCCTCTGTGTGGGTCGTCTTGGTGGATTCATGTTAGGCAAACCAGTGATCCATGTCAACCAACTCATATATATCACTTAGTTGAGCGTGAATGGGCGCGTAGCGCGCGCGGGATTGCGGCAGGTCATCGCTGACCTGCCGATCATTCCGTGGCGGTGTCGTGGGGAAGGAGGTGCTGCCGTGGGAGCGGCCTGTTCAAGGCCGCCGTGCCGGGCATCGGCGTGCCCGGCCAGCTATCGGGAGAGCAAGCGGTGACGGCCTGCCGCAGCGGTTACCAGTAGCGTACCCGGCCCGTATCCAGGTGTACGAATTGCTCGCCCTGGTAAAAACCGACACCGCCGCCCTTCAGCGTCTTCGCGGCATCGCGCAGGTCGTCCAGCGGCACACCGGCGACGCGGATGTCGATGGCCTTGCCGTCCATGTGCAGGCTGTGCCTGGCGACGCCGCCGCCACGTGAGTTCCGCAGGCGTGAATTGGTGGCCGGACTGCGATAGCCCGAGATGACCTGGAACGGTTCGCTGGTACCGAGTTCCCGGCGCACCTGGTACAGCAGGTCGAACAGTTGCGGATCGATCACGCCTACCTGGCCGGAATAGTGGTCGCGCAGGAAACCGTTGAGCGACGTGAGTGCCTCGGGCACAAAGCTGTCGCCGACGGCATAGACGAGCTTGATGCGCTCGCCGGTATGGGTGTGGTCGAAGGCCAGCGAGCGCGCATCGGGCAGGCTGGCAAGCGCCTGGCGCGGCGCCAGGGGCATCAGGCCGGCGGCCAGTGCCAGGCCTCCGGTGGTATGTAGAAAGCGGCGGCGTGCCTTGCGCGTCGCATCATTCATGGTACTTCCTCTGCATGTGCTGGGCGCGCCTTACTGCCTGGCAGCAGCGGCGCGCGCTATGGCTGGCGGCGAGGGGCGCCCGTTGCGTTGCCGCAGCGCCTTGTCCAGCAGTTTGTCGTGACCGTAGATGTCAGGCAGGAAGGATACACGACCATCGGCCCGGGCGATGACCGTGCCATAGGCCAGCACCACCGGCAGCGGTTGCTGCAGCCTCACCGTGTTCGACTTCCCGCGTGTCATCGCCTCGCGGATACGCGCCTCGTTCCAGTCTGGCATATCCTGCAGCACGAACTGCGCCAGTGCCACTGGGGATTCCACGCGGATGCAGCCGTGGCTGAAGTCGCGCCGGTCGCGCTTGAACAACTGCGGCGTCGGGGTGTGGTGCAGGTAGATGTTTTCGTTGTTGGGGAACACGAACTTGATGTCGCCCAGCGCATTCATGGGGCCGGGGCGCTGCCGGATGCGCATGCGGCCATTGAGCACGGCCTCCAGGTTGTCCTCGGACAGCGTGGTCACGGCCTTGCCGTCGCCGGCCACGAACTCGAAGCCCTGCCGGTTGAAATACGCCGGATCGCGCCGCAGCCGGGGCACCGTCTCGCGCTTGGCGATCGATGGCGGCACATTCCAGTACGGGCTGAACTCGATGTAGCGCATGTCTTCCTCGAACAACGGCGTGCGCGTGTCCAGCGCCTTGCCGACGATCACCTTCATCTCCAGCTTGATGTCGAGCTTGCCGTCGCGGATCTCGTAGGCGCGCAGCATGAACTCCGGCACGTTGACCACGATCATGCGCGGGCCATCCAGCGGGGTCCAGCGCATCCGCTCCATGGTCAGTTCGATCTGCCGCACCCGGCTGGCCATGGGCAGATTAAGTTGCGCCAGCGTTCCGGCGCCGACCACGCCGTCGGCCTGCAGCCCGTGCCGCGACTGGAACGCCTTGACGCCGTTGACGAGTGCGCCTTCATAGCGCGCCGGTGGCTTCGTACCGGCCGGCAGGTCGCCCAGCGCCACCAGGCGCGCCGTCAGCGCGGCAGTGCCCGCCCACGGCTGTCCCGGCGTCAGCTTGCCCGCGGGCAGCGCCGGCAGCGCTTGCGCCCAGACCGGCTGCGCGGCGATCTCGCGGTAGCGGGCCAATGCCGCGCGCAGCGTGCCATACAGCGGGAAAGTGGGGGCGGCCTGGCGCACGGCGTCCGGCAGGCGATGCTGCGCGACCGCTTCGCGCAGCACCGTCGCGGCATCATACGGGCGTTCATCCTGTGGCGCGAAATTGGCCCGGACCGCGCTTGGATTGATGCGGCCGCTGTGCAGATCGGCCAGCATGCGCTCCATCGCGGCGCTCAGCGCGGCGTCGAGACGGGCGGCGGCATCCGTTGCGAGGGCCGGCCCGGTGGCCGCCTGGTGCACTGCCTGCCGCAACGCCTCGGCATCGTAGTCGTGGGGATCGAGCCCATCAGCGGCCGAGCTGGACAGCGCGTCGACCGCCTGCCTGGCCTCCGGTATGGGCCTGCCCTGGGCGAACCACAGTGGTCCCTGAGGGGCCGGAGTGGCTTGTGGCACCGAGGCCTGTGGCGCCTGTGGTACTGCTTGTGGCGCTTGTGGGGTCTGGGTCGGCTGAGGCGGCTGGGCCAGGACCGGGGCTCCTAAGGCGCCTGCCAGCAGCAGTGCGGCGAACGCAAGCTTCATGTTGCCGGGACGGCGGCTCGGACGGTCGCCGCCGACGTGACGCGCGCCCAGGCAAAGCGAAGAGAGAGCAGCCTTGGCTGCAGCAAGACCGGCGCCGGTCAGGCGCATGGCGGCTGTCGGGAACGAAGGCATCGTGCGGATGGGCTCGTTTCGTGGCACACGCCCACAGTCTACCCGTCTTGTGGAAGCGGCGTCAGGAACGCACAGCGGCCGCTTCGCGCCAGCGTCGAATCGGAGCAGATGCCCAGGCAGTCCGCCTCAGACCACATCGAACGACGCAAGTCACCGGTCCGGCTTGTTGACCAGGCAAATTCAGCCGATTCACTCAGCTTGCTCGGAAGTTTCACACGGTGGGCGTATCGCCATATTCCTACACTGGGCCCGGTTCACAAGGCAATTCCGATGTCCGGATGCAGCCACCGCCTTGGAACGCCCGCGTGTCACGGCAATCGTGCGGCGGCACGCCATCCACAACCAAGAGACCCAACATGAAATTCGCATTTGCACCCGTGGTACTTGCCGCCGGCATCGTCTTCGCGTCGCAATCCGCGCATGCCGTCGACGGCACCATTACCTTCAACGGCAACATCACCCCCAACTCGTGCGAGATCAATGGCAATGGCACCGGCTTGAAGTCGTTCACCGTCACGCTGCCAACGGTGTCCGCAAATACGCTGAACTCGGCGGGTGCGCGCGCCGGCCGCACCCCGTTTACCATTGCGCTGAACTGCGATTTGGCTGCCGGCGCGATCCATACCTACTTCGAACCGGGACCGACCACCGATGCCAGCACCGGCAACCTCGTGATCAACAGTGGCACCGGCACGGCGGGCAATGTGCAGATCGGGCTGCTCAATGCCGACTTCACGCAGATCAAGGCCGGCTTTGCGGACAGCGCCCAGAACTCGCAGGCGGTGCCCCTGGTCAACGGCGCGGCAACCCTGTCCTACTTTGCCGAATACGTCGCCACCGGCCAGGCCACCGCGGGCGCGGCCAATTCCAGCGTCATGTACACCATCGCGTACCCATGACGCCAGCGTTGCTGAGATTTCCCTGAAGGGCAAATCCGATTCCGGGCCTGGCGCACATGTGGCGCGGTCCGGTGCGTCGGCACGCACCATGTCGGCGGCGCGTGCCGCCCCATTTCCCTCTGCTGTGCTTGCCGATCCTGCCAACGAGTGGTTCCTCAAGCCCTGTTCTCCAGCCTCACCATGCTGTCCACATCCCTGCGAAACTTGCTGGCCGTCCCCATGGCCGCGCTGGCGTTATCGTGCGCATTGCCCGCCAGCGCCTCCGTCATCGTCGGCGGCACGCGCGTGGTCTATCGCGCCACGGACAAGGAAGTCACGCTAAAACTGACCAACGAAGGGCAATCGCCCGCGCTCACGCAGGCGTGGGTCGATGCCGGGACAGCGACCCCGACGCCTACCTCGATCGAAGTGCCCTTCACCGTCACGCCGCCGATCGCGCGCATCGACCCGGGCAAGGGCCAGACGCTGCGCATCCTCTATACCGGCGAGCCGCTGCCGCAGGACAAGGAATCGCTGTTCTGGCTCAACGTGCTTGAAATCCCGCCGAAGCCGTCCGCCGATGAAGCCGGTGTCAACTCGCTGCAAATGGCTTTCCGTTCGCGCTTCAAGCTGTTTTTCCGCCCCGCCGGGTTGCCAGGCAGTGCTACGGAGGCGCCGTCTGCGTTGCGCTGGGAACTCGGCAGCCGCGACGGCAAGCCCGTGCTGGTGGCCCATAACCCGACGCCGTACCACGTGTCGCCGGTTAGCGTCGAGGTCATCGCCGGCGAGCACCTTGTCAAGGCGACAGACCTCGACCTGATTGCGCCTGGCGCGAGCGCGACCTTCCACCTGGACAGCGACGTCCGCAACCCTGCCGGCGCCACCGTGCGCGTGCACTGCATCAACGACTTCGGCGGCAGGGACAAATTCAGCGCGCCGCTGAGCGCCTCCGGCTCCCGCTAGCCCTCACTCAACTCACGGTCCGTTACGCCCTCTCGGCAGCCGCTGGCTGCCGGGTGCCTGCGTGCGGCCATCGTCGACACGCCGGTGCCATGCCGCCACTCCCTCCCCGCCACGTTCCGTTTCGCCTGCGTCCGTTTCATGCCTTGCTGCTGGCCCTGTTCGCCAGCGGCGCAGGCGCAGCCGGACAACCCGACGCCAGCCCGCGGCCCGCCCGTTCCGCGCAGGACGTGGAGTTCAGCGATACCTTCCTGCAGGGCACTGCGGGCGGCGTTGCGGACCTCAGCCGCTTCAGCAAGGGCAATCCGGCGCTGCCCGGCCATTACCGTGCCGAGTTGTATGTCAACGAAATCTGGCTTGGCCGCGCCGACGTAGAGCTGCGCCAGTCCGGCGACCCCGCTGCCCCTGCGGTGCCGTGCTTCGATCGCAGCCTGCTGGAGCGCATCGGCGTCGACCTGGCCAGGCTGCCGGCCGCGCCATCGCTGGATGGCGACGGCTGCCAGCCGCTGCCAGCGCTGGTCGCCGACGCCACCGCGAGCTTCGACAACGGCGAGCAACGGCTCGACGTCAGCGTGCCGCAGGCTGCCATGGTGCGCCGCGCGCGTGGTTACGTCAGCCCGGAGAACTGGGACGACGGCGTGCCGGCGGCGCGCCTGCAATACAACGCCAACGTCTATCACTCCGACGCATCCGGCCTGTCGACCACGCGGGCCTATGTGGGCCTGAACGCCGGCATCAACGTGGGGCCATGGCGCTTCAGCCACCAGGGTAGCCTGAACCGCGACGAACGGCAGGGCATGCGCTACCAGAGCGTGCTGACCAACCTGCAGCGCGCCATTGCGCCCTGGAAAAGCCAGTTGGTGATCGGCGATGCCTTTACCGACGGTACGTTGTTCGACAGCATCGGCTTTCGCGGCGTGCGCCTGGCAAGCGACGAGCGGATGTATCCCGAATCGCTGCGCGGCTATGCACCCATCGTGCGCGGTATCGCGCGCAGCAACGCCCGCGTGCAGGTCCGCCAGCAAGGCAATATCCTCTACGAAACCACGGTGGCGCCGGGACCGTTCGAGATCGATGACCTGTACCCGACCGGCTATGGTGGCGACATCGAAGTCGTGGTCACCGAGGCGGACGGCAGCGTGCACGTATCGACGATGCCTTACGCCGCCGCGGTGAACGCCCTGCGTGCCGGCCAGAGCCGCTACAGCGTCACCGCGGGCCAGTACCGCAATACCGTGCTGCAGGGCTCGACGCTGCTGCTGCAGGGCACTTACCTGCACGGCTTCACCAATATGGTCACCGGCTACGGTGGCTTCGTGGCCGCGCAAGGCTACGCCGCGATCGCCGCGGGTGCGGCGCTGAACACCGACCTGGGCGCTTTTGGCGCAGACATCACGCATGCCAGCACGCGGCTGCAGGGTCAACCGGACCGCAGCGGCCAGAGCGTGCGGCTGAGCTACAGCAAGCTGGTAGCACCGACCAACACCAATTTTTCGGTAGCGGCATACCGCTACTCCAGCCGCGGCTACCTTGGCCTCGCCGATGCCATGTCCTGGCTCGCGCTTGACCAGGCGGAGCGGCTGCCGAGCCTGCCGACCGCGCGCGGCAAGCTGCAGCTGAGCATCAACCAGGCCTTGCCGCCCGGATATGGCAATTTCTACCTGACCGGGTCGGTGCAGAGCTACTGGCAAGGCAGCGGCACCGTCAGCCAGTTCCAGGCCGGCTACAACAATGCTTACCGCGCCATCGCCTATGGCGTGTCGGCATCGCGGCAGCTGAACGTCACCACCGGCAAGTGGGACACGCGCGTGATGCTGACCGTCGGCCTGCCGCTGGGCAAGTCGGCACGGGCTCCCTACTCGCTGACCAGCGTCGAGCGCGGCTCCGACGGCACCTTCACTGCACAAGAGACGGTGACCGGCACGCTCGGCAGCGACAATGCCTTCAGCTATGCGCTCAATGCCGGCCATAGCGGAGGGGGGGCCGGTAGTGCCAACAGTATCGGGGGCAGCGTCGCCTATATCTCGCCGTTTGCGACAATGACCGCCAACGCGTCCAGGAGTACCGCTTATACGCAGGCCGGCGCAGGCATTTCCGGCGGAATCGTGGCCTACGCGGATGGCGTGGCGTTTTCGCCTTCCCTGGGCGATACGGTCGCGGTGGTCGAGGCCAAGGACGCGGCGGGCGCGCGCCTGGCCAATGGCGCTGGGCTGCGGGTGGACCCGTGGGGCCATGCCGTGGTATCGAACCTGGTGCCGTTCGCGCGGAACGAAATCGAAATCGATCCGCAGGGCCTGCCGCTGGAAGTCGCACTCAAGTCGACGCAGCAGCGGATCGCGCCGACCGCGGGCGCCGTGGTGCGGGTGCGCTTCGAAACCGAAAATCCCGGCCGCGCGGCAATCCTGCGCACGCGCCTGCCGGATGGCGCTCCGGTGCCGTTCGGCGCAGAAGTGTTCAATGCCGACGGCAAGCCGGTCGGGACCGTGGCGCAGGCTGGCCGCGTGCTGGTGCGCGGCCTGGCAGCGGACGCCGGCACGCTGACGGCACGGTGGAGCCAGGCCGGCGGCGATACCTGCACGCTGCGCTATGACCTAGGCAAGCCTGGCAACGAGGCGGCGGCGATGGTCGTCAGGGACGCACTTTGCACGCGCTGATGCAGCCGTTCACCACACCAGTTGGTGGCGCCGCGCATAGTCGACCATTTCCACCAGCGAGCCGACATTGAGCTTGGCCATGATATTGGCCTTGTGCGTGCTGACCGTCTTGCTGCTGATCAGCAGCTCCGCGGCGATCGCCTTGTTGGAGTGGCCGCGCGCCAGATATTGCAGGATGGTGATTTCGCGATTGCTGAGCCGCGGGATGGCCGAGTCGAGCGCATCGCCGAGCTGGCGCGCGGCTTCCAGCGTGTGCATGGGGAACACCAGGTAACCGCTCAGCACGCCGCGCGCGGCCTGCAGCACCTCGGGCACGCCGCGGTGCTTGACCACGAAGCCGTGCGCGCCGGCTCGCAGCGCCCGCACCGGGGCGGCGGTGGCGTCGGTGCCGGACAGCACCAGCAGGTGTACCGCGGGAAAGGTCGCCGACACGCGCCGGACGAAATCGACGCCGGGATTGCCGAAATACTCGACATCGACCAGCACCAGCCCCGGGCGGTGATCGCGCACCAGCCGGAAGGCATCGCGCACGCCGTCGGCTTCCAGCACTTCGGCGGCATCCAATGCCATCGCCAGTTGGCCGGACAGCGACGTGCGGAACCGGGAAGGCTCGTCGACGATCAGCGCGTGGTGCAATTGGAACTCCTTGACACTTGGGGAATTGCCAAGATTAAGGGCCATGCTGCGTGCTGAAGCGCGGAATACTCGCTGGTCGGGAGCAGCAGAATCTGCGCGGCAGTCGGGCAATTCCGCACGGGTGGACAGCCAGGCGTAGCCAGGCTGGCCCGCGCGTCAGGACTTGGCGGCGTCCGGCGCCGCGGGGAAACAACAGTGGACGGCGAACCCGCCACTCACTCCGTGCCGGCGGGCAGGAAGCGCGGCGCCGGGGCCGAGCGCGGCACCTCGCGCTCGCCCTGCCGGAACATCCGGTAGGTGCCGCGCGCCTGGTTGTGCGGATGGCAGGCGGCCTCATCCAAAGTCAGCACGCGCGCGAAGCAGACATCGGTGCCGCCCAGCAGCGCTTCCCAGTGCTTGCTCGGCTGCGCCGCGATGCAGGCGGCGATGCGCGCCTTCAAAGCGGGCCACTGGGCGCGGTCATATTGCGCAGCGGGATCGACGTCGGCCAGATCCAGCCGTTCGAGCAGTTCGCGGTAGAACTGCGGCTCGAGCGCGCCCAGCGTGATGGCGCGGCCGTCGGCGCAGCGATAGACGTCATAGAACGGCGAATCGTGGAACGGGCTTGGCTGGGGTCCGCCGAGCGTGCCGGCGGCCCGCGACACCTGCACCAGCGAGCCGAGCATGGCAACGATGTCGGTGATCGCCGCATCGACCACGCAGCCCTCGCCGCTGGCACGCGCGCTCAGGATGGCGCTGGTCAGGCCGAAGGCCAGGCCGAGGGCGCCGGTGGCGTCGCCCATCACGGTCGGTGGCACCATCGGCAGCGCATCGTCGCGCGCGGCCATCGACAGCAGGCCGGTCAGCGCGATGTAGTTCAGGTCATGGCCGGCGCTCTGCGCCAGCGGGCCACTCTGCCCCCAGCCGGTCATGCGGCCGTACACCAGGCGCGGGTTGCGGGCGTGGCAGGCCTTGGGGCCCAGGCCCAGCCGCTCCATCGCGCCGGGGCGCAGCCCTTCGATCAGCGCATCGGCGCCCGCCACGAGGTCGAGCGCCGCGGCGACGCCCTCGGGCGATTTCAGGTTCAGCTGCACTACCTGCTTGCCGTGCTCCAGTTCCATCTCCGGTGGCACGGCCTCGCCGCGCAGGATGCGGCGCGCGTCAGGGGCGACCGGCCGTGTCACCAGCGTTACCTCGGCGCCGAGGCCGGCCAGCATGGCGCCGCACAGCGGGCCGGGGCCGATGCCTTCGAATTCCACCACCTTGATGCCGCGCAGGGGCAGCAGCTTGCCATGCTCACTCATTTCCTTGTCTCCGGTTGCCGTGCGCCGGGATCCGGGTCCCGGGCCAGCCTGTGTGGGATGTGTCGTGCGCCGCGTCAGTACGGCTGCCTGCCGGCCAGTCACGGCGCTCGCGAGCCATGCTACGCGCCGAGGTGCCGGGGCGGCAATGGCCGAAACTGCCAGCCGGGTTGACGGATTTGCCACGCGGCCGGTTATCGCACGCGAGGCCGTGGCGGCATCGTAGTTTTCCGAATGAACTTGATCTAAGTCGGGTCACAGCGAGAAACTAGCTGCGATGATGGTTTCAGATGGCGCCGACGCCCCGCGGCGGCAGCGTCAGGAGGTGTTCTTCAACCTGGCTCGTCCCGACAGCCCCCAATCCAGGAGATTCCCGTCATGACCAATATCGTGCTCGCCACCGATGGCTCGGCCTTCAGCGATGCCGCGGCGCGCTTTATCGCCGAAGGCAAGCTGCTGCAGACCGGCTTTACTGTGCATGTTGTGCATGTGGCCCCCGAAGTGAGCGGCCAGGTGCGCGCCTTTGTCAGCAAGGAGACCATCGACGACTGGCACAAGGAGGCCAGCGACAAGGCGATGGCGGGTGTCAGCGAGATCCTGTCGGCGGCCGGCGTGCCGTTCGAGCGGCATGCGCTGCATGGCTTCGCGCCGGAGCGCATCATTGCCTATGCGCGTTCGGTGAATGCAGAAGCCATCGTGATGGGCACGCATGGCCGCGGTTCCTTCTTCGATGCGGTGATCGGTTCGGTGGCCGGACGCGTGCTGGCCCAGGCGGATTGCCCGGTGCTGCTGGTCAAGGCGCCTGAGAAGAAGTAAGGCAGAAGTCAGGCAATCCCAGGACACGCGGCGCGCCCGGCGCCGCGGTTCGTTTTTTCAGGCGCCCCACAGGGGCGCTTCGTCCATCAGCGCGACCTGTTCGCGCAGTTCCAGGATGCGGTCCTGCCAGTAGCGGGCCGTGCCGAACCACGGGAACGCGGCAGGGAACGCGGGGTCGGCCCAGCGGCTGGCCAGCCAGGCACTGTAGTGCAGCAGGCGCAGGGTGCGCAGCGCCTCCACCAGCCACAGTTCACGCGTGCGGAATTCGGCAAAGTCTTCGTAGCCGGCCACGATGTCGGCCAGCTGGTCCTGCATCGCCGCGCGGTCGCCCTCCAGCAGCATCCAGATGTCCTGGACCGCCGGCGCCATGCGGCTGTCGTCGAAATCCACAAAATGCGGGCCGGGCGCGCCGTGGCTGCCGCCGCGCGCATCGTCTTCGTCGATCCACAGCACATTGCCGCGGTGGCAGTCGCCATGCACACGCAGCAGCGGCACGTCGCCAGCGCGTTCGTAGCAGCGGCGCACGCCGTCCAGCGCGAGGTCGGCGACCGACTGCCACGCCGGCAGCAGGTCGGCGGGAATGCAGCCGTTGGCCAGCAGCCAGTCGCGCGGGGCAACGCCGAAGGTATCGATATCCAGTGCGGGCCGGGCCTGGTACGGCTGCGTCGAGCCGACGGCATGGATACGGCCGATGAAGCGGCCGAGCCAGGTCAGCGTGTCCTTGCGGTCGAGCGCGGGTTCGCGGCCGCCGCAGCGCGGGAACACCGCAAAACGGAAGCCGGCGTGGTGGCGCAGCGTGCCGGCATCCGGCGCGCCGGTCGGCAAGGCCAGCGCCGGCACGGCCGGGATCTCGGCATCGGCCAGCTGCTGCACGAAGGCGTGTTCTTCCAGGATGGCCGCGTCGGTCCAGCGGCCGGGACGGTAGAACTTGGCGATGACCGGCGCGGCATCCTCGATGCCGGCCTGCCACACCCGGTTCTCATAGCTGTTGAGCGCCAGCAGGCGCCCGTCGGGGCGCAGGCCGGCACTCTCGAGCGCGTCCAGAATCCGCTCAGGCGTCAGGCCGGCATAGGGAATACCGGAATCGGCCGGGGCGGTGGACGCTGTCATGGTGTCAGTCGCGGTTGCGGTTGCCGCCGAGCAGCGCGGCCTGCGGCGCCGGGCGGCGGTTGCGTGCGGGGGCCGGGGCGGCATCGTGCGGCTGGCGTGCCGGCTGGGCGGCGGCGCGCTGCTGGCCGCGTGCCGGCTCCTGGCCGCCCTGGCGCGATGCGCCGTTGCGCGCGCCGCCATTGCCGCCACCTTGGTTGCCGGCGTTGGCGTTGCCACCGCCGCCGCGGCGCTGGCCGCCTTCGGCCTGGCGCTGGCGCGGCTGGCCACCCTGGCCCTGGCGCGGTGCGTCCTGGGCCTGGCGCGGCGCGCGTGCGCGTTGTGCCGGCTCGCCCTCGGCGCTGGCCTGGCGTGGCTGGCTGCGGCCGCGGCCTTGCCCTTGCCCTTGCCCTTGCCCTTGCCCTTGCCCTTGCCCTTGCCCTTGCCCGCCGCCGCGTTGCTGGCGGCCCTTCTGGATCGGCTCGGGCGCGATGGTCGGGTCGACTTCAAACCCCGGCAGCACAGTCTGCTCGATCTTGCGCTTGATCAGGCGTTCGATATCGCGCAGCAGCGCGTGCTCATCCACGCAGACCAGCGAGATCGCCTCGCCCTCGGCGCCGGCGCGGCCGGTGCGGCCGATGCGGTGCACGTAGTCCTCGGGCACGTTGGGCAGGTCGAAGTTGACCACGTGCGGGAGCTGGTCGATGTCGATGCCGCGCGCGGCGATATCGGTCGCCACCAGCAGCCGCAGCGTGCCGGCCTTGAACTCGGACAGCGCGCGCGTGCGCGCCGACTGGCTCTTGTTGCCGTGGATCGCCAGCGCCGACAGGCCGTCCTTGGTCAGTTGCTCGGCCAGGCGGTTGGCGCCGTGCTTGGTGCGGGTGAACACCAGCACCTGGTGCCAGTCGTGCTGGCGCACCAGGTGCGCCAGCAACTCGCGCTTGCGTTCGCGGTCGACCGGGTAGACGCGCTGGTCGACGGTCTCGGCGGTGGTGTTGCGCCGCGCCACCTCGATCGAGGCGGGGTTGTTCAGCAGGCGGTCGGCCAGCGCGCGGATATCGTCCGAGAACGTCGCCGAGAACAGCAGGTTCTGGCGCTTGGCCGGCAGCACGTTGAGGATCTTGCGGATATCGTGGATGAAGCCCATGTCAAGCATGCGGTCGGCTTCATCGAGCACCAGCAGCTCTACCTGCGACAGATCGACGGTGCGCTGGGCCACGTGGTCGAGCAGGCGGCCCGGCGTGGCCACCACGATATCGACGCCGCGCTTGAGCTGCTCGATCTGCGGGTTGATACCGACGCCGCCGAACATCACCATGGAGCGCAGGCGCAGGTACTTGCCGTAGTTGCGCACGCTTTCCTCGACCTGCGCGGCCAGTTCGCGCGTCGGCGTCAGCACCAGCGCGCGTACCGGCGGCTTGCCGGCGCGCGGCGCGTTGCCGGCGGCACGGGCCGCGGCGGACTCGGACAGCAGGTGCAGCATCGGCAGGGTGAAGCCGGCGGTCTTGCCGGTGCCGGTCTGGGCGCCGGCAAGCAGGTCGCCGCCCTTGAGGACGGCCGGGATCGCCTGCGCCTGGATGGGAGTCGGTGAGGTGTAGCCCTGTTCGGCCACCGCACGCACAATCTTTTCGGACAAGCCGAGTTCGGAAAAAGACATGAATTGCTGCTTCGGCCATCCCTGCGCACGCGGTGCGCCGAGTGCGGGATGGCTCGCGTAATCGATGTTCGGTATCGGTAACAGGAGCGGCCGGGGGGACCGGCCTGGCGGGCCAATGGCCCGTCCGCGGGAAAGGACGCTAGTGTACCAGTCCATCGCGAGCCGGTTCTGCACATGCGGCAGGGCCGCATGCGCGGCGGCGCACACCGGCGCCGGCCAGGTGGCGCTGCGCTATCATGGCTGGCTCTGCAGCGGTCCGCCCCCCCTGTGGCCGCTGTCAAGCCTGCCCACCCTGCCTTGCCCCGGCCCCCGGCCCCGGAGCCCGCCATGCGCTTGCGTTTCCTTGAAGACCAGGAAGTCACCCTGTTTGCGGCCATCCCGGTCGGCATCGTGGCAGCGATTGCGACCACGCTGTTCAAGGAGGCGCTGGACGGTGCCGGCGTGGTGCTGTTTTCGACCCATGCCGATGTGGTGGTCGTCTTTGCGGCCCTGGCACTGGGCTGGCGCGTGGTGGTACCGGCAGTGGGCGGCGCGCTCGCCGGCGCGCTGCTGATCCTGTCCAACCGGCTGGCCAAGAGCCACAGCGGCGCGACCGACTATATGGAAGCGGTGGCAAATGGCAGCGGCCGGCTGCCGGTGCGGATCACGCTGCTGCGGGCGATGTCGTCATTCTTCTCCATCGTCAGCGGCAGCTCGGTGGGCAAGGAGGGCGCGATGATCCAGCTGGCCGCGCTGTGCGGGTCGCTGTTTCCGACCACCCGGCTGGAGCGCGGCGGCGGCTCGAACATGCGCCGGATGCTGACCGCCTGCGCCGCCGCGGCGGGCCTGGCGACGGTCTATCACACCCCGTTCTCCGCCGCCGTCTTCGTTGCCGAAGTGGTGTTCGGCGCACTGGCCGTCCAGCGGCTGATGCCCCTGTTCCTTGCGTCGGTGGCCGGCGCCATGGTCAGCCAGTGGCACGGCGGATTGCAGCCACTGTATCCGGGGCTGGATATCGCGCCCGACCTGCGACCGCACATCCTGCTGGCGGCAGCCGGGCTCGGCGTGGCGGCTGGCATAGTCGGGGCGCTGTTCATGCGCGCGTCTGGCTTCGCCCGCAGCCGCTTCGCCGCGGTGCCGGGCGGGCCGGTGGCGCGGCTGGCGCTGGGCGGCGCGCTGGTCGGCGCGCTGGCGATGGCCGTGCCGGAGGTGGTGGGCAACGGCTACCACACCATCCAGACCATCCTGCAGGAACAGCCGCTGAGCGTGCCGGTGGCCGGTGTGCTGCTGGCCAAGCTGGTGGCCACGGTGATCAGCATGGGCTCGGGCGCGGTCGGCGGGGTCTTCACCCCGTCGCTGTTCGTCGGCGCGGCGCTGGGGCAACTGCTGGCGCTGGCCATGCATGGCGTCGCCGACGGCGCCACGCCGCTGCTGCCGCTGGTCGGCATGAGCGCGTTCCTGGCGGCAACCAGCCAGGCGCCGCTGATGTCGGTGCTGATGGTGTTCGAGATGACGCTGGCGCCAGCGCTGCTGCTGCCGTCGATGATCGGCGCGGTGGCGGCGTACTACACGGCCTCGCGCTGCCAGACGCTGTCGCTGTACAGCGTGATCGCCGAGCGCGCGCAGGCGTCGGCCGCGGCCGAGCAAGCGCGCACCATGACGCTGGCGGGGCTGTGCGACCCGACCGCCACCGTGCTCGACCCCGACGCCAGCCTGGCCGAGGCCGCCGACAAGTTCGCCGAGACCGGTACCCGCTATCTCTACCTGGTGCAGTTCGACGGGCGCCTGCTGGGCGCGCTGTCGATCCACGCCGTGCAACGCGCCCAGCGCGAAGGCTCGCAGCAAGGCGTGCTGGAGCTGGCCGAGCGCGACTTCCCGGCGCTGACGCCCGATTCGCGCCTGCGCGATGCGCTCGAGGTGTTCGCCGAACACGGCATCAACCGGATCCCGCTGGTGCGGAACACGGTCGACCGTGAGCTGATCGGCACAGTGTCGAAGCAGCGTGTGCTGCAAGAAGCATCCTGCCTGTTCTGAATGCCGTCTTGCCTGGCCGCCCCGGGGAAGCGCCAAGCGAGTAAAATGGCAGGTTGCGCCCGCTCCGGGCCATTCCCACCCACGCTTCGCCTCACTTGACGGAGTTTCCCCCATGCCAGCAGGTCGTGATACGCGCCGCGAGGCGCCGGAAAGTACCAGGTTCTTGCGCGGGCGGTTGCCGAGGCTGGCGTGCGCAACGGTAACAGTAACGGCAACGGCCCTGCTGCTCGGCGTGGCCGCCGCCTCCGCCCAGCCGGTGCGGATGATCCCGCAGGACGCGCAGGCAGCCAGGCTGGTGCTCGCCGCCCCGTCGGCCAGCGCGCCGCAGACCGCCACGCTGGACGGCAAGACCGTGGGTGTGGCACCGGGCCTGCGCCTGTTCGGTACCGACAACCAGCTGCTGGCCACCATCGCGGTGGCAGGCCAGAAGCTGCCGGTGCGGTACAAGCTCGACCTCTACGGCCAGTTGCTGACCGCCTGGGTGTTGAGCGAGCCGGAGCAGAAGGCGCTGAAACAGAAATCGTAGTCCCCCGAAAGAGCGCGGCGTGCCCCACGCGACCGCGCGTTGTTGCAACACCCTGATGCCCCCAGGTCAACCACTGAGATCGGCATATGAAGAAAGTTTTCGTCAAGACGTACGGCTGCCAGATGAACGAGTATGACTCGGACAAGATGGTCGACGTCCTCAACGCCAGCCAGGGGCTGGAACCCACCGACAACGTCGAAGACGCCGACGTGATCCTGTTCAACACCTGCTCGGTGCGCGAGAAAGCGCAGGAAAAGGTGTTTTCCGAACTGGGCCGGATGAAGGCGCTCAAGGCGGTCAAGCCCGATCTGGTGATCGGCGTGGGCGGCTGCGTGGCCAGCCAGGAAGGCGCCAGCATCGTCTCGCGCGCGCCGTACGTCGACGTGGTGTTCGGCCCGCAGACGCTGCATCGCCTGCCCGACCTGATCGCGCGGCGCCAGCGCACCGGCCAGTCGCAGGTGGACATCTCCTTCCCCGAGATCGAGAAGTTCGACCACCTGCCGCCCGCGCGCGTGGAAGGCCCTAGCGCCTTCGTCTCGATCATGGAAGGCTGCTCCAAGTACTGCAGCTACTGCGTGGTGCCCTATACCCGTGGCGAGGAAGTATCGCGCCCGTTCGAGGATGTGCTGGCCGAAGTGGCCGGCCTGGCCGAGCAAGGCGTGCGCGAAGTCACGCTGCTGGGCCAGAACGTCAACGCCTATCGCGGCAAGATGGGCGACACCACCGAGATCGCCGACTTTGCGCTGCTGATCGAGTACGTGGCCGAGATCCCCGGCATCGAGCGCATCCGCTACACCACCAGCCACCCGAAGGAATTCACCTCGCGGCTGGTCGAACTCTACGGCCGCTGCGACAAGCTGGTGAATCATTTGCACCTGCCCGTGCAGCATGCTTCGGACCGCATCCTGATGGCGATGAAGCGCGGCTACAGCGTGCTGGAATACAAGAGCATCATCCGCAAGCTGCGCGTGCTGCGCCCGCAGATGTCGATGTCGTCGGACTTTATCGTCGGCTTCCCCGGCGAAACCGATGCCGACTTCGAAAAGCTGATGGCGATGATCGAGGAGATCGGCTACGACACTTCGTTCTCGTTCATTTTCAGCCCGCGTCCGGGCACGCCCGCCGCCAACCTGCACGACGACACCCCGCACGAGGTCAAGCTGCGCCGGCTGCAGCGCCTGCAGGCAACCATCGAGGAAAACGTGCAGCGCATCAGCCAGAACATGGTCGGCACGGTGCAGCGCATCCTGGTCGAAGGCCCGGCGCGCAAGGACCCGACCGAGCTGCATGGCCGCACCGAGAACAACCGCGTGGTCAACTTCGCGCTGCCCGGCGTGCCCCAGGCGGGGCGCGACCGGCTGGTCGGCCAGATGGTCGATGTCAGCATCACGCAGGCATTCCCGCACTCGCTGCGCGGCGAGATCGTGGTGCGCCAGTAATCGAGCCTCCGGCAAAAGATGAAGATCCCTTCGGCAGAATTCGTCGCCCCCAAGGACGACAACACCCGCCTGCAGAACCTGTGCGGGCCGCTCGACGAAAACCTGCGCCAGATCGAGCAGGCGCTGGACGTGACCATCCAGCGGCGCGGCCATCGCATGACGGTGCGCGGCAACCATGCGCAGGACGCCGCGCTGGCACTGGAGCGTTTCTATAACCACGCGCGCACGCCGCTGTCGATCGACGACGTGCAGCTGGGCCTCGTGGAAACGCGCCAGCTCAGCGCGCATGGCAGCTACCTGCCCGGCAACGACGCCGACAAGGGCAACAACGACGAGCGCGAGTTCGAAGATGAATCGCCGGTGCTGCACACTCGCCGCACCGGCCTGCAGGGCCGCACCGTGGCGCAGCGCGAATACCTGCGCAATATCCTGTCGCACGACCTGACCATGGGCATCGGCCCGGCCGGCACCGGCAAGACCTACCTGGCGGTGGCGTGCGCGGTCGACGCGCTGGAGCGCGACGCGGTCAAGCGCATCGTGCTGACGCGCCCGGCGGTGGAAGCCGGCGAGCGCCTGGGCTTCCTGCCCGGCGACCTGGCGCAGAAGGTCGATCCTTACCTGCGCCCGCTGTATGACGCGCTGTACGACCTGCTCGGCTTCGACCGCACGCAGAAGATGTTCGAGCGCCAGATGATCGAGATCGCACCGCTGGCCTATATGCGCGGGCGCACGCTGAACCACGCCTTCATCATCCTCGACGAGGCGCAGAACACCACGCCCGAGCAGATGAAGATGTTCCTGACCCGGATCGGCTTCGGCTCCAAGGCGGTGATCACCGGCGACATCACCCAGATCGACCTGCCCAAGGGACAGAAGAGCGGCGTGGTGGAAGCGCTGCATGTGCTGCGCGACGTGCGCGGCATCGCCTGCACCCGCTTTACCAGCATCGACGTGGTGCGCCATCCGCTGGTGGCGCGCATCGTCGATGCCTATGACGAATACCACGCCCAGCACAAGGACGCGTAATTGAAATCCCCGAAAAACCAGAAATCCGAGGCCCCGGGCGTCAGCCTGACCCTGTTCGATGGCGAAGGCCGCGCGCGCAAGAGCGCCGCGCACGCGCTGCGCGTGCAACTGCCCGACGGCCGCAGCCTGACGCTGGACCTGTCGCAGGCCGCCGACGGCGTGGTCGCGCTGCTGGCCGAGCACACCGACACCAACCAGCAGGCCGGCCTGCTGGTGCGCCCGGACAACCATGACTCTCTGTCCGTGGCCGTGACCGCCACGCCGGTCGTGACCGCCACCGGCACCCCGGCCACGCCGCCGGCGCTGGAACTGGAGATCCAGCAAGGGAACGGCATCGGCAAGCAGGACGGCCTGCCGCCGCGCAGGAAGATCGAAACCTGGGTCAAGTCGGCACTGTATGCCGACGCCGCGCTGACGATCCGCTTCGTCGGCGAGGAAGAAGGCCGCCTGCTGAACCGCACCTATCGCGGCAAGGACTACGCCACCAACGTGCTGACCTTTGCCTATGCCGAGAACGAGGACGACCCCGTGACCGGCGATATCGTGCTGTGCTGCCCGGTGGTCGAAGCCGAGGCGCGCGAGCAGCGCAAGCCACTGGAAGCGCACTATGCGCACCTGGTGGTGCACGGCGTGCTGCATGCGCAGGGCTACGAGCACGAGGAAGACGCCGAAGCCGAGGAAATGGAGGCGATCGAGACCGAGACCCTGCAGGCGCTGGGCTACGCGGACCCCTATCTCGCCGAGCGCACCGGCACCGCGTGATTGACGGCGCACCGGCGGCGCGACGCGAAGGCCGCCGGCATCACATCCGGCGGCCGCTGCCCGGCGGCTGTCACGGGATCGACAGCCTTTTGGTGTATCCTTCAGTCGATCTCCACCACGCGCTCGCCGCGAAATGAACGACCCCTATCCCAGTTCGAAGCCCGCCTACCTGAAGCAGGTCGATCGCCCCAGATCGCTTCTCGAACGCCTGTCAGACCTGATCTCCCCCGAACCGGACACCCGCGCAGAACTGCTCGAAGTGCTCCAGGAAGCGCATGAGCGCAACCTGATCGATGCCGATTCGCTGTCGATGATCGAGGGCGTGTTCCAGGTCTCCGAACTGACCGCCGGCGACATCATGGTGCCGCGCGCGCAGATGGATATGGTCAATATCGCCGACGCGCCGGAGACCTTCATCCCGTTCATGCAGCAGACCGCGCATTCGCGCTTCCCGGTCTGTGAAGGCAGCCGAGACAACATCATCGGCATCCTGCTGGCCAAGGACCTGCTGCGCTACTACACCGATCCCGCCTTCGACCTGCGCGAAACGCTGCGCCCGGCGGTGTTCATCCCCGAATCCAAGCGCCTGAACATCCTGCTGCGCGAATTCCGCATCAACCGCAACCATATCGCCATCGTCGTCGACGAATACGGCGGCGTGGCCGGGCTGGTGACGATCGAGGACGTGCTCGAGCAGATCGTCGGCGATATCGAGGATGAGTTCGACCTGGACGAAGACCAGGACAATATCCTGCCGATGCCCGACGGCAGCTGGCGCGTCCACGGCCTGACCGAGATCTCCCAGTTCAACGAGGCCTTCGGCACCGGCTTTTCCGACCACGATGTCGACACCGTGGGCGGACTGCTGTCCAACCATGTGGGCCACGTGCCCCACCGCGGCGAGGTCATCACCTTGCCGCCGATCCGCTTCGAAGTGCTGCGCGCCGACGCGCGGCAGGTGCACCTGCTGCAGGTCCGCCGCGAATCCCTGGCTGACAGCGCGAGCGCTGCCGGCGCATGAAGCGTCCCGCCCCGATCCCCAACGGCGCCGCTGCTGCCGACGCCGGTGCTGGCAGCGTGCCCGGCGCGCGTTCGCGCGCCGCCGCCATGGCGCGGCTGCTGCTGGCCGGCGTGCTCGGCATTGCCCATACCCAGGCCTTCGCCCCGCATGACTGGTGGTGGCTGCAGATCCTGTCGCTGGCAGGCCTGGCCGCGCTGATGGCCGACGCGCCGCGCGCGCGCATCGCCGCGGCCACCGGCTATGCCTTCGGCCTGGGTTGGTTCCTGTCCGGCATCTGGTGGCTCTATATCAGCATGCACGTCTACGGCGAGATGCCGGCGTGGATGGCAGCGCTGGCGGTAGTGCTGTTCTCGGGCTACCTGGCGCTGTGGCCGGCGCTGGCGGGCGCGCTGTGGCACCGGCTGACGGCACGGCTGCGCGCCGGCACATGGGCCGCGGCGCTGCTCGCGCCGCTGGCGTTCGGTGCCGCGTGGGGGCTGTCGGAGTGGCTGCGCGGTGTCGTTTTCACCGGTTTCCCATGGCTGTCTGGGGGCTATGCCCATACCGACGGCCCGCTTGCCGGCTTTGCGCCGCTGGCCGGCGTCTATGGCATCGGCGCGCTGGCGGCCGCCGTCGCGGCCTTGCTGGCCGGGGCCGTGCGCGGGCTGGGGCAAGATGCGCGCACGCGTGCCGTTGTATCGCTGGCGCTGGCACTGCTGCTGCCGGCTCTTGGCGCCGCGCTGTCGCCGCTGGCCTGGACCACGCCGGCCGGCAAGCCGCTGACGGTGCGCCTGCTGCAGGGCAACGTGCCGCAGGACATCAAGTTCGAGGCCGCCGGCATCCAGCGCTCGATCGCGCTCTACCGCGACATGATCACCGCCGCGCCCGCCGACCTGGTGGTGACGCCCGAAACCGCCTTCCCGGTGATCCTGCAGGACCTGCCGGTCGACGTCGCCGTGGCGGTGCGCGACTACGCGCTGCAGAGTGGCACCACGGTGCTGTTCGGCGCGGCCGGCGCCGATTCGCCGGTCGATTTCACCAACAGCGTGTTCGGGCTGGGGCCGCTGACCGAGCGCCTATACCGCTACAACAAGCACCACCTGGTGCCGTTTGGCGAATTTATCCCGCTGGGCTTCCGCTGGTTCGTCGACATGATGAAGATGCCGCTGGGCGATTTCCGCCGCGGCGGGCTCGACCAGCCTTCGCTGCCGGTGCGCGGCGTGCGCGTGGCGCCCAATATCTGCTACGAGGATCTGTTCGGCGAGGAAATAGCGCAGACGCTGCGCCAGCAGCCCGCGCCCGCCAACGTGCTGGCCAACCTGACCAACCTGGCCTGGTTCGGCGACACCATCGCGCTGGACCAGCACCTGCAGATCTCGCGCATGCGCGCGCTGGAAACGCGCCGCCCGATGCTGCGCTCGACCAATACCGGCATGACCGCGGTGGTGCGCCCGGACGGCACCGTGCAGGCGCGCCTGCCCACCTTCACGGTCGGCACGCTGGTGGCCGAGGTGCAGGGCATGCAGGGGCTGACCCCGTATATCCGCTGGGGGAATGCGCCGGTGCTGGCGCTGTTTGCGCTGGTGCTGGGCGCGGCCGCCTGGCGCTCGCGGCGCGCGGGCTGAAGCCCCCATTTGGCGGGGCGCGGCGGACGCGCCGGGTCTCCCGCCGCGGTCGCCCGAGCCGCGGCGTCCATGGCGCGTCAGGCGCGCGCCGGCTGCGTCAGTTCAGCAGCCCGGTCGCCACCGACACGGCGGCCGCGGCAATCATGACCGCGATTGCGACCAGGTAAGGTTTGCGAGAAAGGAGCGTCATGATCCCAAAGTCCCCATCGTTAATCGTCTACCGGCAGGACGGCCAGGCCTGCCAACCGCAACTCTCGAGCGGGTTGCTTACTGATACTGTATACAAAAACGGTATCGGCCAGCGGTCCCGCAACTTGAAAACGGGGTCGGTATTTTCCCCATGCGTTGCGAAAGACCGACATCCGCTGGCACCTCCACGCACCAGCCCCCAGCCCGCCAATCGGGGCGGGCGGCCAAAAAGCCGATAGAATTCAGGGTTTGGCAAAATCCGTAAGCGGCGGCCCCGTCACGGGCTGCGCCGCCAGCACGCCGGGCGGCGCAACTTCGCCCCCAGCCGACCGATCAGCCACTACCTAGTCTTCATATGCTGACCTTCCAACAAATGATTCTGACCCTGCAGGCCTACTGGGACCGGCAGGGTTGCGCGCTGTTGCAACCCATCGATCTGGAGGTCGGCGCCGGCACTTCCCACGTGCATACCTTCCTGCGCGCGATCGGCCCCGAGCCGTGGCGCGCCGCCTATGTGCAGCCGTCGCGGCGCCCGAAGGACGGCCGCTATGGCGAGAACCCCAACCGCCTGCAGCACTATTACCAGTATCAGGTCGTGCTCAAGCCCGCGCCGGAGAACATCCTCGATCTGTACCTGGGCTCGCTGGAGGCACTTGGCCTGGACCTGAAGCAGAACGACATCCGCTTCGTCGAGGACGACTGGGAGAACCCGACGCTGGGCGCGTGGGGCCTGGGCTGGGAAGTCTGGCTCAACGGCATGGAAGTGACCCAGTTCACCTACTTCCAGCAAGTCGGCGGCATCGACTGCAAGCCGATCACGGGCGAGATCACCTACGGTATCGAACGCCTGGCGATGTACCTGCAGAAGGTCGAGAACGTCTACGACCTGGTCTGGACCGAATGGGTCGAGAACGGCGACACGCGCCGCCTGACCTACGGCGATGTGTACCACCAGAACGAGGTCGAGCAATCGACCTACAACTTCGAGCACAGCAACACCGAGATCCTGTTCCGCCATTTCGCCGAGCACGAGGGCGAGGCCAAGCGGCTGATGGGCAATGCCGAGGGCGCCGACGGCGCCGGGGGGAGCCAGGCCACCGGCACGCGCCTGGCGCTGCCCGCTTATGAACAGGTACTGAAGGCCGCCCACACGTTCAACCTGCTGGACGCCCGCGGCGCCATCTCGGTGACCGAGCGCGCCGCCTATATCGGCCGCATCCGCCACCTGTCGCGCCAGGTGGCGCAGGCCTACTATGATTCGCGCGAGGCCCTCGGCTTCCCGATGTGCGGCAACGGCGGAGCCCGGGCATGACGCAACTGGCGCGCAGCGCGCTGTGCTGCGCCTTGGCCATCGCCACGCTGTCTGCCGCCGGCAATGCCGCCGCCGCGCGCGCCGTGGCCGCCCCCTCGCCGCAGGCGCTGCTGCTGCCGGCCGAACTGAGCAATGTGTGCGAAGCCGACCCGCAGGCGCTGCAACTGGCCATGTCGCGCCACTGGCGCCCTTCGCTGAACGCGCTCGACCAGTGGACGCAACTGGTGCGCTCGTTCGCCTGCGACCTGTCGGGCCAGCGCGACCTGGGCTGGCACCGCGTGCCGCTGCGCGCCTATGAAAGCGCGATCCGCTACCCGCTGACCTGGGTGGAGGTGGAAACCACCAACGGCCGCACCCGGCGCAAGACCAAGACCTATTACTCCGCGGCACAGCTGCCGCCGAAGATCGATTTCTGGGTGGGCGGGCGCATCGACGAGATCCGCTACGACAAGCGCCTGCGCCGCATCGACGCGCGCTTCCCCGCAGCGGGCAGCCGCGGCGGCAGCAACGGCGCGGCCAGCGCCGCCGCGGCCGCGCAATGCGCCTTCACCACGCTGCAATTCCGGCAACAGAACGGCCTGTGGCTGCTGTCCGGAGTGGAACCTAATCATTCGCCGCGCTGCTGACAGCAGCGCGCGCCACAACCTGTTGGATACGATTCATGTCGCAACCCATGACCGACTCGCTGCTGATCGAACTGTTCACCGAAGAGCTGCCTCCCAAGGCGCTGGCGCGTCTGGGCGACGCCTTCGCGCAGGGCCTGTTCGCCGGCCTGGGCGAGCGCGACCTGCTTGAGCCGGGCGCCACCGTGACGCCGTTCGCCACGCCCCGCCGGCTGGCCGCGCTGGTGTCGGGCGTGCGCCGCAGCGCGCCCGACCGCGAGCAGCGCGAGAAGGTCCTGCCGCTGTCGGTAGCGCTGGGCGCCAACGGCGAGCCCACGCCGCCTCTGGCCAAGAAGCTGGCCGCGCTGGCCAAGTCGGTCGGCGTCGCCGAGATCGACTGGCAGTCGCTGGAGCGTGCCTCGGATGGCAAGGCCGAGGCCTTCTTCTATCGCTACACCGCCCGCGGCGCCGAGCTGGCCGCGGGTCTGCAGGCAGCGCTGGAAGACACCATCGCCAGGCTGCCCATCCCCAAGGTGATGAGCTACCAGCGCCCGGACGGCGGCACCGTGCACTTCGTGCGCCCGGCGCACAGCCTGATCGCGCTGTTCGGCAGCGAGATCCTGCCGGTGTCGGTGCTGGGCCTGCAGGCCAGCAACGTGACGCGGGGCCACCGCTTCCTGTCGCATGGCGCGATCGAGATCGCGCATGCCAACGACTACGCGAAGCAGCTTGAATCGGCCGGCCGCGTGCTGGCCAGCTATGCCGAGCGCCGCGAGCGCATGCGCGCCGCGCTGCTGGCCGAGGCCGGCGCCGACCAGGTGATCATCCCCGAGTCGCTGCTCGATGAAGTCAACTCGCTGGTGGAATGGCCGGTGGTCTATGCCTGCCACTTCGAGGAAGCCTTCCTGGCGGTGCCGCAGGAATGCCTGATCCTGACCATGCAGACCAACCAGAAGTACTTTGCGCTGACCGATGCCCAGGGCCACCTGCGCAACCGCTTCCTGATCGTGTCGAACCTGGCCACCGAGACGCCGCAGTCGATCATCACCGGCAACGAGCGCGTGGTGCGTCCGCGCCTGGCCGATGCCAAGTTCTTCTTCGACCAGGACCGCAAGAAGACGCTGGCCTCGCGCGTGCCGCAGCTGGCCGGCGTGGTCTACCACAACAAGATCGGCACGCAACTGGACCGCGTGCAGCGCCTGCAGCAGATCGCTGGCCATGTCGCCGATGCGCTCAACGCCGCCGGCGTGGCCACCGACAAGGCCGCCGCGATGCGCGGCGCCGAGCTCGCCAAGGCCGACTTGCTGACCGACATGGTCGGCGAGTTCCCCGAGCTGCAGGGCACCATGGGCACGTACTACGCCCGCCACGACGACGAGGCCGAGGAGGTGGCGCTGGCCTGCTCCGAGCACTATCGTCCGCGCTTCGCCGGCGACGCGCTGCCCGAAGGCTCGGTCAGCACCGCGGTAGCGCTGGCCGACAAGCTGGAGACGCTGGTCGGCATCTGGGGCATCGGCCTGCAGCCGACCGGCGAGAAAGATCCGTTCGCGCTGCGCCGCCATGCGCTGGGCATCCTGCGCATGCTGATCGAGAAGCCGCTGGCGCTGTCGGTGACCGGGCTGCTGGCGCTGACGCAGCAGACGTTCGAAGGCATTGCCGCGGTCAAGCCGGCGCCGGATGCCATCGCCGACTTCCTGTACGACCGCGTGCGCGGCTACCTGAAGGAAAAAGGCTACACCACCAACGAGGTCGAGGCCGTGGTCAGCCTGCGCCCGGACCAGCTGCATGACGTGCTGGGCCGCATGGAAGCGGTGCGCACCTTCGCCGCGCTGCCCGAGGCCGAGGCCCTGGCCGCCGCCAACAAGCGCATCACCAATATCCTGCGCAAGAACACCGAGCCGGTCGGCGCGGTGAACCCGGCGCTGTTCCAGGAAGAGGCCGAAGGCGCGTTGCACGCGGCCATCGAGAAGGTGCGCCCGGCCGTCGAAGCCGCCTTCGCCAGCGGCGATTTCACCGTCGCGCTGCGCGACCTGGCCCAGCTGCGCGATGCGGTCGACCGCTTCTTCAACGACGTGATGGTGATGGCCGAGGACGCGCAGCTGCGCGCCAACCGCCTGGCGCTGCTGGCCTCGCTGCATGCGCTGGCCAACCGCGTGGCCGACATCTCCAAGCTGGCCGCCTGAGCGCCGCAAGTACGCGATACCGGAGCCGCACATGCCGCAGACGCCGCCCAAGTTTGTCATCCTGGACCGCGACGGGGTGGTCAACCTCGACAGCGACCAGTTCATCAAGTCGCCCGACGAGTGGGTTCCCATCGACGGCAGCCTGGAAGCCATCGCCGCGCTGAACCAGGCCGGCTATCGCGTGGTGATCGCCAGCAACCAGTCCGGCATCGGCCGCGGCCTGTTCGAGATGAGCACGCTCAACGCCATGCACGAGAAGATGTACGCGGCGTTGGCACGCCTGGGCGGACGCATCGAGGCCGTGTTTTTCTGCCCGCATACCGCCGCGGACGGCTGCGACTGCCGCAAGCCCAAGTCCGGCATGCTCGAGCAGATCAGCGAGCGCTTCGGCATCGAGCTCAGGGGCGTGCCGATCGTGGGCGATTCGCTGCGCGACCTGGAGGCCGGTGTCGCGGTCGGCTGCGCGCCGCACCTGGTGCGCAGCGGCAAGGGCATGAAGACCCTCGACCAAGGCGGCCTGCCGCCCGGCACGCAGGTGCATGACGACCTGCGCGCCTTTGCGAGCTGGCTGACCGGCAACCATGGCGGCAACGACGGCGCCACCCGCGAGTCCGCACAATAAGCCATTGCCGAGGCTGGCACCGACCCTCTTTTTTTGCGCCCCCACGCATGACGTTTCTCCGTTCCCTGTTGTTTGCGCTGTACCTGCTGGTGCTGACGCCTCCCTACGCCTGCGCCTGCTTCCTCGTCTTTCCGTTCATGAACGCCGACCAGCGTTTCCGCTTCGTGCGCGGCTGGCCGTGGCTGGTGATCTGGGCCGCGCGCGGCATCTGCGGCATCCAGTACCGCATCGAAGGCCATGAACACATGGATGGCATGCTCGACAAGCCGGTGGTGCTGCTGTCCAAGCACCAGTCGGCATGGGAGACGGTGGCCTACGTGGCACTGATGCCCAGGCCGCTGTGCTTCGTCTTCAAGCGCGAGCTGCTGCTGGTGCCTTTCTTCGGCTGGGCGCTGGGCATGCTGAAGATGGTCCATATCAACCGCAAGGAAGGCACACGCGCCTTCGCCTCGGCCGTGCGCCAGGGCCGCGAGCGGCTGGCCGAAGGCGCCTGGATCATCATGTTCCCGGAAGGCACGCGCACGCCGTCGGGCCTGGAAAAGCCGCGCTACAAGAGCGGCGGCGCGCGTCTGGCGGTCGAGACCGGTGCCTGGGTGCTGCCGATGGCGGTCAATTCCGGCCGGGTGTGGCCGCGCAACAAGTTCCTCAAGTACCCGGGCATGGTGACGATCTCGGTCGGCCCGCCGATCGCCTCGGCCAACAAGACCGCCGACCAGCTCAACCAGGAAGTGGCCGACTGGATCGAGCGCGACATGCGCCGCATCGACGCGGACAGCTACCGCAGCGAAGTACGGGTAGAGCCGGCCGCATGAAGCTGCTGCGCCCCGCCTCCGACGTCGACGGCGCGCAGCTGGAACTGCCGCTGGCAGAGGCCGCTCCCGGTGTCCATGCACCGGCGGTGCCGCTGGCGCCGGTGCCGCCGGCGTGGCCGGTTCCGCAGCCCAATGGCCGGCTGCTGCATGTGGGCGAGCGCGCGCTGCACTATACGCTCAAGCGCTCGTCGCGCCGCACCATCGGCTTCACCATCGACGACCGCGGCCTGTCGATCACCGCGCCGCGCTGGGTCACGCTGGCCGACATCGAATCGGCCATCCTGGAGAAGCAGCGCTGGATCTTCAACAAGCTCGGCGAATGGCGCCACCGCGAGGCACGCCGCGTGCTGCCCACGGTGCAGTGGCGCGACGGCGCCAGCCTCCCCTTCCTGGGCCAGCCGCTGACGCTTTCGCTGGAGTCGCCGATCGGCGCGCTGCTGTTCGACGCGGACCGCCGCGTGCTGCACCTGGCGCTGCCTGCGCACGCCGACGAGCAGCAGATCAAGGACCGCGTGCAGGGCTGGCTGCAGCAACAGGCGCGCCGGCTGCTGCCGGAGCGGCTCGATGTCTATGCCGGCAAGCTGGGCGTGCGCCATACCGGCTTTGCGCTGACTTCGGCAGCCACGCGCTGGGGCAGCTGCACCGCCGACGGCAAGATCCGGCTGAACTGGCGCCTGATGCATTTTCCGCTGTCGATGATCGACTACGTCGCGGCGCACGAACTCGCCCACCTGAAGGAAATGAACCACGGGCCGCGCTTCTGGCAGACCGTGGAATCGATCTTCCCGGAATTCCGCGACGCCCGTGCGCAGCTGCGCGCGCATCCGCCCGAGCTGCTGCCGAGCTTTTGAGCCACGGCCAAGCAGCCGGTGCGTTTCGGCCAAACGCACTAAAATGGCGCCTTCCAATACCTAAAACAGTTGAAGGCCCTCACATGCGACTCCTCCACACCATGCTGCGCGTCGGCGACATGCAGCGCTCCATCGATTTCTACACCCGCATTCTCGGCATGCAGCTGCTGCGCGAGAGCGACAATCCCGAGTACAAGTACCGCCTGGCCTTCGTCGGCTACGGCCCCGAAAGCGAAACCGCGGTGCTGGAGCTGACCTACAACTATGGCGTCGACCAGTATGACCTGGGCACGGCCTATGGCCATATCGCGCTGGAGACCGACAACGCCGCGGCGGCGTGCGAGCGCATCCGTGCGGCCGGCGGCAAGGTCACCCGCGAAGCCGGCCCGGTCAAGGGCGGCACCACCGTGATCGCCTTCGTCGAAGACCCGGACGGCTACAAGATCGAGCTGATCGAGCGCCATTCCACCCGCGACGCCAGCCGCCCGTAACGCGTCCATCGACCGCGGCCGTGGACGCGCAAACCCTGAGCCGCCGGCCGCTGGACGGCATGGCGGTGGGACTGATGGTGCTGCTGTGCGCCGGCTGGGGCCTGCAACAGGTGGTGATCAAGGTGACCGCCCCGCTGATGGGCACGGTGCTGCAGGCGGGCGTGCGCTCGGCGGTGGCGGCGCTGCTGGTATTCGGCTTTGCCGCCTGGCGGGGCACGCCGATCTGGCGCCGCGACGGCACGCTCAACGCCGGGCTGCTGGCGGGGCTGCTGTTCGGCGCCGAGTTCTTCTGCATCTTTGTCGGGCTGGGCCACACCACGGCCTCGCGCATGGCGGTGTTCCTGTACACCGCGCCGATCTTCACCGCACTGGGGCTGCATTTCGTTGTCCCGGGCGAGCGGCTGCACACCGGCCAATGGCTCGGCGTGGCGCTGGCCTTCGTGGGCATGGCAATGGCGTTCGCCGATGGCATCGCAGCGCCGTCGGTCCATGGCAGCACGCTGCTGGGCGATGCGCTGGGCATCCTGGCCGGGGCGCTGTGGGCCGCCACCACCGTGGTGGTGCGTGCCAGCCCGCTGGCAAGCGCGCCGGCCAGCAAGACGCTGCTGTACCAGCTGGCGGTATCGGCGGTGCTGCTGCTGGCGATGGCGGTGGCCGCGGGCCAGACCGCGACCGCGCAGGTCGACGGCGTGGTGCTGGCGAGCCTGTTCTACCAGTCGGTTCTGATTGCGTTTGCCAGCTACCTGGCGTGGTTCTGGCTGCTGCGGCGCTACCTGGCGTCGCGGCTGTCGGTGTTTTCTTTCCTGACCCCGCTGTTCGGGGTGGCATTCGGCGTGCTGCTGATGCACGATGCGGTGGGGCCGCGCTTTGCGGTGGCGGCCGTGCTGGTGCTGGCAGGGATCGTGCTGGTCAATCGGCGCGCGTGAGGCGCACATCAGGGTTCGGGTTAAAACCGTTGGCTTTGCTTGGTGTGGCGCCTTGCTAGCCCACCCCTCACCCCGGGCCCCTCTCCCCCTGAGGGGAGAGGGAGAACACCTTGCTTAGGCAAGCTCGGGCGGCCTGGGAGCACCCAAAACCGGTGGGCTCTTTTGGCCGCCCTCAAGATCAGCGGCGCGCCTCGAACGAGAACATTCCCAGCGCGTCGCGCACTTCCTCCAGCGTCTGCTGGGTCAGCTCGCGCGCCTTCTGCGTGCCCTGGCGCAGCACATCGAACACATAGTCCGGATTCTTGGCCAGCTCTTCGCGGCGGGCGCGGATCGGGGCCAGCATGTCCTGCAGGATGCCCTCGATGCGGCGCTTGAGCACCATGTCGCCCAGGCCACCCTTGCGATAGTGCTCCTTCAGCGCCTCGACTTCCTCGGTGTTCGGGTCGAACGCGTCCAGGTACGTGAACACCACGTTGCCCTCGACCTGGCCTGGATCCGACACCTTCAGGTGGTTCGGGTCGGTGTACATGCTGTGCACCGCGGCCTTGATCTGCTCCGGCGATGCGCCCAGCGCGATCGCGTTGCCCATCGACTTGCTCATCTTGGCCTTGCCGTCGACGCCGGGCAGGCGGCCGAACTTGGGGATCAGCGCCTTGCACTCCGGCAGCACGTCACGGCCGACCTGGTGGTTGATGCGGCGCACGATCTCGTTGGTCTGCTCGATCAAAGGGGCCTGGTCTTCGCCCACCGGCACCACCTGGGCCTTGAAGGCGGTGATGTCCGCGGCCTGCGCGGCCGGGTAGCACAGGAAGCCGGCCGGGATATCGCGGCCGAAGCCGCGCGCCTGGATCTCTTCCTTGATGGTCGGGTTGCGCTCCAGCCGCGATACCGTGACGAAGTTCAGGTACATCAGCGTCAGCTCGGCCAGCGCCGGCAGGTGCGACTGCACGGTGATGGTGGTCTTGGCCGGGTCGATGCCGACCGCCAGGTAATCGAGCGCCACTTCCAGCACGTTGCGGCGCACCTTGTCGGGATCGTGCGCGTTGTCGGTCATGGCCTGGGTATCGGCCAGCAGCAGGTATTGCTCATGCGAATCCTGCAGCGCCACGCGGCTCTGCAGCGAGCCGACGAAGTGGCCGAGGTGCAGCGGGCCGGTGGGACGGTCGCCGGTCAGGATCACGGGACGCCGGTTGGTTTGGCTGGTTTGGGCTGTCATGGGACGGTCTTGCACGAAATAAGTCGCGGGGATTCGGGGATTCGGGATTTCGGGTTCGTTGATCTGTGGCTTCAGGCGGCCTGCCCTGTGGCGGCGCCGCCCAGGCGGCGGGCCAGTTCGACATACTCGCCGACGGGCACTTCCTCGGCACGGCGGCCAAGGTCGAAGCCCATCGCGTCGAAGTCGACCTGGTCGCGCAGGAACGACAGGGTATTGCGCAGCACCTTGCGCCGCTGCGAGAAGGCCGCGGTGACCACGTCGCCGAGCACGGTGATGTCGCAGTCTGCATGCGGCGAGCGCAGGCGGCCATCGTGATGGCGTGGCCACGGGATCATCCGCACCACAGCCGAATCGACCTTGGGCGGCGGGTTGAAACTGCCCGGCGGCACGTCCAGCACATGTTCCATGTAGTAGCGCACCTGCAGCATGATCGACAGCCGGCCGAAGGCCTTGCTGCCTGGCTCCGCCACCATGCGCTCGACTACCTCCTTCTGCAGCATGAAGTGCTGGTCGCGAACCCGGTCGGCGAACTGCATCAGGTGGAACAGCAGCGGGCTCGAAATGTTGTATGGCAGGTTGCCGACGATGCGCAGCGGCCTGCCCGGCACTTCCAGCTTGCCGAAGTCGAAGTCCAGCGCGTCGCCGGCGTGTACCTGCAGGCGCTCGCCGTAGCGGCGGCGCAGGCGCTCGACCAGGTCGCGGTCGAGTTCGACCACCTGCATCTGCGGGATCCGTTCGAGCAGCGGGCTGGTCAGCGCGCCGAGCCCCGGCCCGATCTCGACCAGCACGTCCTCGGCTTGCGGATTGATGGCATTGACGATGCCGTGGATGATGGTGTCGTCGACCAGGAAGTTCTGCCCGAATCGCTTGCGGGCCACATGGCCCTGGTGCACGTTGGAACGCATGGTTCGATGTTGCAGCATGAGGTCCGGCTTCAGCAAGGCGGCTGCAAGCCAGGATTGGGATGGCCCGGATGGCTGGCGCCGCCGGCGCCATCGGGATGGCGGCCGTTGGCATGGCCGGCCATGGTGACCGCGCTGCGGATGGCCTCGATCATGCTGCCATGCTCGGCCTGGCCGGTGCCAGCCAGATCCAGCGCGGTGCCGTGGTCCACCGAAGTGCGGATGAAGGGCAGCCCCAGCGTAATGTTCACGCCGTGGCCGAAGGTGCCGTATTTCAGCGGCCCCAGCCCCTGGTCATGGTACATCGCCAGCACGCAATCGGCATCGCGCAGGTGGCGCGGCTGGAACAGCGTGTCGGCCGGGAACGGACCGCGCGCATCGATGCCGGCATCCTTGGCCTGCGCCAGCGCGGGCACGATCACGTCGATCTCCTCGCGGCCCATGTGCCCGCTTTCGCCGGCGTGCGGGTTCAGGCCCGTCACCAGGATGCGGGGGCGCGCGATGCCGAAGTAGTGGCGCAGGTCGGCATCGATGATTGTCAGGGTCTGCAACAGCAGCGGGACGGAGAGTGCATCCGGCACCGCGCGCAGCGGCAGGTGGGTCGTCGCCAGCGCCACGCGCAGCATGGCGTTGTCGTGCGCGGGCTGCGGGCCGGCCAGCATCATTACCACGCGCGGCACGCGGGCGCTGTCGGCCAGGTATTCGGTGTGACCGGTGAACGGCACGCCGGCGTCGTTGATGGTGCTCTTCTGCACCGGCGCGGTGACCATGGCCGCATAGCGCGGCGCGGCGCGGCCATGCGGGCGGCAGCCGGCGATGGCGGCATCGAGCAGCGCCAGCACGTACGGGCCGTTGCGTGCATCGAGGCGGCCCGGTTCGCATGCGACGGCCAGCGGGATGTCCTCGATCACCACATCGCCGTCGGCGATGCGCCGCTCCCAGGCGTGCGTCACGCCCAGCGCCGCGGCGCGTTCGGCCAGCAGGCGGGCATCGCCCAGCACATGGAAGCGGTAGTGCCCGCTGCCGCCGCTGTTGCCATGGTTGGCGCCGGCGAGCTGCAGCAACGCCCCGATGGTGATATCGGGGCCGATGCCGGCGGGCTCGCCGGTGGAAATGGCCAGGGATAGCGGGTCAGGCATGTCGGCGTGGGCGGGAGGGCGGGTGAGCGGCGCTTGCGCGCGTCAGCGCTGCCGGTTGATGCGGTACTCGACGTACGCCTGCGAGCGCAGCTGGCGCACCCAGTCATCATACGCGGCCCGCAGCTTCTGTTCGCGGACCTCGGCGCGGGCAAAGTCGCGCTGCTTCTCGGGCGACAGCTCGGTCTCGCGGCGGTTCAGCACCTGGATCAGGTGCACGCCGAACTGCGTGACCACCGGCTCGGAGATCTCGTTCGGGCGCAGGCGGCTCATGGCCTGCTCGAATTCGGGCACCAGCTCGCCCGGCGAAACCCAGCCGAGGTCGCCGCCGTTCTGTGCCGAGCCATCCTGCGAGAAGCGCTTGGCCGCGTCGGCGAAGTCACCGCCGTGGGTGATGCGGTCGCGCAGCGTGCTGAGCTGGCGGCGCGCCTCGGCTTCGGGCATGTTGGGGCCGGTGCGGATCAGGATATGGCGCACCTGCGTCTGCGTGATCTTGCCTGCCGCGGCCTGGCCGGATGCCGGGGCGGCGCGCTTGGCCACCAGCTTGACCACGTGGAAGCCCGCGGCACTTTCCACCACCTGGGGCGCCACGGCGCCAGGCTGGAGGTCGACCACCGAGTTGGCGAACAGCGCCGGCAGGCGGCCGATCTCGCGAAAGCCCATGGCGCCGCCCTGCGCGGCTTCCGGGCCTTCCGAACTGGCTTGCGCCAGCTGTGCAAAGTCGGCGCCGCCCTGGGCCTGCTTCAGCAGCCCCTCGGCCTTGGCGCGCAGCGCCTGCTTCTGCGCGTCCGAGGCATTCTCGGGCACGCGCACGAGGATCTGCGCCACGTTGTATTCGGTCGGGCCGGTGGCCCCGGCCTGGCCACCGCGTGCAGCGAGGAAGTTGTCGATCTCGCCGTCGTAGACCTGCACCTTGGAATCGACCTCGCGCTCGCGCAGGCGGATCACCTGCACCTGCTTGCGCAACTCGTCGCGGTACTTGGTCCAGGTCATGCCGCTGGCTTCCACGCGGCGCCGCAGCTCGGTGGCGTTCATGCGGTTCTGCTGCGCCACCGATTCGATGGCGCGGTCGATCTCCTGGTCGGTCACGCGGATGCCGGCTTCCTGCGCGGCCTGGGTCTGCACGCGTTCCATCACCAGGCGCTCCAGCACCTCGCCGAGCAGGTCGGCGCGCGGCGGGATCGGACGGCCGGCGGCACGCAGCTGGCCTTCGATCTCATCGGCGCGGTCGAGCAGCTCGCGGCGCGTGATCACGCTGTTGTTGACCACGGCAACCACCTCGTCGACCAGCTGCGAGCGCTTCTGGTCGCCGGGCTGCGGCACGCCGAGCTTGGGCTGGCTCGCCGGCGCGGTGACGTCGGACGACTGCGGCACGAAGATGCCGGTGGCACGCCCGGTGCCTGGCGCCTTCAACTGCGCGGCGGCCGGAATGGCGATCGCGGCCAGCACGGCCGGCAACAGCAGGCGGTGCCACGACGTCATGAGAAAGGAAAACAAGGCGAATTCTTGACGTTTCATCTTAATCCGTCATTCATAGTGATCGTACTGGGTCGTCGGCACCGGCTTGGCGGACACGGGCTCGTAGCCCGGCACGTTCAGGCGCAGGATGTTCAGCGGATTGGACCCGATCTTGGAAAGGCCACGGAACTCCACCTGCAGGAAGACCCGCCCGGTGTAGCCCTGCGTGGTGTTGCGGAAACGCTGGTAGACCACGCGGCCGACCCAGCAGTCCGCGGCGTATTCGACGCCGGCCAGCGTATCGACCATCTGGCTCGCGCTCAGGTCGAAGGCGAAGCGCGCGATGGCGTAGGCGCGCCGCGTGATCGGCCACTGGCCCGACAACTCGAACTGGTCGATTGCGGTATTGTCGGTCACGGCGGTCGGACGGCGGTAGCGGTAGCCGGCGTTGAAGACCTTGCGCGGCTCGGGGCGGTATGAAAACGCCACGTTGCCGTAGTTGACCCGGTCGGTATCCAGGTTGTACTGCACGCCCATGTCCAGGTAATAGCCCCGGAACATCTGGATGGTCGTCGCGGCGAGCAGGTCGGAGGCGCCAGGCTTGGGGTCGGCCAGCGTGCCATTGATCTGCACGCGCTGCCCGGTGAAGTCGTAGCGCTGCGCGATGGTGCCGCGGAAGCGCTCGATGCCGGAGTCCGACTCGATCAGGCGCGTGGTCAGGCCACCAGTGATCTTGTTGTTGTCGGCGATCCGGTCGTAGCCGGTGAACGGGTTCTCGCTGAAGATCTGGCCATAGCCGAAATCGGACTGGACCGTGTCGAACAGCGGGAACAGGCTCTGGTCGCGGAACGGCGTGTAGACGTAGAACAGGCGCGGCTCCAGCGTCTGCAGGTAGTTCACGCCGAACAGCCGGCTCATGGTCGGCGCCTCGCGCTCGAACGTCATGCCCGAATCAAGGCTGACGGTGGGCAGCACGCGCGAGAAATTGGTCTGCGCGTTGGGCGTATTGTCCTGCGACTCCATCTGGTACTGGGTCGCGTTGAACGTGACCTTCGGCGTCACGTACCAGCCGGCGCGCACGATCGGGTAGCTGATGCTCGGCTGGACGTACATGCGCTCGCCCTGCGGCTGCTGGAAGCCGGTGGACGTCAGCGGAATGCGGAAGCGCGTGTAGTCCGCCTCCACCTGCACGTCGAAGCCGCCCAGGTCATAGCGGATGTACTTGCCGTTGAGCTGCGGCTCGCGCTCGTACGACGGCTCGCTGGGGCGCAGCGTCTGGAACTTCTGCACCCGCGCCATCAGGAAGAAATCCTGCCAGTTATAGGTGACGCCGCCTTCCTGCACGTACTGGCGCTGAGCGGACTGCGCCACGCTGCGGTTGAAGTCGTCCGGGTACTGGTCGTCCGAGACCCGGTTGACGTTCAGGTAGGCGTTCAGGCCCTTGGCCAGGTTCTGGTTGTGCTGGATCGAGTAGGCCCAGCGGTTCGAGTTGGTCTTCTGGTCGTCAGGCAGGAACTCGGCGCGGATGCGGCCGGAGTAGCCCTGCCCCAGGTAGCGGTACTCGCCGCCGAGCTGCAGGCCCCGCTCCGTCATCAGCCGCGGATAGATGGTCAGGTCACGGTTCGGCGCGATGTTGAAGTAGTACGGCATCGTCAGGTCGAAACCCGAGCGCGAGCCGTAACCCATCAACGGCGCCAGGAAGCCGCTGCGGCGGTCATCGTTCAGCGGAAAGCTGAACGCCGGCGCCGCCGCGATCGGCACCCCGAAGAAATTCAGCACCCCGCCATAGGCCACGCCCACCTGGCGGTCGCTGTCCAGATCGATCTGGTTCGCGCTGAAATACCAGTCCGCGTTGTCCGGCGAGCAGGTGGTGTACGACGCCCGCTTGATAGTGCTGCGGTCCTTGTCCAGGAAATCGATGCGCTCGGCCTTGCCGGCGCCGCCGGTCTGCTGGAAGTAGTAGTCCGGCGAAAGCATGTAGCCTTCGTTGGCCTCGACCTTCAGCTTGGCCTCGGGCCCCACCGCCAGCGTGCCGCTGCGCGACAGCCGCACGTTGCCCTCGGCATGGGCCTCGTCCGTATCCTGGTCGTAGCTCAGCTTGTCGCCCTTGACCACGCCGCCGTCGCGGCGCAGCTCGGCATGGCCTTCGAGTTCGACGCCGCGCTCGCTGTAGCCCGTCATGCGGTCGCCTTCAATGAAGGTCGGCGCGCCGGAATCAGGCTCGCTGGTCTTGGGGGGCTCGGCCAGCCGCGGCACCAGTTCGCCGGAGACCGTGGGCGGCTCGGGCACCTGCGGTGCGGCTTCGAACACCGGCTCGACCTGATCCAGGTCCGGAATCGCCGAGCCCGACATCTGCGCCTGGGCGCCGGCCGACAGGCCAGCCATGGCCAGCACCAGCGGGCGCAGCCGGCCAGCGTTCAGGCGGCCATTCAGGCGACCAGCGAGCCTGGCGCGGGCGGCGGCGCCAGTGGAGGCAGGCGAAAGCAAGGCCTTGTTATTCGGTGTTCGTCGTTGTTCGGTCATTCGCACGGGTTGTCAGTCTCGGCATGGGCTGCGGCCGCCTGCAAGCCGCCAACCCCTGCCAGAGCAGGCTGCGGGGCAACGAAGGCCCCTCCCGGGGGCCGCCCGGCGCCCGGGTCTGGTCGGGTATTATACGGGGCATCCAAACCTGCCCTTGCGGCCGGCTTGCCCCGCTCCACGATATTTTTCCGCGCCCTTCCTGTATGGCAGCTCTTCCCCACGACCCGCGCCTGGACCAGCTCAAGGCCTGGGTGTCCGGCCTTGGCCCCGCATGGTCCGCCGATCCCGATTCCTGCGTGCCCGCATCGGCCGATGCCAGCTTCCGGCGCTATTTCCGCGTGCGCACCGGCAACCCGGCGCACCCGACCGCCATCGTCATGGACGCGCCGCCGGCACACGAGGACTGCCGCCCCTTCATCCACGTCTGCCAGCTGTTCGGCGAGGCCGGCGTGACCGTGCCGACCGTGCTGGCGCAGGATCTGGCGCAGGGCTTCCTGCTGCTCGCGGACCTGGGCAGCCAGACTTACCTGTCAAGGCTGGACGACTCCACGGCCCATGGCATGTATACCGATGCCGCCGCGGCGCTGGTCCGCATCCAGGCCGCCACCCGCCCCGGCGAACTGCCCGCGTACGACCGCGCGCTGCTGCAGCGCGAGCTCGACCTGTTCCCGCAGTGGTACGTGGCCAGGCACCTTGGCGCCACACTGAGCGACGCCCAGCAGGCCGATCTGCGCGAAGTGATGGATACGCTGCTTGCCAACAACCTGGCGCAACCACAGGTCTACGTGCACCGCGACTACCACTCGCGCAACCTGATGGTGCTGGACGGCGGCACCAATCCTGGCGTGCTGGATTTCCAGGACGCGGTGATCGGCCCGATCACCTATGACGCGGTCTCGCTGTGGCGCGACGCCTATATCGAATGGGAAGAGGAACAGCAGCTCGACTGGCTGATCCGCTACTGGGAGCGTGCGCGCAAGGCCGGCCTGCCGGTCAATGCCGATTTCGGCGAGTTCTACCGCGATTTCGAATGGATGGGCCTGCAGCGCCACCTGAAGGTGCTGGGCATCTTCGCGCGCCTTTACCACCGCGACGGCAAGGACGGCTACCTCGCCAACCTGCCGCTGGTGCTGAAGTACACCCGCAGCGTTGCCGGCCGCTATACCGAGCTGCGCAAGCTGATCCGCCTGCTGGATGCGCTGGAAGGCGTGGCCAGCCCGGCCGGCTATACCTTCTGACGAAGTGCCTGACGTCAACGATCCGGCCCGCCCCCCCGCCATCACCGCCTTCGGCGAGTGGCTGGCCGGCGCGCGCGCGCTCGCGCCGATGCTGCTTGGCGTGGTGCCGTTCGGCCTGATCTACGGCGTGCTGGCGGTCGGCGCCGGCATGCCGGCATGGCTGGCCTGTGCCATGAGCGCGATCGTGTTCGGCGGCGCCTCGCAGATGATCCTCACCCAGCTGTGGACCGCCGGCACGCCCGCGGTGGTGATCACGCTGACGGTGGCGATGGTCAACCTGCGCCACGCGCTGTATTCCGCCACCATCGCGCCAACGCTGGCCCACCTGCCGCGCCGCTGGAAGGCGCTGATCGCCTACCTGCTGACCGACGAGGCCTTCGCCGCGATGACGCACCGGCTGGGCGATACCGGCCCGCGCGCGCAATACCGCCACTGGTACTACTTCGGCGGCGGCTTCGCGCTGTGGGCCAGCTGGCAAGTGTCGACGCTGGCCGGCGTGCTGGTCGGCGCCCAGGTGCCGCGCGACTGGCCGCTCGATTTCTTCCTGCCGCTGACCTTCATCGGCATCATCGTGCCCGGTCTCAAGCACCGCTCGCACGTGGCCGCCGCGGTGTCCGCCAGCGTGCTGGCGGTGGCCTGCTTCGGCCTGCCGCACAAGCTCGGGCTGATGGTGGCGGCGCTGGGCGGCATCGCCGCCGGCATGCTGGTGCTGGGCCGTGGCAACCGCCCCGGCGCGCGCCGGGCCGGGGCGTCGGATCGTTCCGGCTCGGTCGGCAAGGAGGCCGCATGAATGCGCTGACCTTGCTATGGGTCTTCCTGGCTGCGGGCCTGGCGACCTTCCTGATCCGCCTGTCATTCATCGCCGTGGAAGGCCGCGTGCGGCTGCCGGCGTGGTTCCGCACCGCGCTGCAGTTCGTCCCGGCCGCCATGCTGTCGGCGCTGATCGCCCCCGACCTGCTGATGCAGGGCGGCGAGCTCGCGCTTACCCCAACCAATGCGCGGCTGGTGGCCGGCGTGGTCGCCATCCTGATCGCCGCGCGTACCCGCAGCGTCGGCTGGACCATTGCCGGCGGCATGGCCGCGCTCCTTGCCCTGGAGGCCCTCTTCTGATGAAGGTCATGATCTTCGCCGCCGGCCGCGGCGACCGCATGCGCCCGCTGACCGATACCTGCCCCAAGCCGCTGCTGGCCGTGGGCGGCAAGCCGCTGATCGTCTGGAAGATCGAGGCGCTGGCGCGCGCCGGCCTGCGCGACATCGTCATCAACCACGCATGGCTCGGCGAGCAGATCGAGGCCGCGCTCGGCGACGGCAGCCGCTTCGGCGTGCGCATCGCCTACTCGCCCGAAACCGAGGCGCTGGAAACCGCCGGCGGCATCGCCAAGGCCCTGCCGCTGCTGTCGCACGACCCGGCACGCGGCGAGATCTTCCTGGCCGTGTCTGGCGACATCTTCTGCGACTACGACTTCCGCACCCTGCTGCCCCGCGCCGCCGCGCTGGCAGGCGCGGCCGAGCCGCGCATGCACCTGGTGATGGTGCCCAACCCCGCATTCCACCCGCGCGGCGACTTTGCGATGGATGCCCAGGGCCGACTGTCGCTGGACGAGCATCCGACGCATGGCGAGCGCCTTACCTTCGGCAATATCGGCCTGTATGACACGCGCCTGTTCACTGGCATCGCCCCCGGCAGCCGTGTCGCCATGACGCCGCTCTACCGCGCCGCAATCACCGCGGGCACCGCTACGGGCGAACGTTTCGCAGGTCGCTGGGAGAACGTCGGCACGCCGGCGCAGCTGGACGAGCTGAACGCCAGTATTGCGCCTGTGGCGGCCGCCTTGGTGGGCCGCTGATCGAGGCGGACCCGAGCCGTGCCATGGCAGTGGCGCGGCGCGCCTTTTGCTGCACCGACGCTGCAACGTGCCCGGCGGCGTTAGAATCGGCCTGATCCTCCTCTTTCCCAGGCCACACCATGTCCGCACCCGACAACGCCCTCCTCGCCGCCTGCCGCGAACGCCGCGCCCGTGTGCTGCAGCACCTGCGCGCCGGCGGCGGTGGCGTGGCGATCCTGCCTACGGCGCCGGAAGCCATGCGCAACCGCGACAGCGACTATCCGTACCGGCACGACAGCTATTTCTATTACCTGACCGGCTTCACCGAGCCCGAGGCCGTGCTGGTGCTGGTGGCCGGCGCGCCCGGCGACCCGGACGATGCCGACCGCAGCATCCTGTTCTGCCGTCCCAAGCATGAGGAGCGCGAGATCTGGGACGGTTTCCGTTACGGCCCCGAAGGGGCACGCGCCGCGTTCGGCTTCGACGAGGCGCATTCGTTCGAAGAAATCGACGCGACGCTGCCGCCGCTGCTGGCCAATCGCGCACAGGTGGCCTACCCGCTGGCCGAGTCGACCCGCACCGACATGCAGATGCGCCGCTGGCTCGACGCCGTGCGCATGCAGGGCCGCGCGGGCGTGTCCGCGCCGTCGGCGGCGATCGATATCCGCACGGTGCTCGACGAGATGCGGCTGTTCAAGGACGCGGGCGAACTGGCGATCATGCGCCGCGCCGGCGAGATCTCCGCCGGGGCCCATGTGCGCGCGATGCAGGCCACGCGCCCGGGCCTGCGCGAATACCACCTCGAAGCCGAACTGCTCTATGAATTCCGCCGCCACGGCGCGCAGAGCGTGGCCTACAACTCGATCGTCGCCGCCGGCCCCAACGCCTGCGTGCTGCACTACCGCGCCGGCCCGGCCGAGCTGAAGGATGGCGACCTGTGCCTGATCGATGCCGGCTGCGAGCTTGACGGCTACGCTTCGGACATCACCCGCACCTTCCCGGTGTCGGGACGCTTTTCGCCCGCGCAGCGCGAGCTGTATGACCTGGTGGTGGCAGCGCAGGAAGCCGCAATCGCCCAAACCCGCGCCGGCGTGCCCTACAACGTGCCGCACGATGCCGCCGTGCGCGTGCTGGCGCAAGGCATGCTCGATACCGGCCTGCTCGACCGCAACAAGGAAGGCACGCTCGACGACGTGCTGGCCAGCGGCAGCTACCGCCGCTTCTACATGCACCGCACCGGGCACTGGCTTGGCATGGACGTGCACGACGTGGGCGAGTACCGCGTCGCCAGCCACAGCGGCGAAGGCGAGCGTCCGTGGCGGCCGCTGCAGCCGGGCATGGTGCTGACCATCGAGCCCGGCATCTACGTGCGCCCGGCGGAGGACGTGCCGGAGCGCTACTGGCATATCGGCATCCGCATCGAGGATGACGCCGTGGTGACCGATGGCGACTGCGAGCTGATCACCCGCGGCGTGCCGGTACATGCCGACGAGATCGAAACGCTGATGCGCGACGCCGGAGGCCGGCGATGATCGGCTGGCTGCGCAGAATCTTTCCCGGCCAGGGCCGCACCCAGGCTTCGGCCTCGCCACCGCGCGATCCGTCAGAACCGTTCATCATCAACCTGTTCGACGACCGCGTCGTGGTGCACCGCCCCGATGGCCAGCGCGAGGAAATCGCGTGGGACACGCTGGAACGCGTCGTGGTGCGCGTCTCCAACCGCGAGCCCTGGGCGGGCGCCGCCTGGCTGATCCTGGTCGGCGCGCCCGACAGCGGCCAGGGTTGCGTGGTCCCGGCCGATGCCGCCAACTATGCCGCGCTGCTCGAGCAACTGCGCGCGCTGCCCGGTTTCAACCAGCAGAAGCTCGACAATGCGCTGCGCGACGCCGCGGCCGGCAAGTCGCGCACTGACGCGATCTGCTGGAAGCGCGGTGCCGGCGAGACTGGCGGCGGCAGCGATGCCCCGGGCGGCAATACCGGAGGCAGTGACAATGCCGGCCGCACCAGCTGATCTCCACGACATCGCCATCGTCGGCGGCGGCCCGGTGGGACTGGCGCTGGCCTGCCAGCTGCTGCGCGCCACCGACTGGCGCATCGCGCTGATCGATGCGGCCACGCCGGCGCGCGCCGGGCGCGATCCGCGCGCGATCGCGCTGTCGCATGGCAGCCGCCAGTTGCTCGAACAGATCGGCGCCTGGCCCGTGCCCGGCAGCCCGATCGAGCATATCCACGTGTCGCAGCGCGGCCGCTTCGGCCACGTCCGGTTGCACCATGACGACTACGGCGTGCCGGCATTGGGCTATGTAGTCCGCTATGGCGAGCTGTGCGACGTGCTCGAACGCGCCCTCGCGCGCGCCGCGCAGGCTTGCCCGGCCGACCGGCTGCAGCGCGTATTCGAGACCCGCATCGACCAGATCGAGCAGCCGCCATCGGCCGGCACCGGCGACGATGCCGACGGCGGCACGGTGCAGCTGACCGGCACCGCCCATGACGGGCAGACAGCGGTCTTTGCCTCCCGGGTGGCGATCCAGGCCGAGGGCGGCTTGTTCCACGAGCAGGCCCGGCACCAGGGCCGCGGCGCGCGCACGCGCGACTACGGGCAGACCGCCCTGATCGCCCATGTGGCCTGCTCACGCCCGCAGCCGGGTTGGGCCTGGGAACGCTTTACCGAGGAAGGCCCGCTGGCGCTGCTGCCGTACGACGAGCACGGCGTGCCGGGCTACGCGCTGGTGTGGTGCTGCCCGCCGGAACAGGCCGCACGGCGGCTGGCGCTGCCCGACGCGGAGTTCGCACTGGAACTTGGCCGTGCCTTCGGCGACCGCATGGGCTATTTCACGCTGGCGGGCAAGCGCCATGCCTTTCCGCTGGGGCTGAACGCCGCGCCGGTTACGGTCAGCGGCCGCGTCGCTGCGGTCGGCAATGCGGCGCAGACGCTGCACCCGGTGGCGGGCCAGGGCCTCAACCTGGGCCTGCGCGACGCCTTCGCGCTGGCCGACTCGCTGCGTGCGGCCTGCACGCCGCAGGCGCTGCAGGCCTTTGCCAGCCGGCATCGGCTCGACCGCGCGGTCACCATCGGCGTCACCGACCTGCTGCCGCGGCTGTTCGGTGTGCCCTACCCGCTTGCCGCGCATGCCCGCGGGGCGTCGCTGGCGGCGCTGGCCTGCCTGCCGCCGTTGCGGCACGCGCTGGCGCGCCACATGATGTTCGGTATGCGCCGCTGAAGTCCGGCATCGGGGATCTGTGGCGCGTGCGCCACGTACCACAGATCCCGCTACAGATTGCGCCATCGATGCTCAATTCTTGGGCAGTCGCTCCCGTTTGGCGGTAGAATCTCGCCCTCGCACATGTCCCGATCCATCGCCGGCTGCAGTTTCGGCAGGGGCATGTTTTTCCGTTTCGTCTCTGTTTCGCCCGATCGTCACAAGAAGGTCCCCGAACCAGAGCAGGCCATCCCGATCCTTCCCGGCGCGCGCGCCGCCAGGGCGGCAGGGCCCCCAGCAGAACCGCCGCCCTATCGTGCAGATCGGACCTCACCAACTCCGCAACAACCTGTTTGTCGCCCCCATGGCGGGCGTGACGGACCGGCCGTTCCGCCAGCTGTGCAAGCAGCTCGGCGCGGGTTATGCGGTGTCGGAAATGGTGGCGTCCAACGCACAGCTGTGGAAAAGCGAAAAGACCATGCGCCGCGCCAACCACGCGGGCGAGGTCGAGCCCATCGCCGTGCAGATCGCCGGCGCCGAGCCTTCCATGATGGCCGAGGCGGCGCGATACAACGTCGACCGCGGCGCGCAGATTATCGACATCAACATGGGCTGCCCGGCCAAGAAGGTGTGCAACGTGGCCGCCGGCTCGGCGCTGCTGCAGAACGAGCCGCTGGTGGTGCGCATCGTCGAGTCGGTGGTCGCCGCCGTCGGTGATCGCGTGCCGGTCACGCTGAAGATCCGCACCGGCTGGAACCGCGAGAACCGCAATGCGCTGCGCGTCGCGCGCATGGTCGAGGACGCGGGCATCAGCATGCTCACCATCCACGGGCGTACCCGTGCCGACCTGTACCACGGCGACGCCGAGTACGAGACCATTGCCGCGGTCAAGGCAGCGGCCTCGATCCCGGTGGTCGCCAACGGCGACATCACCACGCCGCAGAAGGCAAGGCAAGTGCTGGCGCTGACGGGCGCGGACGCGATCATGATCGGCCGCGCGGCGCAGGGCCGGCCGTGGCTGTTCCGTGAGATCGAGCACTTCCTGAAGACCGGCGAAATGCTGCCGTCGCCCGAGGTGGCCGAGATCCGCGCGATCATGAACGCGCACCTGGAAGACCACTACGCCTTCTACGGCGAGTTCACCGGCGTGCGCACCGCGCGCAAGCATATTGCCTGGTACACGCGCGGCCTGCGCGGCGCGAACCTGTTCCGGCACCGGATGAACACGCTGGAATCCACCACCGAGCAACTGGCCGCGGTCAACGCCTTCTTCGACGAGCAGGCGCAGTTCTCGGACCGGCTGGTGTACGTGGACGACGATCAAGGCAGACAAGATAAAGACGAAGCGAACAACAACAAAAACGGGGAGTTGCTTGCCGCATGAGCCGCAACGCTATCGACCAGTGCATCCGGGACAGCCTGGACACGTATTTTCGCGACCTGGACGGTGAAGAGCCTTCCAATATGTACAACATGGTGCTCGAGGCCGTCGAACGGCCGCTGCTGGAAGCCGTGATGGTGCGCGCCGAGCGCAACCAGTCGCTGGCGGCCGCCTACCTGGGCATCAATCGCAACACGCTGCGCAAGAAGCTGCAGCAGCACGGTTTACTTTGAATTTGAAGCGTTTCCCACAGCCATGATCAAGCAAGCCCTCCTTTCCGTTTCCGACAAGACCGGCATCGTCGAATTCGCGCGCGAACTGAACGCGCTCGGCGTGACGCTGCTTTCCACCGGCGGCACCGCCAAGCTGCTGGCCGACAGCGGCCTGCCCGTGACGGAGGTAGCCGACTACACCGGCTTCCCGGAAATGCTCGACGGCCGCGTCAAGACGCTGCACCCGAAGGTGCACGGCGGCATCCTGGCGCGCCGCGACCTGCCCGAGCACATGGCCGCGCTGGCCGAGCACAATATCCCCACCATCGACCTGCTGGTGGTAAACCTGTACCCGTTCCAGCAGACCGTGGCCAAGGATGACTGCACGCTGCCGGACGCGATCGAGAATATCGATATCGGCGGGCCGACCATGCTGCGCTCGGCGGCCAAGAACCACCGCGACGTGACCGTGATTGTTGATCCGGCCGACTACGCCGTGGTGCTCGACGAAATGCGCGCCAATGGCAACGCCGTTGGCTACGACACCAACTTCCGCCTGGCGACCAAGGTATTCGCGCACACGGCGCAGTACGACGGCGCCATCACCAACTACCTGACCAGCCTGGGTGCCGACAAGTCGCACCAGGCCCGCAGCGCCTACCCGCAGACGCTGAACCTGGCGTTCGACAAGGTCCAGGAAATGCGCTACGGCGAGAACCCGCACCAGTCGGCGGCGTTCTACCGTGACCTGAAGGCGGTGGATGGCGCGCTGGCCAACTACGTGCAGCTGCAGGGCAAGGAGCTGTCGTACAACAACATCGCCGATGCCGACGCGGCTTGGGAATGCGTCAAGTCGTTCGACGCGGCCAATGGCGCGGCCTGCGTGATCATCAAGCACGCCAACCCTTGCGGCGTGGCGCTGGGCGCCAACGCGCTGGAAGCGTATGAGAAGGCGTTCAAGACCGACTCCACCTCGGCCTTCGGCGGCATCATCGCTTTCAACGTGGAACTGGATGAAGCCGCTGCGCAGGCCGTGGCCAAGCAGTTCGTTGAAGTGCTGATCGCGCCGTCGTTCAGCGCCGCCGCGCGCGCCGTATTCGCGGCCAAGCAGAACGTGCGCCTGCTGGAGATTCCGCTGGGCAAGGGGATCAACCAGTATGACTTCAAGCGCGTCGGTGGCGGCCTGCTGGTGCAGAGCCCGGATGCCAAGAACGTGCAGCCGTCCGAGCTGCGGGTGGTGACACGCCGTCATCCGACGCCGAAGGAAATGGATGATCTGATGTTTGCCTGGCGTGTGGCGAAGTTCGTCAAGTCCAATGCCATCGTGTTCTGTGGCGGTGGCATGACGCTGGGTGTCGGTGCCGGGCAGATGAGCCGTGTGGATTCGGCTCGCATCGCCAGCATCAAGGCGCAGAATGCCGGGCTGACGCTGGCTGGCTCCGCGGTGGCGTCGGATGCGTTCTTCCCGTTCCGTGATGGGTTGGATGTTGTTGTGGATGCGGGTGCTACGTGCGTGATTCAGCCGGGTGGGTCGGTGCGGGATGATGAGGTGATTGCTGCGGCGGATGAACGTGGGATTGCAATGGTGTTGACTGGGACGCGGCATTTCAGGCATTAAAGGTTTTCTGGCCGCGCTTGTCGCTGTTGGTGACATGCTGTCGGCTTGTGAACCGCCTGGTTCCGCCCTCCTGGGCGGGTCACTTTTTGTCCGAGCGACAAAAAGTGACCAAAAAACGCGTCGCCTGAGCGGCTGGCTATCAATTTCACGGTGGCGGTGGTTCGGGCGGCTTTGGTCTCCCTTCATCGTGGGTGCCCGTTCTACCCTGCTACGCTCCCGGGATGTTGCCTTCGTCGACGGACTGTTGAACGAACCCGAAGCAGGGGATTGGCCGCCTGCTAAATGCGTTATCTGTGGGACGCCTTCGGCTGCGCTGCGCGCACTCAGTATCGTAGGTCGGATGCTCTGGCACCGAGTGCGTCGCTGCGCTCGCACAGCGCGGTGGTGAATGGCGCCGTGCCCGAAGCGTGCTTCGGGCCGTGGCGACAGCTTTACCGGTTAGGACCGGCGCGCAGCGCAGCCGTAGGCGTTCCTACGTTGCCGCCAGCGGCAGAGGCCACGCCCAGCTCTGGGCTCGTTCAACAATCGCGTCGATCCCAAGCCACCGTGGCGCACCACGGCGTCAGGCAGCCCTGCCCTGCAACGAAGCAAAGCCCCGTACGAAATCCCAGGCACACTACGATAAGAGTGAGAGTGGCCGCCCGCCCAGGGCAGTCAACGCGCTTTTTGGTTACTTTTTGTCGCTCCCCTCCATGTCAGGATAGATGTCGCCCCGCCCAGGAGGGCGGAACCAGGCGGTTCACAAGCCGACAGCATGTCACCAATGGCGACAACAAAGCTTCAAAGCCGACGAGCATGTCACCAACACCGACCACAGCGCCAAAA
>Ga0209025_1000761_pt1 | contig 53794 bp, 47 predicted proteins | sample AraplaMF_Col_mLB_FD_184256 | JGI IMG/M metagenome (GOLD analysis project Ga0209025, IMG submission 184256) | Arabidopsis root microbial communities from the University of North Carolina, USA - plate scrape MF_Col_mLB (SPAdes) (version 2) | ecosystem: Host-associated > Plants > Roots > Endosphere... | reverse complement strand
GCAGCGCGACGAGATGCCCGCGTGTGGTCAGGTCGCGCCCGTCCGCATCGCTCCCGTGCCGGGCCGCGAGCCGATCGAGCAAACCCCAGGAAAGGGGCTTCAGCAGATCGTGGAGGACGCTATTGTGGTGCGGCATGGTGCTGGTTCCTATTTCATGTCTCGAACACCGGCCAGATGCTCAAGACTGAGTAGAATCAACACCATGCACCTTGTCGAGCAATTCTCGTGCCGGACACCTGTGGGTCGAGCCCGGCAATGACAGCAGGGAGTGAGCCTCCGAACAGGAGTTTCTCGATGTCCACGCCCACGTTGCGCGAGCCCGTCTTCACCCTCACCTCCGGACCGGTCGATGCCTATCCGGCGGTGCTGCGCGGGCTGTCGCGCACCATCCATTACGACTACGACCCGGTGTTCCAGGCCTTCTACGAGCAGGTGACCGAGAAGGCCCGGGCGGCGATGCGCCTGTCGACCCCGCCGGTGATCCTGCATGGCGAGCCGGTGCTGGGGCTGGAGGCGGCGGCGGCCTCGCTGATCGCCCGCGACGACGTGGTGCTGAATCTCGCCTCCGGCGTCTACGGCAAGGGCTTCGGCTATTGGGCCAAGCGGTACTGCGCCGAGCTGGTCGAGATCGAAGTGCCCTACAACGAGGCGATCGACCCGGACGCCGTCGCCCGCATGCTGCAGTCGCGGCCCGACATCCGCATCGTCTCGCTCTGCCACCACGACACGCCGTCCGGCACGATCAACCCGGTCGAGGCGATCGGCCGGATCGTGGCGGAGCACGGCGCCTGGCTGATCGTCGACGCGGTGTCGTCCTTCGGCGGCATGGAGGTGCATCCGGAGGACTGCCGCGCCGACATCTTCGTCACCGGCCCGAACAAGTGCCTGGGCGGCGCGCCGGGCTTGAGCCTGCTCAGCGTCAGCGACCGCGCCTGGGCCAAGATGAAGGCCAATCCCGATGCGCCCCGCGCCTCGATGCTGAGCATCCTGGACTGGGAGCATGCCTGGAGGCGCGACCGCCCCTTCCCCTTCACCCCTTCGGTCGCCGAGGTCAACGGCCTCGACGCCGCGCTCGACCAGTATCTGGCGGAGGGGCCGGAGACGGTGTGGGCCCGCCACGCGCTGACCGCGCGGGCCTGCCGGGCCGGGCTGCAGGCGATGGGGCTGGCGCTGTGGCCGGCGCGAGAGGCCATCGCCTCCCCCACCACCACGGCGGTCCGGGTACCCGACGGCGTCGCCGACGAGGCGCTGCGGAAGATGGCGCGCGACCGCTACGGCGTCGCCTTCTCCTCCGGCCGCGGCGAGACGCTGGGGAAACTGGTGCGCATCGGCCATATGGGGCCGACCGCCCAGCCGCTCTACGCCGTGGTCGCGATCAGCGCGTTCGGCGGGGCGCTCGGCGCGCTCGGCCACAAGGTCGATATCGGCCGCGGTGTGGCGGCGGCCATGGAGGCCATCGACGCCGGCTGAAACACCAACCAACAAGGGAACAGGGACATGGCTTCGGATCTTTCGGGCAAGGTCGCGATCGTGACCGGGGCGGCGCAGGGCATCGGCCGGGCGATCGCGGAGCGGCTGGCGGCCGACGGCGCGCGGATCGTTGTCGCCGACATCAATGCCGACGGCGCCGCAGCCGTGGCCGCGGCGCTGGGGAACGACAGCTTCGCCGTCGCCTGCGACGTCTCCGACCCGGCCGCGGTGACGGCGCTGCATGAGACGGTGGCGGCGCGGGCCCGCGGCGTCGACATCCTGGTCAACAACGCCGCGATCGTGCCCTTCATCGCCTGGGACGAGGTCGACCTGGCGCATTGGAACAGGATCGTCGCGGTCAACCTGACCGGCGTGTTCCTGATGTCCCGCGCCTCCTCGGACCTGATGCGCCGTGACGGCCGCCAGGGGCGAATCGTCAACATCTGCTCGAACACCATCTTCGCCGGCACGCCGAACATGGCGGCCTATGTCGCGGCCAAGGGCGGCGTGTTCGGCTTCACCCGGGCCCTGGCGACCGAGCTGGGCAAGCACGGCATCACCGTCAACGCGGTGACGCCGGGGCTGACCGCGTCGGACGGCGTCATGGCCAGCCCTCACGCCCAGGCCTTCGGCTTCGTCGAGATGCTGCAGGCGATCCCCGGCCAGGGCCAGCCGCGCGACATCGCCCCGGCGATCGCCTTCCTCGCCTCCGACGAGGCGCGCTGGATCACCGGTCAGACCCTGAATGTCGATGGCGGTATGGTGCGCTGGTGAGAGCCGGGCGGCTCTCACCGTCTCAGGATTGAGCCTGCTGATCCTGTGACAGCAGCCTCTGCGCGATCGCGGAGGCGTGGCCGACATGGTCGAGGCAGGCCTGGGCGGCGGCCGCCCCATCCCCCCGCCCGATCGCCTCGACGATCCGCCGCATCTCGGCCGGGCCCTCGTCGGAGCGGCCGGCGGTCGAGATCGTCATCGCCCGCAGATGGGAGATCCGGGCATTCAGCGAGTTGACGATGGTCCAGGCCACGTTCTTGCCGCTGCCCTGGAACAGGATCTTGTAGAAATCATGGGTCGCCGCCAGCACGGCCGTCGGCGCCTTCTGGGCATAGGCCTGCTCGATCCGGCCCATCGCCGCCTGCAGCTTCGCCGCGATCTCACGCGGCGCCGTCTCGGCGCAGGTCTTGGCGGCCAGCGCCTCGAGCATGGCGCGGATCTCGTAGATCTCCTTCGCCTGCTCCGGCGTCGGCCGCACCACGATCGGGCCGCGATAGGGCACGTTTTCCACCAGCCCCTCGGCCTCGAGATGGCGCAGCACCTCGCGCACGATCGACCGGCTGACGCCGAGCTGGTCGCACAGGTCCCGCTCGACCAGCCGATCGCCCGGCTGGAAGCGCAGCCCCAGGATCGCCTCGCGCAGCTTCTCCAGCGCCAACTCCCGCAGGGTCCGCGCGCTGCGGTCGACCTTCAGCAGCGTGTCCTCGTCGTTCATCGCTCTCTCCCGGCCCGTCCCTCCTAGCCCATCGCGGCATCCGCCACCAGACCGATCCCGGCCCGGATCCCGGAGGAGAATTCTGGCCATTGACTCGATTGTCCGATGGTATACCATCTTACGAGAAGATGACATAGCGCCTGGACGGAGCGCTCGGGACACAGGGGCAAGGAATGACGCTGGTGCTGCGCAAGCTCGTGACCTATGTCGAGGACACCCGGATCGAAGGCGGCCGGACGGCGCCGCGGCCGCTGAAGCTGTTCGCCGCCGCCGCGGTGCTGACGAACCCCTGGGCCGGGCGCGGCTTCGTCGAGGACCTGAAGCCGGAGATCCACGACCAGGCCCCGGTGCTGGGCGAGATGCTCACGGCCGAGATCCTGCGGGTGGCGGGGTCCGGCGAGGCGGTCGAGGCCTATGGCAAGGCCGCCATCGTCGGCACCTCGGGCGAGATCGAGCACGCCTCGGCGCTGATCCACACCCTGCGCTTCGGCAACCATTACCGCCGTGCCGTGGGCGCCAAGAGCTACCTGTCCTTCACCAATCTGCGCGGCGGCCCGGCCACGCCGGTCACCATCCCGCTGATGGACAAGAACGACGAGGGCCGGCGCTCGCACTACCTGACCGTGCAGTTCTCGATCGTCGACGCGCCGGCGCCGGACGAGATCGTGGTCGCGCTCGGCGCCTCGATCGGCGGCCGGCCGCACCACCGCATCGGCGACCGTTACCAGGATCTGCGCGACCTCGGCGGCACCGATGCCTGAGGCCGCCCTGGCCGCCGGGCAGACGCGCTGGCGCAAGGCCGGCACCGGCCGCCCGATCGTCTTCATCCACGGCGTCGGCATGGGCTCGGCGGTCTGGGCGCCGCAGATCGAGGCCTTCGCCGCCACCCACACCGCCGTCGCCTACGACATGCTCGGCCATGGCGGCAGCGCCCTGCCGCCGGAACGCCCGGGCCTGAAGGACTACAGCGACCAGTTGCGGTCGCTGATGGACACACTCGATCTCGATCGCGCCGTGGTCGTCGGCCATTCCATGGGTGCGCTGGTGGCGCTGGAATTCGCGCTGAACCATCCGGACCGGACGGCCGGCGTGGCGGCGCTGAACGCCGTCTACCGGCGCACGCCGGCGCAGCGCGAGGCCGTGCTGGACCGGGCCCGCCGGATCGAAGCGGCGGGGCCGGGCGGCGCTGTCGACGGCACCATCGCCCGCTGGTTCGGCGATCCGGTGCCGGCGGCGCTGGCCGAGGTGGCGGGGCAGACCCGCGCCTTCCTGGAATCCGCCGATCCGGTCGGCTACGCCCGCACCTATCGCCTGTTCGCCAGCTCGGATGCGGCCCATGCCGACCGGCTGGGCGGCCTGGCCGTGCCGGCCCTGTTTATGACCGGCGAAGAGGATCCGAATTCGAGCCCCGAGATGTCCCGCGCCATGGCGGCGGCCGTGCCCAGGGGGCGGGCCGAGATCCTGCCGGGCGAGCGCCACATGATGAGCCTCACCGCCCCGGCGCTGGTGAATGCCAGGCTACGGACCTTCGTCGAGGAGGTGCCATGACCACCTTCGATGCACGCGAGTTCCGCAAGGCGCTGGGCAGCTTCGTCACCGGCGTCACCGTGGTGACCACGGTCGAGCCCGCTGGCGGGCCGCGCGGCTTCACCGCCAATTCCTTCACCTCGGTGTCGCTCGACCCGCCGCTGGTCCTGATCTGCATCGCCAAGACCGCGGCGAGCTGCCCGGTCTTCGAGGGCAGCGGCCATTTCGCGGTGAATGTCCTGGCCGAGCACCAGCAGGCGGTCTCCGGCCTGTTCGCCTCCAAGAGCCCGGACAAATTCGCCGCCACCGCCTGGTCGACCGGGCCGGCCGGCAGCCCGCTGATCGCCGGCGCGACTGCCTGGTTCGACTGCACCACGCATCAGGTCGTCGATGCCGGCGACCATCTGGTCCTGATCGGCCGGGTCGCCGGCTTCGGCCAGTCGCCGGCCACCCCTCTCGCCTATTGCCGCGGCGCCTATGTCGCCTTCGGCCTGTCGCAGGAGGCGCTGGTGGCCGCCGACCGCCGCACCCGGGTCGGGGCGATCCTGGAGCGTGACGGCGCGGTGCTGCTGCTGGAGGGCGGCGACGGCCGGCTCGACCTGCCTGCCGGCGCCGGCCTCGACCCGGCCGTCGACCCGCGCAGCCTGAAGGGCGTGCTGGCGCGGCACGGGCTGGACGCCCGGCTGAGCTTCCTGTTCGCCGTGTTCGAGGAGGCCGGCACCGTGTCGATCTACTACCGCGGCACCCTGGCCGGCGCGCTGCCGGCGGACCCGGCGCTGCGGCTGGTGCCGTTCGACGACATCCCCTGGCCGCGCCTGGCCGACGACGCCGTGCGCTCGATGCTGCAGCGCTTCGTCAAGGAACGCAGCGAGGACAGTTTCGGCATCTATGTCGGCGACGCCGCGGCAGGCACCGTCCGCGCCCTGCAAGCCCAGAACGAGGCTGGATTGCGATGAAATTCTCCCTCTTCGTCCATATGGAGCGGCTGGCCCCCGGCCCGTCCCACACCGAGCTGTTCGACCAGCTGACCGAGCTGGTGCAGCTGGCAGAGCGCGGCGGCTTCGAGGCGGCCTGGGTCGGCGAACACCACGGCATGGAGTTCACGATCGCGCCGAACCCCTTCATCAACCTGGCCTATCTGGCGGCCAGGACCGAGCGGATCCGCCTCGGCACCGGCACCGTGATCGCACCGTTCTGGCACCCGATCAAGCTGGCCGGCGAGGCCGCGCTGACCGATGTCGCCAGCCGCGGCCGGCTCGACATCGGCATCGCCCGCGGCGCCTATTCCTTCGAATATGAGCGGCTGCTGCCCGGGCTGGACGCCTGGGGCGCCGGGCAGCGTCTGCGCGAGCTGATCCCGGCGGTGCAGCAGCTGTGGCAGGGCGACTATGCCCATCAGGGCGAGTTCTGGTCCTTCCCGGCGACGACCTGCGTGCCCCGCCCGGTGCAGGAGCCGCACCCGCCGATCTGGGTCGCGGCGCGGGACCCGAACTCGCATGAATTCGCGGTCACCAACGGCTGCAACGTCCAGGTCACGCCGCTGGCCTCGGGCGACGCCGAGGTCGCCAGCCTGATGGACCGCTTCAACACCGCCTGCGCCGCCCATCCGGAGCGGCCGCGGCCGCAGATCATGCTGCTGATGCACAGCTTCGTCTGCGCCTCGGAGGCGGAGGTGGCGGAGACGGCGCGCGAACTGAGCCGCTTCTATTGCACCTTCGGCGCCTGGTTCAAGAACGAGCGCCCCGTCAACCAGGGCTTCCTGGAGCCGCTGAGCGAAGCGGAGATGGCGGCGATGCCGCAATACGCGCCCGAGCTGATGCGCCGGAACCTGGTGATCGGCGAGCCCGAGGACGTGATCGCCCGGCTCAAGGGCTACGAGGCGCTGGGCTACGACCAGTACAGCCTGTGGATCGACAGCGGCCTGTCCTTCGCGCGCAAGAAGCGGTCGCTGGAGCTGTTCATCGACAAGGTGATGCCCGCCTTCTGAGGCGGAAGCGAGAGGGTCCGATGTCCCTGCCCCGGTTCCAGCACTATATCGACGGCGCCTTCGCGGACGGTGCCGCGACCTTCGAGAGCATCGACCCCGCGACCGGCGAGGCCTGGGCGCTGATGCCCGCAGCCGATGCCGCGGATGTCGACCGCGCCGTGCGCGCGGCACACCGCGCCTTCCTCGATTCGGACTGGTCGCGGATGACTGCGACACAGCGCGGCAAGCTGCTGCACCGGCTGGGCGATTTGCTCGCCGAGGAGGCGCCGCATCTGGCCGCGATCGAGACCCGCGACACCGGCAAGATCATCCGCGAGACCCGGGCCCAGATCGGCTATGTCGCCGAGTACTACCGCTATTTCGGCGGCTTGGCCGACAAGATCGAAGGCGCGCATCTGCCGATCGACAAGCCGGACATGGAGGTCACGCTGCGGCGCGAGCCGATCGGCGTGGTCTCCGCGATCGTGCCCTGGAACTCGCAGCTGTTCCTGTCGGCGGTGAAGCTGGGGCCGGCGCTGGCCGCCGGCTGCACCGTGGTGCTGAAGGCGTCGGAGGACGGCCCCGCCCCGCTGCTGGAATTCGCGCGGCTGGTCGACCGGGCCGGCTTCCCGAAGGGTGTGGTCAACATCGTCACCGGCTTCGGCGAGGATTGCGGCCGGGCGCTGACCAGCCACCCGCTGGTCGCCCGCGTCGCCTTCACCGGCGGCCCGGCGACGGCCCGCCACGTGATCCGCAACACCGCCGAGAACCTGGCCCACACGACGCTGGAGCTGGGCGGCAAGTCGCCGGTGCTGGTGTTCGCCGACGCCGATCTCGACAGCGCCGCCAACGCCATCATCGCCGGCATCTTCGCCGCCAGCGGGCAGAGCTGCGTCGCCGGCTCGCGCCTGCTGGTCGAGCGCGGTGTGCGCGACCGGCTGCTCGAGATCCTGGCGCGCAAGGCCGCCGCGATCCGCATCGGCGACCCGCAGGACCCGGCGACCGAGATGGGGCCGCTGGCCACCCGGCGCCAGCGCGACCGCATCGTCGAGGTGGTCGAGCGCAGCCTCGCCGCCGGCGCCCGGCTGGTGGCCGGCGGCCACCCGCGGGACGGGGTCGGCTTCTACTATCCGCCGACCATCCTCGACTGCGACAGCCAGGCCGTGCCCAGCGTGCGCGAGGAGCTGTTCGGCCCGGTGCTGAGCGTCCTGACCTTCGACGGCGAGGAGCAGGCGGTCGCGGCCGCCAACGACACCGAGTTCGGCCTGGCCGCCGGCGTCTTCACCCGCGACCTGGCCCGGGCCCACCGGCTGGTCCGGCGCATCCGGGCGGGGGTGGTCTGGGTCAACACCTACCGGGCGATCTCGCCGATGGCGCCGTTCGGCGGCTACGGGCTGAGCGGGCTGGGCCGCGAGGGCGGGCAGGAGTCGGTGCGCGAATACACCCGCACCAAGTCGGTCTGGATCCGGACCTCGGACGACCCGATCCCCGACCCCTTCGTGATGCGCTGAGGACCCATGATCTACGAGCTGCGCACCTATCGACTGAAGACCGGCACCGTGCCGCGCTACCTGCGGCTGGTCACGGAAGAGGGCATCGCCATCCAGCGCCCGCATCTCGGCACGCTGGTCGGCTATTTCGCCACCGAGATCGGGCCGCTGAACGAGATCGTCCACCTCTGGGCCTTCGACGATCTCGCCGACCGCGAGCGGCGCCGCGCGGCGCTGGCGGCGGATGCCCGGTGGCAGGAGTTCCTGCCGAAGATCCAGGCCCTGATCGAGACCATGGACAGCAGGATCCTGAAGGCGGCGCCGTTCTCGCCGCCGCCGATGAGCCGGAGGCGGCCGGACGCGTAACAGGTTCAATCAACAACGGGAGGCATGGATGAAGACACTGAAGATGATCCTGGCAGCCGGTGCCGCCAGCCTGTGCATTGGCCTCGGAGCGGCCGGGGCGCAGGCGCAGAGCATGGTGTTCACCAGCTGGGGCGGCACCACGCAGGACGCCCAGAAGGCGGCCTGGGCCGAGCCCTTCACCGCCGCCACCGGTATCAAGGTGCAGCAGGACGGGCCGACCGACTACGGCAAGTTCAAGGCCATGGTGGAGAGCGGCAACGTCGCCTGGGACGTGGTCGATGTCGAATACGATTTCGCGGTCAAGGCGGCCCAGGACGGGCTGGTCGAGCCGCTCGACTTCTCGGTGGTCAAGCGCGACGAGATCGACCCGCGCTTCGTCACCGACCACGCCGTCGGCAGCTTCTATTACTCCTTCGTGCTGGGCTACAACCCGGACGTGCTCGGGGACAAGGCGCCGAAGAGCTGGGCCGACCTGTTCGACACCACGGCCTTCCCCGGCAAGCGCACCTTCTACAAATGGTCGGCGCCGGGCGTGCTGGAGATCGCGCTGCTGGCCGACGGCGTGGCGCCGGACAAGCTGTACCCGCTCGACCTCGACCGCGCCTTCCGCAAGCTCGACAGCATCAAGGGCGACATCGTCTGGTGGGGCGGCGGCGCCCAGTCGCAGCAGCTGCTGGCCTCGGGCGAGGCGGCGCTCGGCATGTTCTGGAACGGCCGGCTGCACGCGCTGGAGCAGTCCGGCACCAAGGTCGGCGTGTCCTGGGACCAGAACCTCACGGCAGCCGACATGCTGGTTGTGCCGAAGGGCGCGCCGAACAAGGACGCAGCGATGAAGTTCCTGGCGCAGGCGACCAGCGCCAAGGGCCAGGCGGATCTGGCGGCGGAGACCGCCTATGCGCCGGTCAACGTCAAGTCCAAGGACCTGATGGACGCCGCGACCGTCGCGACCCTGCCGGACCAGCATGCCGCCGGCCAGATCAACCTGGACATGGCCTATTGGGCCGCCAACCGCGATGCCATCGCCAAGCGCTGGTACGCCTGGCAGACGCAGTGACCGACCGCGGCGCGGCGGGGTCGCCGCGCCGCCCATGAGCCGGGGAGGCAGGGCGATGGTCATGGCCCGATCCGACAGCACGATCCCGATCCCGCCGCGGATCCGGCGCCCCATGGCCGGGTTCGGCCTGGTGCTGCCGGGGCTCGGCCTGCTGCTGCTGTTCTTCGTGCTGCCGGTGCTGGCGCTGCTGCTGCGCAGCGTGCTGGAGCCGCAGCCGGGCCTCGGCAACTATGCCGAATTCTTCGGGTCGACCACCTATCTGAAGGTGTTCCTGAACACCTTCACCGTCGCCGGCCTGGTCACCGCCGTCACCCTGGCGCTGGGCTTCCCGGTCGCCTGGTTCCTGGCGATCGCGCCGCGGCGCTGGTCGGCGCTGCTGTTCGGCATCGTCGTGCTGTCGATGTGGACCAACCTGCTGGCCCGCACCTATGCCTGGATGGTGCTGCTGCAGCGCACCGGGCTGATCAACCGGACGCTGATCAATCTCGGCATCATCTCCGAGCCGCTGGCGCTGACCAACAACCTGGTCGGCGTCACCATCGGCATGACCTACATCATGCTGCCCTTCATGATCCTGCCGCTGCACGCCGCGATCCGGACGATCGACCCGGCGATCTTCCAGGCGGCTTCGCTGTGCGGCGCCAGCCGCGGCCAGTCGCTGCGGCGGGTGTTCCTGCCGCTGGTCGCGCCCGGCATCGCGGCCGGCGCGCTGATGGTCTTCGTCATGTCGCTCGGCTATTTCGTGACGCCGTCGCTGCTGGGCGGAACCGCCAACATGATGCTGGCGGAGCTGATCGCCCAGCTGGTCCAGTCGCTGCTGAACTGGGGCCTGGCGGGTGCCGCGGCGCTGGTGCTGCTGGTCGTCACCCTCGCCCTCTACGCCGTGCAGATCCGCTGGTTCGGCTTCGGCCGGACCGCGGGCTAGGAGGCGCCATATGCTGCTCGACTACGACCGCCTCGGCGCCCTGCGCTGGCTGCTCGGCGGCATCAGCCTGGCGGTGGCGCTGTTCCTGCTGCTGCCGATCCTCTTGATCGTGGCGCTGTCCTTCGGGTCGTCGCAATGGCTGCAATTCCCGCCGCCCGGCTGGACGCTGCGCTGGTACCGCGAGCTGTTCGCCGACCCCGGCTGGCTCGACGCCGTGCTGGCCAGCCTCAAGGTCGCATCGATCGTCACGGTGCTGTCGGTGCTGCTGGGCCTGCTCGCCGCCTTCGGGCTGGTGCGCGGCCGGTTCCGCGGCCGCGAGGTGCTGCGCGCCCTGTTCCTGACGCCGATGGTGCTGCCGGTGGTGGTGCTGGCCGTCGCACTCTACGCCCTGTTCCTGCGGCTGCACCTGAACGGCACGCTGGCCGGCTTCGTCATCGCCCATCTGGTGATCGCCCTGCCCTTCGCCCTGCTGTCGATCGGCAACGCGCTGGAGCGCTTCGACAAGGCGATCGAGGACGCGGCGGTGCTGTGCGGCGCCAGCCCGTGGGAGGCGCGGCTGCGCGTCACCCTGCCCGGCATCCGCCTCGGCCTGTTCGCCGCGGCGATCTTCTCCTTCCTCGCCTCCTGGGACGAGGTGGTGCTGGCGATCTTCATGGCCAGCCCGGACCTCCAGACCCTGCCCGTGCGGGTCTGGGGCGCGCTGCGCCAGGACCTGTCGCCGGTGATCGCCGCCGCCTCGGCGCTGCTGGTCGCCTTTACCGCCGTCCTGATGCTGCTGGCGGCGCTGTTCCGCAGGAGCAAAGAGCCATGACCCCGCCCTTCCTCAGCATCCGCGGCATCCGCAAGGCCTATGGCGATGCGGTGGCGGTCGAGGCGGTCTCGCTGGACATCGCCCGCGGCGAGTTCGTCACCTTCCTCGGCCCGTCCGGCTCGGGCAAGAGCACCACGCTCTACGTCATCGCCGGCCTGCTTGAGCCGAGCGCCGGCGACGTGCTGTTGGACGGCCGCTCTCTGCTGGCGGTGCCGTCGCACCGCCGCAACATCGGCATGGTGTTCCAGCGCTACACCCTGTTCCCGCATCTGACGGTGGCGGAGAACGTGGCCTTCCCGCTGCGGGTCCGCCGCCGGCCGGAGGCGGAGGTCCAGGCCAAGGTCAAGGCGATGCTGGAGCTGGTGCGGCTGGAGCCGTATCGCGACCGGCTGCCGGCCAGGCTGTCCGGCGGCCAGCAGCAGCGCGTCGCCCTGGCGCGGGCGCTGGCCTACGACCCGCCGGTGCTGCTGATGGACGAGCCGCTGTCGGCGCTGGACAAGACCCTGCGCGAGGAGATCCAGGTCGAGATCCGCCGCATCCACCGCGAGACCGGCGTGACCATCCTCTACGTCACCCACGACCAGGAGGAGGCGCTGCGCCTGTCCGACCGGATCGCGCTGTTCAACCATGGCCGGATCGAGCAGGTCGGCAGCGGCCGCGACCTCTACGACGCCTCGCGGACCCGCTTCGCCGCCGGCTTCATCGGCAACTCCAACTTCCTGCCGGGCCGGATCGCGGCCAGCGGTGGCGGCCGGGCGACGATCATCTGGCCGGACGGGTCGCGGATCGAGGGCGTGCCGCTGCAGGGGCAGGAGGGCGGCGGCGAGGCGATGCTGATGGTGCGGCCGGAGCGGATGCGGCTGGAGCGCGCCGCCCCGGGTCGGTCCGGGCTGCCGGGGGTGGTGGTCGACCGGACCTTCCTCGGCGACACCATGCACTACACGGTGCGGACGCCGTGGAACCAGGAGCTGGCGGTGCGCAGCCCGCTGGCCGAGGCGGGTGACGCGGAGTTTGGCTTCGGCGACGCCGTGCACGTGGCCTGGGATGCGGAGCAGACCAGGCTGTTCCCGGGCGGCTAGAGCGGAGTGGATCGAGGCCGGATCGATTTATTTCGATTGAGCCAGAGCGGTCTCGCTGCGCGAGCCCGGCGTCTCCCGCAAGCGAGACCTTTTCGGAATCCCCAAACCCGTCATCCCCGCTTTCGTGTTCGCGGGGATCTCGTAACGCTTTGACCGGAGAGAGATTCCCGCTTTCGCGGGAATGACGGCAAAGGGATGGATCGCTGTTCTGAAAAGGTCTCGCAAGCGGGAGAGGCAAAAGGATGGCGCTCGGAGATCTGTGAATCGGTAGCCCTTGCGGGAGGAGGACTCATTGTACAATCGGAGAGATCCGCGCAACGAGACCGGGTGCTCTCGGCCTCGACGCCCTCCGCACCCGGAGGCGCAAGCACCTCCGGCCCCTCCCGCAGGGCGGGAGAGGCAAAACAATCCGGTTCTTCAGCTTCGTAGGTTGGGTTCGCGGCTCGCGAACCCAACAGGATCGGGGGCCGCAATGCGGCGCGATGTTAGGTTCGCCCAAGAGCGAACCCAACCTACGTCAGCCCGTGTCCGGCGGCTTGGGCTTGTGGCTGGAGGCCGGGCTAGGCTTGGGCGGGTTCTCGGGCGGATCGTCCTCGCCGTCCTCGTCCGGCAGGAAGCCGAGATCCTCCATCGCCTCGTCGGCCATCTTCAGCCAGCGCTCCGCCTGCACCGGATAGCCCCAGCGCCGGCACAAGGCCGCCACCACGACCTCCGCCCGGCTCGCCTCGATCAGCTCCGCCACCTCCGGCCGCTCCAGCTGCTCGGCCATCTCGGCGCAGCGGCGGTCGGCTTCGTCGCCGTCCTTGGACACCTCATAGACCGCCGAGGTCATCGCCAGCTTCACCCGCAGCGCGTGCCAGTCCTCCTGCGCCGCCTCGCGCTGCGCCGCGGCCTTGCGCTTCTCCTTGGCCTGCTGGGACAGCTTGGCCTTGAGCAGCAGGGTCAGCCGCACCGAGCGCGCGATGGTGGCGATCCGCTGGCCGTAGTCGACGCCGGGCTGCGGCGCCTGCAGCGCCTCCCGCTGCGTCGCCCGGGCGACCGACATCTGGATCTCGACCAGCTCCGCCAGCACGCACAGATCCGCCGCTCGCTCCTCCTCGGGAGTGGGCGGGGTCTTCGTCGCTGAGTCGGCCTGCGTCTTGTTCATGGAACATATCATGAACAAGATCGCAAACTAATACAAGCAAACATTGTGTTTACAGCAGACGAAGTCGGATCGCGCCGGAGCGATTGCACGGAGCGCGTCCGGCATCCGGTCATCCTCCAGCCCGGATGGACCGGATGGACCGGCGTGAGTCAAGCCGAACCATCATCTCCAAGCCGCCCGGATCCGCCACGGGACCCGGGCGGTGCGGCCCGTTCAGGGCTTCTTCGTGTGCATGTGGTCCTGCTGGAGCTGGAGCGGCGGCGCCCCTGCTGCCGCCGCCGAGATATCCCCGTCCGGCAGCACGATCGCGACGTTCTGCATCATGCCTTTGTCCTCATGGTCGAGGATGTGGCAATGGATCACGAACGCGCCGATATAGCGTTCATAGCGGGTCCGCACCGTGATCTTGTAGCCGCCCTTGACCCAGAGCGTATCCTTCCACGCGCCCTTCAGGCCGGAATACTGGGGATCGAGCTTGTCGCCGGCATCGTCGGGGACCCCCCAAACGCTCACGTCCTTGCCGTTCGGATCGAGGATCGAAACGACCTGGAAAGGATTGACGTGGATGTGGAACGGGTGGCCGCCGGCCCCCGAACGGAGCGTCCATTCGTCCACGCCGCCGAGCTTGAGCTCTCGGTCCAGCCGAGCGGGATCGTAGGATTTCGAATCGTCGGCGCTCGCGGTGTTGCTGACCTGGAACAAGGGCCCCGATCTGACGTTGAAGGTCAGGTCCTGCTGGCCGGTGACCTCGCCCTCCGCGATGTCCGGATGGGGGACGAACTTGGACAGCTTGAGACCGCCCTTGAGGTCGGCGATCACCGCCGCCTTGACATCGCCCGGCATCTTGGCCTCGGCCTGAGCCACCAAGGTATCGACGATCTGTCTGGTGTAGTCCGTGGGCGGCGCCGTGCCCGGCTCGACCTTCACGAAGCCGAGGAGCGACGGGTTGGGATCGTCGCCGTTGACCGACCCTGCCTTCGGGGAGGATGCGTCGATCAGGCAGTACGTGCCCGCCTCCGGGAAGAGCACCAGCTCATCCCAGCGGTAGCCGGGCTGGAAGACCGTGAGGTTCGAGCCCTGCGCCTGCGCCAGGGTCAGCCCGTCCGCCGCGACCCGATAACGGGTAATGCCCGAGTCGCTGCAGGATTCCTGGATGAAGGTCCGGGCCTCCGCCTGGCTCAGGGTCGCGGCGAGCTGGGCCGAGGGCTTCATCTTCACGATCCTGAGGCTGATCGTGTCGCGCACGCCGCCATGGATCATCCGCCAGCGCTCGAGCTGCCCCTGCGTGGCCTCGAAGGTCGGCAGGACGAGGCCATTGATGGAGGTGTACCGTCCCGATTGGGGCCAGCCTGACAACTGGTCGTAGCCTTCGATGGTGCCGACATCGCCGGGGTCGCAGCGATAGGTCATGTCGTCCGGAGGATTGGTTCTCTTGATCGGCCCGAGCGGGTTATCCGCCGTGGGTGCATCGCGGCAGGCATACTGGATCTGCTGGAACACCAGCACCCGATCCGTCAGGCCGTCCAGCAGCGTGTCGAGATCGCCCGTGGCGGTGGGGGTGGGATCCCGGTCGCCACGGATGATCAGCGCCCCGGCCATGCCGCTGGAGACCTGGATCGCGGTCGAGCCGTGGCGATGGGTGTGGTACCAGAAGGTCCCCGCCGGATGCCCGCCCGGGATCTTGTACTCGTATTCGAACGTGACGCCGGGGTTGATCGACAGCAGCACATTGTCGCCATTGCCCGCCGGGTTCACCCACAGGCCGTGGGTGTGCAGGTTCGTGCCGTTGAAGCAGTGCGGAACGTTGACATATGGCTTGTCGGGGTCCGGCTCATGGGCCGCGCAGCTCGGGTCCGCCGGCAGCTGGTTGTGCAGCTTGACGTAGATCGTGTCGCCGGGCACGGCCTCGATCGTCGGCGAGACGTAAGGCGTGTCCGGATCGACATCCGTGCCGTTGTAGCTGCGCAGCCGGACCTTGTCCTTGAGCCCCGTCGCCGGATTGTAGATCTCTCCGGGGGTGTAGACGATGTTGAGGTCCAGGGTCCGCTCATGCGGCAGCGCCCGGACCGACGGGGTCAGGCTCGCCGGCGCGATGCCTTCGCCGAGGATCCTGGGGTTGGTGATCGATCGCTCCGGGGTCTGCGCCCCGGCCGGAGCCGCGCCGAACGCGGCCAATGCAAGACCGGCAAGCAGGCAACGTCCAATCGGGACCTTGGTATCGACAGCCATATCGCCCTCCTGAAATTGTTCGCACGATCGAAACCGCAACACATCCGCCCCGCGGGGCGGCCGACCCGACCGGTCAGGGGCCTACCTCTCCGGGCAGGGGCACCGCGAAGGTCGGGGTCCCCATGCCCGTGCATGCCCGCCGCATCGGCGGTACGCCTCGCCTAGGGCATGGTGTGCGACTGTCCCTGGAGCTGGAGGGGCGCCGCGGATGCCGCCGCCGCCGCGATATCCCCGTCCGGCAGCACGATCGCGACGTTCTGCATCATGCCGCTGTCCTCATGGTCGAGGATGTGGCAATGCAGCACGAACTCGCCGATATAGCGCTGATAGCGGGTCCGGATCGTGATCGTATAGAGGCCCTTCGGGTCGCTCGGGATCAGGCTCTTGATCCAGAGCGTGTCCTTCCACACACCCTTCAGGCCCGGATATTCGGGATCGACCGTCCCGCCGGCATCATCGACGGCCCCCGGGGCGCTGACATCCTTGCCGTTCGGGTCGAGGATCGAGACGATCTGGAACGGATTGACGTGGATGTGGAACGGGTGGCTGACGAAATGCGACTGCAGCGCCCACTCGTCCACACTGCCCAGCTTGAGCTGCCGGTCCAGCCGGCTGGGATCATAGGGATGGGCGTCCGCCTCGCTCAGGGTGTTGCTCACCTCGAACTTGACGTCGTCGGTGGTGGTATCGATGAAGAAGGTCAGATCCTGCTTGCCGGTCACCTCGCTGGCCGCGATGTCCGGATGGGGGACGAACTTCGACAGCTTGAAGCCGTTGTTGAGGTCGGCGACGATCTCCGGCGCGACGTCGGCGGGCATCCCGGATTGCGCCAGGATCATCAGGGAGTTCTTGATGTAGCCGCTGGTGTCGTCCCCCGGGACGTCCACACTGGCATCGACATCCACGAAGCCGAGGAGCGACGGGTTGGGGTTGTCGCCATTGACCGACCCTGCCGCCGGCGAGGCCGCGTCGATCAGGCAGTAGCGGCCGGGCTCCGGGAACACCGTCAACGCATCGAAACGGTAGCCGGGCTGGAACACTGTGAGGTCCGCGGGCTGCGCCTGCCCCATGGTCAGCCCGTCCGCGGCGATCCGAACATAGGTCAGGCTGTCGCCGCTGCAGGATTGCTGGATGAAGGTCTGGGCCTCTGCCTGGCTCAGGGTCGCCATGAGCTGGGCCGAGGGCTTCATCTTCACGATCTTGAGGCTGATGGTGTCGCGCACGCCGGCATGGATCATCCGCCAGCGCTCGATCTGTCCCTGCAGCACCCTGAAGGTCGGCAGGACGACGCCGTTGATCGAGGTGTACCGCCCCGACTTCGGCCAGTCGCCCGGGCCGAACATTTCTTCGTAGACCTTGTCGCCCTCGATGCCCCCGACATCGCCGGGATCGCAGCGATAGGTGCCGTCGGCGTTGGTCTTGATCGTTCCCGCGGCATCGCGGCAGGCATACTGGATCTGCTGGAACACCATCACCCGCTCGGGGAAGCCGTCCAGCAGCGTGTCGATATCGCCCGTGGTCGTGGGCGTGGGCAACCGGTGGGCGCGGATGATCAGCGCCCCGGCCATGCCGCTGGAGACCTGCAGCGCGGTCGAGCCGTGGCGATGGGTGTGATACCAGAAGGTCCCCGCCGGATGGTCGCTCGGGATGTTGTATTCGTACTGGAAGCTGACGCCGGGGTTGATCGACAGCAGCACGTTGTCGCCGTTGCCCGACGGGTTCACCCACAGCCCGTGGGAGTGCAGGTTCGTGCCGTTGTAGCAGTGCCCCCCATTGTGCTCGTGAGCAGGGGCGCAGCTCGGATCCGTCGGCAGCTTGTTGTTCAGATTGACCCGGATCGTGTCGCCGGCATCGACGTCGATCGTCGGCGAGACGTAAGGGGCCGTCGGGTCGACATCGGTGCCGTTGTAGCTGCGCAGGCGCACCTTGTCCTCGAGGCCCGTCGCCGGATTGTACAGCTGCCCGTCGGTATAGACGATGTTGAGATCCAGCACCTGTTCATGCGGCAACGACCCGGCCGCCCGCGGCCTCAGATTCGTCGGCGGAGGGATTGCGCTCGCCGTCGAAAGGGCCTTCGCGCCCGTCGACGGCGGGACCTCGGCGCCGAGAACCCGGGGGTTGCCGATCAGCCGCTCCGCGGTCTGCGCCAAGGCCGGCACCGTGCCGAACGCGGCCAAGGCAAGGCCGACAAGCAGAGAACGCCCAATGGGGATTCTGGTATCGAGAGCCATATCCTCCTCCAAAAAATGTTCGCACTATCGAAACCGCAATAAACCCGCCCCGGGCAGCGGCCGGTCAGGGGACGATGCGCACCGTCACGCGGGGAACCTCCTGTTGGGTCGGATCGCGCGGCGCGCCGCCGGCCTGGGTGATCGTCAGCCGGACGGTCACGCGGCCATCCGCGATCGCCTCCGCCGGCAGCGGCAGCGCATAGACCCCGGCGGTCCCCCCGGCCCGCGGGCCGAAGGGCGAGATGACGCCGATGATCTGGCCCGACGCCGCCACGGTGACCTCCCGGCGACCGACCGGGCCGACCTCCACCTCGAGCCAGGCGGTCTGGCCCGGCTGCAGCGGATGCGGCAGGGCCAGCGTCAGTTCCTGCGCCGCCGCACCGCCGCCGCCGAGGGCCAGGATGGCGAGCCATCCGAGGACCGCGGCGGCGAGGCGCAGCACCGCCCTACCGCGTTGCCAGCGAGACCGCCTTGAGCACGGGAGCTTCCTGGTCCTGTCCATCGGACGGCACCACCCGGATGTTGAGGGTCGCCTCGTTCGCCGCGCCCAGGGCCGTGAACGCCGGCAGCGTCTTCGGCAAGGGCACCGCGAAGGTCACGTCCATGCCCCCATGCGCGTGCATGCCCGGCATCGGCGCGCCGAAGAGGGCGAAGGTGCCGGCGAAATTGGGGCTGTCGGCCGAGACCCGGGTGACGCCCTCCGGGGCGTTGACGAGCACGGCGAACTCGCGCGACCCGGTCGCCTCGTTGGGCCGGGTCAGCGTGATCGCCGCGACCAGCGTCTGCCCCCCGCTCTCGGCGATATGGCTTCGGACCGCGGCCTGCGGCACGGCGAACGTCGCGGCATTGGCGGCCACGGAGCCCAGCATGGGCGTCCCCGCTTCAGCCGTGAGCACGACGCAGGGCCGCGAAACCACCTCTTCTCCCGACCCGGGCTCGTAATCGTAGTCGAACTTGGCTGTGTCGAAATACTCGCGGGCCGTGGCCGCGCCCACGTAACTGCCATCGCCTTTGACGTAGAACAGGAACGGTTCGTCGTAGAAGCTGTCCGAGGCGGCGGGACCAGGGGCCCAGCCGCAGTGCAGCTGCTTCCGCGTCCAGACGTCCCACAGCCGATCCATATTCGCGTGATGCAGGAAGAAGATCGGGTCGATCGGCGACAGGTTGTTGGCCATGACACCGTAGGGGCCCGGATCGATCAAGCCGACACCACCGATATAGTTGTGCACCTTGTTGTGCGGAAAGGCCTCGAGCGTGGAGAACACCTGCCGGCCGGGCGGCGGGATCTGGTGCGACGTCGTCTTCGAGCTGGTGAAGCTCCTGGCCGGGTCGGTGAAGCCCGTGTGTGGGTCGGTGACGTTGAACTCCTGCGGCGACAATCCCCCGCGGATCATCTCTATATCCACGTTCTTGGCGGTCTCCTCGTCCAGCTTCCGGTTGTCGCGCGACAGGTAGCGCGCGCCACCGGTGATCGTGAAGGCCTGGTTCCCGGCGACGCCCACCAGGTCCGGAACGCAGTCAATCTTGGTGAGGCCGACCACGTCGTTCCACAGGCCTTTGAACTCCGTGTAGCCCCTCAGATTCATCTGCGTGCGCTGGTCCGCCGTCAGGCCGTCCCAATATTTGCTCAAGGCCGGCTGGATGAATTCGGTGAACCGCGCGAGATTGCCGGTATAGCGCTCGAAGGCCGCCGCCGTCGGCGTCAGCGCGTGCTCGAACATCTCGAGCTGGATCTCGGGATGCTCGGTCCAGTCCCAATAGGGCAGCGTGAAGCTGTCCTCCTTGGTCACGGCGCGGATGGTCTCCTCGAAGTATCCGATATAGCCGCGATGCCAGACATAGAACCACCAGTTGCCGTGCGGGCAGTCCATCATGTGGACGAAGGCGTTGCGGAACCAGTTGTGCGGGTGGTCCGGCGGCGTCTCCAGCATCGCCTCCACGCCCTTGGCGTAGATGGCCAGCATCTCCTTGCCTTTATCGCTGGCGGCGTTGTAGCGCCTGTATTTCGCGGCGGCCCGGGCCGGCCGGAGCGGCACCGCCGCTGCTGCGGCGGCCGCAGCGGCCGCCATCATGACTTCGCGGCGCGACAAGTGGAAATCCGTTCTATCCATGCTGTCCTCCCGATAATCTGCCGATTGAAACATCTCTTTACAGTCGATCATCTTCTGCGAAAAATGCGACCGAACCCGCAGACGATGATTCACAATTACCAGGAATCGTCACCGGACTAAATACAGAACTCCTTCTCCAAATATGCGCAATATATATTTATTGTTGAAAAATATTATCGGATATTTACTTTTTTACTTCAAAATTATTACTAATTTCGAATCACAAACACCAAATCAGCGAAGAAAGAAATAATTGCATTTCACATAACATACCTATCCGATTCCGAACTAAGGGGCCATAAAGCAAACATTACTTCCAATCTGCGCTGATCTGCAATTCCTATTGTATGATCTAAATTTGCAATAAGATCATATTGAATTATCGCAAAACTCGTCCTTTCTGCATTGATCCGGTGAGAAAAGATTTCTGAATTACAGCAGCCAGCCGATGCCGCGGACCGCTCCCTCATGTGCGGAAGGACGGGAGCGGCTAGGCGCGCGGCACGCGGCCGAAATGGCGCTTGTAGTTGCGGTAGAAGGTCGACGGGTTGGAGAAGCCGTGATCCAGGATCACGCTCGCCACCTTCTGCCCGCCCGCCTCGATCTCCCGCCGCGCCGCTTCGAGCCTTGCGGTCATCACCGTCTCGTGCAGCGACGCCCGGCTGTCATAGAAGACGCTGTAGAGCTTGCGCTTCGAGATCGCGAACTCGCGGGCCAGGAGGTCGGCGCCGAGCGCCGGGTTCTTCACGTTCCGGGCGATGAAGGCCCTGATCCTCTGGTACAGCCCATGGTCGCGGTGCGGGCTTCCCTCCGCCTCGTCCTGCCCCAGGTAGTCGCGGATCGCCGCCCCGATATAGTCGAAGACCGGGATGTCGCGCCGGCACGGCCCGATCTCCCCGCCTTCCGGCTGCACCAGATCGGCCAGGCCGACGATGTAGTCCGCGAAGGATGCGCTGGTCGTCACCACGACACCGGGCTCCCCGGCCAGGGCCGGCGGCTCGGCCCCTGCCACCTGGATCAGATCCAGCTCGCAGCTGCCGGTCTCCCCGGACGACAGCGCCAGGCTGAAGCCCCGGGTGCCGCTGATCACGGCCACCGAATTCGGCGACAGCGGCCGCCCGGCCTGCCCGACCGTCAGCAGGCCGTTGCCGCGCAGCACCAGGACCAGGAAATGCGCGCCTGAGACGCCGCACGGACCGCTGCGGCGCGTCAGCACCCCCGGGGTGATGCGCAGATGGGCCGCGCCGCTGCTGCCGACCACGCTGAACCGGATCGCGGCGCGAAACTCCCCGCCATCCGGCACGAAGCTCGCGCCGAGCACGGAGTCGCAGACCTGCCGGCCGAAGGCCTCCGCATCCGCATAGAGGATCGATCCGGAGACGGTGTCGTCTGGCCTGGGGGTCGCGTGGGAGGCTTGCCGGCGCATCGGTCGGTCAATGGCAGTGGATGGGACATCGCCCCTGGCAGGCAGCGTCGCCTGCCTATCGGGGTCTGGTTGGCCGGCATCGCGGAACGAACCCTTCCATCCGCTCCGGCCGATGCCTGGCAATCGTTTGCCAGACGATAGTGATTGTCGGATTGTTTGCAAGATTTTTCTTCCGGCCTGGTGAGACCACAGGACGCCTCGGCCAATCCGCCACATTTGCGACAATCTGTTGACGGATGAGACGGGCGGACGGGAGCGCGGACGGGCCATGTCAGGGCGACGCAAGGACGGCCGGAGTTCCGGGCCATTGATGAGCGATGTCGCGCGGCTGGCGGGCGTCGCCACCTCGACGGTCAGCCGCGCCCTCGCCATTCCCGGCCGCATCAACGAGGCGACCAGGCAGCGCATCGCCGCCGCGGCCGAGCAGCTCGGCTATATCCCGAACGCCGCGGCACGCAGCCTGCGGGCCGGCAAGTCAACCACCATCATGGCCGCCCTGCCGGGCCCGAGCATCGTCTTCGGCACCGCCCAGATCATCCCGGCGGTGCTGCAGAGCCTGTCCGCCACCCTGGCGGAGAATGGCTTCGATCTGATCTTTTCCAACCGCAACTCCCCGGCCGCCGAGCGGCATATCCTCGGCCAGGCCTTTGACGGTTCGGTGCGCGGGGTGGTCGTCCTGGGGGCGGCGCCCCTGCCATCCTATGGCCGCCGGTGCCTCATCGACGCGGAGATCCCGGTCGTGTCGCTGCTGCTGGACCGCAGCGCGGCCGGCATCCCGAGCGTGATCACCAACGACCGCGAAGCGATGCAGGAGGGCGCGCTTCACCTGATCGCCCTCGGCCACCGGTCGTTCCTCTATGTCGCCGGCGAGGCCGGCAACTACCACGAGGTCGAGCGCTACGCCGGCCTGCTCGACGCCCTGGCGGCGACGGGACTCACCGAAACGGCCGTCATCCGGCAAGGCGGGCGCCTCGGCTTCAACGAGGGCCTGCGCAACGGCGTCGAGGCGGCGCAGGCGTTTCTGGGTATGGAGAGACGCCCGACCGCGGCGATCTGCTGCGCCGACGACGCCGCGATCTCGTTCATCGCCACGGTCCGGTCGCATGGCGTGACGGTGCCCGGCGACGTCTCCGTCGTCGGCTTCGACGGGGCCGCGATCGGCGCATTCTGCGATCCGGCCCTGACGACGCTGGCGCAGCCGACCCACGATATCGGTGCCCGCGGCGCGGAGATCATGCTGCAGCTCGCGGACGGGGGCTGCGGCGCCCTGCCGCTGAAGACAACGCTGTCAAGCCGGCTGCTCCTGCGGGCCAGCACGGGCGCTGCCAACGAAGCGCCCGGAAACCTCGGCGTCCCCTACCCGGCCCGGGGCGTCCGGCCGAAACGGCGCTTGTAGTTGCGGTAGAAGGTCGACGCGTTGGTGAAGCCGTGGTCCCGGATCACGCTGGCCATCTTCTGTCCGCCGGCCTCGATGACCCGATGCGCCGCCTCCAGCCGCGCGGCCATGATCATGTCGTGCAGCGAGGCGCCGCTTTCGCCGATGACGGCGTAGAGCTTCCGCTTCGAGATGCCGAATTCCCGCGCGATCAGATCGGCCCCCAGAAGCGGATGCTTGACGTGGCTGTCGATGAAGAGCTGGATCCGGTGGAGCGGCCGCAGCGCCTCGGGCTCCGCCGCATCCGCCTGCTGCACATAGTCCCTGATCGCTCGGCGGATGTAGTCGAAGATCGGCATTCGCCCCGCGAGCGGCTCGTCTGTCCCGACCCCTTTGACGATCAGCCGCACGTGATTGGAGACGTAGCGCGCCAGCATGCCGCTGGCCAGGGCGATGCAGCCGGTCATGCGGCGCAGCTCGGGCAGGCTCGGCGCCGCGATGTGCAGCCAGTCGACCATATGGCTCTCGCCGCCGCCGTCGCCCAGTTGCAGCTCGAAACCCCGGTCGCCGTCGATGGCGGCGACCGTGCCGGGCGCGAGGACGCAGCGTTGCTGCCCGATGATCAGCAGGCAGTCGCTCCAGGGCACCAGGACGAGATAGTGGTCGCCGAGCCGGGTGGAGCCCCCGGCCGGCCGACGGATCACGCCGGGGCCCGAGCGGATCTGGACGGCCCTGTGCCTGCCGATGACGCCGAACAGCAGCCTGGCAGGACCGGACTGGCTTCCCAGCGGCTCCAGCGAGGCATCGAGAAGCGGCTGACACAGTCGGCGGCAGTGCTCGTCCGGTCCAGCGCAGAGGATGGACCCACAGGCAGAACTCTCTTGCATATCCCAATATCTGCAGCGTTGTTCATGCGGCGCGGTCGCTCGGGCCTTGCATTAGGACTTTGCTCTCATGAAGAGCATGGGACTACTCCCGCGCATGCATCGCAGTATCGATATCAGGAACGATCCCACAACCAGTGCACGCAGCCATCGGCCACCCGGCATCCGGCAAAGGTGCGCCTCAGCCTGCCCGAATGTCCGATGCCCGATCGCGGATGCGAAGCAGTATCATACAATGCATCAGACCGGCCCCCCAGACTTCTGCCTCCCCCAACGGTGCCGATACCTAAACGTGCTGAATTTAAATCACAATATTTTTCTCGAAGGGCGGTAGATCGAAATATCTTTTCATTTTGAATTACAGAAAGACATTGGGTTCCGAAAAATGGAACAGGCGGGCCGTCGCATCTCGCCGCCCCCTTGCACTGCTCCGCGCGGCATGGTCACGTTGTCAGCGGGAACGTTCCGAGGCGACAGACCCGCACGAAAGGCCGAGGGTTGCATGGGTCGAACACAAATGTCTTTCATGCGCCTGAAAAGCATGTCATGGCGATCGCCTGAGGACGGATCTTCATCCAAAGCATGAGATCTCGCCGCCGGCCCTCCGGAGCGCCCGTGGCCGATGCGCAAGCGGCCCGCCGCGGCCGCCGAATGCTGTCGGACGCTGGGATTCCAATCTCCCTGGACGCCGGCGGGCTCCATCGCGAGCAGCCTCGCCCGGCCGCGCCAGACGATAATGTCCTGCATAATTTGATATCACATCTGCGCGGGACGACATCCCAAGCTGCACCAACCGGCCCGGCAACCCCGCTATATCGGATGCATGCATGCCGACCCGGCCTCCTCTCGCCGCCCGAACGGCCGCGGCCGAGCAGACGAGAGCCGCCCCTCCGACCTTCCTGCCATTCCGGTGATGCAAGACGATGGTCATCCAAGCTGCCTCGGCCGGCCAGCGCGTCACGACCTCCGGCGCGATGCTGTATGAAGGGGGTGTCGACTACTTCCGGTCGCAGTTCTGCCAGCCGCTGCTGCACGCGGATTTCGTGCCGACCACCGATATGCCGTTCCGGGTCACGGCCAAGCTCGGCATCGTCGAAGATCATCGATCCCTGCGCCTCTATTGCACGCCGGGAATTCTCCGCCGCCGCGGCGGGCTCGGCCCCCCTGCCGCCGCACACTCCCTGGTCATCGCCACCGGGAACAGCTGCGCGCTGCTGATCAAGGACCAGACCGTCCGGCTGAAGCCGGGCGCGGCCGTCGTCATCGACGGCAGCTGCGATTTCGACCTGGTCCTGGAGAAGGATTCGGGCCGCTCCTGTCTCCTGGACTGGCTCCACATCGCCCAGGGTGCCTCGGCCGTCTTTCCCGGCCTGGAAGCCTTCGCGGTGATCAGCAGCGAGGCGATCACGACCTATATCCGCTTCCACAACGAGCTGATGACCAGCGACCAGGGGACGGAGCTGACATCCATCCCGGAGGTGCCGTCGTTCAACCACCTGGTCGAGATCATCCGCGCCTATCTGCTCGGGATGGCCCCGTCGAGGCCGCATGACAAGGACCGGCTGCTGCATGAGCGGATCAAGCGGCACATCAGCGAGAACCTGAGCAGCCGGGACCTCTCGCCAGATTCCATCGCCCGGCATTTCGAGATCTCGCCGCGAAAGCTCTACGGCCTGTTCGAGCGGATGGGCGCGTCCCTGCGCGAAACCATCACCACCCTGCGGCTGGAAGCCGCGCATCGCGATCTCGAGCTGGGCACCAGGAAGGTGGCGACCATCCTGCTCGACTACGGTTTCGGCAACGCGTCGACCTTCTACCGGCTGTACAAGAAGCATTTCGGCCGGCCGCCGCGGTCCGGCCGCGGCACGGCGACGCCGGCAAGCCAGCGGGCCCAGCCCTAGCCCCCAGCCGGGCTAGGCCCAGAGCAGCGCGACCGTCAGCACCACGGGCAGCCAGAACAGGCTGGCCAGGCACACCCCGACCACGATCGGCTCCGGCCGCATGATCTCGTCGTTCTGGCGGCGGGAGCGCAGCTCGGCCACGCACCGGCGAAGCAAGGTGCTCTCGTTCATCGTGTCGAGCGGCCAGGGCGCCTCGGCCTCGGCCAGGAAGGACTCCGCGATCTCGGTGACCTCCCTGCCGCCGATCCACCATTGGGCGTGCCGCACGCTGCCGTCCTTCGCCCACTCGATGACGGCGGGCCCGCTGGTCCGGTGCCGCCGGTGATGCAGATACCAGTGCTCGACGCGGCCGCCGTCCCGGTTGTGGCGGACATAGGCCGGCCCGTCGATGCGATGGGCGCCGTCGGCGCTGAACCACCATTCGGATTTCAGCGTGCCGTCGGGGCGATACACGGTCAGCGGCGGATCGAGAAGGTTTCCGGACACGTACTGGTCTTCCTGCGGGCCGGCGCCGCAGGCATCGCCCGCCACGCCTCGCATGCCCTCCCGGTGCGGAAAATACAGGACATTGTCGTTGCCGGCTTCGCCGTATCGCTTCCGGTCTGAAATCTGCTCGGCGTCTCGATCCATGGTTCCCTGAACTCCACGCCGCCGGAATATGCGATGATTATTCCTATCCACCAGCCTCGGGAGCCAAAGAGAACGATGTCCTGATCTCTGCAGATCGATTCATATTCCGCGCAACGCGCCCGCCCCGCGCGTGTCGCAGGATATGGTCGGCCGGTCCCGGGACCGGCCGACCATCTCGAGCCGCCGGGACGGCCCCTACAGGACGAAGTCGGACGCCTGCAACGAGACGGCGCCGGTCAGCTGGATGTGGAAATCCGACACCCCGTCGCCATTGAGATCGCCGGCGATGGTGGTGACCCCGGGGCTGGTGGCGGCGGCGCGCAACTGGCCGGCCTGATGGGTGAACAGGCCGGAGCCGATGAAGGTGAAGGCCTGATTGCCGGCGGCGCCGGTGTCGGCGTCGATCGCTGACAGGTCGATCTTGTCGCCCTGGGCCCGACTGAAATCGGCGATGCGGTCGGCCGCGCCGACGGCGCTGTGGGAGACGTCAGTGAGGACGAAACGGTCGCCGCCGGCCCCGCCGGTCAACAGATCCTGGCCGGCCCAGCCGTTCAGCACATTGCTCAGGCCGTTGCCGGTGATCTGGTCGGCCCCGGTCGAGCCATTGACGTTCTCGATGCCGATCAAGGTGTCGCCCTGGGCGTCGCCGCCGGTGCCGGCGCCGGTCGCGAGATTGACCGTCACCCCGGCCGTGCCGGTGTAGTAGCTGGCAGTGTCGCTGCCAGCCCCGCCGTCGAGCCTGTCGGCCCCGGCCCCACCGCGGAGCACGTCGTCGCCGCCCCAGCCGGCCAGGGTGTTGGCGCCGGCATTGCCGCTGAGGCTGTCATTGCCGAGGTTGCTGCCGGTGAGGTTCTCGATATCGACCAAGGTGTCGCCCTGGGCGTCGCCGCCGCTGCCCGTGCCGGTGGACAGGTTCACGCTGACTCCGACGCTGCCAGTGTAGTAGTCGGCGGTGTCGGAGCCGGCGCCGCCGTCGAGGCGGTCGGCCCCGGCGTCGCCGCGGAGCACATCGCTGCTGTCCCCGCCCTGCAAGGTGTTGGCGCCGGCGTTGCCGGCGAGAGTGTCGTTGCCCTGGCTGCCGGACAGGTTTTCGATGCCGTCCAGCGTGTCGCCCTGGGCGTCGCCGCCGCTGCCCGTGCCGGTGAGGAGGCTGACCGAGACTCCGGCGGCGCTGCCGTCGTAGCCGGCGGTGTCGATGCCGCCGCCACCATAGAGCGCATCGACACCCGCCCCGCCGCGGAGCCGGTCGTTGCCAGAACCGCCATCGAGGGTGTCGCTGCCGGCCATGCCGTCGAGCACATCGCTGCCGCCATTGCCGGACAGCACATTGGCCACGGCCGAACCGGTCAGGACGTCGCCGAAGCCGGCGGTGCCGCGGATGTTCTCGATATCGCTGCCGATGGTGTCGCCCGCGGCGTCGCCGCCCGATGCCGTCAGGGTCGTCAGGTTGACCGCGACTCCGGCCGGGCCGTCATAGACGATGGTATCGGTAGCGCGGCCGCCGATCAGGAGATCCGCCCCGGCACCGCCGTCGAGGGTGTCGCTTCCCTCTCCGCCATTGAGCGTATCGGCCCCGGCCCCGCCGCTCAGGGCGTCCTGGCCGTCTTCGCCATTGAGAACGTTGGCTAGATTGTTGCCTCGCAGAACGTCATTAAAGTTGGTGCCCTTCAGATTCTCGATACTGACCATCGTATCGTCTTTTCCATCGCCGAAACTGGCGATGCCCGTCGATAGATCCGCCTTAATGCCAATATGAGGCGGATATCCAAAAAATAAGAATGACACGGTATCTGTACCATCTCCGCCATTCAGAAGATCCGATCCTTGCCCTTCCACTCCCCCTGATAAATCATCATCACCCTCTCTACCGAACAACTTGTCGTCTCCATTCCCACCATACAAACGATCATTATCATCCGACCCGCGAATCTCATCGTTAAAATCGCTCCCGTCGACGCCTTGTATATTTATCAGCTTGTCACCCTGAGCGTCTCCACCCGCACCAACTCCAGATTCAAGATCAATAAAAACCGCAGATTGCGACGAGAAATAGCCCGTCCAATTATTTCCCGCTCCGCCGTCTAGAATATCGGCCCCGGCGCCACCAAGAAGATTGTCATCACCTCCATAGCCACGCAGAATGTCATTACCTGCATAACCCCAGATCTCGTCATCGCCAGCGGTTCCATTCAACGTGTCGGCGCCACTTCCACCCTCGATGTCAGCGGCCAAGGATATGGCACCGGCGGACATATTTCGCATCGACATCATCCCCCTCCACTTCGCGAAATTCTATATTGCCTAACAGCACGAAAAATTCGCCGCGCCGCGATGGGTGCGGACGCCGATCCTAGATTACGACAGCAGAACAACTCAATTGAAAGAAAGAGGCAGTGCCAGTGCTACCGCCGGTTGATGTGGTGGTCGATCAACTGGCGCAGCGCCGCCGCGTCGCGGGCGCGGATGGCGGCCACCATGGCGTGGTGCTCCTGCGCGCTCAGGCGCAGCCCGGCCAGGGTGAACCAGCGGCCGGTGGTGCCGGACTGGCCGCGTTCGCGCATGTCGTGGATCAGCCCCGCCAGCACCGGGTTGCCGGCGATGTCGTAGAGCCGGCGGTGGAAGGCGTAGTTCAGCTCGGTCCGGGTCGGCGGATCGGCGGTCTCGATCGCCTGCTCGAAGCGCGTGGCGATGCCGTCGAGCTCGACCAGGTCGGCCGCGGTCGCCCGCGCCACCACCGGCTCCGCCGCGCCGGTCTCCAGGATCGTGCGCACCGCCTTCAGATGCAGCAGCTCCTGCGGGTCCGGCGCCGCGACGCGGAAGCCGCTGTTGACCTTGTGCTCGACCAGCCGGCGGTTCTTCAGCTCGACCAGCGCCTGCCGCACCTCGAAGCGGTTGGCCTCGTAGCGCTCCTGCAGGTCGATCTGCTTCAGCCACTCCCCGGCCCGGTAGACGCCGTAGAGGATGTCGTCCCGGATCGCCTCGACCAGCGTCTCGACCCGCCCCCGATCCATGTCCTGCCGCTTCATCGTTCTTCGTCGTTCCCGTCCGCGCCCGGTGCGCTTGCAGCCTTGTACCATGCCGGGTTGCCGTCGGCGATTTTGACGTCTATCGTCACGGAAAAATTGGCGCCAATTTTGGAGCAAGCCGGATGGCGGATGGCGGCGTGGCGAAGACCGATCTCGGAACGGGCCTGACGGCAGCCGCCGAAGCCCTGGCGCGGCAGGCATCGGCGGGTCCGCTGCGCACCGGCGTCACGCCGCTGCTGTCCTGCCGGGCCGATCCGCGTTTCTCCTACAGCCTGTTCGTCCCGCCGCGGCTGCGCGGCACCGGGCGGGTGCCGCTGCTGGTGGCGGTGCATGGCAGCCTGCGGGGCGTCGAATCGAGCCGCGACGCCTTCGCCGATTTCGCCCGCTGGCACGGCGCCGTGGTGCTGGCGCCGCTGTTCCCGGCCGATCCGCTGGGCGACGGCAACGAGGACGGCTACAAATACATGATCGAGGGCGACATCCGGTACGACCGGCTGCTGCTGGCCATGGTGGCGGAGGCCGAGGCGCGCACCGGCCTGGGCTTCGACCGCTTCTGCCTGTTCGGCTTCTCCGGCGGCGCCCATTTCGCCCATCGCTTCCTGTACCTGCACCCGGAGCGGCTGCGCGCCGTGTCGATCGGCGCCCCGGGGTCGGTGACGCTGATCGACCCGAAGCGCGACTGGTGGGTCGGCACCCGGGACATCGAGCGGATCTTCGGCCGCGCCCCGGACCCGGAGGCGATGCGTCGCGTGCCGGTGCATCTGGCGATCGGCGACAGCGACCTGGAAACGGCATCGATCACCCATCGCCCGGGCAGCCGGCACTGGATGAACGATGCCAACCGGGCCGGGGCGAACCGCATCGCCCGGCTGACCAGCCTGCGCCGCAACTTGCAGGCGCAGGGGCTGGCGGTGCGGCACGACATCATCCCCGGCGCCGCCCATGATCTCGCGGCGGTGGCGGAGCGGGCGCGCGACTTCTTCCACGACGTGCTCGGCCCCGGCCGCGCAGCCGCCTTCGGCGCATAACCACAAAAGACAGGGGGCAGAATGAACCGGCTCATGCTTCTGGCCACGGCGGCGGCGCTGGCGGCGGTCCCCGCCGCGGCCGAGACGCCGCGCGGCGGCACCATCAGCACCGTGCTGTCGGCCGATATCCGCAGCACCAATCCCGGCGTCGACCGCGACGGCGCCACCGACATCGTGCATCAGCACATCGTCGAGGGGCTGGTCGGGTTCCGCGAGGACCTGGAGGTCGGGCCGATGCTGGCCGATCGCTGGGACCTGTCCGATGACGGCAGGACCTACACCTTCCACCTGCGCCGCGGCGTCAAGTTCCAGAACGGCGCGACCATGACCTCGGCCGAGGTGAAATGGTCCTGGGACCGGCTGATGGACCCGGCCACCAAATGGCGCTGCCGCGACGTCTATACCGGCGACAACGGGCTGAAGGTCGAGAGCGTCACGGCGCCGGACCCGGACACCGTGGTCTATGTGCTGGACCGGCCGAGCGCCGGGTTCCTGTACAACCTGGCGCGGATGGATTGCGGCGGCACGCCGGTGCTGCACCCGTCCTCGGTCAAGCCGGACGGCAGCTGGGACAAGCCGGTCGGCACCGGCCCCTTCATCCTGTCGGACTGGCGGCCGGGCCAGTACATCGAGCTGACCCGCTTCGACGGCTACACCCCGCGCGACGACGCCATGAGCGGCTATGTCGGCCGCAAGGAGGTGTTCGTCGACAAGGTCCGCTTCAACATCATGCCGGATTCGGCGGCGAAGCTGACGGCGCTGCAGGCCGGCGCGCTGGACACGGCGCCGCTGGAATCGCAGGACCGGATCCAGATCCAGGACAACCCGGACTTCGCGGTGCAGTCCAGCATCACCCCGGGCTGGGAGGCGATGATCCTGCACTCCGAGGACCTGGTGCTGCAGGACAGGCGGGTGCGGCAGGCGATCGTGATGGCGCTGGACCGCGCCGCCATCGCCGAGGCGGTCACCTTCGGCGGCTCCAAGTTCCAGGCGACGCCGGTGCCGGAGTTCAGCCCCTACCACTCGCAGGCCCAGACCGACGCCCTGCCCTACGACCCGGAGCGGGCCAAGGCCCTGCTGGCGGAGGCCGGCTACAAGGGCCAGCGCATCGTCCTGACCGCCAACAAGCGCTATGCCGAGATGTATGATTGCGGCGTGCTGATGCAGGACATGCTGCGCAGCGTCGGGCTGAACGTCGAGCTCGAGGTGCTGGAATGGACCGCGCAGCTCGATGCCTACCAGACCGGCAAGTTCCAGACCCAGTCCTTCTCCTACTCGCCGCGGCTCGACCCGCTCGGCCAGTGGGAGCGGATCATCGGGCCGCAGCCGCGCAAGATCTGGAAGGACCCGCGCGCCATCGACCTGCTGGCCCAGGCCAACGCGACCACCGACCGGGCGCAGATGCAGGCGGTGCTGGACCGGATCGGCCGGCTGTTCACCGAGGAGGCGCCGGCCGCCAGCCTGTACCTGCACGCTTCGGATTACGCCGTGGCCAAGCGGATCCAGGGGTTCAAGGTGTGGCCCGCCGACGCGCCGCGCTACTGGAACGTCTGGGTGGCGAAATGACGATGATCCGCGCCGCCTGCATCCAGTTGAACGTCGGCCCGGAGGTCGGCCCCAACCTCGCCGCCGCCGGCGCCCTGATCCGCGACGCCGCTTCGCGCGGGGCGACGCTGATCGCGCTGCCGGAAGTGGCGGATGCGATCATCGAGGACCCGGCACTGCTGCAGCAGCGGGCGCAGCCGGAACAGCCCCACGCGGCGCTGGCCGGCTATCGTGCTTTGGCGCGGGAGACCGGGACGGCGCTGCTGCTCGGCTCCGCCGTCGTGCGCACCGACGGGCCGCGCTTCGCCAACCGATCCTACCTGCTCGGCCCCGACGGCGCCGTGCTGGCGCGCTACGACAAGATCCACCTCTACGACGCCGACCTGCCGGACGGCGAGGTGCATCGCGAGAGCGCGCAGTTCGCGCCCGGGGGCACCGGGGTGGTGGCGCGGCTGCCGGGCGGCGGCCGGCTGGGGCTGACCATCTGCTACGATCTGCGCTTCCCGCAGCTGTACCGCGCGCTGGCCAAGGCGGGGGCGGAGATCCTGGCGGTGCCGTCGGCCTTCGCCTGCGCCACCGGTGCCGCGCATTGGGAGGTGCTGCTGCGGGCCCGGGCGATCGAGACCGGCTGCTTTGTCCTGGCCCCGGCGCAGACCGGCACGCACCATCTGGGCCGCCACACCTGGGGCCATTCGCTGATCGTGTCACCCTGGGGCGAGGTGCTGGCCGATGCCGGGACGGAGGTCGGGCTGGTGCTGGCCGATCTCGACCTCGACCGGGTCCGCGCCGCCCGCGCGGCCCTGCCGACGCTGGCGCATGATCGCGCGTTCGAGGTGGTGGGGGTTTGAGAAGAACGGCAAGATGCCGAGCGTTTTCGCGTTGCCTCTCCCGTCGGACGCGGGAGAGGCATTCACACATCGCCTCTTTTGAGTCCCCCCTCCCGCAAGGGGAGGGGGGGACTATAAAAAAGCGCCTCGAGCTGTTCTGAAAAGGTCCTGGGCAAGCGAAGGGAACGCCTGGGCTCGGTGCCCCGTCCCCTACCCCGCCGCGCGCCGGGACTCCTCGACCACCACCCGGCCCGGCTTGCCGAGCGCCTTGGCGACGGCGTCAAGGCGGCGGTCGACGGCGAGGCCGGTCAGGGCCTCCTCGTCGGCCGGCAGGGTCAGCACCACCGCTTCGCCCGAGACCGTCAGGCTGGTGCGCTCGAGCAGCGAGGTGGCGCCGCCGGTCAGGGTGTGGGCCAGGCGCAGCGCCTGGCCGAGCAGCAGCACCCGGCTGCGCATCGCCTCGGTCAGCAGCTCCAGCACCGGGCCGGTCAGCGCATCGCCGAGCGAGCCGCCGTAGCGGACATAGACCGCGGCCGCCAGGAACACGCGCTCGGCATGGTCGAGCCCGGCGACCGGCATGCGCAGCACCCGCAGCCAGGCATGCTCGGCCCGGTAGTCGGGATGCTCGAACCAGCCGATGTCGGACAAGAGGCTGGCCGCCTGGCGCAGCCGCGCATCGTCCGCCGTCTCCTCGGGGAACACCGACCGGGTCCATTCCGCCACCACCTCGGCATGGCCGAAGCGGTCGAGCCGGTGCGCCAGCTCGGCCGCGGCGTAGATCAGCGGGTCGCGCGCCTGGTCCTCCGGCGGCAGCAGGTCGAACAGATGGCCCTCGCGCAGGCCGAGGGCGGAGAACACCACCCGCGCCGGCTTCAGCGTCTTCAGCACGCCTTCCAGCACCAGCGCCGCCATCGGCAGCATCTCGACCCGGCGGCGCGAGATCGCGGCGCCGGACAGCGCCCCCTTGCTCTGCTTCGCCACCAGGCCGACGAACTCGGCCAACGGCCCGGTCGGCACCGTGTATTGGTGGATGATGTGCAGCGGGTGGTTCTCGCGCTCCATGAACAGCTTGGCGATGGCGCGCCAGGCGCCGCCGACCGGGTAGAAGCTCCGGCCGGCATAGGCCGGCAGCCAGTCCTGCTGGCCCAGCGTGTCGAGCACGACGCTGCGCGCCTCCTTGCGCGCGCCGGTCTCGTCCATCAGCCGGAAGGGCCCGAGCGGCAAGGTCACCTGCTCGTCGATCTCGCCGCGGTCGAGCCCGACCAACTCGAGCGAGCCGCCGCCGAGATCACCCATGACGCCGTCGACGTCGCGGATGCCGGAGATGACGCCGAGGGCGGACAGCCGCGCCTCCTCCACCCCGCTGATCACGGTGACCGGCAGGCCGCAGCGGCGCTCGACCTCGGCGACGAAATCGGCGCCATCATCGGCCTCGCGCACCGCCGCGGTGGCCAGCACGTCGACCCGGTCGACGCCCATGCCTTCCAGCAGACGGGTGAAGCGCGACAGGTTGTCGAGCGCCTGGACCACGCCCTCGGGCGACAGCCGGCCGGCCTGGCCCAGGCCGCGGCCGAGGCCGCACATCACCTTCTCGTTGAACACCGGCACGGGCGACCGGGTGATCCGGTCATAGACGACGAGGCGGATCGAATTCGAGCCGATGTCGATGACGCCCACCCGCCCCGGCCGGGACGGCACGATCGGTCCGATACGGAACACCGAGCCTCGATCCTTATTCCGCGGGCTTGACCAGGCGGCGCGGCGCCCGTTTCGCATCCTTCAAGGCGCTGCCCCGGCCGGACAGGCTGGGGTTGGTCATGAAGTACATATGCGCGCTGAAGGCATCCTCCGGCGCGTCGATCCGATGATAGCGGCCATCGGGGTCGAGCATCCAGGTGTTCGACTCGTCCTTCAGGTTGGCCAGCATGATCTGCTCCATCACCTGCTGGCGGACGGTGGCGTTCTCCAGCGACACCAGGCTCTCGATCCGGCCGTCGAGGTTGCGCGGCATCCAGTCGGCCGAGGACAGGAACACCTTGGCCTGGCGCGAGGGCAGCTTCTGGCCGTTGCCGAAGCACAGGATGCGGGCGTGCTCGAGGAAACGGCCGACGATCGAATGCACCCGGATGTTCTCCGACAGGCCGGGCACGCCGGGGCGCAGGCAGCAGATGCCGCGGATCACCAGGTCGATCTCCACCCCGGCCTGGGAGGCCTGGTACAGCTTGTCGATGATGCTGGCATCGACCAGGGCGTTCAGCTTGACCCAGATCTGGGCCGGCTTGCCGGCCTTGGCGTTGTCGATCTCGGCCTCGATCAGCTCCATGATGCGGCTGCGCAGGAACAGGGGCGCGATCGACAGCTTTTCCAGCTTCGCCGGCCTGGCGTAGCCGGTCATGTAGTTGAACACCGCCGCCGCGTCGCGGCCGAGGCCCGGATCGCAGGTGAAGAAGCTCAGGTCGGTATAGATCTTGGCGGTGATCGGGTGGTAGTTGCCGGTCCCGAAATGGGTGTAGGTGCGCAGGCCACCCTGCTCGCGCCGCACCACCATCGAGATCTTGGCGTGGGTCTTCAGATGGATGATGCCGTAGACCACCTGGGCGCCCGCCCGCTCCAGGTCGCGGGCCCAGCGGATATTGGCCTCCTCATCGAAGCGAGCCTTCAGCTCGACCATCGCGGTGACCGACTTGCCGGCCTCCGCCGCCTCGACCAGGGCCTGGACGATCGGCGAGTCCTTCGAGGTGCGGTACAGGGTCTGCTTGATCGCCACGACATCGGGGTCGCGCGCCGCCTGGCGCAGGAACTGCACGACGATGTCGAAGCTTTCATAGGGGTGGTGGACGACGATGTCCTTGGCCCGGATCGAGGCGAAGCTGTCGCCGCCGAAATCCCGCACCCGCTCCGGGAACCGGGCGTTGTAGGGCGAGAACAGCAGCTCCGGCCGCTCGTCGACGATCAGCTTCCTGGTGTCGCTGAGGCCGAGCAGCCGGTCCATGGCGAAGACGTCGTCATCCTTCACCTTCAGCTTCTCGCAGACGAAGCGGCGCAGCGCGTCTGGCACGTCGGCGGAGACGGCGAGGCGGATGACGACGCCCTTGCGCCGGCGCTTCAGCGCGCTTTCGAAGGTCTTGACCAGGTCCTCTGCTTCCTCGTCGATTTCCATCTCGCTGTCGCGGATCACCCGGAACACGCCGCTGGCGATCGGCGTGTAGCCGGGGAAGAGCCGGTCGAGGAACAGCTTGACCACGTCCTCGAGCAGCACGAAGCGGATCGGCGATCCGGGCAGGCGGGTGAAGCGGTCGAGCTGCGGCGGCAGCGGCACGATCGCGTCCATCTCATCCTGCGTCTCCTCCCCGGCGTTGACCAGGGTCAGGGCCAGGCACAGGCCGAGATTGGGGATGAAGGGGAAGGGATGGGCCGGGTCGATGGCGAGCGGCGTCAGCACCGGGAACATCTCGTTGAGGAACCGCTCCTCCAGCCAGGCCTTCTCCGGCTTGGTCAGCTCGTCTCGCCCGACCACGGCGATGCCGGCGGCGCGCAGCTCCTCACTCAGGACGCGCCAGCAATGCTGCTGGTCGCGCATCAGCTCCTGCACCCGGGTGGTGATCTCGCCGAGCTGCTGCGCCGGGCTGAGCCCGTCCTGGCTGGGCGAGACGACGCCGAGCGCCACCTGCGCCTTCAGCCCGGCGACGCGGACCATGTAGAATTCGTCCAGGTTGGAGGCCGAGATCGACAGGAAGCGCAGCCGCTCCAGCAGCGGGTAGCCGGTGTTGTAGGCCTCCTCCAGGACGCGCTGGTTGAAGGCCAGCCAGGACAGCTCGCGGTTGATGAAGCGGTCGGGCGAATCCGCGGGAATCGCGGGCAGGGCGGGAGCACGAACGACCTCCGGCGCCTCGGCGGCAACGGCCTCGGCGGTGCTCTGCAACATGCTCACGGGTCGCCTCCGAACCTTCATCATCGCAACAAAACTGTAATATCAAACCCTTACCGGGCTCGATTTCAGCGCCACTATACACAAGCCCGAACCGGAAGCGCCATGATGAGCGATGCCGTCTCCGCTGCGCCCGACGGATGCGCGGGAAGGGTTCCCCGCCCGGCTCCCGGATATCAGTAGCGCTGGGGCACGTAGAGTTCGGCCGGCAGCGTGCGGCGCTCGTAGTTCGGATCGAACACCCGCTCCGGCAGCGTGATCTCCTCATGCGGCACGTCCTCGTAGGGGACCGCCGAGAGCAGATGCGCCATGCAGTTCAGGCGGGCCCGCTTCTTGTCGTTGCCTTCGACGATGTGCCAGGGCGCCTCGGGAATGCTGGTGCGCTCGAACATCGCCTCCTTGGCCTTGGTGTATTGCTCCCAGCGGACGCGGGACTGCAGGTCCATGGGCGAGAGCTTCCACTGCTTGATCGGGTCGTGGATGCGCATCAGGAAGCGCAGCTGCTGTTCCTCGTCGGTGATGGAGAACCAGTACTTCACCAGGATGATGCCGGAGCGCAGTAGCATGCGCTCGAACTCCGGCACGTCGCGGAAGAAGTCCTCCACCTGGCTTTCGCTGGCGAAGCCCATGACGCGCTCGACGCCGGCGCGGTTGTACCAGCTGCGATCGAACAGCACGATCTCGCCGGCCGCAGGCAGGTGCGGCACGTAGCGCTGGAAGTACCACTGGGTCTTCTCGCGGTCGGACGGGGCGGGCAGCGCCACCACCCGGCAGGTGCGCGGATTGACGCGCTGGGTGATGCGCTTGATGGCGCCGCCCTTGCCGGCGCTGTCGCGGCCTTCGAACAGGACCACCATCTTGAGGCCCTTGTGCTGCACCCAGTCCTGCAGCTTGACCAGCTCGCTCTGCAGCCGCAGCAGCTCGTTGAAATAGATGTGGCGGTCGATGGTGTTCTTCTTGCGCGTCTCGAGCAGGGCGCGCAGCTCGGGCGGGACGCGGGCGTCGTCGACCGCCTGCTCGAGCTCCTCGTCCATGTCGTCCTCGAGCTCGATATCGAGCCAGTTGCGGGTCTCGGTGTCTTTCAGCTCTGCCATGTGCCTGCCTCCTGCTGCTCAGAGACCGGTTGTAAATGCTACTGGCGAGGCCGCCTGACGGCGGTTTCTCCGCTTCCGGTGCTCACGGACTCAAACGTCCGCTGCGCGCCGGTTCTCGAAACCACCGCCAGCCGACTCACGCCAGCGCATTTCCAAACAGTCTCTCACCCCCGTGTACCCGGAAGCTTATGCAGTTTGGTGACAGTGGTCAGGTCATCGCGAAGACGGGCATGCGGCCGCCGACGCCGCGGAGCGCCAGCGCCTGGGGCCGGGCATCCACCCCACGCGACGAGAGGAGCCGTGTCGACTCAGCATCCTGCACCACCGCCTGGGTGGCGAAGATGCTGTCGCCCGTGGCCAGCGCCTGCACCCGCGACGCGATGTTGACGGTCTGGCCGAAATAGTCCTGGCGGTCGTTGAGATTGACCGCGAGGCATGGCCCTTCGTGGATACCGATCTTCAGGATCAGTTCTTCCGCCCCCCGCTGCGCATTCAGATGCCGCATGGAATCGCGCATCCGGAGGGCGGCCGAGACGGCGCGGTGCGGCACCGGGAAGGTCGCCATCACGGCGTCGCCGATGGTCTTGACCACGGCGCCCGACTCGGACGCCACGATCTCGTTCAGGATCTGGAAGTGGGAGCGCACCAGGTCGTAGGCGACGAGGTCGCCGACGCGCTCATACAGATCGGTCGATCCCTTCAGATCCGTGAACAGGAAGGTGAGGCTCATGATCTTGAGCCTCTGCTCGACATCGAGCGTCTCGGTCCGGTAGAGGTCGCGGAAGGTCTGATTCGTCAGCAGCCGCTTCGCGGTCAGGAACGGCCGGCGGCGGCCCAGCATCTGGTCCAGCTCCGCGCCCGCCACGTAGACGCCCACCAGGACCCGGCCCTCCGTGCGATTGTCCAGCGACAGGCGGAGCGGACCGGGCGACAAGGTGCTGCGGCCGACCCCCGGATGGGCGCTGGTGAAGATCATGGAGAGGTCGCGGCGCTCCGCCGTCGGCTCGCCCCCCGTCTCAAGCAGATGGGCGGTGTGGGTCACCGGATCGAAGATGATGACGGTTTGCGCGGGAAGCTGCAGGGCCAGGATCATCCGTTCGCCGGCCTGCAGCTCGACCGTCTCCAGCATGACCTTGCGGCTGAACTCGTCGAACGCAGCCGGCTCGGGGAACGACAGGCCGGACCCGAAGAAGACCTGCCGGTGATAGTCCCAGAAGCCGAGGCTGTCCGGGTCATGGGCGGCGATGCGGCGGATCCGGGGGCTGACGGTGAAGCTGACCTCCACCGTGTCGTCCAGCGTCGGCTCGCTGGTCAGCGCGCAGAATGCGCAATGATAGTCCTGCTGCCGCACGCTCTTCAGCGTGGCGTTGGCGTCGAGGACGCCGCCGCAGCTCGGGCAGAGGATGTTCCAGGACATCTCGAACAGGCCGAGCCGCGACGCGTGCAGCAGGGCCGCGATCACCTTCTCCTCGTCCAGGCCGCGTCCGGTCGCCACGGCCACGGCGTTGACGCGCGCGAGATCCTCGTCACGGCCGTTGCGGACGAGATCCGCGATGGCCTCGACCACGCCGGGATCGGCCGAGCGGCGCAAGGCGTCGAAGAGGGCGTCGTTGTCCTGCATGCGCGGAGCATACCCCAGCCCCCCGGTGACGGACAGGGGCGCCCGTCCCTGCGGCAGGACGCCCCCGGTCGCGCTTCGCCTCAGCGCCGGCCGCCGAAGATCGAGCCGAGGATGCCGCGGACCACGGCGCGGCCGATGCTGCCGCCGATGGTGCTGGCGCCGGAGCCGCCGACGCTGCGCCCGAGGCTGCGGCCGAGCTGGGTGCCGACCGTGCTGCCGGTGTTGCGGATCACGTCCCGGAAGATGGTCTCGGCCATGCTGGGGCCTTCCCTGGCCTCGGCCTTCGCCCGGGCCTTGGCCTCGGCGGCGGCTGTCGCCTGCTGCTGTGCTTCGGCCGCCTTGACGCTCAGCTTCTCATAGGCGGAATCGCGGTCGATCGAGGCGGTGTATTTCGCATCCATGCCGCCGGCGGCGATCGCCGCCTTGCGCTCGGCCTCGGTGATCGGGCCGAGGCGCGAGACCGGCGGGCACACCAGAGCCCGCTCGACCACCTCGGGGATGCCCTTGGCGTCGAGGAAGGAGACCAGGGCCTCGCCCACCGCCAGCTCCTGCAGCGCGCGGGCGACGTCCAGCCCGGCCTCGGTGCGGAAGGTGTCGGCGCTGGCCTTCAGCGCCTTCTGGTCGCGCGGGGTGAAGGCGCGCAGCGCGTGCTGCGCCCGGTTGCCGAGCTGGGCCAGCACCTTGTCCGGCACGTCGATCGAGTTCTGCGAAACGAAGTAGACGCCGACGCCCTTGGAGCGGATCAGCCGCACCACCTGCTCGACCTTCTCGACCAGCGCCTTGGGCGCGTCGTCGAACAGCAGATGCGCCTCGTCGAAGAAGAACACCAGCTTCGGCTTGTCCGGATCGCCGAGCTCGGGCAGGCGCTCGAACAGCTCGGACAGCAGCCAGAGCAGGAAGGTGGCGTAGAGCCGCGGCGCCTGGATCAGCGTCTCCGCCGCCAGCACGTTGATGACGCCGCGCCCGTCCGCGCCGGTGCGGATCAGGTCCATCAGGTCCAGCGCCGGCTCGCCGAAGAAGGCCTCGGCCCCCTGCTGCTCCAGCACCAGCAGCTGGCGCTGGATGCTGCCGACCGAGGCCTTGGAGACGTTGCCGTAGACGCCGGTGAACTTCGAGGCGTTCTCGGCCATATGGGCCAGCAGCGCCTGCAGGTCCTTGAGGTCGAGCAGCAGCAGCCCTTCCTCGTCCGCCGCCTTGAAGGCGATGTTGAGCACCCCCTCCTGCGTGTCGTTGAGCTGCAGCAGGCGCGACAGCAGGAGCGGCCCCATCTCCGCCACCGTGGCGCGGACCGGCGTGCCCCCCTTGCCGTACAGGTCCCAGAACACGGTCGGGAAGCCCTGATAGGCCGGCGCGCCAAGGCCCAGCGCCTTGGCGCGCTCCTCGATCTTCGGGTTGGCCGCGCCGGGCTGGCTGATGCCGGCGATGTCGCCCTTCACATCGGCGACGAAGACCGGCACGCCGGCCTGGCTGAAGCCCTCGGCCAGGACCTTGAGCGACACGGTCTTGCCGGTGCCGGTGGCGCCGGCGATCAGGCCGTGGCGGTTGCCGAGGCCGAGCAGCAGCCGGTGCTCGCGCTGGCCCTTGGCGAAATAGAGTCCGTCGGTCATGTCCGTCTCCTCGGCCCGCAGCCCGGCCTAACGGGCGCATCATTCCCATGGTGCCTCGCGGCTGGACGCGGCGCCAGATGTTGCGCAGGGTAGATCCGCAAGGAGATGCGATGAAGACCCTGATCCTGCTGCGGCACGCGAAATCCGACTGGGCCGACCCGAAGCTGACCGACCATGACCGGCCGCTGGCGGCGCGCGGCCGCGACGCCGCGCCGAAGATGGGCGCCTGGCTGAAGGCGCATGGCTCGATGCCGGATCTGGTGCTGTGCTCGACCGCCGCCCGCGCCCGGCAGACCCTGGCGCTGGCCCTGGAGGCGCTGGGCGCCGCCCCCGAGACGCGCTTCGACCGCGGCCTCTACCTGGCCGGCGGCGCCGGGGTGCTGGCCCGGCTGCGCCAGGCGCCGGAAGCGGCCGCGACGGTGCTGCTGGTCGGCCACAACCCGGACCTGGAGCAACTGGCGCGCCGGCTGGCGACGACCGGCGACAAGCCGGCGCTGGCCCGTCTGGCCGAGAAGTATCCGACCGCCGGCCTCGCCGTGATCGAGCTGCCGGTCGAGCGCTGGGCCGATGCCGGCCAGGGCGGACGGCTGGTGGCCTTCGAGACACCGAAGACTGTCAAGCCTTAGCGCCTCAATTCTGCCCAGATCCCCGACAGACGATTTGAGAGAGACGCCACAACAATCAAAGATTGAAACTGTTCCTGTATTTCAGATTATTCATGCGAGACGGATCCCCACCATGACCACTCTGCCACACCGCAAAAACAATCCTTTCGATGAACTTACCGTAAGCTGACAGAGACCGACGACGGCGCAATATCCCTGAAGCGTGGAACCGGCATCGCGCCCGACCGGGCGCGGAGGCCAGCAGAGGATGTTCGCCATGTCACGTGTCTCGACCCGCCTGCTCACGATCGGAGCGGCGCTGATCGCAGCCTCCACCCTGGCCGGCTGCGTCGTCTATCCCGCCTATTCACGCCCGGTCTACTACCACCCGTACTACTATCATCCCTACTATCACGGCTGGTGAGCGAGGCCCCCGCCCGACCACGAAGACCGGGCCGCCGATCGGGTCCGGGGTCGCGCCCAGGCCCGGCGCGGTGCCGGCGGCCGATCAAAGGCGATCAGCGGATGCCGGCGAGATAGCCCAGCAGCGCATCCGCGTCGTCGAACACGGCGTCGAGCGGCACCGCCAGCATCGGGTTCAGCTTGGCGCCGAGGAAGGCGGCGCGGGCATCGGTGTGCAGCCCGACCAGCCGGCGCCCGGGCTTCGCCAGCTGGCGATGGGCATAGGCCATGCCGAGCTCGAGCGCCGCGCCCTCGTCCGGCACCCGGCCATCGAGCACGAACAGCAGCACATCGCAGGCGAAGACCTGGTCGCGGTCCATCTCGAACAACGCGCGGCGCCGCTCTTCCGGCGCCATCGATGCCCAGGGCTCGCGGCGGCTCTCGACCCCGTCGCGCTGCGGCAGGAACACCTCGAAGCCCAGCGCCTCGATCCGCTCCGCCAGCACCGCGTTGAACACCAGCTCGGCGGCCGAGAACAGCGGCGCGGCGAAGTACAGGCGCGGCATCAGCCGCGGCCGATCACGTCCAGCGCCGCCCGGTGCAAGGCCGGGGTGGCGGCGGCCAGGACCTCGCCCGAGGAGTCGAGCCCGAGCAGCTGGCCCTGCCAGTCGGTGACGACGCCGCCGGCGCCTTCGATCACCGGCACCAGCGACATGTAGTCATAGGGCTGCAGGCCGCGTTCCATCACCAGGTCGATGCAGCCGAGCGCGACCAGGGCGTAGCCGTAGCAATCCAGGCCGTAGCGGCGATGCTTCACCGCCCCGGCCAGCCGCTCGAAGGCCTCGAGGGAGTCGCCCGAGAACACCTCCGGCGAGGTGGTGGTGAGGATGGCGTTGCCGAGGCCGCCGCAGTCGCGGGTGCGGCAGGGCTTGCCGTCGGCCAGCGACGGATGGCCGATATGGCCGACGAAGCGCTCACCCAGCGCCGGCATCTCGATCACCCCGACCCGCGGCTTCCCCTTCTCGACCAGGGCGATCAGCGAGCCGAACAGGGGCACGCCGGCGATGAAGGCGCGGGTGCCGTCGATCGGGTCCAGAACCCAGACCAGGTCGCGGTCGACGCCCTCGCGGCCATGCTCCTCGCCGAGGATGCCGTGGTCGGGGTAGCGGCCGCTGATCATCTGCCGCATCAGCTGCTCGACCGAGCGGTCGGCCATGGTGACCGGCGAGTCGTCGGCCTTGTCCTCGACCGCGAGCCCGGTGCGGAACCAGCGCATCGCCGCCGGACGGGCGGCATCGGCGAGGCTTTCGGCGAAGGCGACGAAGGGATCGGCGGTCATGGCGCGGACTCTGGGCTTCAAGCGGAGGGCCGCAGCCTCGCCGGAAACGAGCCGGCAGGCAAGCCTACGCGCGGAGAGCTTCCGCCAGGGCCGCGATCTCCTCCGCCCCCTTGGTGCTCGGCGCGGTCTCGACCAAGGTGCGGCCGGACAGCATCGCCGCGGCGAAGCCGGTGCGGTTGCCGATCCGGGCCGGCAGCACCGGGATGCCGAGCCGGCCGATCTCGACCTCCAGCGCGTCGGCGACCTTCGAGCGCGACGGCACCCGGTTCAGCACGATCCGGGCCGGCACCTTCTCCTCCGCCGCCAGGTCCAGGGTCGGCTGCGTCGCCCACAGATCCATCGGGCTGGGCTGGATCGGCACCAGGACCAGCTGCGCCGCGCGCACCGCGATGCGGGCGTCGGAGGCGGCATGCGGCGGGCTGTCGATCAGCACCAGGTCATGAGCCGCCCGGGCGCGGTCGACCTCCGCCGGCACGCGCCAGCCGGTGATCCTGAGATGGGTGAAGCCTGGATCCGCCCCCCGCGCGTCGACCCAGCGGCTGAGGCTGCCCTGCGGGTCGATGTCGACGGTGGCGACCGTGAGGCCGGAGCGGGCGAAGGCGGCGGCGAGATGCGCGACCAGCGTGGTTTTGCCCGCCCCGCCCTTCTGCTGCGCCACGGTGATCGTCCGACCGGCCATTCGCACCCTCCGTTTCGCGGAAGTGTCGCAAGGCTTTTGCTGCAGCGCAACATGAGATGTCCGGCCCGGGGATGGCGGCCTTCCCCCGAGCGCATGGCGCCGCGGCGGCAGATCGGGCTATAGAGCGGGCATGGAGAGCACCGATCCGATCAAAACCGAGATCGTCGATGACGGCCCGGCCGGCATTGCCCGCGCCGCGGCGCTGCTGCGCGAGGGACGCCTGGTCGCCTTCCCGACCGAGACGGTCTACGGCCTGGGCGGCGACGCCACCAATGACCGCGCCGTGGCCGCGATCTTCGAGGCCAAGCGGCGGCCCAGCTTCAACCCGCTGATCTGCCACCTGGCCGATGCCGAGCAGGCCGAGGATCTGGTGCGGTTCGACAACCGCGCCCGGCGGGTCGCCGAGACGCTGTGGCCCGGGCCGCTGACCCTGGTGCTGCCGCGGCGCGAGGGCGGACCGGTCTCGCTGCTGGCCTCGGCCGGGCTGGACAGCCTGGCGATCCGGGTGCCGGCGCATCCGGCGGCACGGCGCCTGCTGGCCGCGGTCGGCCGGCCGGTGGCGGCGCCCAGCGCCAATGTCTCCGGCGCCGTCAGCCCGACCACGCCCCAGCACGTCCTGGACGGGTTGTCCGGCCGGGTGTCGCTGGTGGTGGCCGGCGGGCGCTGCGCCGTCGGGCTGGAATCGACCGTGCTGGACCTGACCGGCGACCAGCCGGTGCTGCTGCGCCCCGGCGGGGTGACGATCGAGGAGCTGACCGCCCTGCTGGGCCCCATCGCCCTGCCGGAGAAGGATCCGGAGCGGCCGGCCTCACCCGGCCAACTGGCCAGCCATTACGCGCCGCGGGCGCAGGTGCGGCTGAACGCCGGCGCGATCGGGCCGGACGAGGTGCTGCTGACCTTCGGCCCCGACCTGCGCAGCGGGCCGAAGGTGATGAACCTCAGCGACAAGGGCAACCTGGCCGAGGCGGCCGCCAACCTGTTCGCCATGCTGCGGGCGCTGGACAAGACCGGCGCCGGCACCATCGCCGTGGCGCCGATCCCCGAATCCGGCCTGGGCGCCGCGATCAACGACCGGCTGCGCCGTGCCGCAGCCCCGCGATCCTAGGGAGCGACCCATGACCGACGCCGCGCTGCTGGACGCCCTGATCGCCATCGCCGGCCCGCAGGGCGTGCTGCACGAGGCGGCGGATCTGGCGCCCTATCTGAAGGAATGGCGCGGCAAGTACCAGGGCACGGCCGGCATCGTGGTGCGGCCGGCATCGACCGCGGAGGTGGCGGCCGTGGTCACGCTGTGCGCCGGGCGCGGCATCGGCGTGGTGCCGCAGGGCGGCAACACCGGCCTGTGCGGCGGCGCCGTGGCCGAGGCCGGACAGATCCTGCTGGCGACCGACCGGCTGACCCGGATCCGCGAGGTCGATGCCGAGGGCGACCACATCACAGTCGAGGCCGGGGTGATCCTGGCCCAGGTGCAGGCGGCAGCGGAGGCGGCCGACCGGCTGTTCCCGCTGAGCCTGGGCGCCGAGGGCAGCTGCCGCATCGGCGGCAACCTGTCGACCAATGCCGGCGGCACGGCGGTGCTGCGCTACGGCAACGCCCGCGACCTGGTGCTGGGGCTGGAGGTGGTGCTGCCCGACGGCCGGGTCTGGGACGGCCTTCGCGCCCTGCGCAAGGACAACACCGGCTACGACCTGAAGCAGATCTTCATCGGCGCCGAGGGCACGCTGGGGGTGATCACCGCCGCGGTGCTGAAGCTGTTCCCGCGGCCGCGCACGGTGGCGGCGGCGCTGGTGGCGGTGCCGGACCCGGCGGCCGCCGTGGCCCTGTTCGGCCGCGCCCGGGCCGAGGCCGGCGGATCTGTCACCGGGGTCGAGCTGATGCCGCGCCGGGCCATCGACTTCGCCCTGCGCCATGTCGCCGGCGTCGTCGACCCGGTGGCCGGGCCGCATCCCTGGTACGTGCTGCTGGAGCTGTCCTCCCCCGCCGCCGACGCGCCACTGGCGGAGCAGCTGGAGACGATCCTGGCCGGCGGCTTCGAGGCCGGTCTGGTGGCGGACGCCGCGATCGCGTCGAGCGAGGCGCAGCGCAAATCCTTCTGGCGCCTGCGCGAGGCGATCGTCGAAGGCCAGCGCTTCGAGGGCGGGGCGATCAAGCACGACATCGCCGTGCCGGTGGCGAAGGTGCCGGAGTTCCTGGAGCGGGCGACGGCTCTGGCCGAGGCCATGGTGCCGGGCGTGCGGGTGGTGGGCTTCGGCCATCTCGGCGACGGCAACATCCATTTCAACCTGAACCAGCCGGTGGGGGCCGACCGCGCCGCCTTCATGGCGCGCTGGGAGGAGATCAGCCACCGGGTGCACGACATCGTCGCCGCGCTGGACGGGTCGATCAGCGCCGAGCACGGCGTCGGCCTGATGAAGCGCGACGAGATCGCCGAGCGGAAATCGGCGGTCGAGATCGACCTGATGCGCCGGATCAAGCGGGCGATCGACCCGGCCGGGATCATGAATCCGGGCAAGGTGGTCAAGGCGTAGGGCACCACCGGCCATCCGGAGCGGTTTTAGAGTCGTCCGCTGTCGATTCCGGCACCTCGCCGGCGACCAGGTGCGTCGACCCCATGAGGAGGACCGCCCGATGGCCAAGAGCGACACCCTGACCCCCGCGGCCGAGCTGGCCCGCGCCACCACCGTCCGGATCCCCAACGAGAGCGCCGAGTACCGCGCCGCTCGCACCGCGCTGCTGGCCGAGGAGATCGAGCTGCGGCGCCACATCGAGCGAGTCGCCGCCCAGCGCCGGGCCCTGCCGCCCGGCGGCCCGGTGACCGGCGATTACCGCTTCGAGGGGCCGGACGGCCCGACCGACCTCGCCGGGCTGTTCGGCGACAAGCAGACGCTGGTGGTCTACAGCTACATGTTCGGGCCGCAGCGCGAGCGCCCCTGCCCGATGTGCACCAACCTGCTGGATGCCTGGGACGCCAACGCCGCCGATATCGGCCAGCGCACCGCGCTCGCCGTCGTCGCACGCTCGTCCTTCGCCCGACTTGCCGACTGGAAGCGGGAGCGCGGCTGGCGCGACCTGCGGCTGGTCAGCGACATCGACGGCGCCTATTCACGCGACTATTTCGCCATCGGGCCCGACGGGTCGGACCTTCCGGCGCTGCACGTGTTCACCCGACGCGACGGCAGCATCCGGCACTTCTGGGCCGAGGAGATGACCGGCGACACCGCCGACCCCGGCCAGGATCCGCGCGGCGCACCCGACCCGTCGCCATTGTGGATGGTGCTGGACTGCACCCCGGAAGGCCGCGGCACGGACTGGTACCCGAAGCTGAGCTACGACTGAGGGAAGTGGCCGGGCGCGATCCCGGCCGCGCCCGCCTCACCAGTGTCCGCGACGCCCCCAGCCGCCGCCATGGCCCCAGCCGCCACGGCGGTAGTAGTGATGGCCGTCGTTGTCATCGGCGAGGGCCGCCCCGAGGGCGATGCCGCCGATCGCCAGCAAACCCGCTGCCACCGCGGTGTTGGTGTCCTGCTGCTGCCGCTCCGCCTGGGCCTGGTAGGACAGCGGGCCGACGGAGTCGCAGGCATAGGGATCGCCATAGGAGCATTGCTGCGAGAGGTAGTTCAGCTGCATCTCGCTCGGGGTCGGCCCGCAGGCCGCCAGGACGGCCAAGACCCCGATGACACCAACCCGTGAGAGTCGAGACCCCAACGAACCGGCAACCATACTCATCTCCAGCCGACCGGACGGCTTCCAGTCGGCACGCCGTTTTCAAATTGAGGCAATTCCAAGGCAATTGTACGGCGAACCCCGGAACGACCCACAGGGCGGCGGGATGACTGTCAGGTCCGGCGCCCCTTCCACCTCAATACACGGATGACGAAAACCACTCCGTCGTTTCACTGTGCGGATTGCGGAGCGGCTGGAATGGCATCGGCCGGGTCCGCCTGCAGCGAACCCGGCCGATGCGGTTCCGGCGGCTACAGCGCCCGCCGCGGCGCCAGGCGCAGCCGGGCCATGGCCGGGGCCGGCATCGGCGCGGTCCGGGCGGGGCGGATGCGGAAGGCCGGAGCAGGCTTGGCCGGCAGGTCGCGGCCCCGCCTCCAGGGCTGGCTGTTGAACCAGGCGGCGCCGCGGGCCCAGGCCCACAGCAGCGCGATGCCGCCGAGATTGACCGCGAGATGCGGCAGCAGCCCCTGGCCCGCCTGGTCGAGGACGATGCCGCCGATAAAGGACAGGGCCATGCCGAGCAGGAACACCGACAGCGAGTGCCGGCCCATCAGTGCTACAGGCTCCGCCGCCCGCGGGGTGATCAGGCCCGGCGCGGCGCGCAGCAGCGACATCACCACATAGGCCAGGGCGAAGAAGTGCAGCAGGCGCAGCGGGCCGACATCGGTCTTGCGCGCCATCGGCTCGAGGATGTCGCGCATACCGGCGAACAGGCCGCCGTCCAGCCGCACCAGCGACAGCGCCAGCGCCGCGCAGAAGACGAGATAGACCAGCGCCACGGTGATGCGGCCGCGCGCCGCCTGCGGCACCTCGAACCAGCCGGCGCCGTAGCCGTAGCCGGCGACGAACAGGGTCTGCCAGGCGAAGGGGTTGAAGAACCAGCCGCGGCCGGTGGTGGAATCGGCGATCAGGTTCCAGTCGCCCACGATCGCGCCGACATAGAGCACCGCCGAGGTCGCGACCACGAGGGCCGGCGAGATCCGCGCCAGCAGCACCATGGCCGGGATCGCCGCCAGCAGCAGCATGTACAGCGGCAGGATGTCGAAGTAGTTCGGCACGTAATGCAGTGACAGGAGATCGACCAGCGACCCGCCCGGATCCTGGAAAAAGCGGTCGATGCCGAGGCGGGAGATGTAGTTCGGCTCGCCGAACATCCGGTTCGCCACGACGATGATGGCGCAGATGACGATGAACATGCCGAGATGGGCGCGGTAGAGCTGCCAGACGCGCTGCGCCACCCGGCCGAGCCCGGCCAGGAATCCGGCCCGGCCGAAGCTGCGGCCGAACGCCATGGCCGAAGACAGCCCGGCCAGGAAGATGAAAATCTCCGCCGCGTCGCTCAGCCCATACATCCGCGGCGTGAACATTCCGACAATGTTCCCGGGCGTATGGTTTATAAAGATGATGATTAGCGCGAGACCACGAAAGAAATCGATCCGAATGTCCCGCGCCGGCTTCTGTGCGGTCATTTCATCACTCCGGCCGCATCAGCCCGACGAGGCGATGCATTTGGGGAACGCTTCATACAGGACGAGGTTCCCTCGAAAACCAAGTCGTGAAACACTGCTGCCCGGTGGGCCGCGCGGAGGGGCGTATTGAGCATGTTTCGCCTGTGCATCGCGATCTTGCTGCTGGCCGTGGCGCCGGTGCTGGACCGGTCTGCCCGGGCCCAGGGCATGGCGCCGGCCGAGACCGTGATGTTCAAGAGCCTGTCCGGCGAGGTGATCACCGGACGCCTGTTCCTGCCGCCGGGCGCGGGCCCTTTCCCGGCCGTGGTCGGGCTGCACGGGTCGGGCGGCTACGCCCCGGCGCATGACCGTTGGGCCACCCGGCTGACCGCCAGCGGCTATGCCATGCTGCTGGTCGACAGCTACACCCCGCGCGGCTATCGCGAGATCGTCTCGGTCGGCCTGCAGACGATCCCGGTCGAGCTGCGCGTCAAGGATGCGGTCGGAGCCCTAGAATACCTGCAAACCCGCAAGGAAATCAATCCCAAGCAGATCGCCGTGCTGGGCTGGTCGCAGGGTGCCACCACCGCCGTCGCCGCCACGGCGACGATGCGGCAGGCGCTGATCGCCAAGACGGCGCCGCATTTCGCCGCGGCCGTCGCCCTCTACCCCCGCTGCAACCAGTACATGACCGACGCCCAGCCGGTCGGCGACACGCCGCTCCTGGTGCTGATGGGCGCGGCCGACACGGTGACCCCGGCCGCGGCCTGCGACACGCTGTTCGACGCCTGGCTGTCCAAGGGCGCCGTGGTCAGCCTGATCGTCTATCCGGGCCAGCAGCACAATTTCGACTTCACCGCCCCGACCACGGCGATGCTGGACCGGGCCCAGCCGATCGCCGACCCGCCGGCGCTGAGCCCGAGCTGGACCCCGGTCGACGACGCCGAGCTGCGGGCCCTGAGCTTCCTGGACAAGCGGCTGGGGCTTGATCTCGGCGCCGGTTCGGTGAAATCTCCCCTTTACGTAAACGGAAACCCCGCGCCATCGGGGAACCTGGGAGTCGTCCGATGACCGCCTATGCCGCGCCGATCTCCGACATGCGCTTCGTGCTGCGGCATCTGGTCGGGCTGGACCGCATCGCCGCCCTGCCCGGCAAAGGCGAGACCACGCCCGAGCTGGTCGAGGCGGTGCTGGAGGAGGCGGGCCGGCTGGCGGCCGAGGTGGTCGCGCCCTTGAACGCCGCCGGCGACCGCGAGGGCGCCCGGCTGGAGAACGGCGTGGTGCGCACCGCCCCCGGCTTCCGCGAGGCCTATGCGCAGTATCGCGACGGCGGCTGGAACGCCCTGCCCTTCGAGGCGGAATGGGGCGGCCAGGACCTGCCCTGGGCGGTGGCGATGGCGGTGTCGGAGATGTGGCAATCGGCCAGCCTGGCCTTCGGCCTGTGCCCGGTCCTGAACCAGGGCGCGGTCGAGGCGCTGCAGGCGCATGGCTCGGACGAGCAGAAGCGGACCTACCTGCCGAAGCTGGTCTCAGGCGTCTGGACCGGCACGATGAACCTGACCGAGCCGCAGGCGGGCTCCGATGTCGGTGCGGTGCGGACCAAGGCGGAGCGGCAGGCGGATGGCAGCTACCGCATCACCGGCCAGAAGATCTTCATCACCTATGGCGACCATGACATGGCCGAGAACATCGTCCATCTCGTGCTGGCCCGCACGCCCGACGCGCCGGCCGGGATCAAGGGCATCAGCCTGTTCCTGGTGCCGAAGCTGCTGCCCGACGCTACGGGCGAGCCGGGCGAGCGCAACGACCTGTGCTGCGTCAGCCTGGAGCACAAGCTGGGCATCCATGCCAGCCCGACCTGCGTCATGGCCTATGGCGATTCCGGCGGCGCCACCGGCTTCCTGATCGGCCAGGAGAACCGCGGCATCGAGTACATGTTCACGATGATGAACAACGCCCGGCTGACCGTCGGCCTGCAGGGCGTGGCGATCGCCGAGCGCGCCACCCAGGCGGCCGAGGCCTATGCCGCCACCCGGGTCCAGGGCAAGCCGATCGGCGCCGACAGCGGCGCTCCGATCGCGGCCCATCCCGATGTCCGCCGCATGCTGCTGTCGATGCGCTGCCTGACCGACGCGGCGCGGGCCCTGACCTACAGCGCCGGCGCCGCGCTGGACCTCGCCCGCGGCCATCCCGACCCGGCCGAGCGGGCGAAGGCACAGGCGCGGGTCGACCTGCTGACGCCGGTGGTGAAGGGCTGGAGCACGGATGTCGGCTGCGAGGTCGCCTCGACCGGCATCCAGGTGCATGGCGGCATGGGCTATATCGAGGAGACCGGCGCCGCCCAGTTCCTGCGCGACGCCCGCATCACGCCGATCTATGAGGGCACCAACGGCATCCAGGCCAACGACCTGGTGTTCCGAAAGGTCGCGCGCGACGGCGGCGCGGCGGCACTGGCGCTGTTCGAGGAGATGGCGCGGACCCAGGCCGAGCTGGCCGCGCACCCGGCCGCGGCGCCGATCCGCGACCGGCTGGTGGAGAGCCTGGCGGCGCTGATGGCCGCGACCGACTGGGTGGTGGAGACCGCGCCCGGGAACCCGGCCGCCGCCGCCGCCAGCGCGGTGCACTATCTGCGGATGTTCGGCCTGGTGGCCGGCGGCTGGCTGATGGCCCGGGCGGCCCTGGCCGCGCTGGCGGAGGACGGCGAGCTCCAGGCGACCAAGCTGGCCCATGCCCGCTTCTTCGCCGACCAGTTCCTGCCCCAGGCCGCCGCCCTGCTGCTGCCGATCACCGAGGGCTGGCGGAGCGTGGTGGACGAGGCGGCCTGAGCCGCCCTACCCACACCGTCATCGCGAGGAGCGCAGCGACGCGGCGATCCAGGGGCCAGTGCGAGCAGCCCTGGATTGCTTCGCCTTCGGCTCGCAATGACGGGTGAGAGGGCCGGCGGAACCGGGCCTCAGGCGTGGATCCCCAGCCGCTGGACCTCCGCCGCGGCGTCGCGCCATTCCTGGGCGTAGTCGACATCCTGGTAGTTCTCGAACCACGGGCCGCCGCGGGTGTAGTGCACCGCCTGCGGCGTGCCCTTGGCCGGCTTAGGGTACCAGCCCTCGAGCCAGTTCCAGCCGGTGTCGAGCGAGCCGATCTGGTCGTCGGACAGCCATTGGAAGCGGTGCAGGAAGGCGCCGGTCTCGCGGTTCACCACCTCCGGCGTCAGCGTCGCATTGGCCGGGTGGCCGCAGTTGAACAGCATCAGGCTGGACCAGTTCTTGCGCGGATAGGCGGCCTGCGGCTTGCCGTCCATCTTCACCGCCTCCTTCGGCTGATAGTCGTGCTGCACGACCATCACCGCATAGCGGTCCTGGGCCCGGGCGAAGAGGTCGGCGATGTCGGCGAACCACAGGAAGTCGCAGTCGCAGAACACCGCCCAGCCCCGGTATCCCGCCAGGGCCGGCACCAGGAAGCGGCTGAAGGTGAACTCGGTCGAGCCCAGCGTGTCGACCGGCCGGGTGTAGATGCCCTGCGCCCGCAGCTCCGGCAGCTTCAGAGCCGAGACCTCGACCGGCTTCGAGGCGTGCTGCAGCACCGAATGACGGCAGACCTGCCACGCGATGTCCTCGCGTGAATCGTAACCGACATAGAGGCGCAGCGTCTCGCTCATTCCCATCTCCCGCCTTGCGACCGGCTCGCAACATTCCTTCCCTAGCACGGGTGCGGGCCGCAGTCTAACGCTCGCCCTTGCGATACGGCACCATCAAAGCCTTGGGCACCGCGGCGCGGCGCGACATGGCGATCAAAGCCAAGATGCTGAGCAGATAGGGCAGCATCAGGAAGATCTGATAGGGCACGGCCCCACCCGCGAGCTGCTGCAGCCGCACCTGGAAGGCGTCGAAGGCGCCGAACAGCAGGGCGCCGAGCAGCGCCTTGCCCGGCCGCCAGGAGGCGAAGACCACCAGCGCGATACAGACCCAGCCGCGGCCGGCCACCATCTCGAAGAAGAAGGCGTTGAAGGCCGACATGGTCAGGAAGGCGCCGCCGACCGCCATCAGCGCCGACCCGGCCATCACCGCGCCGAGGCGGATGGCGACGACGTCGAGCCCCTGCGCCTCGGCCGCCGCCGGGTTCTCGCCGACCGCGCGCAGGGCCAGGCCGAGCGGGGTGCGGTAGAGGACCCAGGCGGTGATGGCGACGGCGGCCAGCGCCAGATAGGTCAGCGGCGTCTGCTGGAACAGCACCGGGCCGATCCAGGGCAGGTCGGACAGGCCGGGCAGCGCCACCGGCTGGAACGGCTCGATCCGCGGTGGGGTCGAGGCGTTGGGCAGCACCATGCGGTAGGTGAAGTAGGACAGGCTGGTGGCCAGGAGCGTCACGCCGATGCCGGTGACGTGCTGCGACAGGCCGAGCGGCACGGTGAACAAAGCGTGCAGCAGGCCGAAGGCGGCACCCACGCCGGCGGCGAAGACCACGCCGGTCCACAGGTCGCCGCCCTGGTACACCCACATCCACCCGGCCATGGCGCCGGCGGTGAAGATGCCTTCGATGCCGAGATTCAGCACCCCGGCGCGCTCGCAGATCAGCTCGCCCAGCGTGCCGAAGACCAGCGGCGTGGCGATGCGCAGCGCCGCCGCCCAGAAGCTGGCGGCCAGCAGGATGTCGAGGACCTCGCTCATCGCCACCGCACCCCTTTCTTTGTGCAACCGGAGAGATCGTTGACACTATAGACCGGAGACATCGTTGACAGGTTTCCGGTGCCGTTGAGAACGCTGATCGCGCCGGCCCGGCCGGGCCGGCGCGAAGGGGCGCAGCTTGCAGGTGTA